>Ga0209611_10000154_pt1 | contig 84722 bp, 81 predicted proteins | sample S1TSphgellanicum_3_FD_187693 | JGI IMG/M metagenome (GOLD analysis project Ga0209611, IMG submission 187693) | Host-associated microbial communities from peat moss isolated from Minnesota, USA - S1T2_Fc - Sphagnum magellanicum MG (SPAdes) (version 2) | ecosystem: Host-associated > Plants > Peat... | reverse complement strand
GTAGCTGGTTGCAGCGTGGGTCAACCTAGTCCGAATCGGTCGGAGTTCGTCTTATCAACAGGCGCAGGCTTTCTAATGACACCAGAGGGTGGCGTGACCTACGGAATGGCTTTCGAGCTACGTCGAACGTGGGACAGGCCAGTTTACGTTGTCGCTGAATTCGAAAATCCCGAGCATGGGTCTTCGCCATTGCGAGCCGAGGTAATCGTTGACACGGGCAAACTTGAATTTCTCGTCAAATCTCCAAGGCTCACTGTGCTGAAGAACAACACGCGATATGCGGTCTCTCTCACTTTGTATTGGGACCAAGCGCACAGGCAGGAATTTGCGAAGCATCGGCAGGAAGTTCTATTTAGCGTCCCGCCAGATGAGATTTGGCGAATCGAGAAGGGTTATGGAATTCGGGTGCTGTGAATATCGTTGTCGCCTTGCTGGTAACGGGCTGTGGTGGTTCTAACCCTCTGAGTAGCCCCACCTTCGACGTTAAGGTTAAGCTTTCTGCGGCAGCTAAGGCGCAACTCTCCGCTTTGGGCGCGCGTCTTCGGGTAGTCGCGTACTTTGATGGCGATAGCTGGTGGAGACCCCTGTATGCTGGAGGGCCGTTTCGCGCAGTTTTCCTCGGCAAGGACGACATTGAGATCGAACTCGACGAAGTTGCACATTTTCGGGCAAAACCGTTTCCTCAGGACCAGGCTAGCGAGTTGCTCTGGGGCCATTACTTTGTGACCATCAATGTCAGTTCAAGTGCGCATAATTTCTTGAATTGTGGCGCGCCCGAGGGTGCGTCCAGCGAATTTGCAGATCAGGTGATGGAAGTAGATTGCAAGCTGATTCATCCGTAGGAGACTGCGCACCCTGCCTAACGATCGGTTCGAGCGATCGCACGATCAGCAGCTTCGTTGAAACGTCGCTCAACCTCATCGTTAGAATCCGTTGATCCCTGTCGGAACATGCGCAACCGCGCCGCCTCGATAGCGATCCAATGAGCGCCGGCCGCATCGACTAATTGGGTGCGTTGGATCTGCATGGCGAATCTTGCGAGATGGCTAACGGTGCAGCAGACTCCGTTTGCAGCATAGTTTCTACCAGGGAGCAAACTGCATGCGCAGGCGATTCATCCATGCCTTCTTGAGCGGCATGCTCTTTGCCACGAGCCACACCGTGTTCGGCCTCGCTCCGTTGGTCGCGACGCCACCGATGGGTTGGAATAGCTGGAATTGGTTTGCGGACAAGGTTACGGACAAGGACATACGTCTAGCCGCGGACCAGCTGGTCGCCTCAGGCATGCGCGATGCAGGGTACATGTATGTCAATATCGATGATACCTGGGAGGGCGAGCGCGACGCCTCGGGAGTGATCCATCCGAACGAGAAATTCCCGGATATGAAGGCGCTTGCTGATTACGTACATTCAAAGGGCCTGAAGCTCGGGATCTACTCATCACCTGGCCCACAGACCTGCGGCAAGTATGAGGGCTCCTATGGCCATGAACGGGAGGACGCGCGGACCTATGCTGCTTGGGGCATCGACTATCTAAAATATGACCTATGCAGCTTCCGCGACGTCATGGACTCGGCCGGGATCCGCGATCTCGACGAGCGCGACCGTATGACGCGGGCTGCATATGAGAAAATGCATCAAGCGCTCGTAGCCACCGGCCGCCCGATCGTCTACAGCTTGTGTCAGTACGGCTTCGACTCTGTGTGGAAGTGGGCGCCCGCCGTGGGGGCTAATTTATGGCGGACGACGGGTGACATAAGCGACGATTACGATCGCATCTTGGTCATCGCGCTGACGCAGGCGGGCCTCGGCCACTACGCTGGTCCCGGCCATTGGAATGATCCGGATATGCTCGAAGTGGGAAACGGCAAGCTCTCACAGGACGAGAACAAGACGCACATGACCTTTTGGGCGATGCTCGCGGCGCCTCTAATGGCCGGCAACAATCTGACGCAGATGAGCGACGACGTGCGCGAGATCCTGACCAACCGCGAGGTCATTGCGATAGACCAGGATAGGCTCGGCAAGGAAGCTGACCTCATATTCCAGGAAGGACCCACGCAGATTTGGTCGCGTCCATTAGATGACGGCGGGACGGCAGTCGCGATTTTCAATATCGGCACGGACCGAGCGCAGCTGCGCGTGAGCGAGCTGCACTTGAAGAAAGCAGGACTCGTCAGCGGCGCCGAGGCACGCGATATCTGGGCTGCGAAGAACCTCGGGCGCATCCGGGATGAGGACCTGATGATCATTCCGACTCACGGCGTTGTTTTGTTAAAGTTGACACAAAAAAAATAGTAGCTTATTCGATTAGTTCGTGGCGCTCGAAGGGGCGCTCGAGATGGTCTTTGCTATTCCGTGGCCCGGCGATCACGAGTTCACGTCTTCGATGGGCCAAGGAGAGGTACGATGATTTCGATATATCACCTTCTGTGGATGGCGATGCAACCCCGCGTCGCTCAACCAAAACGTTACACACCCGATTGAAGGTCAGCGCAAAGATAGGAACCTTGGTTGTGTCGGCTCTGGTTTTGGCCGGGATCTCGTGTTTATTGATGGTCAGGCGAGCGCCGCTGTTTTATTCTTGTCGGGTGTTCTATCGAATCCACAACGGCGTCGCTGATTCTTTCCGTTGCCGGGTATTCTCTACGCTGAATGTTGCGATGATCGTGCTGTTCATTGTCGCTGCGATCTGCGCATTGACGTGGTCATTCCTGTTGCTGCACCGTTGCCGAAATGGCATGGCAAGAAACTAAACGTCGGTCGAGCCATCGCGGGGTAGCGTCTTCTGTAGGCCAAGGAGGGACTCGATGATCTTGATAATTCAGCTTCATTTGTCGCCCGGATGAGCCCGCGTCACCATACCTCATCTTTAGGATCGATTGGTCATGCCATCGGATGCCCCCAAAATTGTCTACCCTCTTGCGGCGACAGCACTGATTTTTGGCGTTCTTCAGGTTCCCTGCAGTGTCTTTTTGGCCGTGAAAGGCGAGTCCCTCGGCATCATCACGGCCTTCGGTGCTCTGGCCTTGACGTTGCAGGCAATCCGTACGCTATCGACGCGGGTCACCGAAGCGGGAGCTTCGCAGTTGACGTGGAGTGGTCGGGTCCACTTGTCGTGGACCGAGGTTACTCAGGTAACAAGAACGCCGCTATCCATCACCCTGACGGGAGATGGGAGACAGGTGGTGGTTCCAGTGGAGGTTTTCGAGAATACAGCCGCGGCAATCTCGTATATCGAGTCACATCTACCTTCTCATCTCAACGGGAATTGATGTGCCGGCACGTCGTAACACTCGTTCGTGCGATCGCGGGGTCGCACGCCGCGAGTGGACGGGCGTATATCTTGATCCCGTATAATGCGCCGCTAAGGTCTCCCGCACGAACTGTCGTGACGGCGTCCTTTCTTATTGGTGTTTCAGAGGATGCTGGAATTTCCAGGAAATTGATTGAGGGCCAAAAGGTTACGGCGGACAATATCGGCATGATCATTCCGGGGAATGGCGGCGGTTCGTTGGGCCCGCAGGCGCCATGCGCCCCCGGGTCACTCAACCTGCCGGCGGGTGAATAGTGGAATAGTGCTGAGTCGCGCATGCTCAATAGACAGGGAGTCGTTCAATGAATCTAAGCGTGTCGGGTCTGCCCGCCATAGTCATTCAGGTGGGATTTGTCGTTGTGTTTTCTGCACCAGTATGGCTTGCCGCACGGATGGTAGGGGCGGTTAATCCAACGTTGATTCGTGCCGCACTTTCGTTGATCGTCGGCGTGATTGGCGCTGTCGCCGGCGTCGCCGTCGGCGGAGGTTTCGCCCTGCTGCTGGCGCCTTTGGCGTTCCTATTGGCATTCAAATATATCCTTGGAACTTCCCTTCTGGGATCTTTAGGAATCGCCATCATCACCATCGTGGGATATGCGGCCATGATTCATTTCATCGGTGCTGCCTTTACCGTGTCCGGCAATGGTGCCTCCGTCTAACAGTTCCGGTGAGCGCACCGCGTCTCCAACGCCGTACAGCCGATGACGACGCAATTCTATGATGCACTTGCTCCCTACTATCATCTTCTATACGCGGATTGGGACCGCGCAGTAAACGATCAGGGCGCTGCCCTCGCCGCCCTTCTGGGGGAGTGGGGAATTGGTCAGGGCGCTTCTGTGCTCGATGCCGCCTGTGGAATCGGCACTCAAACATTGGGCCTGCTCCAGGTCGGCTACGAAGTCACCGCGTCTGACATCTCGCCGGCGGTAATCGAACGACTGAAGTCTGAGCTGTCCAGTCGCACGCTCGAGGCTACGGTGCGGGTTGACGACTTTCGATCACTCGGGCACACCGCTTCCAGATCCATGGCCGCGGTGCTTGCATGTGACAATTGCATACCGCACTTGCTGTCCGACGCCGAAATACTTGCGGCGTTTCGTAGTTTCCATCGTTGTCTGATGCCCGGCGGAGTCGCGATATTATCTGTTCGGGATTATGCGAGCATCGAACGTAAGACCCCCGACGTCCGGCCGTACGGCTTGCGCTACGATGGTGGTAGCCGGTTCCTCTTCGTCCAAGTCTGGGAATGGGATGGCGACCACTACGATGTCCGACTGTATTTTACGTCTGAATCACCCACTGGGGAGTGCGTTACCCGTATGCTACGATCGCGCTACTACGCAATATCGGTCACGCACCTGACTGAGTTATTACGAGATGCGGGCTTCGTAGACGTAGAGCGCCGAGATGGTGTGTTGTTTCAGCCCGTGATCATTGGGCGCCGCCCCAGTTTGGGTTAGCCTTTGATTCGACGACCCTGCATCGCTCGACGTCATCGTTATGCCCCGACATAGACCTCGTCGCGTTGCGCTGGACCTTCGCGGGTTGATCGGTGCGGAAGACATCTTTCTGTTGTCCGGAGGGGTAAAACGGGATCCGGCCGTTGACAACTGGCTGGCCGACGGCCCGCTCGAGCTTCGGTCGATTGCGCGAACGTGGTTTACGCAGATGCGCGAATGCGGCGACGATGTCCGGGAGCTGCTGCATGATGGCTGCCCAGTCGCCTGTGTAGCGGATGCGCCGTTCGGGTACGTGAATTCATTTAAGACTCATGTCAACGTCGGCTTTTTCTACGGCGCAATGCTCGAGGACCCCGCGGGCCTGTTGGAGGGAAGCGGCAAACGCATGCGGCACGTGAAACTGCATCCCGGCCGCGAGTTCAACGCCGGAGCTCTCCGGGATCTCATCGATGCCGCCTACGTAGATGTCAAGGCGCGCCGCGGCGCCGATCGGACTTCGTGAAGCTCTATCGGTGGATGACCGTGATTATTCTGGGCGCCCATGGCGCTTGGGGCCTGCTGAATGTTTGGTACGCGCATGCATTGATCCCGGCAATCGTGCCTGTCGCCTCGGTCGCAGCTGCCGTTGGCGTGGCGCTTCACCAGGCATGGTCGAGAGTCTTGGTATTGCTGCTCGCGGGACTTTTCGTCGGGACTTGGATTTTGAGCCTATGGCTTGCGAGTTCAGCGGGCGCTTTTCATGGATGGTCGGCGCGCAACATAGTAATCTCGGTATTGCCAGGCGCCTTCTTCTCGAGCCTCGCGGTTTTTTGTTGCTTCGTTGTCGTCGCGCGGTGGCGCGCACCGTCTGGTGAATGTTAGACAGCACTCAGAGTCCAAGGAAAAACGTGGTTACGAGCGGTAGAACGGGTTCACGTGGTGTGCTCCACAACCCACTAGCCGCCAAGGATAGCCTTCGGGTATTGCTTGTCTCAACCGCATTTATAGTCTCGGTCACCGGCTGCGGTTCCTCTGGAGGGGGTACTGCGTCATCGCCGCCCATTGCGGCCAAACCGGACGTGATCGTAACCCTTGACGGCGAGCACCATGGCTGCGTCGTTGCTCTCTACACGGAGGCTCACGGCAGCGCTATTTCCTGTGGCGACGTCGTGCCATTCGTCAAAGACGAGTTGAGGCTGCCCCGTGGCGCGATTTACGACATTCGCACGATCCCTGATGTCGACCAAGCCGAGATCTCGCGAGTCGGTGCGGCACTTGATGATGCGGGCTACCGTTTCATCGGAGGACCGCATGTCATGTTTCTCACAGGTCCACACAAGGGCCAGTAAAAGTCGACGAGTTCAGCCGCCCGTCCACCGCGCCACCGTCTTCGCCAACGTGGGCCCGACCAGCAATACGATGATGAATCGCGCCATCTGCATTGCCATGACGAACGGCATGTCGACCGGCGAAGAAGCGGCAATGATCGCCACCGAATCGGCGCCGCCGGGGCTGGTGGCGAGGTAGGCGGTGAGCGGGTCGGTGCCGACAACGACGTGCAGCAGCCATCCCAAGCCCCCGCACAGCGCGATGAGCGTGATGGTGGAGGCGGCGATCTTCGGAAAAACCCGCGCGGCATACAGCACGATCTCACGCGTGAATTTTAGTCCGATGGACCAGCCGATCAGCGCATAGCTGCCCGCCATCAGCCAGGGCGGCAGGGTGATGATGATGACGTGGGTGCACGAAAGCGCGATGCCGCCGATGAGCGGCACGAGCAACGCCCCGGCGGGAATCTTCGTCCGCGCCCCGACGATGGCGCCGATCACCACCAAAGCCAGAGTTTCCCAGAGCGGCCCCGCTGCGACCGCCGGAAACCAGTCGACGGCAGGTCTTACGCCGCCATGGGGCGCGACCCACAGGTGTGCGACCAGCGAGGCCACGATGGCCACCATCATCACGCGCAGGAATTGCATATAGGCCACCAGCCGCGGATCGCCGCCGAAGCCGTTGGACATGAGCACCATGACGGTCGCGGCACCGGGCGCGGAGCCCCACACCGCCGTCGTTCCCGGCAATACTTTGAAGCGCGCGAGCAGCGCGCCGAGCGACGTACTGATGACGAGCACCGAGCAAACACCCCCCAGGAACAGCGGCCATTGCTGGAGCATGGTCGTCAGAATGTCGGAGCCTATGCTGCGCGCCACGAGGCAGCCGATCAGCCCCTGCGCAAGGACAAACGGCCACTCGGGCACCGCGAGTTTCGCTTCGAATACGGCAGCCAAGATTGCGGCGGCCATGGCGCCGAGCAGCAAGGCGGCGGGCAGGTGAATCCATTCGAGCGGCACGATGAAGGCGAGAGATGCAGCGAGCAGCACGCTCCATTGCACCGCTGTCGGCGCGGTTCGCAACGTCATGATCGTCAAGTGCCGCGCTAGCCGCGGGGCAAAGAGATGTCGGCGCTGTTAACCAGGCGCGCCAGTCGCGGCATGATGTGCTTCATCGACATCTCGTGCCCTTCGGCGACGGAGCTGGTCGTCGCGTCCGTCACGATCAACAGTTCATAACCGTGTTCGTAGGCCTGGCGCGCTGTTGATTCCACCCCGATCTGGGTGGCGACGCCGCCGAGCACGATGGTGCGGATGCCCCGGCGGCGCAGCTGCAGATCCAATTCCGTGCCGTAGAACGCGCCCCACTGCCGTTTGGTGATCTTAAGGTCGCCGGGCTGCATCAAGCCGGGCGGAAATTCGTTCCACCCGGCGGGGAAACCACCCTTCGGCACCTGCGAGGCCGCATCGACTCGTTGGCGCAGCATGTCGGCGCCATCCGCCGAGAAATCGACGTTGACCAGCACCACTGTTGCGCCGGCGGCGCGAAAGCGCTCCGCCAAGGCCCGACCGCGCGCCACGAGATCCTCGGCCGTGGTGGGCACGAGGGTGTTGCCGAGGATTCCCTTTTGCAGATCGATCAGGACGAGGGCGGTGGACTGCGGATCGAGTTCGATCATGGTCAGGACTCCTGGTGCTGGGATGATGCCGCTGGACGAGTTGCGCAGCGGCTGTATATGATGACTCAACCACGATGTCACAGATAGCGCGGCGCGCGAGTGCATCGATCGGATCGTGCGACCCGTCAATTACCCGCTCCATTTTCTGCTGCTCGCCGTTTTCTCGGTGGTGCTGGCGCTGACGAATCGGCACCACCTGGTTGTGCTGCCGTTCCCGTCATTCTTGTTGTACGGAGCACTCCACGCGTCGGCGTTCGTCCTGGCGTTGCGCGTCCCTCGATCAATCGGGCGGCAAAGCCTGTTCATTGCCCTTGCCGCTGCCTCGAGCGGCCTCACCCTCGGCGTGATAACGCTCGGCCGACATCTGGTCGGAACCCTGCCGGGCAATTTGGGGCTTTTCGTGCTGCTGGGATTCGCAGCCGTTACCGGCGCTCTGACGTACGGGGCGCTGATACGATTGTTCTGGATCCCGACACTGCGCGTAGGTTCGCTCGCCGCGATTTCGCTCGGCTGCCTGCTCGCAACCTATCTTGCGTTCTTTACTCTCAGCCACTCGACGCTCCTCGGTCGATGGTGGTTGGCGGTGTGGTGGTGGTACGCGTTCTCCGGCGGTCTTTGGGGCTGCACTCGCCTCATCAAGCATTGACGACTCTATGCTAGGATTTCCAGCGAGGTCGAGTCCAGGTCCGCGGCGCTTGCAACAGAGGGGTGAAGCTATCATGCAGATTCATCAAGGCGGTTGTCTCTGCTCGGCAATTCGCTTTCGCATCTCCGGAACGCCGCTCTTCTCCAGCCTATGCCATTGCGCTACCTGCCGCCGGGCGAGTGCGGCCCCGACGGTCGCATGGCTGACCGTCGAGCGCGCGCACTTTCAGATGCTATCGGGGTCCCCGCACCTCTATCGGTCGTCGCAGGGCGTGGTGCGCCGATTTTGCCGATCGTGCGGCAGCCAGCTCACTTATGAGAGCACCGCCCATCCAAATACTGTCGATGTCACGACGCTGTCGCTGGATAATCCGAATGCGTTTGCCCCCACTTTGGAAGTGTGGCTGGAACACCGAATTTCCTGGCAGGTACCGAGTCAGTCCCTGACCCAGTATCCTCGTGGGACCGACCATGGAGCGTATGCCGGCGCCCCCGCGCACGGGCCCGCGGCCGCTCAAGCCAGCGCCTCGGCTAATGCGCATGTTCGGCATCCCTGAGAAATCGCTCGAAAGGGCCGCCTGGCAGGCGGCAGGTCTGGATTCGGCCGATGCCTGGGCCTTAACGGTATATGATATCGGGGCAAGAAACATGGAGAGGCCCCTGTGAAAGCGCTAATGGTGATGATCGGCTGGTGCCTGTTGTTTGTGTTTTGCTGGCCACTCGCGGTGCTTGCCATCGTTCTCTGGCCGTTGCTGTGGCTCTTGTCGTTGCCGTTTCGCATGCTCTCCATTACGTTTGACGCTGTGTTCGCGTTGCTGCGGACGATTCTATTTCTGCCGGCTCGCTTATTGGGCTATCGCGATGGCGCGGCCCGCCGTTCGTAGCGGTGATCCCCGCCCTCGACGCTCTCGCACTCCTGCAAGAAGGCAACCGTCGCTTCACATCCGAAACGAGCAGCCGCGATGGATTCTCGAGCCGGCTGCGCCGAATCGAGACGGCCTCCGGTCAACAGCCGTTCGCCGCGATTCTCGGATGCTCCGATTCCCGCGTGCCCGTGGAGATGGTCTTCGACCAAGGATTGGGCGATTTGTTCGTCATTCGCGTCGCCGGCAACATCGTCGCTCCGTCCCAAATCGGCAGCGTCGAATTCGCGGCCGAGCAGTTTGGAACGCGCTTGGTCGTGGTCTTGGGTCACTCGCAGTGCGGATCCATCCAAGCGACGCTCGAGCAGCTTCAACGGCCGAAAGAAAACCAGTCCCACAATTTGCATTCCATAGTCGACCTGATCCGGCCGTCGGTCGAAGGCTTGCTGGCGACTCATCTCAGGCACGATCTTGACGCCCTGGTGCGTGAGGCAGTGCGTGCGAATATCCGGACGTCGGTCAAGCGTTTGGAAAATGGATCGGACATCATCGAACAGCTGATCCAAAAGGCCGGACTCATGGTGGTGGGGGCCGAATATTCGCTGGAGACCGGCGTGGTTGATTTCTTCGATGGACTGCCCGGCTCTTGACCCCACTGCGATGCACGTACTGCCCGACGTCCTCGCGCACGATCTCGATATCGTATTTTGCGGCACGGCGGCCGGCAGCGCATCGGCGCGCCGCGGTGCGTACTATGCCGGACCCGGCAACGCCTTCTGGCGCACGCTCCATCGCGTCGGGCTCACTCCTCACGTGCTGCGCCCGGAGGACTTTCGTCAATTGGCCCGATGGAACATGGGATTGACGGATCTCGCCAAAACAGTGGCCGGCAGCGACGATAGTCTGGCCAGGACACATTTTGATGCCGCGCGACTGCGCGCTGTCATTGTGGAGTACCGCCCGCAAATCATCGCCTTCACCAGCAAACGCGCTGCCGAAGAGTTTGTCGGTCACCGCGTGGATTACGGAATACTGTCGGACGCGGTCGACACTACGCGACTTTTCGCATTGCCCTCGCCCTCCGGAGCCGCGCGCCGCTACTGGAACGAGGATTATTGGCAATCCTTGAGGGTACTCGCGGCGCGTCCAAGCGACTGGACGCCGCTTGCCGACGGCGGGTAGTATCGCGACCCCGTACCATGCGCCCGTAGCTCAGCTGGATAGAGTATCGGCCTCCGAAGCCGAGGGTCGCGCGTTCGAATCGCGCCGGGCGCACCAACTTCAACAGGGGAGTCTCCGCCTTCAGTCGTTGCGCACGCGCGAAGCGTGTCGAACGCGCGACATGAAACAAGCTCGCGTTCGACAACGTCGCGAAGCGACGTTGAACGCCCGAAGGGCGGCCCCGTAGGGGCGAGGCGCGCAGCGCCGAGTAATCGCGCCGGGCGCACCAACTTCAAAACGTCTGACTTGCCGCCGCTCGCCACCGACTCTGCAGCAGGTAAATGACGCCGCTGACGATGAGGATCACAACCAGGCCCATGATTTCCGCTCGTGACGCCAGACCAATCAGAATGAGCATGCTGGCGATTCCGATGACCACGGCAATCCCGATCCAGCGGAAATTGAGCGGCTCGCCCGCGAGCGCGACGCCACGCCGCGCGAGCTGCCAGGCCGCCGCGCACCCGGCAATGTACAGAGGCGCGATCGCCAGAGTGGAGAGCACTGCGAGTTCCGCAAACGTGCCGGACAAGGCCAATCCGACGGCAAGCGCGCAGTAAAACACGATGGCCAGATGCGGTGATTGAAAGCGCGAATGTACGCGGCCGAGCACCCCCGGCAACAAGCCGTCCCGCGCCAACGCAAATACGATGCGCGGGCTGCCGAGGATGTCGCTTCCGAGCCATCCGAACATCGACACGGCCGCGCCGGCCAGCATCAACAGGCGCAGCGCCGGACTGATACGCGCCATCGCGTCCGCAAGCGGTACGCTGGAGTGAGCGAGTGAGTCGCCCAAAATCCCCTGGGCGATGACCTGGATCGTTACGTACAGAAGCGCGATGAAGGTGATCGAGATCATCAGTGCGCGCGGAATCGCCCGCGCCGGTTGGGCGATCTCACCGCTCGCGCATAGGGCTGTCTCCATGCCGACGAACGTGAACATCGCCAGGATCAATGCGCGATCGAGTCCTTCCGGGGCCGAATGGCCGCTCGGCGTGAAGTTCGCCGCATGCACCGCGATTGCGCCCGCGACCACAAAAATCCCGAGCGGAATCAGTTTAACCAAGGTCGCCGCGTTGACCAGTTTCGCACCGCGCGCAACGCCGCCGATGTTGACGAACGCCAACCCGCCGATCACGCAGACAACGACGGCCACACGAGCAGCGCCCGAGTATTGCGGCGGCAACAGACTTCCCACCACGTCGGCCAGGGCCGCGGCCACGCCGCCGCAGGCCAGGACATTGGAGAACCAGAACAAAGTGCCGGTGACGTAGGCCGCGAACGGCCCGAATGCCGCTTCGATGCAGCCGTAAGGGCCGCCGCTGGTGGGCACTCGGCTGCCGGCCTCGGCAAAACACACCGCGACTGCGCCGATGGCCGCCCCGCATGCCAAAAACGCCAGCGGCGCATAAACCCCGACGGACGCCGCGAGTGCGCCCGGCACGGCGAAAATACCCGCTCCCACGATGATATTGACGATGCCGGCCGCAAGGCTCCAAGGCCCCACCGCGCGCACCAATCCCGCGTCGCGACGACTTTCCTGCATGCCCGACGATAGCATCCGTGGAGCGGCAGGGAAACGATCAGTGCTCGAAGCGCATCGCCCAGGCGGCGTGATCATTCGCCGCCAGCCAACTCACTTGGACGCGGCGGTCACCGGGCCCATGACGATCTGCTTTGCAGGCTGCTCCTGGGAAGTCGTCGACCGAGACAGGCTGCGCAACTTGTTGCCGGCGCCCGAGAGCGACACGTTGAACAATTGATCGAGCAAACCTTTTGTGGAGCCGCCGCGGTTCATGAATCGGCTGGTCCATTGCAGCGAAGGGTCACCGCGTCTGCCGGCTTGCAACGATACTGAGCTGCCGGTCGACTCCCACAAGGTCAGCACCCGAACCCGATCACGCGATTTGTAGTCGTCCATTCGTTGCCAAACCGGCGAGTTCCAGAGCATGGGGACGTCGTCAACGGAATTCGTCAGAGGTTCCTTGTCGAAGAGCGTTCGTCGTCGCGGACGAAAATCCGTGGCCGAAAACACCTTCAGGTCGCTCAGATTCGGGGCAGTGAAATCTGCGAGCGTCGCCGGGGCCTGGGTGAGCGACGGAGCCTGGGTGAGCGCCGAGGCCGTCGCTGCGGCCGCGGCCGATGATTGCCGGTCAGACAAGGACGCCCGGGATTGCGTCGTGCCGGAACTCACCGCGCCATCGATCTTGAACTGCTGATCGCTCGCCAGCGCCCCGCTGGTACGGATCAGCACGTACAGCACCACTACCAGCACGATCCGTTCACGGATGCCGGCGCACCGGGCCGCTTCATCGAGCGACGACGCGAGTCTGTATGGGTGCGATTCCAACATGGCTCAAGGGTACAACAACTTGACGTCTGGGCACCGATAGCATCGCGCTGCGCGCGAAGCATGCGCGGGACCTGGGTCACAAATTTATCCCATCGGGCACGGCGACATTTTTTCATGTCACCATAATCTCTCAATGTCGCGGAATTATGACAACCGCGTACCGCCGCTTGCTTCGCGCGGCGTTAACGGTCGGGCGTGGGTTTAGTGCCTGTGCTCCTGCGCCGCGAGATCACCGATCAGCGACAACAGATTTTCGGGACTGCCGGCGGTTCGCACGTCGGCCACGAATTTACCGTTCACCACGAAAGTCGGAACGCCGTCGATGCGGTAGCGTTGCACCAGTTGGTCGGCTTTTTGCAAGTCGGTGTCCACGGCAAACGACTGATAGGCAGTTCTGAAGGAGTCCTCCGGTATCCCGAATTTCTTCACGAACACTACTTGCATGCGTTCCGATTCCGCATCGTTGGTGCCATCCGGGGAAACCAGAAGATCGCCGTTGACGTGGATCTCTTTGAAAACCTCGCTGTGCAGCTGATCCAGTTTTCCCAAACTCTGCAGTGTGTAAAAGAGTCGCGCCAGCGAGCGATGGCCTTCGTTCCACATCACGGGTACGCGCGAAAAGCTGATATAGGCGGGTTTGGTCTTCTTCCACGCTTCGACCAGGGGATCGATCCCATAACAGTGTGGGCAGGCGTACCAAAAAAACTCCAGCACTTCGACCTGGCCCGCCGGCACCGCGGTCGGCTGAGCCGGTACCAGGCGCGTGTAGTTGACGCCCTCCTGCCACAGCGCCGGGCCGCTCAGCGCCGCCGCCGCCGCTGTGGGCGTCGCCGCCGCGACCGTCGATGAGACCGCTGCCAGCAGCGGGTTGCGTGCGCCGGTATCGCCGGAGACTTCCTCGACGGTCTCCGAGCCGTCTTCGTTGATGCGCGTGATTTTTGACGGCGCCGCAGGCGCTTGCTCGGCGGCCTTTTGCTGGGTCTGCGGGTGTGTCCCGGGCGCGGCGGTCACCACCGGCGGAGGAGCCGCCGCCGCACGTTCGCCGGCGGACTCCTGTTTGCCGCATGCCGCGAGCGCGAGCACCGCGATCAACAACAGACTCGCGCGCCGAACCCGCATAGGTCAGCGTATTCCTTGCACGTAAGATGCGATATCCCGCATGTCGTCGGGCGACAGGCGTTTGGCGATGGTCTGCATGATGCCGTTGGGGCCGGTGCCGCGCGCGCCCGAGGCATAGTCAGTCAGCTGCTTTATCACGTAGACCGAATGTTGGCCGCGCAGCGCCGGAAATTTCGCCGACTCATTGCCGTGGCCGGTGGGACCGTGACACGCCATGCAGGCGGGTATGCCGCGCGCCTGGCTACCGCCGCGGTAGAGTTTTTCCCCGGCCTGGTAATAAGAGGGGTCGGCCTCCAATCCCGTATTCGCCAAACTATCGAAGTAAGCGCCCAAATCCGCCATATCTTGGGGGCTCAAGGCCATCGCATTCGGCATCATGATCGCATTGTTGCGCTTGCCTTCCTTGAAGTTCTGCAACTGGGCGGCGATGTAATCGGCGCCGAGACCTGCCAGGCTCGGCCACTCAGGATTCGTGCTATTGCCGTTTGCACCGTGGCACGCCTGGCAGATGACGGCTTTGGTGGCGCCGGCTTCGATGCTGCCGGCGGCCCACACCGGGTTGCCGGCGATTGCGCTGAGAATGGTTGCTGCGAGAATCCAAAGCCTCTTCATGATCGCTCGATGCTCCGTCGTAAAGTGAACCTCAATCAACCGCAAATTGTACACTACGATTCCGTCCGGCTCCTTAAGTCAATGACCTACTCCCATGTGAAATTCGTTACCAGCGCGGCCGAAGCGCATCAGCTCGCGCCGGACGTCGGCAGAGAAATCGCTTTTGCCGGCCGATCGAATTCGGGCAAGTCGACCGCCATCAACGCCATCACGCAACGTGCGGGCCTTGCGCGCGTGAGCCGCACGCCCGGACGCACACAGCTCATTAATTTCTTCGAACTGACGCCCGATAGACGCCTGGTCGACCTGCCGGGTTATGGCTTCGCCAAGGTGCCGGAAAGAATACGTCAGCATTGGTTGGCGCTGATGGAGCACTACTTCAACGTGCGCGAATCGTTGGTCGGGTTGGTGTTGATCGTCGACAGCCGGCGTGGTCTTGGCGCCCAAGATGCGGCGATGCTCGAATGGATTCTCGCGCGCGACCGCCTCGCGCACGTCTTGCTGACCAAGGCGGACAAGTTGAATCGAAGCGACTCGCAGCGCGTCCTGCGCGAGACCCGGGCGGCCTGCTCCGACACTGCGGTGACCGCGCAGCTATTTTCGGCGCATTCCAAAATAGGATTCGAGGAGGCGCGAGAGGTGATGCATCGTTGGCTCGATGGCGAATGAGAGAGTGCGCATAAAAAAAGGCCCCGGTGGATGCTTTGAACAGCCACCGAGGCAGACCAACCCGGCATGGGGATGACAAACCGGGTCATACCCGCTCAGGGAGAAGAGCGGGGAGCGTCTTTCTCGCTCATTAGGTTAGATGGGGACGCCCGGCGAAAGTTCCAGTCTCGACAAGTCTTCACAAATCCGTTTTTTTGGCTGCCGTGCCGCTGATAACGCCTGTAAATGTTTCAATTAGGCTCAATTATCAGTCGGCCCTGCCAACCGCCCGTCTAATGGGCCTCATCCCAGTTCTGACCGATACCCACATCGACTTTGAGCGGCACCTCGAGTTCCGCCGCATGGGCCATATGGGTGCGCAGTTGGCCGACGATCTCCGGCACCGCGTCATGCGCGACCTCGAGAACCAGCTCGTCGTGCACCTGCATGATGAGCCGGGCCGGCGCCCGGGAAGTCTGCAGCCAGGCATCCACATCGATCATGGCCCGCTTGATGATGTCGGCGGCCGTACCCTGCATGGGAGCGTTGATGGCGCTGCGTTCGGCGTATTGCCGCAGCGCGTGATTGCGCGACTGAATCTCCGGCAGGTAGAGCCGCCGGCCGAAGACGGTCTCCACGAAACCGTTGTCGCGCGCCTGGCGGCGGGTCTCGTCCATGTAGCGTTTCACCCCGGGATAGCGCTCGAAATACAGGTCCACGTATTTTTGCGCATCGCCGCGGCCGATCCCGAGTTGCCGGGCGAGTCCGAAGGCCGACATGCCGTAGATCAACCCGAAATTGATGGCTTTGGCGGAACGGCGCTGGTCCGAGCTCACGGCGTCGAGCGCCGCGCCAAACACTTCGGCGGCGGTGGCCTGATGAACGTCTCGATCCTCGGCGAAGGCCTTGAGCAGGCTCGCATCGCCGGAGAGGTGCGCCATGATGCGCAATTCAATCTGCGAATAGTCGGCGGCGACCAGCGTGTGGCCCGGCGCCGCGATGAAGGCTTGCCGTATGCGCCGCCCCTCCAGCGTGCGGATCGGGATGTTCTGCAAGTTCGGATCCGTCGAGGAGAGTCTGCCGGTGGCGGCGACCGCTTGATGATATGAAGTATGAATGCGGCCGGTGTGCGGATCGATTTGCTGGGGCAGCTTATCGGTATACGTCGATTTGAGTTTGGCGACGCCGCGGTACTCGAGAATCAATTTGGGCAGCGGATAGGTCTCGGCGAGTTCCTCCAGCACGTCTTCAGCGGTCGACGGCTGACCGGTCGGGGTCTTGCGGGTGACCGGAATGCCGAGTTTGCCGAACAGGATTTCCTGCAGCTGTTTAGGCGAATCTACATTGAACACGCCGCCGGCGGCCGCGTGCGCTTGGCCTTGCAACTCCAGCATGCGCTGGGCCAGCTCCGAACTTTGGATCTTGAGCAGTTCCCGATCCACCAGCACTCCGGCGCGCTCCATGCGGAACAGCACCGGCACCAAGGGCTGTTCGATGGTCTCATAAAGCTCCTTGAGCTTCGGCAGCGCCTCGATCTGCGGCCAGATCGCATGGTGCAACCGCAGGGTGACATCGGCATCCTCGGCTGAGTATTCCGCGGCACGATCCACGTCGACTTGATTGAAGGTGATTTGCTTCGCGCCCTTGCCCGCGACATCCTCGTAATGAATGGTCTTGAGCCCCAGGTACTTCTCGACCGTCGAGTCCATGTCATGGCGCGTGGCGACGCTGTTGAGGACATACGATTCCAGCATGGAATCGAAGCGCTGGCCGGTCAGGGCGATGCCGTAGTTCGCCAGAATGTGCGTGTCGTACTTCAGGTGATGACCGAGCTTGGCCTTGGTGAGGTCCTCGAGCATTGGTTTCAGCGCCGCCAGCACCTGTTCGCGGTTGAGCTGTTCCGGCGCGCCTGCGTAGTCATGGCCGAGCGGCACATAGGCCGCTTCGCCGGCCGTCACCGCAAAGGCGACACCCACGAGGCGAGCCTGCATGTAGTCGAGGCTGTCGGTTTCCGTATCGAATGAAATGAGCGGCGCGGCAGCGAGCTTCGCCAGCCAGGCATCGAACGCCTCCCGCGAGAGGATTTTGTCATAGTGGCGTGTGATCTCGGTGGCGGCGACCGCGGAAGAATCGACCGCCGCGGCTGCGGCGGGACCCTCCACCGCGGGAACCGGCACCGGCGCGGCCTCCGCCCCCAACGACTTGAGCAGCGCGCGAAATTCCAATCGGGTGTACAGCTCCCGCAGGCGCGCGTGGTCCGGTACGCCGGCGCGCAGCGCGTCGACGGTCACCTCCAACTGTACCGCGGTATCGATCGTGGCGAGCTTGCGCGAGAGCTCCAGCACGCCGAGTTCGTTGCGCAGATTCTCGCCGACTTTGCCGCCGATGTCGCCGGCATGCGCGATCAGTTCATCCAGAGTCTGGTATTGATTCAGCCATTTGGCCGCGGTCTTCGCGCCCACGCCGGTGACTCCGGGAATATTGTCCGAGCTGTCCCCCACCAGCGCGAGGTAGTCGACGATCTGTTCGGGGAACACGTCGAATTTTGCCTTCACGCCGGCGCGGTCGAGACGCGTATTGCTCATCGTGTTGAGCAGCTCGATGCGCGGCCCGACCAGTTGCGCCATGTCCTTGTCGCCGGTCGAGATCAATACATCGAAGCCCGACTCTGCGGCCTGCGTTGCCAGTGTGCCGATCACGTCATCCGCTTCGACTCCCGTCACGCGCAGCAGCGGCAGCCCCATCGCCGCGACACTGTCGAAGAGCGGCTGCACTTGCGCGCGCATGTCATCCGGCATGGCCGGACGATGCGCTTTGTACTGATCGAACAGATCATCTCGGAAAGTGCGGCCGGGTGCATCGAACACCACGGCGATCCGCTCGGGCGATTCCTCCTTGATCATCTTGTTCAGCATGTTGAGCACACCCAGTACGGCGCCGGTGGGTTCGCCCTTGGAGTTGGTGAGCGGCGGAAGCGCGTGAAACGCCCGATAGAGATAGCCCGAACCATCGACTAAAATCAGTTTCCGGCCGCCCATTAAGAAGACTTCACCGGCTTAGGGAGTCGGAGTCGGTGTGGCCGGTGGGTTGCCGGGCGCAGTGCCCGACGGGCCAGGCGCCGGACTCGCGGTCGCGCCACCGCTCGCCGGCGTCGCCGCGGGTGTTGCAGGGGTTGCCGGAGAAGCAGGAGGCGCAGGAGTTTTCGGCACGACACGCTTGTGCTTGGGCGGCGCATCCGGCAGCACCAGCGGACCCTTTTGCCCGCAACCTACGAGCATTCCTGTCAGACAAAAGACTACCCACAAGCGGGAAAAATTCATATCGAAAGTATAACCCGCGCGGCCGCGCGTAAGTTTGGCCGGAACTTCTGTCCCCAGCGCTCGGTCGGAGAATGCAGTATCTATATCGGAGAGGTCGATGAAGCGGATTTCTGGGGCTATTTTCGCGATCTGTGCGGTGGGTGCCTGTGGAGCGTCGACAGCCGCCTGGGCGGAGGATCCGCTCGGATTCTATATCGGCGGCGGCGTGGGTTACTCCACCATCCGAAGCGACGATCCCCCCTATGGCTATCCCGGGTATTTCAACGACCACCAGACGGCTTGGAAGGCGATCGCCGGAATTCGGCCGCTGCCCATTGTCGGCGCCGAAGTCGAATACATCGACTTTGGCCAGCCGAGCGTCGACTCTTACTACAACGCGGATTACTACGGCACCGATTCCCATCCACGTGCAGCCGCGTTGTTCGGCGTGGGTTACTTGCCGCTGCCGATTCCGTTCTTCGACATTTTCGGCAAAGCGGGCGTGGCGCGACTGCAAACCGACGTCAACACCACGGTGCAGAGCTGTACGGCCGCGGGCGTATGCACTGAATACGTCTCCTTCAATCGGCACGACGAGACGGCCAACAAACTGGCCTATGGCGTGGGCGTGCAGTCCAAATTATTGTTTGGATTTACGTTTCGCGCCGAGTACGAGCGCATCAGCTCCACCTACGGCGACCCCGATGCATTGACCGTCAGCGCGACCTGGTCCTTTTAGTCGCTGGGCCCGTCCCGGCGGCGTCAGGCGCAGGCCCAGGCGTTCGCGCACCCTCACGCGAAGCGGTCGCGCAGCTTTCGGCAGCGATTTATACTGCGCTGCATGACACCCGCCAATTCGTTTCGCGCAGCCCATGGTCCTCGCCGGGTTTTCCTCGCGCTGACCATCGTCGGCCTCGCGCTCAACGCATGCGCCGATGGGCGCCTCGTGCACGCTTCGGGCCCGGCCACCAACACGACGACTCGCGCGCTCCGCACCCAAGTCGACACCATCGTGGTGATCTATGCCGAGAACCGCGCGTTCGACAATCTCTACGGTAATTTCCCCGGCGCGCGCGGACTCGCCGAAGTGCTCGACCGCGACGGGCGGCCGCTCCCCGCCTACGCACCCCAGCGCGATCGCGACGGGTCGATTCTGGCGACGTTGCCGCCGGCCTGGGGCGGGGTCACCGCTTCGGGCTTCAATCCCGTGGTCACGCAGGCGGAGAGCGTCGGTTTGCCGAACGCGCCGTTTTCGATTGAACACGCGTATAGCGCGCAATCCGGAGTTACTCTCTCGACCTCCGCCGTGACACACGATTTGTGGCACCGCTTTTACGAACACCAGATGCAGATCGACGGCGGCAAGAACGACGGCTATGCCGCATGGTCGGATGCGGGCGGCCTCGCGATGGGACACTACGACTACAGTCAGTCGGCGCTCTACGCGCTGGCAAAGGAATTCGTGCTCGCGGATAATTTTTTCCAGGGCGCGTTCGGCGGTTCATTTCTCAACCATCAATACCTCATTTGCGCCTGCGCGCCGGAATATCCGAACGCGGACACGGCGGCCGCCAAACCCTCCATCGCCATCCTCGACCGGGACGCTGCCGGCCGTTACCTGCCGCGGCTGACACCGGCCACGAACGCAAAACCCTCGGCCTTGGACGAGCCGCCGAGATTCGCGAAGAGCGGCAATATCACTCCGGCCAATTATTTCGGCGACGGCAAGTTTTATGCCGTCAACACCATGCAGCCCGCGTACCAGCCGAGCGGCAATGCGCCCGCGGCCACCGATGCCGATTATTTATACGCCGACCCGACTAGCGCCACCACCCTGCCGCCGCAAACGCAGCAGACGATCGGCGATGCCCTCGATGCCAAGGGCGTGCGCTGGGCCTGGTATTCCGGTTCCTGGAGCGCGGCGCTCGCCGACGGCAGACGCGCCCCGCTCGCCGAGCGCGCGGTCATCTACGCGCCCACCACGCCCGGCGGTAATCCCGATTTCCAGCCGCATCACCAGCCGTTCAATTTCTACCAACGCTTCGATCCGATCGCCCACGCGGACGACCGCGCTCTGCACCTGAAGGACTACAGCGAGCTCATCGCTGACGCGGCCGCCGGCCGCTTGCCGGCGGTCGCCTTCTACAAGCCGCAAGGCAACGTCAATCAGCACGCCGGCTATGCGTCGGTCGCGGAGGGCGATGCGCACATCGCGGATCTGGTGGCGAAGCTGCGTGCGAGTCCGCAGTGGCAACACATGGTGATCGTGATCACGTACGACGAATACGGCGGCGCCTGGGATCATGTGGCTCCGCCGCAAGGCGATCTGTTGGGACCCGGGGCGCGAATTCCCGCGCTGATCATTTCACCGTTCGCGAAACGCGGCACGGTCGATCACACCCAGTACGACACCGAATCGATCCTGCGCTTGATCACCCGCCGTTTCGATCTCGACGTACTGCCGGGGATCAAAATGCGCGATCAGGGACTCGCCGCGCACGGAGCGCCGCCCATGGGCGATCTCACCGCGGCGCTCAATCTCGACCGGTAGGCTTGGGCTCGGATAGGCTCCTTGGTTCGCGCCGCAATATCGCCATGGTCAGGCGCGACGTGCAGACCAATTTGCCCGCCTCGTTGACGATGTCGATCATCCAGATTTGCGAGCGGCCACCCACGTGCAGCGGCCGCGCCGTGCCGGTGACGATCCCGCTGCGCGCCGCGCGCACGTGATTCGCGTTGATCTCCTGACCGACGCAGTCGTATTCCCGGGAGTCGACGCACATGGCGGCCCCCATGCTGCCGAGCGTCTCGGCGAGCGCCACCGAGGCGCCGCCGTGGAGCAATCCAAAAGGCTGGCGGGTTCGCCCATCGACCGGCATGGTGGCGCGAATGAAATCCTCGCCGATCTCCGTGAATTCGATGCCGAGGTGTTCGATCAATGTTCCGCCGCGCGCGGCATTCAATTGCTCGACGGATCTCGGACTCTTCCAGATGGTCATTCCGAATCCTCGAGCTTGGACGCCACCCGCCGGTAGGCCTCGCGAAACGGAATGCCTTCCTCCGCCACGAGCGCATTCGCGGCGGCGGCGGCGTGGATGCCGGGATCGAGATGAATGTTCTCCGGCCGAAAGCTCACCCCATCGAGCGCGACGGGGAGAATCGCGAGCGTTTGCAGGCAGGAATCAATGCCGCGGAACAGGGGCGGCTTGATGAGCTGCAAATCCCGGTGATATCCCGAGGTGAGTTTCTGCGTCACGCCGAGCACTTCGTTCAAGGCGGCGTGCGCCACGGCGCTGCGTCCGCGCATCAACTCGAACACATCGGGGTTGCGCTTTTGCGGCATGATCGATGAACCGGTGGTGAACGAGGCGGGCAGGCTCACGAAGGCGAACTCCTGGGTATAGAACAGCATCAAATCCGCCGCCAAACGTCCGATGTCCTGCGTGAGCAGGGTGATTTCGAACAACAGCTGAGCCTCGGCCTTGCCGCGCGATAACTGCACCGCCGTCACCGGCTCCTGGGTCACCGCAAATCCCAGGCTGCGGCGCGTGGCCTCCCGGCTCACGTTCAGATTCGGAGTGCCGTAACCGGCCGCGGAGCCCAAGGGATTCTTGCCGATGCGCCGGCGCGTGAGGGAGAGGCCCTCCGCATCGTCGCGTATCTCGGCGGCAAAGCCCTGCGCCCACAGCGCCACGGTGCTCGGCATCGCCTGCTGCATATGCGTGTAGCCCGGCAGCACCGTCGTGCCCTGGCGCGCGGCGAGCGCATCGAGTGCCTCGGCCACCGCCGTCGCGCCCTCGCCCAATTCCTGCACCACGTCGGTCAAATACAGCCGCAGGGCGGCGAGCACCTGATCATTGCGCGAGCGGCCGGCGTGCAAGCGGCCGCCGGTGGCGCCGATGCGCTCGGTCAAGAGGTTCTCGATCGCCGTCTGGCAATCTTCTTGTTCGAGCGCGATGCTCCAACTTCCCTCGGCATGCTCCGCCGCGAGGGCGGTTAACGCAGCGCGGATGGAGTGCAAATCCTCATCCGTCAACAGCCCCTGCGCGTTCAGCATTTCCGCGTGCGCGATCGACGCCCGGATGTCGTAGCGCACCAAACGGTTGTCGAGCGCGTAGTCCTCTCCCGCGGTATAGGCGAGTACCTTCGCATCGAGCGGTGTGCCCTTGTCCCAAAGCCGAGTCATGATTGCCGGCGCCGCTGCAAAGCTCAGGCGCCCCCTGAAGCGCTCAGTTGTTCGGCCGGACTCAGCACCTTCAAGTCGGCGACCACGAGGGTGCCGGTGCCTTCGTTCGTGAAGATTTCGGCGAGCAGGCTGTCGTTCGACTTGTAGCTGATGACGTGCACCCGGCGCACGCCGCTGCGAATCGCACTCTCGATCGCGGCCGCCTTCGGCAGCATCCCGTCCTTGAGGCTGCCCTCGTCGCGCAGCCGCTGCAGGCCCTTGATGTCGGTGTAGGAGATCACCGAGCTTGGATCCTCGACGCGTTCGAGAATTCCCGGCGCGCCGGTGCACAGCACCAGTTTTTCCGCCGACAGGGCGCCGCCGATCGCGGCTGCGACGGTATCCGCATTGATGTTGAGCAATACGCCGTTCGAGTCCGCCGATAAGGGACTCACCACCGGCATCAAGCCGTTCTCGAGCAGCTTTTCAAGGACCGCCGAATTGACCGAGTCGATATCGCCCACGAAACCGTAATCCACGGTGTCGGCCGAATCGTCCGCGGCGCGCACCGGCGGACGCTTATGCGCGCGAACCAACCCGGCGTCGACGCCGCTCAAGCCGATGGCTTCGATGTCGAGTTCGCGGCAGATCGCCAGGATGCGGGTGTTGATCAGGCCGTTGAGCACCATCGAGGTGACGTCGATCGACTTTTGATCCGTCACGCGCCGGCCGTTGACCATGCGGGTGTCGATGCCGAGCGTCGCCTGCATGCTGTCGAGTTGCGGGCCGCCGCCGTGTACGAGCACGGTTTTGATGCCCACCTGGTGCAGGATCGCCACCTGCTCAATCAGGCTGCGCGTCGAAATCTCGTCGCTGAACACTGCTCCGCCCGCCTTGATGACGAAGACCTTGTTCTTGTACATGCGGATGTACGGCGCGGCACTCTTGAGCGCACGCACGGCGACGGAAGGGTCAGGTCGACTCATGATCATCGAAGGTACTCCGCAACAAACGACCGGTCAGGAGAGCATCCGATGCAGCACGGCCATCTGCACCGCCAAACGATTGAACGCCTCGCGCTTCACCACCGCGCGCGGGCCGTCCAGCACTTCATCGGCGACCGCCACATTGCGGCGCACCGGCAGGCAATGCATGAGCCTGGCGTCGGGCAAAGCCCCGGCGAACCAACGCTCGCGCACGCACCAATCGGAGAGGTCCGCGCGCAGTCGCGAATCCGCCTCGGTGTCGCCGTAATACCGGGTCGTACCCCATTCCTTGGCGTACAACACGCTTGCCCCAGCCATTGCCGCCGCGCGATCGGAGCTCTCGGTGAGCGATCCGCCTGAGGCGGCCGCGGCGCGCCGCGCCTTGTCCATGATTTCCTCAGGCAGGGCGAACCCGTCCGGCCGCAGCACCACCACCTCCATGCCGCGCATCGCCGCCATGTGCACCGTCGCCGCGGGGACCGCGAGCGGCAACGCTTTCGGGTGATAGACCCAACTCAACACGAACTTGGCCCGGCGCGGCACGTCGAGTTCGTCCATCGTGCGCCAATCCGCGAGCGCCTGGCAGGGATGATTGACCGCCGATTCCAGATTGATCAGCGGCTTGTCGCACAGCTCATCGATCATGCCGAACAGGGTCTCGCCGAGATCGTGCTGGAGATTCTTGCCCTCGGCGAACGCACGCACGCCCAACGCGTCGCAGTACGACGCCAGCACGGGAATGCCCTCACGAATGTGTTCGGCGGCGTTGCCGTTCATGACCGCATTCAGGCGGGTTTCCAAATTCCAAGTTCCCTGCCCCGGCGTGATCACGAAGCTACTTCCGCCGAGACGCGCCATGCCGGCTTGGAATGACGCCAGCGTGCGCAGCGATGGATTGAAGAACACCAGACCCAAAATCTTCCCGGCCAAGGCGCGCGGTTCCGGTTTGTCCTTGAGCGCCTGCGCCAGCGCGAGCAGGTCCTGCACCTCATCGCGCGAGAAATCGTCCAAATCCAGGAAGCGCTTCATCCGAGGATCCTCATGCGGCCATGCTCATGCAGCCCTCTTCATGCGGGCAGTCTCGCCAGAGCGTCGCTCAACATATCCACGTGGCCTTCATTCAAGATATACGCCGGCAACAGCCGCAAGATATTCGGATCCCCGCTCGTGCCGGTGAGAATGTTCTTCTCCAACAGCGCCGCCTGCACCTGCTTGGCCGGCCGCGAGGTTTTCAGGCCCAACAAAAATCCGGCGCCCTGCACGCCGATGACCGGACCTACGATGCAGTTCGAGCGGATGTACGCGGATACCTGGCGAACATTCGCGAGCAGCGATTCCGATTCGATGGTGTCGATGACCGCCTCGGCCACGGCGCAGGCCATGGGGCCGCCGCCGAAAGTCGTGCCCATGTCATCGTACTTGATCGCCGCGGCGACGCGGCGCGACAACAACAGCGCCGAGACGGGAAAGCCATTGCCCAAGGCCTTGGCCGCGGTGATCATGTCCGGCGTGACGCCATAGAAATTCGCGCCGAAGGGGGCGCCGGTGCGTCCCATGCCGCATTGAACCTCGTCGAAAATCAACAACGCGCCCACCTCGTCGCAGCGCCGCCGCAGCGCTTGCAGCATCGGTTTGCCCACATCGTAGGCGCCGCCCACGCCCTGCACCGGTTCGACGATGACCGCGGCCGTGTCACGGTCGATGAATTGCTCGACGGCGGCGGGATTGTCGCGCGGCGTGAACCGCACATCGAACGGCGTGCGCGGAAAGCCGTACCATTTCTCGATGGCGCCCCAGGTGACCGCGCCGGCAGCGGCGGTGCGGCCGTGCCAACCCTGTTCCAAGGCCACGGCCGTGCTGCGACCCGTCATCTTGAAGGCGAGCTTCAGCGCATTCTCGTTGGCCTCGGCACCGCTGTTGATCCAAAACACCGTGTCCAACCCCAGGCCGACGAATTTCGCCAGGCGGGCCGCCGCGCGCTCGCGGATCACCATCGGCAACGCATTGGTCTGAAATGCCATCTGCCGCGCCTGGCGCTCGAGCGCGGCCAGCCAGCGCGGGTGCGCGTAGCCCAACCCGGCGACCGCGTGGCCGCCGTAAAAATCCAGAATCTTGCGGCCGTCCCGCGCATGCAGCCACACGCCGTCGCCGTGCGCTATTTCAATGGGGTACTGCGCGAACACCTGAGCCAGGTGGCCTGAATACGCTTTCGCCACGGTCACGCCTGTCGCTGAACGGCCCCCCGCCGAACTCACGGTTAAAGGAGTTGGTGTCGTCATGCGCGTGCCTTCAGGTCCAGCCGGGGGCAGGAGCGGTGAGCCCGGTGGTCTCGGGCATTCCCAACAACCGGTTCATCCACTGCACGGCGCCGCCCGCAGCGCCCTTGTTGAGATTATCGAGCACGGCCATGACGGCAATCGAATCACCGTTGGTCACCGCGCCCAAGTTCGCATAGTTGCTGGTCGCCACGTCCTTGACGCGCGGCGCCGTGTCGCCGACCCGAACGAAGGGACAGTCCGCGTAATACGATCTCAGTGCCTCGAGCGCCTGCCCGGTCGCGAGCGGCTTTTTCAAGGAGGCCTGCACCGTGACGTGGATGCCGCGCGCGAACGGGCCGGAATGCGGCACGAAGTTGAAGTCGGCCTCGATCCCCGTGGCGAGCTTCGCGCACGTAGTGATTTCGGGGACATGGCGGTGACTCAAGGCGCTGTAGGCGTAGAAATCACTGTGCCGATGCGGATGATGAGTGCCTTCCACGGGCTTGCGGCCGGAGCCGGTGCTACCGGTGACCCCGGTCACGAACAGACGCGTGTCGGTCAGTCCGAGCGCGAGCAGCGGCACGCTCGCGAGCAGCGTGGCGGTGGCGAAACAGCCGGGATGGGCGATATGCGCGGTGGGCGACTTCGGCAGATGTTCGGGCACGGCACAGGTGAATTCCCGGATTCTGGCCGGCGCGCCGTGCGCATGCTTGTACACCGCTTGGTACGCGTCCGCGTTCGAGTAGCGAAAGTCGGCCGAGATATCCACGCAGTGCACGCGCGTGCCCGCGGCCTCGGCTTCTGCGAGCAGACGATCCACGATGGCGGCGGACACACCGTGCGGCGCCGCGGAAAATAACGCGCACGACGAAGCGCGCCGGATGATGGCGGCGATCTGTTCGAGGTCGGCGAACTTGAGTTCCGGATAGGCGCTTTGCAGGTGCGCGAACGCCGCGGCGACCGACGCGCCCGGCTGGCTGTCGGATAAGATGGCGGCCACCTCGAGCAGCGGATGGCCCGCGATCAGCCGCAACAGTTCGCCGGCGACATAGCCGGTACCGCCCAGCACGATCGCCGGCGTCGGGTTCACTCGCCGGCCACCGTCGATGCGCCCACGTCTTTGAGCCCAAGCCGGCTGATCACGTGGTCGCCGAGATTGGCGGGGTGGCTCACGGCATTGAATGCCTCGACGTTCATTTGTTCGCGAATGATCTCGACGCCCACCAGATTGTCGGTCGAGGGGCCGGTGACCACACACGGCTCGATGCCGAAGCGCTCGCGCAGCAGTTTCACGCCGCCCCAGGCGGCGACCGGATCGTTCGCCGACAACACCACCGCGGTCAGCGCCGTCTTGATGTCGGGTTGGCGGAGAATGGATTCCACGCCGTAGGTCCCGAGCAGGCCGTCGCCGAGTTCGAAGACGATGACGTCGGGCGACCCTGCGGCCATTTCCGTGAGCATGGTGCGGGTCAACGCGGGACCGCATTTGGCGGTGGTGGTGACGATGCCTAAGTCGGTGAAGATCATCGTGCGCCGGGCACCGGAATCTTCGAAGGCCAGGATGTCCCGGCGCAGCGACACGCCCGTGGCCTTGAAGGCGTCGACAATGAGCCCGCGGTGGCGCATGCGCGCAATGATGGCCGACGCTGCGGCGGTCTTGCCGGCCTCCATGCAAGTACCGGCGATCGCCACCACCGGCACCCCGCGCACATCGAGCGGCGCCTCGTAATCCAGCGCTTTGTATCCGGCCTTGGCGGGCACGCCAATGCGTTCGCCGAGATACGGGAACGTCAGCACGGAACCCAAGACCTTGCAGTCGAACGGCTTGCCCTTGTCCTGGGTCGCCGAGTCGCAGATGCCGAGCACGCCGCCGATATTCAGCATTTGCACCACGTCGCCCGGTTTGAGCGATTCCGGAATATGGCCCGAATAGCCGAACAAGGCTTTGCGATGACCGAGTGCCCCGACCACGATGTCGCCGCGCGTGATCTTGGCCATGCGGCCGCTGGTCAGCTCCAATGTGTTGTAGGTCGACTTGGTGTTCTGGATCTCGACCACCAACACCATGCCTTCTTCGCAGGCGATCTCCGGGGCGATGCGAATCTCATGCGAGAGACCGCAGGCCTGCGTGACCGACGCAATCTTATCGACCACGAGTGAACGCATGCTGCTCATGATTGCTCGCCTCCCGTCGAAGCCTGCGCAGCGCCCGCGCGCGCCGCTGGATTGGCGCCGGCGCGTTTGTGAAACACACCGGTCAGGGCGAGCATTTTCGAATACCCCAGCGCGTCGGCCGGCGTCCATTCGCCCGCTGATTCGCCGTACACGCCTTTCGACGCCGCCATGAGCGAATACGGCGAGGTGACGCCCTCCACGAAAACCGAGCCCGGCCGAAACAACACCTTGACCTCGCCGCTGACGCGCGCCTGCGAGGACACGAGCAGCGCCTCGATATCGCGGCACACCGGATCCAGGTGTTGTCCCTCGTGCACCAAGTCGCCGTACGGTTGCGCCACCGATTCCTTGATCCGCGCCTGTTTGCCGGTCAACACCAGTTTTTCCAATTCGCGATGCGCCGTCAGCAGCACCTCCGCCGCGGGCGCTTCGAATGCCACGCGTCCCTTGGTGCCGATCACGGTGTCGCCCAGGTGAATGCCGCGGCCGATCCCGAAGGGGCCGGCCAGGTGCTCCAGCGCTTCGATGATGGCGACGGGGGACATGGAGGCATCATCCAAGCGAACGGGAATTCCCCGCTCGAAGCCGATGCGGTGACGCTCCGCGGCGTGCGGACGAGAGAAGGCGTCCTTCGAGAGCACCCACGCGTCATCGGCGAGGCTGCCCTCCGATGTCAGCGTTTCCCGTCCGCCGATGGTGACGCCCCACAGGCCGCGGTTCACCGAGTACGCCCCGCCGAACGGGGGGATCGGCAAACGATGCTCCTCGAGGTACTTCAGTTGCTCAGGCCGCTTGAACGCCCGGTCGCGCACCGGGGCGATGATCTCCAAGTCCGGCGCCAGAGTCCGCAACGCCACTTCGAAACGTACCTGATCGTTGCCCGCGGCCGTGCAGCCGTGAGCCACCATCTTGGTGCCGAGCGACAACGCCATCTGCGCAATGGTTTGCGCCTGCAGGACCCGCTCCGCGCCGACGCACAGGGGATACACGCCGCCGCGGCGCACGTTGCCCATGATCAAGAACCTGAGCACCTGCTCGAAATAGGCTGCGCGCGCGTCGATCAGCCGATGCTCGACGGCGCCGAGCAGCGCCGCCCGCTCGGCCAATGACCTCGCCGCGGCCGCGTCGATCCCGCCGGTATCGACGGTCACGGTGATCACCGGTCGTCCATACGTGTCTTTGAGCCAGGGCACGCAGAACGAGGTGTCGAGTCCGCCGGAAAAAGCGAGCAGGATGGGCTCGCCACCCGCTGTGGAATTCGCTGTCATGGTTGTTAGCGTCCGAAGATCGCGAGCAGGCGTTCGTTGAGCAGGCGCTGCTCGCGCGCGCCGGCGGTGGCGATGAATATGGTGTCATCGCCCGACAGAGTACCGGCCACCTCGGGCCATCGGGCGGAGTCTATCGCGACCGCCACGCTTTGTGCCGAACCCACCGTGGTTTTCAAAACCGTCAAATTCGTTCCCGCCGTCAACCGCGCGCTGACGAAATGCTTGAGCGCCGAAAAATCGCTCTTCGGGCTCACCGCGGCGTCGGGCAAGACATAGCGATCGCCCATCTTGGCGACGCCGAGCTCGCGCAAATCCCGGCTCACGCTCGATTGAGTCGCGGCGTGGCCCAGTTTTCGCAGTATCGTGACCAGCTCCGTTTGCCGTCCAACCGCCTGTTCGCGAATGATCTTCGCGAGCATGCTGCGGCGTGCTGGGGCGCTTTCCAGTTGCATAAAGTTGCGCGCATCCTGCATAAAAATGCAACGCTTGTCAATGCGCCGTCCACCCTTTCGGCGCCCACCGCACTGTGTGACGGTGATCCACTAGCATCGCGACCCGTGGCGGAGCCCACTTGGGCCTCGACCTTGATAATCGCCGATGCGCTCCCAGAACCATGTATCCAGCCGCCTGAGATAGACCATGGTTGCTTTTTCCGTCCTCGATCTGTGCCCGGTTCCGGCGGGCGGCAGCGCGGCGCAGTCGCTCCGCAACACACTCGATCTCGCCCAGCACGCTGAGAGCTGGGGCTATCGGCGTTATTGGCTGGCCGAACATCACAGCATGCCGGGCATCGCGAGCGCGGCGACCTCGGTGGTGATCGGCCATGTCGCCTCCGGGACCAAGACCATCCGGGTGGGGTCGGGCGGCATCATGCTGCCCAATCACTCGCCGTTGGTGATCGCGGAGCAATTCGGCACCTTGGAGAGTCTGTTCCCCGGCCGCATCGACTTAGGGCTCGGACGGGCGCCGGGTTCCGATCAAGCCACGGCGATCGCGCTGCGCCGCAACTTGAGCTCCGACCCCGACCATTTCCCTCAAGACGTCATGGAACTGCAGGAATACCTCGGGCCCGCCACAGCCGAGCGGCGGGTCATCGCCTTTCCGGGCGTGGGAACGAGGGTGCCGATCTGGATCTTGGGCTCGAGCCTGTTCGGAGCCCAGGTCGCCGCGGCGCTCGGACTGCCGTTCGCGTTTGCTTCGCATTTCGCGCCCGCCATGATGACGCAGGCCGTGGAGCTCTACCGCGCCCGCTTCAAGCCGTCGCCACAGCAGGAGCGTCCCTACGTGATGCTGGGATTCAATATATTCGCCGCCGATTCCGACGCCGAGGCGCGCTTTCTATCGACTTCGATGCAGCAAGCGTTCGTGAACCTGCGCAGCGGGCGGCCGGGCCAACTGCCTGCGCCCGTTGAAAACTACGATAGTCAACTTCCGGCGCCGGCCAGGGCGATGCTCGCCGAGGTGCTCGCCTGCTCCGCCATCGGCGCGCGCGAGACCGTCCGCCGGACGGTCGCGGCATTCATTGAACGGATGCGGCCCGATGAACTCATGATCAGCGCAGATATTCGATCACTCCGCGCGACTGCATTCCTACGAGATTGCCGCCGACGTACACAACACCCTTCATTAGCGTCTCGACTTTGGTCCATCTGCTGCGAAGGGCAGGGCGGCCGCAATGCGACAGGCGTCTAATCCGTCAAACCCAGAAAGGTGCGCATCCGGGAAAGCTCAGCCTCGAGTCCGTCTCGAAAGGCGCGCTCGCGCGGCGCGCGCCCGCTGCTGAAGCCGAACGAACATTTGAGCTCTTGGCCGGCGACTGCGAGATTACCCCAGCCGATCACCACATCGTTCCACAGCAGGGGCAGCGCGTAATAGCCGAGCTTGCGCTTCGGAGCGGGCGTGTAGGCTTCGAAACGGTACGCCCAGCCCCACAGGATCGCGAAGCGGCGCCGATCCCAGACGACCGGGTCGAACGGGGTCAGCAGGCGTACCGCCTCATCGGGCTGCCAACGGGCCGACGCCGGCCGCTCCATCGCCGGCCAATACCAGTCGATCCCGTCGACCCGTGAGTGAGCGAGGCGATGCCGGGCGCGGGCGAGCGCGGCGGCACGCTGATTCGCCCATTGCGGTGCGCCGCCGCGCAATTGACTGATGAGCCGGCCAAGGCTTGCCGACGGCAGCGGAGCGTATTTGTGCACGATGAGATCGACCAGCGCGTCCATTCGTGCAGCGCCGGTATCGGCGTCCGCAGCTGACCCGCCGCTCTGCGCCGCCGTTGGCGCGTCGGCGCGCGCGGCGTACAAGCGGGTACCTCCCTCCCGGCGGGCCACTCGCAGCAGCCCGCGATAGTGCATCACGTCGAGCAATTGCGTGCTCGCGTTCGAAGATCCGCCGAACCAATTGGTCACCTTGCCGTGCGCAAAATGTGCGTCCACCTCCCGTGGATGCACGGTGCCGCGCTCGCGGACGAACTCGAGCACCGCGGCGGCCTGCGCGCGGCGCGCGGCGGTCCATTCCGTGCGCGGCGTGCGCGGATGCATCAATCCATGGTGAGCGCGCGGCAGGAAACCATAGTTGACGAAAAAATCCTCCTCCACCGGGAGCCGCGGGTAACGCCGTTCGAGGTCGCCGGCGCGATAGTCCGCGACGCGATGGCGCAGCGTGAGATCCTGGGCGCGCGCCGGAGCGCGGATCGGGTCGGCCTGTACGAAGCCGAGTTTGCCGATGGCACGACCCAAGGTGGTGGGCTTGAACAGCGAACGTGCGATGGCGTAGCGGCGCAGGTGATCCAGAGTGACCGGCATGGCGCGATGATATTCCAACGCCCGGTTTCCGAGTACATTAGGCGCCACTCCGGAAACCATCGCCGTGTTGGAAACCATCGACTCATGCTGGAAACCATTGAAATAGAAACCGCCGCCAAACCCGACGCCGCGGTGATCTGGCTGCACGGTCTCGGCGCCGACGGGCACGACTTCGAACCGATCGTGCCTGAGATCGTGGGTCGCGGCGAACGCGCGTGGCGTTTCGTGTTTCCGAACGCACCCGTACGCCCCGTGACCATCAACGGCGGCATGCGCATGCGCGCCTGGTACGACATCACGGCGTTGAATCGACAGGCTGCCGAGGACGTGGCTGGATTTCGCGATTCAGATGCACGCATCCGGGAGCTGATCGCGCGCGAAGCCGAGCGCGGAATCCCGGCCGATCGAGTGGTGCTCGCCGGGTTTTCCCAAGGCGGCGCGGTATCGCTGTATACGGCTCCGCGCCTGCCGCAGACTTTGGCCGGCGTCATGGCGCTCTCATGTTACTTGCCGTGCGAGAGCAGCTTCAGCGCCGAGCGGGCCGCCGCCAACGACGCCACGCCGATCTTCATGGTGCATGGACAGGCGGATGCCACGCTGCCGATCGGCATGGGATTGGAATCGCGCAAATTTCTTGTGGCCCAAGGATATGCCGTCGAGTGGCACGACTACCCCACCATGGGGCATGCCGTCTGCCGCGAGGAAGTCGCCGACATCCGTCGGTTCTTGTTGCGAGTATTGCCGTAAGAGGTGGGAATGGTGGTGAGAACCCAGACCAAAGAAGCCGCCGCGGCGCAGCGCCTGCTCGCCGACGCGCAGAAGGCGGTTGCCCAGGCCGCGGCAGCCAAACAGCAAGTGCGCGCCGCCAAGACGGCGCTCAAGCTCGCGCGGAAATTATCCAAGGTGACCAAGAAGGCCGCCAAGCAGGCCAGGAAAAAGGCGGACGCGGCGGCTGCAGCACTGAAAGTCCATGAGCAGAAGCAAGCCGCGGCGGCGGCCAAGGCCGCCGAGGCATCGAAGCTCGCCCAGTCAACCAAACCGTCACCGGCAAAAAAGGCCATTGCGCCCGGGAGAGCCGCGCAGGCCGCAGCGGCGCCTCCCAAGCCGCGCCGGGCCGGGCCGCCGAAGCCCGCCTCGCCGCCCGAGGACGAAGAAGTTCGTTCTGCCGCGGAGGTCGCTCGTTCGGTGATCGAGCGTTTGGAGCGCACGCCACCTAAGCTGCCGCCGACCCCGACCCCGACCCCGACCCCGACCCCGACCGCCACTGTCGATGTCGTCCCCGGAGCGTCGACGCCTTAGCGGGGAGACCTGCTCGAGTCGCATCAATGCGGCACGATACCGGGGAACAGGGTGGCGATCACCACACTCAGAAAAATGGCGGCCAAGAGGCCGACCAGTTGTCCGACCACCCAAACCCAAAACGCCTTGCGTGTGGCAATGGCCTGTATTTCGCTGAAGCCCATCACTTGCAGTACCACGCTCCAGAGCAGCAGCACCACATACGCGACGAACTGCGCATCGAGCAGCAACACCACGAAGGTTTCGACCTCGGGGCCCGGCGCCTCGACGAAGGTCGGTTCGCCGGCGAGCAAGGCGGTGAGCAACCAGATCCCCAACGAGGCGACGATGGGTAAGCCGCCGTACGCGAGTACATGGATCACCTGGCTGCGAGTGGATTTGCCGCCGGCCCGATTGAGGAGGCGCCCGTAGATGGCCGCAAACAGCAACAGACCCACCACCCCCCCGATGGGTCCGAACAGAAAGGACTCGCCGAGAATTTCCGCCACGCTGCTGTGCGCGCCGGCACTTTGAGTCCGGAACAAGGCCAGAAAGTTCACCACGCCTTGCGCCGCGGCCAGCAGGTAGTCGAGCGCACCCGCGGGACGGTTCGCCAATTCTCGGAACACCGCCCGCGGTCTCAACCAGACATCTCTCAACGGGCGAATGGGTTCGGTCGGCAACACCTTTGAGAGCCTACGCAATCCATGTGACTGACTCCAGCATCATGCACAGATGACAGCAGACTTTTTCGGGGCTACTCTCACATCGAGTTCGTACGACTCCCCAGGAGAAGAGTGACCATGGCAAAGAAGAGCAAGTCGAAGAAGAAGCGTCCAATGGCAAAAGCCAAAGCTGGCCCGGCCAAGGGCGCCGTCAAAAAGAAGGCCGCGAAAAAGAAGACGCGGCCGGTGAAGGTCAAGGCGAAGGCCAAGAAGAGCAAAGCGGTGAAGGTCGCAAAGAAGGCGGTGAAGGCTGCGCCCCCCAAAGCGAAGACCCCGGCGAAGCCCAAAGCCAAAGCGCCTAAAAAAGTAGCAGCGCCGAGCGCTCCGGCACCGACGACGCCTCCGCCAGCGGCGCCGGCCGACGAGGCGCCCGTGTCGACGCCGAGTCCCGGCATCGAGCCGTCAGCGTTTTAGAAATTCGCGGCGGGAGCCTGGTCTTCAGACAGGCTCTTGGACTCAAGCGCGTATCAGTCCTTGTAGAGGACGCGCGCCGCTGCTGTCGGGGAATATTCGGGTGGACAGGGTTTTCGCATCGACGCGCAGATGCTCGTCGAGCACGGCCTTGAACACGCTGCGCAAATCGAGGGTCGGTCTCAAGTCCCGGCCGTCGAGGAGCGCGGTGCGCGCGAGGCCGGGCCAATCGGCGATCACGCGTCCGCCACGCACCGCTCCGCCGGCCAGAAACGCACAGCCGCCCGTCCCGTGATCGGTGCCGCGCGTACCGTTCATGGCCGCGGTACGCCCAAACTCGGTCACGACCAGCACCGCCGTTTGTCCCCACAGGGGCCCGAGTTCCTCGGCCAATGTCGCGAGCGACCGGTCGAGTCCGGCAAGGCGCTGCGCCAGCGCCCCCTTGGCGCCGCCCTGATTCGCGTGCGTATCCCAACCGGTGGCTTCGATCACGGCGACCTCGGGCCCCCCCTCGCTGCGCATCAACGTCGCCGCCATGCGCGTCACGGCACTGACTCGGTCGGCGCCCGCCGGCTTCATCGCGGTGGCGTTCGCGCTCATCGCCGTGGCGGGCTCTGTGGCCATCGCAGCGTCGGGCTTTGCGCTCATCGCCTCGGTCTGCACGGCTTCGCTCAGGCGCGCAGAGAACCAATCATCCTTGGAATACAGGTCGGCGAGGCGCGCGAGCAGATCCTCATCGACATCCGGGGTTGCCTGAGGCGATTTCGATATCACCGGCGCGTCGCCGCGCAGAATCAGCGGAATGTTCTGGCTGATGGCGACCGCGCGCTCGCCGGACCGCCCGGGTCCTCGCGGCAACCCGGATAAGGCGCGATTGAGCCAGCCGTCGGCGGTGCCGATGGGTTTCGTGAGTCCGTTTTCGAGAACATTTTGTCCGTCGAAATGCGAGCGGTCGCGGTACGGCGAGGCGACCGCCTGGAATACCACCAGCTCACCGGCCGCGTAGCGTTCGTGCAGGAACGCGAACGAGGGATGCAAGCCGAACGTGTGATCGAGCGGCAGCGCGCCGTCGGCGACGCCCGGAGCGGCGATCGCGAGCTCACGATGCAAGCCTAGGTAGTCAGGATCGGCGTAGGGCGGTACCGCCGCGAGTCCGTCGAGTGCGCCGCGCAAGATGACGACCACGAGCCGCGCGGAGCCGCCGGTGTAGGCGAACAGGGCATTGGGTATCGCGGCGCTTGCCGCCAGAGCCCCCGTGGCCTTTAGAAAGCGGCGTCGGGTGAATGCTGAGTGGAGTCGGGGCATCGCTCATCTCCGTTGAAATTCGGGACTCATCAACAGCAGCGCCAACGCCTGGCTGCCGGAGGCGGCGCGGCGCAGTGCCGTCAGCGTCTCGGGCCGTGCGTAGGCGCCGAGACTCGATGCCGCCAAATCCGTGGGTTCGAGGCCTCCTTCATACTTTGCGCCGACCCGCGAGGCCCACAGCACGCGGTGCATGAGAGCATCGGACCCGTCCCAGCTCTTCGCGGTGTCCGGCCAGCCCGCGGGCGATCCCGGGGTGTACTGCCGCTGGCCGAGCAGCTCGAAGCTGCGCACCACTTCTTCGGGCTGGCTTGGCGACACATTCAAAGCGCGCAACGTCGAGAACACGAAGTCCTCCGGCGTCTTGAACTTGCGCATCTCCGGATCCCAGGCCTCGGGTGCTTCGATCAGCGCCGCATACACATGCGGCAGGTCACCGCCGGAATTCAGGAAGGCGTGCGCCACCCGCTCGACCGCGGCCGGCGGCGGATCGTCGGCGATGAAATGCCGCACCAGCTTGGTGGCGATGAAGCGCGCGGTGGCCGGATTCCGCGCCAGATCCGCGAGCACCGCCTCGCCCTGGCGCTGCCCCTGTTCGTAATAGGTTTTGCCGAGCAAGGTCTTGGCGCCCGGCTCGTGCAGGTTGTCGCGAAAGTAAAAGCGGCCGGGCTCGCCGCCGGCGAGCCGGCCCTTGCCGCCGCCGATGGACCAACCGGTGATGATTTGCGCGAAACTGGTGACATCGGTCTGCGTGTAGCCGCCGTTCACGCCGAGCGTATGCAGTTCGAGAATCTCGCGCGCCAGATTCTCATTGATCCCGAACTCCCGCTTGGGTTTGTCCGCGGCGTCCTCTGGGTGCCGCGCGGCTTGCCGCTCCGCCCGAAAGCGCGCGAGTTGCGCAAGGTCAGAGTCCTTGCCGACCGAATACTGATTGTCGAGAAAGCCGATCATCGCAGGGTGCTGTTCCACCGCGGTCAAGAGCTCGACGAATCGGCCGGCGACATGCGGCCGGATGGCCTCGTTCTCGAGCGTGCCCGCGACACCGAACACAGCGCCCTTGTCGGCCGATACCGCAAAATGATTCGACCAAAAGTGCACCAGGCGTTCGGCAAACGGCCGCTCGGTGAGCGCGGCACTTTGCGTGCGTGCCAGAACTTGCGCGCGGTAATGGGGTAAGTAGGCATCCCGCACCAGATTGACGGTCTTCGCGTCCTGCGCGGAACCTTGTTCGCCCTCGCGTTTCAACTCCTGGCGCGCATCACGCGCCGCCAGCAGTTCCCTGAAAATCTGCTCGGAGGATGCCAGCGGCGTGTTGCCGGCGAGCGGCACCGGACCCTTGATCTGCTGCTTGAGCCACGCGCGCGGATCACCGGCCGCGGCGGTGAGTTCTCCCGGACGGGCGCCGAGGCCGAAACGCAGTACGGCTATTTCTGGTTGAAGCATGCGAGTGGTAACGGCAGAGCGCGGTGGGGGTTGACCGCCCGCTAACATTGCTCTACGCGAGTGGGAAAAAACGCCGACCGGGTCACAGGGTCCAACGCCTGGGGGTGGAGGTAGTCCGCGGGCAACGGGGGAGTGCAGTGGCCCGCAGGCTACCTCCACTCCCAATTGCTGGACGGTGGACCGGGTGACGGCTTAACACTGACTTAGAGCCAGTGCGTGCGCTTAGAGGCAGTGCGTGCGTCGGAGCAGGCGGCCGCGGTTCGCGGTCACTTCGCGGTTGCAACGGTTAGGCTTTTGCTTCGTCGTTGCGGCGTCGGCTGGGACGTTTGGCGGGTTGCTGTGCGCGGGTGCGGCCCTTCAGTCGATACATGGCTTGGTCCGCGCGCTTCAGCAGCGCCTCGGCGCTCTTTCCGTCGTAGGGGTAGAGCGACTCGCCGATCGACGCGCTCAATTGACGCTCGATACCCTCGACCCGGTAGGGCAACTCGATCCGTTCGCGGATGATCTCTGCGACGCGCGTGACTGCCGCGGCATCGGGCACTCCGGGCAAGATCACTACAAATTCGTCGCCGCCGTAGCGGCCGACGATGTCCCCGGTGCGCACTTGCGCCGCAATGCGTTTTGCCGCCGTGGACAGTACTTTGTCTCCGGCAGCATGCCCATAGTCATCATTAATCCCTTTGAAGCCATTCAGATCGATGAACAACAGGCCCACGCGCTGCCACTGTCGCGCCGCGTCGGCGATGGCGGTGTCCAGCAACTCCTGCAGGCGCCGGCGGTTGTAAAGGCCGGTGAGAGAATCCCGATCGGCGAGCCGCTGCATTTGCGCCTCGCGTTCCTTGAGCGCCGCCACTTCACGCAGCAGATAGGCATTGAACAGTCGCAGATTCTCGACTTCGCGCTGCGCATCGCGGCGCTGCGCATCGTCGCGTGGCGCCGCTCGCGGATCACGCGCGGGGGCCGCGCGCCGGGGTCGTACGCGTGCTATCGGCGCCTCGTCATTCAAGAGCATTTTGCTTTCACCCATGCCAGGAATCAGCGTCTGTGAATATGCTGCATAAGCGGACCCGCGGCCAGCGCTCAACGTGTCCGCAACGGCCCCATAAATATGTAAGATTTGGCCGACCGTCTTTGGTTCACACGACCTGGCTCACTCGACACTTCTTTACATAACCAACTACGGGAGTTCAACGATGGCGTACACCGCGGATCCTCGAGTGCTGTTCGCGGCCGAACGTACCCTGCTTGCCTGGCAGCGAAGTGCGATTGCGCTGATGGGCTTCGGCTTCGTGGTCGAGCGCTTTGGCCTGTTTCTGCAGATGGTGGCTCACCAATCGCTGTCGAGTTCGCAGCGCGGCTTTTCGCTCGGCCTCGGCGTCGCCCTGCTGCTGTTAGGCGCGGCGGTGGCACTGATCTCGGCCCGCCAATTCCGCCAGGTCGCCAAGAGCCTCGATCCGGCTGTGGTGCCCCCGGGCTATTGGACACAAGTCGGCGTGGCGCTCAATGTCATCATTGCGATGGTCGCCTTGGTCCTGGCCACCCACTTTTTGTGGCCGTTGGAATAGCGTTGCGGCGCTGTGCCGAGGGGGCCGGGAGAGTGGAGAACTTTGATTTCGGGCGTTATGCTTTGGCGATGATGAGTGAGCGCAAATGTTGACTGCGGGATTGCGCGCCGGGCTGATTCTGGCTGCGGCGTTGGCCGGCTGCGTGGTGGCGCCCGACCAGCGGCATGACCCGGGCGGTGTGGTGATGGTGGCCCCGCCGGCGCCGCGCGTGGAGGTCATCGGCGTGGCGCCGAACCCTGGCTACGTGTGGATTGGTGGTTATTGGAACTGGGTCGGCGATCGGCATGAATGGGTCGGGGGCCATTGGGAGGCGCCGCGTCCCGGCCATCACTGGGTTGCGCACGAGTGGGTGCGTCAAGGAGACGGCTGGCACTTGAGGCCCGGTCACTGGGAACGCGGTTAGTGCCTCAGTTGCCAGCCTAGTGCGTCGATGCCGGTCTTGGCGATCAGCGCGGCGACGATGGTGATGAACATGACGCGCACGAATCGGCTGCCGTGCTTGATGGCGGCGTGAGTTCCCAGCAGGCTGCCGGCGGCATTGCACAGGCCGAGCGCCACCCCCAATTCCCAGTGAACCTCGCCACGAATGCCGAACAGCAGCAGCGCACCCGCGTTCGTCGCGACATTGATCGTGCGGGCACCCGCGGACGCGTGCAAGAAATCAAATCCGTAGCAACGGATGAACAGCAGCATCAAGAAGCTGCCGGTGCCGGGACCGAAGAATCCGTCATAGAGACCGATCAAGCCGATGCTTGCCAATGCAAAAGCGGCGCGGCGGCGCGACAAGACGATGGGCGCATGGCGCGCACCCAGTTCCCCGTGCGCGAGCACATAGATCAGCACCAGCAAGAGCATGACGGGCACCAGGGGGCGGAACAGCGCCGGAGACACCGTGCTCACCAGGCGCGCGCCGGCGAGCGCCGCAAAGAACGCGATCGCGGCGCCGGGTAGCAGGGTCCTCCAGGGAATTCGGACGACGCGCAGGTAGCGCAGCACGGCGCTGCCGGTGCCGCAGATGCTGCCCAGCTTATTCGTGCCCAACAGCACGGGCGCGGGTACCGCAGGGTAGCCGGCGAGCAGAGCCGGCAGTTGAATCAGCCCGCCGCCGCCGACGATGGCATCGACGAAGCCCGCGGACAGTGCGGCGGCGAGGACAAACGCAAGGGTCGCAAGACTACCGTCTAGCGCGATGCCGGCCAGGGCGTGCCCCCGTGAATGTCGCGCAGGGCCTTGCCTCCGCCGGCATCGAACCAATGCTCGATCAGGCGGAACGATATCGACTGCCGCGGCGGCAAGAGCGCGTCTGTCGACGCGAGTTCGGCGCGGGTAAACCAGCGCGCGTCTTCCAGCTCCTGGTCACGCAGATGGATTTGCGAAGTCACCGCGTGTGCCATGAAGCCCAGCATGAGCGATGCTGGAAAAGGCCACGGTTGTGACGAATGATATTCGATGCGATCGACTTCGATGCCGGTCTCCTCCAACACCTCGCGCGCCACCGCGTCCTCGAGCGATTCGCCCGGCTCGACGAAGCCGGCGATGGTCGAATAGCGCCCGAGCGGCCAACTCGCCTGACGCCCCAAGAGCGCCCGATCGCCGTCGCTGACCAGAACGATGATCGCCGGATCGATTCGCGGGAATTGTTCGCTGCGGCAGGCGGGATCGGCGCACACCAGAACGTGTCCACTCTTGGCCGCGTGGGTGGTCGAGCCGCACGTACCGCAATAACGATGCCGCCGGCGCCAGGCGATCATGGCGCGCGCATAGGCCAACAGGCCCGCTTCCCCGGCGGGCAGCACCGAGGCCACCAAGCGCAAATCCTCGAAATGCGTTCCGGAGAGCAGCGCCGGCGGCTCGATCGACTCGATTTCCGCCGCGAAGTAGTGGGTGTCGCCCATTCGACCCAGCAGAATCATCTCGGCGCTGTTGCGCCGCTCTTTGGAAATGCACGACAACTCCAGAAACGCGGCGCGCGGTTGCTCGCCATCGACGATGAGATTGCGCGAATTCCACACCGGCACCGCACGGCTGCGCGGATCGGCGAGCGCGCCGGCGAACCAATCCGGATCCTGGCGCAAATGGGCGGCGCGATCCAGATACGGACCCGCGAAGACATTCCTTTCCTGCATGACGCGATTCTAGCAGGCCGCCGCCGCCGGACCACAGGTGCCGCAGGCAAGCCTATGTTTCGCCAACAGGTCCCGCAGCAGCACGCCGCCGCAGATGTTGCAGCGGGCAATGCCGACTTCGTCGCGCCGGGCCAATGCCAGCAGTAAAAACCACGCATGTTCGAAGGAGATGCCCGCGGGCGAATGCAATTCGCGATAAGCCTCGTAGGCCTGGCACAGCAAGGTGCCCGACTCCAGCGAGCCCACGCGATAGCGGGGCTCGAGGCCGCCGTCGGTTCCGTACAGGAGCCCGTACATGACGTAGAGACTCGCGAGCTGCACGGACTGAAAGTTGAGCTCCGCGTTCCTGAAGAAAAATGCCGCCTGGCGCGGCGACTTGCCGCGATGCCTAAGTACGCGCCGTACATCGTGATTCATGACGTAACTACGATATAGCTTGCGGATCCGATCATCGCTCAATCCGGTCCACTGCCGGATGGTGAACGTACGTGCCTCGTGGCGAATCAGGCGGAGCGCAAGATCAAAGCGCTCTCGGTCGCGGCTGTAACGGTCATCGGACACTCTCATGGTCATTCTCCCTGTGCAATTTTCGCGGTTTCGGACTCAAAAAGAATTTGACAGAAATTAATCACAAAGTTAGCGTGATTGCCAAGTGGTTGTTGAACGAGTTTGCCGGCGCGTTTGCGGAAATATGCATAGGCGGCTGCGGGAACCCCCACAGAAATCTTGGAAGATCGTCGAAACTTCAGCCGGGAGGCGCCCATGCAGGAAGCAATTGCAAGCAGAGAAACGCGTGAATCGCATGTGTCGGTCGAAATGCGCGCGTCGCTGCGCGATCTGAACCATCGGTTCTTCGATCTGATGGCGGCGCGGACGCAGGAATGGACTGCTTCGGCCTCCGACGGCTGGTTGCCGACTCTCGCCGGAAAAGTCGCGCCGCTGTCGCGGGCGCAGCGGGCGGCCGCGGCCGCCTGCCCGTATGCATTGTTCAATCTGCGCTTTGAAGACGAAGCGTACTGGCGCTTGCGCTTGCAGAATGTAGCCCCGTGCCGCGTCGAGGATGAGTTGATCATCGGCGACGACACGGCCAATTTCGCGCGCCTGGCGCTGTTCTTTGCCTGGCATGTCGCCGCGAGCGCCGGACTTGCCGCTCAATTGCTCCTGGGCATGAACGGCAGCACCGCCGCCGCCTTGCGCCGCCTCACGGTGAATGATCTGCCCGCTTTGGTGATGACGGAGGCGCCGAACCTGCGGGCACGATGGAGCGAGTGCGGCGCTTTCTGGAGCGCACTCACGGCGGCGGCCGGACGCGATGACTCGGCGGCGCTGCGCCGCGTGCAACTCTATGGACTGCAGCTGACCGCCGCCGCACGCCTGCCCAAGTCTTGAGGGACGGTGAGACCGGGAGAATTGGCGTTGCGGCTTGTGCCTTGCGAGGTTTAGGCTAGCGGCCCCAATGAAAGCCCTAGTCCTTCGCAAGCTCACCAAGACCTATAAGAACGGCATCAAAGCGCTCAATGCCGTCGACCTCGATGTGGATGAGGGTGATTTCTTTGCGTTACTCGGTCCGAACGGCGCCGGCAAGACCACGGCCATCGGCATCGTGACCTCGCTGGTCAACAAGACCAGCGGGGCCGTCGAGGTGTTCGGCCACGACCTGGATCGTGAACTCGAAGCGGCGAAGTCCTGCATCGGCCTGGTGCCGCAGGAAATCAATTTCAATCTGTTCGAGACCTGCATCACCATCGTGGTCAATCAGGCGGGCTTTTATGGGATACCGAGGCCGCTCGCGAAACTGCGGGCCGAAAAATATCTCAAGCAATTGCAGCTCTGGGAGCGGCGCAACTCCATCGCCCGCTCGCTGTCCGGAGGCATGAAGCGGCGCTTGATGATCGCCCGTGCCCTGATGCACGAACCGCGGCTGTTGATCCTGGATGAACCGACCGCGGGCGTGGACATCGAAGTGCGCCGCTCCATGTGGGAATTCCTGCGCAATATCAACGAGGCGGGCACCACCATCATCTTGACGACGCATTATCTGGAGGAAGCCGAAAATCTGTGCCGGAATGTGGCGATCATCGAGGGCGGCAACATCATCGAGCGCGACAGCATGAGCAATGTGCTGCGCAAGCTGCAGACCGAGGTGTTCGTGTTCGATCTGCGCGATTCGCGAACGGTTGCGCCGCACCTGGCGGGTTACACCGCGGTGCTCTCGGATGAGCATACCTTGGAAGTCGAAATGTCGAAGAGCCAGACCTTGAACGATATCTTCGCGCAGCTGACCGCGCAGGGAATCGCCGTCAACAGCATGCGCAACAAGGTCAACCGGCTGGAGGAATTGTTCATCCGCCTGGTCGACGGCAGCGCGCTCGCGGGCCGCACCCCGGCCGGCGGTTCCGCGGCCGGGCTCGCCGCGGTCGCCCCGAGTCCGTGAGCGTGCCTGCTTCGCGTGCCGGTGCCGAATGGGTCGGCTTCAAGACCATCATCATTCGGGAGTTCGGCCGGATCGTGCGCATCTGGGGACAGACCATCGTTCCGCCGGCGGTCACCGCCACGTTGTACTTCATCATCTTCGGCAGCCTGATCGGCCGGCGGGTCGGCCAGGTGGGCGGTTACGACTACATGCAGTTCATCGCGCCCGGTCTGATCATGATGACGGTGATTCAAAATTCCTACGGCAACGTCGTGTCGTCGTTTTTCGGCGCCAAATTCGGCAAGCACGTCGAGGAGTTGCTGGTCTCGCCTCTGCCCAATTGGCTGATCGTCGCGGGCTACGTCGGTGGAGGATTGCTGCGCGGCGCGCTGGTGGGATCCGTGGTGACGATCGTGTCATTGTTCTTCACGCGATTGCAGATCACACACGTGTTCGCCATCATTTCCGCGGTGCTGCTCACCAGCATCGTGTTTTCGCTGGGCGGTTTCGTCAATGCATTATTCGCCAAGAATTTTGATCAGATTTCGTGGTTTCCGACTTTCGTGCTGACCCCGCTCACGTATCTCGGCGGCGTGTTCTACTCGATCAAGATGCTGCCCGGGTGGGCGCAATTCATCTCGCACGCCAATCCGATCTTGTATATGGTCAGCGCGTTCCGCTTTGGGTTTCTCGGCACCTCGGACGTGGACCTGCGCCTCGCGTATGGGATCATGGTCTTTGCCGCGGCCTTCATGTTCGCGCTGGCGGTTGTGCTGTTGAATCGCGGCACCGGCATCCGCGACTAACGGAGTTCGAGTATGTGGTTTGCATCATTGCGCCTGCGCGGCGCGCGTATCTCGTGCATGGCGGCCGGTGTGGCCGGCGCGATCACCTGCGCGGCCGCCCTGGCGGCGCCATTTGCCGCGGAGGGCGATGGCGCGATGCAGGGATTCTCGGCGGCTGCGGCCGCAGCGGAGGCGAAGCTCGAACAGCGTTTCGATTCGGATCTGTCCGCCGCGGATCTGCGCGCGTGGATGCAACAGATGTCCTCCGAGCCCAATCAGGTGGGTTCCGCGCACGACAAGGCGAACGCTGAGTTCGAACTCGCGAAGTTTCGCGAATGGGGCTGGGATGCGTCGATCGAGACCTTTTCCGTTCTGTACCCGACGCCTCGCGAGGTGTCGGTGGAGCTGGTCGCTCCCGCCCATTTCACCGCTCGGCTGACCGAACCGCCGGTCGAAGGCGACACCACTTCCGTGCTGATCAAGGACGAGTTGCCCGCGTACAACGTCTACGGCGCCGATGGGGATGTGACCGCCGAACTGATCTACGTCAATCAAGGAATGCCGGACGACTACACGGAACTCGAGCGGCAGGGCGTGAGCGTGAAGGGACGCATCGTGTTGACCCGCTACGGCGGCGGCTGGCGCGGACTCAAGCCGAAACTCGCCTACGAACACGGTGCGGTAGGCTGCTTGATTTACTCGGATCCGCGCGACGACGGCTACGGGGCGGGCGATACGTATCCCAAGGGCGGCTTCAGGCCGCCCGATGGCGTGCAGCGCGGTTCGGTCCAGGACTTGGTGCTCTACAGCGGTGATCCGCTGACCCCCGGCGTAGGCGCGATCCCCGGCGCCAAGCGCCTGCCACTGAAAGACGCAAAAACACTGTTGAAAATCCCGGTGCTGCCAATCTCCTACGCGGCGGCCGAGCCGCTGCTCGCCGCGCTCGGCGGCCGAGTGGCGCCCGCCGGTTGGCGCGGTGGATTGCCGCTGACGTATCACATCGGTCCCGGTCCCGCGATGGTGCACATGAAGGTGCTTTCGGACTGGAATCAGAAAACCATCTACGACGTGGTCGCGACGCTTCGCGGCGCCCGAGAACCCGATCGCTGGATCATTCGCGGCAACCATCACGATGCCTGGGTTTTCGGCGCGACCGATCCGTTGGCGGGTCAGGTGGCCTTGATGGCCGAAGCCCGGGCGATCGGCACATTGGTCAAGGCCGGCTGGCGGCCGCGCCGCACACTGGTCTATGCAAGCTGGGACGGCGAAGAACCCGGCTTGCTGGGTTCGACCGAGTGGGCCGAGACGCATGCCGCGGAACTTCGAACCAAGGCAATCCTCTACGTCAATTCCGACACCAATGGGCGAGGCTATTTGGGCGTGGGAGGCGGCCATGCTCTGCAGCACTTCGCCAGCGAGGCTGCGCGCGATGTGAAGGACCCCGAGACCGGCGCGAGCGTGTTGTCCCGGGCCCTCGCGAAGGGACGGATCGCCGGTTACGAAGGGAGCGGCCCAGCCAATTCGAGCGCTGACCTCGAGCTTGGCGCGCTCGGTTCGGGATCGGATTTCACCCCGTTCTTACAGCACCTCGGCGTCGACTCCCTGGATCTCGGCTTCGAGGGCGAGGTCGAGTATGGCGTGTATCACTCCGCGTACGACTCGTTCGATCACTTCCGCCGCTTCGTCGATCCGACCTTCGAGTATGGCGTGGCGCTCGCCAAGGTCGCGGGCCGCGTGATGCTGCGTGCTGCAGAGGCCCAATTGTTGCCGGCGAACGAAACCGATTTCGCCGAATCGATCGCAGGCTACGACGAGGAACTGCACAAGCTCGCGGACGGCATGCGGTTGAAGACGCAAGAACTCGCGAAATTGCTGGACGAGGACGTCTATCGATTGGCGACCGATCCGCAAAAGCCGCGCGCCGCTCCACCGCGAACCGCGGACGTTCCGTACCTCCATTTCGCCGATCTCGACAATGCGGTGGCGAATCTCGAACGAAGCGCGAAATCCTTCGATAAGGAATATGCACGCCTCGCCGCCGCGGGCGACGACGGAGGGTCCGCCGCGGCGCGGGAGCGCCTGAACGCCACTCTGGCCAGCCTCGAGCAGTCGTTGACCGATCCGCAAGGACTTCCCGGTCGGGAGTGGTATCAACATCTGGTCTATGCCCCCGGCAGATTTACCGGCTACGGCGTGAAAACGTTGCCAGGCGTTCGTGAAGCGATCGAAGAGCGTCATTGGGACGAAGCCAATCGGAATATAGGGGTGGTCTCGCGGGCCCTCAACGCCTACAGTGCGCGACTGGATCGCGCCATTTCAGTTCCCCAGAGTTCAGTTCCATAGCCTCCCGGTGTATCGTGCGGGCCTAGTCAACAAATCAAGGGTAACAGACCACCTTAAGGAGATCGATGATGACCGAAGAGAAGCAGCAAAAGTTTACGGCGAAAGTGCGCCGCGGACTGGTGTGGGTGAGCGCGGTCGCGAGCGCCGAGTTGGCCAAGAAAAAAGCCGAAGCCACCGGCGTCAGGATCGAGGGCTTTACCGCCAGCGAACTTGCCGACGTTGAGTCCGCCTTGACGTGGATTGCTCAGAACAAAGAATCACCGAGCTCCGAACCGGCCGCTTGAGTGGATGGCCGGACGAACACCGTGTCATTGCGCCGGCGCGGGTGCCCGACATCCCGCGGGGCCCGATGTCGATTTCCGGATGTCGCCTTATAGAGTCACCGCACCGTGAGCGATAAGGACAGCTATATTATTCCGATGGCCCGGAAAAGCGCACTGGTCGTCGATGACTCCAAGTCGGCTCGCGTCATTTTGAGCCGGATGCTGGAGAAGTACGACATCGAAGTCGACATGGCCGAGTCCGCCGAACAGGCCATGCAATACCTGAAGAGCAATCGACCGGACGCGATCTTCATGGACCACCTCATGCCCGGCATGGATGGACTGCAGGCGGTGCAGGCGATCAAGGGCAATCCGCAGACGGCCATGATTCCCATCATGATGTACACGTCGCAGGAAGGCGAACTGTATGTGGGCCAGGCCCGCGCGTTGGGCGCCATGGGAGTGCTGCCCAAGCAAGTACGTCCCGTCGATGTCTCCAAAGTATTGTACGAATTGCACTTGCTGCCGGATCGACGCGACATGACCGAACCGGCGCTGTCGCCGGTGGAAATGCAGGGCGGCACGCCGGTCGAAAAGACCACGGCGGCTGCGACCGCCGCGCTCGGCGGCGCCGCCGGCACGCCTTCGGCCGCCACCGCTTCCGCGGCCAATCCGACGACCCTGAGCGCCGATGCAGCACGCCGCATCGAATCGGCAATCAAGGACCAGACGGTGGATCTGCGCCGCTTCATCGTCGCCTGCCTCGATAGTTTCGCGACTCGCATCGTGAGCGATGTGCGCGACGCCAGGCCGGCCTCGAACGCCGAGCCGCTGTTGCCGCCGCCACCGACCCGTGCGCCCCGGCCGTCGTGGCCTTGGGCCGCGGGCATCGCGGCGGCGAGCGTGGTCGCGCTCGGGTTTGCAGCGAGCTGGCTGAGCGAGCGCAACGATCTCGCCAAAGCGCGTGCCGAAGTCGCCGGGTTGACCTCGGCGAATGCCGAGTTGCAGCGTGCACGCAACGATCTGTCCGCGACGGTGAAGGACCTGACCTCGGATCTGGCGGCCGCGACCGCAGGGACCGTTGCGCCTGGCGCAGCCGTCGGCGGGACCACCGCGATGGCCTCCGGCGTGTCGCATGTCGAGCCGGTGCCCTATGGTGAAATTCCATTCGATCGCGGCCGTCTCGATGTGCTGCGCGACATGCTGGCGAAACTCGAAGCGCAAGGCTTCCACGGTGTGCTCAAGATCACCAGCGTGGCGGGACTCTTCTGTCTCACCGGCAATGCGGCGGATGGCTTCACGCTGGCCGGCGCCGCCCTGCCCGCCTCGAAATGCGATTTGATCGGCAATCCGTTCGAGGATTCGCTGTCGGGGCAGCAACGCCAATCCCTGGCGTTCGCGAATTTGATCGCCGGCGTGCGGCAGCGCACCGCGGGTGCAATCAACGTGGCCATCGAAAGCGGCGGCGGCGTGCGGGCGATCGTGCCGTACCCGCCGAAATCCGAATTGCTGACGGCCGGCGAGTGGAACCGCGCGGCGGCCGCCAACAATCGGGTCGAATTCGCCGCCGAACCGCTGGCGCAGTAATCATTTGAAATGCCGTCGCTCGAAATGCGAGTGCTCGAAACGCCATCGCTCGAAACGCCATCGCTCGAAAACGAAATGGCCTAGAACGCCACCCTGACGAATAATTCGGGTCCCTTGGTGTCGAAATTGAAGTAGCCGGTATCGCCGGTCTTGGTCGATGAGAGACTCGCCTTCACGAGGTTGTAGCCCACCGCGAAGGATATATTCGGGCGCAAACGGTACAGCGCATCGACTTCATAGAAGCCCAAGGAACCGTCGAAATGGCTGATATCTGCCTTGAAGTACTCGGCACGGCCGTCGAAATAAAACCGCTTGCTGACCACATACGTGGTGTCGAAGCCGACCGTGGGAAGGGGTCCCGCATGATCGTCGGTTTGATCGATGTGCCGCGTCAAGGTTGAAACACGCGCACGCGCCGAGATGTCCGTGTCATGAATGCCGACGGTCAGCGCGAGCTCGAATCTTTCGCGATGTATGAACGAGTAGCCGTAGGTGATGCCGAGCGTCCGCAGACTCAAGTCCGTCTCCACGGGATCTCCGGTCTCCAAGACCACGTCGCGAAAAATGACCGGCCCGTTGGTGAGAGTCCGCTCGCCGCTCCGATCCAGCGTGAAATAGTCGAAGAACACCCGATGCCGCTCGCCGGCGCGGATCATGGCCTGAAATTTGGGTTCGAAATCTTTCTTGTCCAGGCCGAATTCGTTCTCGCCGTTGATCGGGGTACCGGTCACGTCCGAGGAGCTGTCGACCCGATAGTCGGTCGACGAGGACACGTACATGAATCCGAGCGACAAACGCACCCGCTCATTGGTCGGGCTCAAATAGTCGTCCGCGTGAGCCACGCCCGCAACCAGTGCCAGTAGCGGGATTGCCATGCCAAGCTTGATCATGTTGCTCTCCTCAAAATCATTTGGTCCGTTGCGGCACGCCGCGGTTTCGTGGACAAAGAGGGGCCGATGCGCTTTAAAACGTGAGCGGCGGCGGCGCGCCATCCGGTGAGCTTGCCGCCATAAATGCCGAGTACGCGGGGGTTCGGGTCGCGGTCGGTGCTGAAGATGGTTTCCCTCGACCGGTCGAACGCCGCCTGGCTCGCGGCGGGCAGGACGCGCAGGCCGGCGAAACGCTGCGAAATGTGCTCGCGGGTCAGGTGCTGCAAGGCCGGGAAATAATGCCGCGCCACCGCGAGCAGATATTCTTCCTCCTCGGGCAGCGGATGCACCCGATCAGGCTCACCCCGATAGGGCGTTTCGGTCGTGCCGATCATCGTCGCGCCACGCCAGGGCATGACGAAAACCGCGCGCCCGTCGTCGGGACTCTCGACGTAGTAAATTCCCGCTGTTACCGCAAACGGCACGACGATATGCGCGCCTTGCACCAGATCGACAGCGGGAATCGGGATGGCGGGTGTGATGGCTTGCGCAACATGCGGAGCCCACGGTCCCGCCGCATTGACGAGCACCCGGGCCGAACACTCGATTTTCGCATCGCCCTGGCCGTAGGCGATGCGGACGCCGGAGTCGGTCAGAGTGGCGCGAGTGAACGTGGCCGGCATCGCGAGTTCCGCACCAAGCGACAGCGCCGATTGCACCACCGCGCGCGTCAACACCGCGTCGTCCGTTTGCGCGTCGTGGTAGCGGATGACGGCCTCGAGCCCTTGCGTCTTCAAGCCGTCGAGAGAGGACCATTCGCGCTTCGGCACCGCGCCGAAACGCGTGGCCGCAACGAATCCGCCGAGCAGCGCATACACCCATAGTCCGAGTTTCAGCTGCCACGGCCGGCGGCGCGTGTCGCGGTACACCGGAATGAAGAAGGGTTTGAGCTCGACGAGTTCGGCGGCGATCCGCAGATGAATCGCGCGTTCGCGCAGACTCTCGCGCACCAGCGCAAATTGGCCCGACTCCAGATAGCGCAGTCCGCCATGAATCAATTTGCTCGACCGGCTCGACGTGCCGCTCGCCAGCCCGAAGCGTTCGATCAGCAGCGCGCTGTGACCGGCGGCGACGGCCGCTTGCAAAACACCGGCTCCGTGAATGCCGCCGCCGACGATGACCACATCGTATTCTTTCATGGCCTTTTGCATTGCCCTTCACATTGCTCTTGGGAGGTGCGCGGGTAGGATGCGGGAATACACTCGAACACACCACTTTTGCGTCACTGTCGCCATTTCGGCACAGAGACCGAAGGGCAGCTTTCAGGGGCCGTCCCGCTTTTCCTCGAATTGCAGCACGGGGGCACCCGATGTGACCTCGATTTCTCCGTCGACGATCGCGCCCGTGGCAATCGCAATGGTGCGGGCGCTGACTTTGCCGCGTATGACCGCCGTATAGCCGATCTCCAATTTGTCCCGGACGGTCAAACCTCCCACGATTTTTCCGGCGATGATCGCCTGCTCCGCCTGGATGAAGCCGTGCCAGCTGCCCGTGGCGGACAGATTGAGACCACCCTGCAATTCACCGTCGCCGTGCACTTCGCCAGAAACCACGAATTGTCCGGCGCCGCGGATGTTGCCGACGAACACCGAATCCGCGCCGATGAAGGTCGGGGTTGCCGAAGTGCCCTCGAAGAACCGCCGCCGTGGTTGACTCATGGGGCATTAATATCCTATTAAGGGCGCATCGTGATGTGACGAGCTTGGCGTCGCCGAGAGGTCGCGAATAGAAGTAGAATGCGGGTGATGCCATTGCTGATGAACCATTGCTGAAGAACAAGGCACGATGAACAAGGCAATCCTCGGAGGCTGTTGCGCAGCGCTGCTCCTGCTGTCGGCGTGCAGCCGCCAGCAAAGCGATTGGGAAAAGACGCGCGCAGCGAACACCACGGATTCGTACGAACAATTCTTGAAGAAATATCCGAGCGGCGAATTCACCGCCCAGGCCCAGGCGCGCGTCAAGGAACTCTATGAAGAGCGCGATTGGCAAAAGGCGCGCGACACCGACACTCAGGACGCCTACCAAGCTTTCTTGAAGCAGTATCCCGAGGGCAAGTGGACGGAAGAGGCGCGCATCCGCGTGGAGAATTTTTCGCTGGCGCAGGCCACGTCGGGCGCGCCGCCGGGCGCCGCAGACACCGCCAATGGCGCCGGCAATCCCACCGGCGGCGAACCCGCTGCCGGCTCGACAGCGTCTGCTGCCGCGGGCGCCGCGAAGCCGCAGAAGACCCCGTCGACGGCCCCCGCCGCGAAGCTGCAGACTGCGCCATCCACGGCCACCGCCGCACCGCCGTCCAAGCCCACCAAGCCCGGTTCGAGCGCTGTATCGAAAGCCGCGACCGGTTCTTACGGCATTCAGCTGGGAGCGTTCAAATCCGGTGAAGCCGCCGCCAAAAAACGCTGGGCGCACTTGCAGGCGCAATATCCCAAACTGCTGGCCGGATTATCGCCGACGGTATCTCCCAAGACCGTCTCCTCCGGAACCCTGTATAGGCTGCAAGCGCAAGGTCTCAGCGAGAAACGCGCCCGCTCCATCTGCAAGATCCTAAAGACCAAATCCCAAGCCTGTGTTCTGTTGCGCCCCGCGTCTCATTAGCGGCCCCCGCATCCAACACCCTACCCGTAAGTAACAGCCCGTTGGGGCGCCCAGGCGCCACCACGGGCTGATTACTTGCGTATGCCAAGTTGATCGAGCACGAACGCATACTCCATCGCAATCTCCCGATACCGCTGAAATCGCCCCGACTTGCCGCCGTGTCCCGCCTCCATGTCGACGTGCAGAAACAGGGGGTTCTGGTCGGTCTTGAGCGCGCGAAGTTTCGCGACCCATTTGACCGGCTCGTAGTACTGGACCTGGCTGTCCCACAACCCCGTGGTGACCAGCATCGCCGGATAGCGCTGGGCGCGGACATTGTCGTACGGTGAGTACGACAGCATGTAGTCGTAGTACTTGCGTTCGTGGGGGTCGCCCCATTCGTCGTATTCGTTGGTGGTGAGCGGGATGCTGTCGTCCAGCATCGTGGTGACCACGTCGACGAACGGAACCTGGGCGACGATGCCGCGGTAATCCCCGGGACTCAAGTTGACGATCGCGCCCATCAGCATGCCGCCGGCGCTGCCGCCCATGGCGATGACGCCGTGCTTCGCCGCATAGCGCTCCGCCACCAGGTGGCGCGTGACATCGATGAAATCGGTGAACGAATTCTTCTTGTGCAGCAACCGGCCGTCGTCGTACCAGGCGCGGCCCATTTCCTGCCCGCCGCGCACATGGGCGATCGCATACACGACGCCGCGATCGATCAGGCTCAAGCGCGCGGAGGAGAAACTCGGTTCGGTGGACAGTCCGTACGAGCCATAGGCGTATTGCACCAGCGGTGCGGTGCCGTCGCGCAGGAATCCCTTTCGATAGACCAGCGACACCGGAATCGGCGTGCCGTCGCGCGCGCGCGCGAACAGGAACTCCGAGCGGTAGTTCGCTGGATCAAAATCGCCGATCACCGGGTCGCGTTTCAGCAAGGTCTTGTCCCGCGTGCGCACATTGAAGTCGTACACGGTGGTCGGCGTGGTCAGCGAGGAATACGCGTAACGGATGATCTCCGTGTCCATTTCCGGATTGACCGACATGGAGGTGACATAGGCCGCCTCATCGCTCTCGATGAAGTATTCCGCGCCGCCCGAAAGATAACCGCCGGGCAACGCCGTCCACGGTCTGATGCTGATCTTCGACAGACCGCCGCTGCGCACCGACAGGGCGAGAAACCCCGCGAACACGTCGAATTCCTCGATGAAGGTGTCGTCCCGATGCGCCACCAGGTCCTTCCAATCGGCGCGCGCGGCGGGCGCATTGACCGGCGACTGCATCAGGCGAAAATTGCGCGCCTGCCAATTGGTGCGGATCACGAACACGTCGCCAAAGTGTTCGATCTGGTATTCGTGGTCGCGTTCGTGCGGCAGAAAAGTCGTGAATTCGAGCGCGGGATCATCGGCGCGCGCGTAGCGCCATTCGGAGGCGACTGTGCTCTCCATGTGCAGGAAAATGAACTGCTCGGATTTCGATTTGGAGACGCCGGTGTAGAAGCTCTTGTCGGTCTGCTCGAAGACCAGGACGTCCTCGCGCGGGTCTTGGCCGCGCACATGTTTCTTGACGAAGATTCCGAGCAGGGTCTCGGGATCCTTCTTGACGTACAGAATGGTTCGATTGTCGTTCGCCCAGGCCAGGTCGGACTCGACGTCCGCGATGGCGTCATCGAGGATTTCGCCGGTCCTTAGATTCTTGAAGCGCAGCGTGTATTGGCGCCGGCCGACCGTGTCCTCGCAGAACGCGAGCCAGGTGCTGTCCGGCGAGACTTCCACCGCGCCGATCCGATAGTAATCGTGCCCCACCGCCAACACGTTGGCGTCGAGCAGCACTTCTTCGGGCGCATCGAGCGAGCCGTAGCGGCGGGCGAGCACCGGGTGTTCCTTGCCGGGTTCGTAGCGGGTGTTGTACCAGTAGCCGTTCTTGCGATAGGGCACCGTCGCATCGTCCTGCTTCAGCCGCGCGACGATCTCCTCGTAGAGCGCGGTCTCGAAGCCCTCGAGTGCGCCGATACAGGCCTCCCGGTAGGCATTTTCCGCGTTGAGGTAGGCCAAGACCTCGGGGTTGGTGCGCTCGTCGTCCCGGAGCCAGTAATACGGGTCCGTTCGGACCCCGTGCGGCGAGGCGACGGGGTGCGGGCGGATCGCGGCGACCGGGGCTGCGGGGCCGTCGATCGGGGCTTTGACAGCCGGGTCTAGCATGGCATTGGGGCTACTTGTCCTTGGGTTGGGCGGGAGTATAGTCGTGTCCGAAGACGCTGCAGTGACCGACTAGGCGAGATGTGAAGGGTACTATGCAGACCGTTGCGCAACTGCTCGAGGCGAAGGGCTCCGAAGTGTTCTCGGTGGCACCTGGGGATTCGGTGCTTCGCGCCATCGAAGTGATGGCGACCCGGCATGTGGGAGCCTTGGTCGTCATGAATCACGGTTCGCTGATCGGCATCGTCTCCGAGCGGGATTACGCCCGAAAAGTGGTTTTGAAGAGCCGCTCCTCCCATGACACGCCGGTGAGCGACATCATGACGTCCCCCGCCGTCAGCGTCACGCCGGATGACACAGTGCACCATTGCATGGAGCTCATGACCGAGCGCCGCTTCCGGCACTTGCCGGTCTTAAAGGGCGGACGCGTGCTGGGAATGCTGTCGATCGGCGACTTGGTGAAGGCCGTCATCCAAGAGCAATCCGAGCATATCGAGCAATTGGAGCGCTATATCGCGGGTTGAGGCGCCACGCCGCGATTGACGGTGACTGCCGGCTAGGTATCATGAGGCGCATACACAGGCGCACCCAAGGGCGTGCGCCCCAACCCGGCGGCCGACGGCGTCCCTCAAACCGACAGCCTCCCAGACCGATTTAAGTTGTTGTTTTTACTAGGCTCCACGGCTCACCGCCGGGGGCAGCGGTTAGTTACGGGCGTCACGCATGGAAAATGTGGACATTGCAGCGGGCGACACCGGCATCGACGGCCGGGATGCGCGAATTGGGGATTGGGGCCTGTGCCGGTCATCTTATGAAAAAGACTCGTGCGGTTTCGGCCTGATCGCGAGTCTCGATGATCATGCCAGCCATTGGGTGGTGGAAACCGCCATCAGCTCCCTCAACCGCCTGACCCACCGCGGGGCAATCGCCACCGACGGCAAGACCGGTGACGGTTGCGGCCTGTTGATCAAGATGCCCACGGCGTTCCTGCGCGCGGCGGCGGTGGAGGCGAAAATTACGCTCGCGCCGCTGTTTGCCGCGGGGCTGGTGTTCTTGAATCGGGACAGCGCTCTCGCGGAGCGTGCGCGCGAGGTTTTGCGCGAGCAACTCGAGCTCGAGAAACTTAAGTTGGCGGGCTTTCGCGCCCTGCCGATGGATCCGTCGGCCTGCGGCCCGGAGGCGCTGAAGACGCTGCCCGTCATCGAGCAGGTGTTCGTGAACGCGGGCGGCGACCTCGACGAGGCGACGTTCAATCGCAAGCTGTTTCTGGCGCGCCGGCGTACCGAGAAAAAACTCGAAGCCGACGATGCCGCGTTCTACATCCCGTCGCTCTCCGCGAGCACCATCGTCTACAAGGGCATGGTGATGCCGCAGTTCCTGGTGCAGTTCTACCCGGACCTCAAGGACCCGCGGATGGAGGCCTCGGTGGTGGTGTTCCATCAGCGGTTCTCTACAAACACATTGCCGCAATGGCGCCTCGCGCATCCGTATCGATATCTCGCGCACAACGGTGAGATCAACACGGTGCAGGGCAACCGTAGCTGGGCGGTGGCGCGAGGACCGTTGTTTCGCTCACCGGTGCTGCCGGACTTGAGCGATATTTTGCCGGTGGTCTCGTTGACGGGCTCGGACTCGCAGTCACTCGACAACATGCTCGAACTGTTGCTGGTCGGCGGCCTCGATCCCATGCACGCGATGCGCTTGCTGGTGCCGCCGGCGTGGCAGTCGGTCGACATGATCGACCCGGACTTGAAGGCGTTCTACGAGTACTACTCCACGCACATGGAACCCTGGGACGGCCCGGCGGGCATCGTGCTCATGGACGGGCGCTATGCCTGCTGCACCTTGGATCGCAACGGGCTGCGCCCCGCCCGCTGGGTGATCACCAAGAATCGGCACATCACCATCGCGTCCGAAGCGGGCGTGTGGGATTACCTCCCGGAGGACGTGGTCAAGAAGGGCAAGCTCGGGCCCGGGGAGATGCTCGCGCTCGATCTGCAGACTTCCGAACTCATGGACACGAAGAGGGTCGATGATCTGTTGAAGAGCCGCCACCCCTACAAGGTGTGGTTGAAAAAGGGTGTGCGCTATCTGCAGACCGACTTGATCGATCCGCGGCTCGCGGCCGAGCCCTTCGATCGCGACACGCTCGCGCTGTTTCAAAAGATGTTCAACGTATCGCTCGAAGAGCGCGATGAGATCATCCGCGTGCTGGCCGAAGACGAGAGCGAGGCGGTGGGCTCGATGGGCGATGACACGCCGATGCCGGTACTGTCGAAAAAAGTACGCTCTTTGTACGATTATTTCCGCCAACAGTTCGCGCAGGTCACCAATCCGCCGATCGACAGCTTGCGCGAAAGCATCGTGATGTCGCTGCAGACGCAGATCGGGCCCGAGGCCAATGTCTTCGTGCCGGCGCAGCAGCACGCGGAGCAGATCGTGCTCTCCTCGCCGATACTCTCGCAGCGCAAACTGCGCCAAATCATGGCGCTGGCCGATTCCGGAGTGACGCACGAATTCATCGATCTGCAATTCGACGAACAAATGGATCTCAAGAGTGCGTTGCTCAAGATCTGCGAACAGGCGGAAGCGGCGGTGCGCAGCGGCAAGCTCGTGCTGCTGCTCTCGGATCGATATCTGGTCCAGGGCAAGGTGCCGGTGCATGCCTTGCTCGCCACCGGCGCCGTGCATCACCGTCTGGTCAACACCGGCCTGCGCTGCAAATGCAACATTCTGGTGGAGACCGGCACGGCGCGCGACTCCCATCATTTCGCCTGCCTGATCGGCTATGGCGCGACCGCCGTGTACCCGTATCTGGCGTATCAGACGTTGTTCGATCTGATGCGCAAGGACGCCGTGAAATTGGAGGCGGCCGCCCGTCAAGAACTCGGCCGCGGCTATCGGCGCGCGATTCGCAAGGGCTTGTTCAAGATCATGTCCAAGATGGGCATCTCGACCATCGCGAGCTACCGCAGTGCGCAGTTGTTCGAGATCGTGGGCCTCGAGCATGAGGTCGTCGAGCTGTGTTTCGAGGGCACCGACAGCCGCATTCAGGGCGCGGACTTCGCCGACCTCAAAGCCGACGCCGATTACCTCGCGAAGCGCGCCTGGGATCCGGCGATCGGCGTGGAGCAGGGCGGCCTGCTCAAGTACATGCACGGCGGCGAGTATCACATGTACAACCCGGACGTGATCGCGCTGCTGCAATCGGCGGTATTGACCGGCGACTATGCGCAGTACCGGGAGTTCGCCGCGCTGGTCAATGAACGGCCGGTGTCCTGCATTCGCGATCTGCTCAAGCTGAAATCTGCGCGCGCCGCCATCGACATCGAGGAGGTCGAACCGATCGAGGCGATTCTGTCGCGCTTCGACAGCGCGGGAATGTCTCTCGGTGCGCTGTCTCCGGAAGCGCACGAAGCGCTTGCCATCGCCATGAACCGCCTGGGCGCGCGTTCTAATTCCGGCGAGGGCGGCGAGGATCCGGTGCGCTACGGCACCGAGAAGAATTCGAAAATCAAACAAGTCGCCTCCGGCCGATTCGGCGTGACTCCGGAATACCTGATCAATGCCGAGGTGCTGCAGATCAAGGTCGCGCAGGGCGCGAAACCCGGCGAGGGCGGCCAGCTCCCCGGCCACAAGGTGAACGACATGATCGCGCGCCTGCGATTTGCGCGGCCGGGCGTCGGACTCATATCGCCGCCGCCGCATCACGACATTTATTCCATCGAGGATCTGGCGCAGTTGATCTTCGATCTGAAACAGGTCAATCCGAGCGCGTTGGTGTCGGTCAAGCTCGTCGCCGAGCCCGGCGTAGGGACGGTTGCCGCGGGCGTCGCCAAAGCCTATGCGGATCTGATCACCATCAGCGGTTACGACGGCGGCACCGGCGCGAGTCCACTCTCCTCGATCAAGTATGCGGGCACGCCGTGGGAGCTGGGCCTCGCCGAAACCCATCAGACCTTGCGCGCGAATGAACTGCGGCATCGCGTGCGGCTGCAGACCGACGGGGGATTGAAGACGGGTCTCGATGTGATCAAGGCGGCGATCATCGGCGCCGAGAGCTTCGGCTTCGGTACCGCGCCGATGGTGGCGCTCGGCTGCAAGTACTTGAGGATCTGCCATCTCAACAATTGCGCGACCGGCGTCGCCACGCAGCACAATGTGCTGCGCGCCAAATTCTTCGTCGGGCTGCCCGAGATGGTGGTCCACTATTTCAAGTTCGTCGCGCAAGAATGCCGCGAAATCATGGCCGCCCTGGGTGTGCGCAGCGTGGCCGAGTTGATCGGGCACACTGAGCTCTTGGAAATACTGCCGGGAGAGACGGCCAGGCAGCGCAAGCTCGATCTGGCCCCTGTGCTGGCCAATTCGGCGCTGGTGTCGAGCAAGCCGCAATACTGCACGGATCCGCACAATCAGCCATTCGACAAGGGAGTGCTGGCCGAGCAGATGCTCGCCGATATGCGCGCCGCGATTGCCGCAGGCTCAGGAGGCAAGTTCTCGTATGAGGTGCGCAATTTCCACCGCTCGATCGGCGCGCGCATCTCCGGGGAAATCGCCAAGCAGTGGGGCAACGCCGGCATGAGCCGCGCGCCGCTCATCGTGTCGCTCAAGGGCTCCGCCGGCCAGAGCTTCGGCGTATGGAACGCGGGCGGCCTGCATCTGCACCTCGAGGGCGAAGCCAACGATTACGTCGGCAAGGGCATGGCGGCGGGCAAGATCGTGTTGAAGCCGCATGCGCGCTCGAGTTTCATCGCGCGCGAGACGGTGATCATGGGGAATACCTGCCTGTATGGCGCGACCGGCGGGCAATTATATGCCGCGGGCACCGCGGGGGAGCGATTTGCCGTGCGCAATTCGGGGGCACTCGCGGTGGTCGAAGGCACGGGCGATCATTGCTGCGAATACATGACCGGCGGCGTGGTCTGCGTGCTCGGCCGGACCGGCGTGAATTTCGGCGCGGGCTTTACGGGCGGTTTCGCCTACGTGCTCGACATGGAGCGGGATTTCGTCGACCGCTACAACCACGAGTTGATCGACATTCACCGGGTGTCGCCGGAGGGCATGGGCACGCATGTGCAGCATCTGCGCAGTTTGATCGAGCAGCATGTGGAGGAAACCGACAGCGTCTGGGGCGCGCAATTGATCAACGATTTTCGCACCTACATCGGGAAGTTCTGGGTGGTGAAGCCCAAGGCGGCGGCGATCGATTCGCTGCTCGAGAACTTACGGCGGGCCGCATGAAGCCGAGCCCCGACTCCTTCAAGCGGTAAATTATGCCGATCAATCATATGCAGTTTCTTGATGTGCCGCGACAGGAGCCGGAGAAGCTGGCGCTCGAAATTAGGACGACGGAGTTTCGCGAAATCTACTCGCAGTACAGTCCGCAGACGGCGGCACAGCAGGCGGGGCGGTGTATTTCTTGCGGGAATCCGTTTTGCGAGTGGAAGTGTCCGGTCCACAATTACATTCCGAATTGGCTGGCGTTGGTAAATGACGGCAAGTTGTTCGAGGCGGCGGAGCTGTCGCATCAAACGAATTCGCTGCCGGAGATGTGCGGACGCATCTGTCCGCAGGATCGGCTGTGCGAGGGGGCGTGCACGCTCAACGACGGCATCGGTGCGGTGAGCATCGGAGCGATCGAAAAGTACATCACGGACGAGGCGTTCAAGCAGGGCTGGAAGCCGGACATGTCGAATGTGGTGCGCACCGACAAGCGCGTCGCCATCGTGGGCGCGGGGCCCGCGGGCCTGGCGTGCGCGGACATCCTGGTGCGAAATGGCGTGCGGCCGGTGGTGTTCGACCGATACTCGAAAATCGGCGGACTGCTCACCTTCGGGATTCCGCCGTTCAAGCTGGAAAAAGAGGTGGTGGAGAAGCGCCGCGAAATCATGGAGTACATGGGCGTCGAGTTCCGGTTGAACGTGGATGTTGGACGCGATGTGTCGTTCGAACGACTGCACGAAGAATTCGATGCGGTGTTCTTGGGTATGGGCACGTATCGCTACGTCAAGGGTGGATTCGCGGGCGAGGATCTGCCCGGGGTGCACGAGGCGCTGCCCTATCTCATCTCGAATATCAATCGCGAGTTGGGGATCGGCGATGAGTCGGCGGACTTCGTCGACATGCGCGACAAGCGCGTGCTGGTCTTGGGCGGCGGCGACACGGGAATGGATTGCAATCGAACTGCCATCCGCCAGGGCGCGAGCAGCGTGACCTGCACGTATCGCCGCGATGAGAACAACATGCCGGGGTCGAGGCGCGATTACAAGAACAGCAAGGAAGAGGGCGTGACCTTCTTGTTCAATCGTCAGCCGATCGAGATCGTCGGCACCGATCGCGTGAAGGGCGTGAAGCTCGTGGAAACCCGCCTAGGAGCGCCCGACTCGCGCGGGCGCCGGGTGCCGGAGGTGGTGCCCGGAACGGAGGAGACGATCGATGCCGACGCGGTGATCATCGCGTTTGGTTTTTTGCCGAGCCCGCCCGATTGGTTCGTCAAACAACAAATCGCGCTGCACAACAATGGTCGGGTGCGCGTGTCGACGGCACCCCTGTTCCGGTTCCAGACGACGAACCCGAAGGTGTTCGCGGGTGGGGATATGGTGCGGGGGTCGGATCTCGTCGTCACCGCGGTGTTCGAGGGGCGGGAGGCGGGGCAGTCGATTTTGCGGTTTCTCGGGCTTCGTGCGTTGCCGCAACATTAAGAGCCGTCTGGTTTGGCCGATTGACAGTTCGAATGCTGTGAGCACGCAGATTTTTTACGGTAGCATGCGTGCGTGGTCAAACAGGGAGCTGCCAGAATGAGTGACCAGGGGACAATTCAGGCGGAGAAGGACAGCCGGCAATCTGATATTGAACGTCTCGCTCGTGAAACGGCTGTACCGATAGAAACGGTGCATGAGATTTATGAGATTGAACACGCGAGACTGTCGACAGAGGCTCGAATCAAGACTTTTGTCGGAGTGCTGACCCGTCGTCGCGTCAAAGAGTTCTTGGAAGCGCGATATCCCGCAGTAGATCGCGCATCGTAGTAGATCGATCGGTGAGCGCGCCGCTGACCGGCGCTACCGCGCTGTCATTTGCCATCGTGTCATGTGCATGGGTGGTATTTGAAGTGTGGGGGCGCTGCTTTGACTCAGCTTGATCCGGTAAGCGATTGCCGCAGGGCCGCGAGAATTCCGCCCGGCCGGTGGGGCAAGACGCGGCGCCGCAGGGTGTGGTCCGCGATGAACATGACGCCGATGATGCCAAAGGCAGCGAAGTTCACGAACAGAGACCAGATGCGCAGCGGCGCGACGAAAAACAAGATCAATATTGCGGCCGCGAGCAGCGCATAGAAAATGGTCCAGGCCGCGGTCGCCTTGCGGGTGTAGGCGATTTCGACCGGCGTGAGCGGTCCGTGGAGTTTGTCTGTCATTTGGGTACAGACCGGAACACGGCCGCCGAACAGCGATCGGGCGAACGTCAACGACACCAACGCGTACGCGGCAAATTGCTGTACGAGATCGCTCCACTCGTAGTATCGAGTCAGCAGCGGCCAGTAGTGAAACAACAAAACTCCGACAATCGCGAGCAGCGGCGCGGCCAGCAGTGGATGGGACCAGCGCCATAACAGAACGCCGCCAATCAAGACTATCGGGCCGATCGACAAGGCCGTCGCCAATCCCTTCACGTCGGGCACGGAATTGCTGTAATGCGATAACGCGGCGTAGCCGACAATCAGCGTGACGACGACGGCCATTTGCCATACCGAAGACTTACGTTGCGGTGTCCGCGTGAGCGGCGATACTTCGATCTCTTGGGGCAATGGAGCCGGTGTCCTCTCGTTATTCTGGCGCGATGCATTGCGGTGCCTGCTGCGCTTACCTCGGGTGTGCCTATTAGTGTACCCATCCAACACAGGACGGTCCAAGCGGTCGCCAATGCGATTCATGAACGGATTTGAGGTCCGAAAACGGCGAGTATTGGCCGCTTGAATTCGCTATTCTGCGGCCATGGATCTCGACTCGGATGCTTGTTTTCGCGCGGTGCGCGCCCGCGACCGTCGATTCGATGGGCGTTTTTTCGTGGCCATCACGTCGACACTGGTTTATTGCCGGCCGATTTGCCCGGCGCGGCCGGCAAAGCGCGGCAACATGCGCTTTTTTTCCAGTGCGGCAGCCGCGGAAGGCGCGGGATTCCGGCCATGCCTGCGTTGCCGGCCGGAGCGCGCTCCCGGTCTCGCGTCCGTCGATTCGATGAGCCGATTGGTGGGCGCCGCCATGGCCGGTATCGAAGAACATGCACTCTCGAGCGCGCGTGTCGGCGATCTGGCGGCATCGCTCGGCGTCAGCGACCGCCACCTGCGACGGGTCACCGAATCCGAACTCGGCGTATCGCCCATCGAACTCGCGCAGACGCAGCGTTTGCTGCTGGCAAAGCGCCTGCTCATGGAAACCTCCCTGAGCCAAACGGAGATCGCCTTTGCGAGCGGTTTCGGCAGCGTGCGGCGCTTCAATGCACTGTTCAAATCTCGTTATGGATTGAATCCCCGAGCCTTGCGCGGCAGCGCGAACGTCGCTCGAGGGTTGCATTGTCAGCTTGAATTTCGCCCGCCGTTCGCGTGGGATCACTTGCTGGAGTATCTGCGCTTGCGCGCCATCCCCGGCATCGAGATGGCGGACGCGACCCATTATCGCCGCACCGTGGCGATCGACGAACACAGCGGCTGGATCGCGGTTTCGCAGGGCAAGAAGGTCAACGCGCTCGACGTCGAGATCTCCCCGTCGCTGGCGCCGGTGATAGGGGCGGTCATCGTGCGTGTGAAGCGGCTGTTCGATCTGGGAGCGGTGCCCGATGCGGTGAGCGCGTTGCTGTCGCAAGATCCGCTGCTCGGCAAGGTCGTGCGCAGGATTCCCGGCTTGCGCGTCGCCGGGGCGTTCGATGGCTTCGAGTTGGCGGTCCGCGCCATTCTGGGACAGCAGGTGTCGGTCAAAGGCGCGACCACACTGGCGGGTCGGTGGGCTCGAGCTTTCGGCGCCCCCATCGCCACGCCTTACCCGTCGCTCAATCGCCTGACTCCGGACGCGCAGCGAATGGCTTGCGTAGCGGCGAACGACATCGCCGCGCTCGGCATCGTGGGCGCGCGTGCGCGCTCGCTGTCGGCGCTCGCCGCCGCGGTCTGCGAGAGACGAGTCGTGCTCAACTTCGCCGCGAATGTCGAGCAGCAGATCGAGGGGCTCTTGAGTCTGCCGGGCGTTGGTCCTTGGACGGCGCAGTACATTGCGATGCGCGCTCTGCATTGGCCGGACGCATTCCCGAGCGGGGACCTCATGCTCATGCGGGCGGCCAACGCCAATCGAAAGCAATTGGAACAGCTCGCCGAAGCCTGGCGGCCTTGGCGGGCTTACGCGACACACTATCTCTGGCAGTCATTGGGAGCGAATCCATGAGCGCGTTTACGTATATTGAAAGCCCCATCGGCCGGTTGTTGCTGACCTCGGACGGATCAGCTCTCACGGGGCTTTACATGGAGCCAAGCCGTGAGTGGCAATCGATCGCCGCCGGGGCGGGGGACGCCATGGCCTGGCCGCTGCCGGCGGCGGTTGTGCAGCTCGAAGAATACTTCGCCGGCGAGCGGCGGGTGTTCGACTTGCCGCTGCGCCCGCAGGGCACCGCATTCCAGAGGCGGGTGTGGGATGCGTTGACTGAAATTCCTTACGGGCAGACCTCGAGCTACGGCGAGCTGGCCCGGCGAATCGGCAATCCCGGCGCCGCGCGCGCGGTGGGCCTTGCCAATAACCGTAATCCCGTCTCCATCGTGGTGCCCTGTCACCGGGTGATCGGCGCCGATGGCTCGTTGACCGGATATGGCGGGGGCCTCGAGCGCAAGCGCTGGCTGCTCGCGCATGAGGGGTTGCACGCAGGGCTGCTCGCGCCAGGCATCAAATCAGCGGCAGCGTGATGGTGAACAGCGCGCCGCCGCCGTCGGCTCGATTGGCGGCAACGGCCTTGCCGCCGTGGAACTCGGCGATGAGCCGAACGATGTACAACCCCAAGCCGAAGTGCGGCTTGTCGTCGCGGTCCTGACGCTGCTCGAACAGCGATTCGAACAGCCGGCCATGCAGCGCCGGTGGAATCGGCGGCCCGTCGTTTTGCACCTGCAGCACATAGTTACCCGCCCGCCGCTCCAGAAGCACGGTGATGGTGCCGCCCAACGGACAGAAATCGACGGCGTTTTCGATCAGCTTGTCGAGCAGCTGCACCAACAGATCGGGCGCCCCGCGGAGGAAACAGGGGTCGGCCGGCGTCTCGAGTGCGAAGCGCGCGCCCTTGAAGCCATCACGATATGCACCCACCGCTGACGCGAGCAGCTCGCGCAAATCGACATTGACGACTTCGGCTTGGCGGATGCTCTCCTCGACCCGCGCCGCCGCACCCAGCGCACTCAAGATGGATTGCAGGCGCAAGGTTCCGTCGCGAGCCCGATTCACGTAGCGCCGCTGTTCCTCCCTCAAGCCCTCGGCCTCGAGATTATCGAGTGACGAGCGCACGATGGTCAGCGGCGTGCGCAGCTCGTGCGACAGCTTCCCGCCCAAGGTGCGAAGGTACTGCGTATGTTCGTTGAGGCGTACCAACAGCCGCTCGAACCCGCGAGCCAGCGCACCGATTTCATCCTTGGCCTCAGATTCCGGCATGTCGAGCCGGATTTTTCCATCGCTGCCCACCGCGGAGTCGGCGGCATCGCGCAGGCGTCCGATGCGAAGGCTGATCCAGCTTGCCAAGCCGAACATGACGATCACGGCCGCGGCCGTCGCGAGCAGGGTGAATTCGAACAATCGCGACACGGCATGATCACGAAGACTCAATAGTTGATCTCCGGCCTGCTCGAGGACCACGGCGCCGCGCGTTTGACCATCGACCACGAGGGGCGCCGCCGCGGTCAGCAGCAATTCCTCGCTGCCGGCGTTGCGAACCCATTCGGCATGGCGGTGCCCGCCGAGCGCGGTGGCCACGCTATCGCCTCCGAGCCGGTCCGGCGGTGAGGAGTACATCGGAAAATTCGACGTGTCGACGGCCATGAAGCGCCGATACCAGGAGTGCGGCGCCTCCTCGGGGTCGCCCGGCGCGGCTTCGCCCAGGTTGCCCGACACCCCCAGCTTCAGGGCGTTGGAGTCGATGACCGTGGCGCGAATGCCGTCGCGAATGAAGGTGCCCAATAAATCGTCGAGGCCGGCCGTCCTGGAAAACAAGCGGCCGCCGTCCGGATCATGGACCGCATTCACGCCCGCCGCTGCGGTGCCGTGCCCGTCGCTCGCTTCGATCCACAGCCGCGAACCCACGAGGCTTGCCGGAATCCGTACCTCGAGGTGGTAGCCCGCCGCCGACTGCAGCCAGTAGGCCTGGATGCGCGGCTCCGGGACGGCGTGATCCCGACCGTCGCCGCCGTTGACGATGCTCTGGGCCGCGATCAAGCCGGGCGCGCTGGTGCCGAAGAAGTAGTACTCCCGCGTGCCATCCGGGCGCTCGAGATCCAGATCGATCCGGTCGAAGCGGTCCCGCTCGGGATGCACGTCGCCCGGCTCGGCGTCGAATTGCGGATCGTCGACCTCTATATAGAGAAATAGGTATCTCAGCGTCGAACCGGCCTGCACTCGTGCGACATACCCCGTCGCGGTCGGCAGCGGTGTCGGATCCGCCGCAACTCCCCAATCGTCGCGATAGCCATCGAGCAGGGGCGCGCCGCGCAGAGGATAGACATACAAATCCCCGCGGGCCGGGGTGAAGCCTGTCGTGTCGTCAGGATCGCGAAACACCCGTTGCGGCTGCGCCGACAAGGCATTGGCGATGGTGCCCGCACTCGCCAGCAATGACTGCTCCTGCGAGTCGCGCAGCGCCGTCTCCAGTTCCCGCGCGTATTGACACCCGGCCCACGGCAGCACCAGAGTGGTGAGCGCGACCAGCAGCAGCTGCAGGCGGATGCTCACTCGACCCAGCGATAGCCCATTCCATACACCGTCTGGATCGCATCAAATGCCGGATCGATTTGCTGGAATTTCCGCCGCACGCGTTTGATGTGAGAAGTGATGGTATTGTCATCCAGGACGACGTTGGCGGCGTCCATCAATTGCTGCCGGTTTTTGACGTGCCCCGGGTTTCGCGCGAGCGCATGGACGATCCAGAACTCGGTCAGCGACAGAATGACGGGGACGCTGTTCCACGTGGTCTGCATCTTCTCGCCGTCGATGGATAGTGCGCCGCGCCTCACGATCTCGGCGGCATCGCCGGGCCGGCGGAGCGCATCGATGCGCCGAAACAACGCCGCCACGCGCGCCGCCAAGTGCGGCAAGCTCACGTCCTTGGTGAGAAAATCATCGGCTCCCAGCCTAAGTCCCGATACTGCGTCCAGCTCATCGTCCCGGGCGGTGAGAAAAATGATGGGCAGCTCCGCCGACAGCGCACGCAGATCGCGGCACAGATCGAATCCGCCCTCCGCCTCGTCCTCGAGCGATATGTCGATGATGGCAAGATCGGGCAAACGGACCTGAAACGCCTGCATCGCATTCTTGCGGTTGCCGTAGGTCTTGACCGAATAGCCATACCGGGCGAGCGCCGCCGCATAGTTCTCACGCAAGGCGGGCTCGTCCTCAACGATCGCGATGTGCTTTTTCATCGCCGAATCATAGCCGATGGCGGCCGTTCATGATTCGCCACAATCCGCCTCGAATTGGCCCGCTTCGAGCCACGCGCAAGCGAGAATCGAGTCCGACACTGGCCTCGTACACTTCAACGAGGAGAGAGCCATGTCGACAACCCTGCGGCAGACGGCGGGCGGCGCCATTCGGACCACGAGCCGTGCCTGGCAAGACGGCCCAAGCGTCGCCTGGTGGTCAGCGCACCGCGAAACCGCGCTCAATTGGCTGGCGCTTGGGATTCTGCTCGCGGCGTGGAATGCCTCGGACGACGATGCGTCGCGGCTCGGCAGCAGACCTGAAGCCTTGCGCAGGTATGGTTACGTGTCGGTGCGCGCGGCGACGCTGCACTACCGAGAGTTGCGCGCGACGTCCACGAATCAATGAGCGCCGCCCCGCCTCGCCGATGCCGCTCGCGGAAATTTTTTTTTCAAGGGTCACAAAAGCGTCAACGTACTGTAAAGCTGCGTATCTGTAATGACGTGCGCATGTTTGCCACCAAAACGAATAAGCAGATACTGATCGTCGATCGGGATGTTGCAGCAGTCGAACCGCTTCGCCAGAGACTCGGCGAAGTCGGTTTCGTCGTGCGTGCCATCACCGAAGGGGCCGCGGCCATGGCCGCGGTCGCCGAGCGGCCGCCGCATCTGGTCATCATCGACTGGAACATGCCGGGCCTTGCGGCGCTCGAGGTGATTCAGGGCGTGCGCAATGCCCGAGCACCGCAGTCGGCCGCCATCAGGCTGATCATTCTGTCGGCGCTGTCGGGTGAGCAGGATGTGGTGACGGGATTGAATCTTGGCGCCGACGATTACATCGCCAAGCCGTTTTCGCTGCGCGAAGTCGTCGCTCGAGTGTGCACCGTACTGCGGTCCCACCAATGCGAGGAGCAGCGTTCGGCCCTCGCCTGCGACAACCTGGTGCTCGATGGTGCGACCAATCGGGTGACGGCAGAAGGCAGGCCGCTCTCCCTGCGCGGTGTCGAATATCGGTTGCTCGAGTTTCTGATGGCGCACCCCGGCAGAACCTTCAATCGCACCCAATTGCTGGCGCAAGTGTGGGGCGACGACAGTGAAGTCGATGAACGAACGGTCGACGTCAACGTACAACGCTTGCGAAAGATTCTGGCAAAACCCGGCTATGAGGCCTATATCCAGACCGTGCGCGGCTTTGGCTACCGCTTTGCCTCCCCGGCCGCATCTCCGCACCTGGAATGAGCCCTAACTCACAAAATCTATCGTTCCACGCGATGTTCCACGCGTAAGTGCCTTTTCTGTAAACAAAAGTTCTCCTCCAAGTCATCCATTCGTCATAACAAGAGGCGAATGTGGTACGCGACGCAAAAGACTTTTGGAGGACGACATGGTGGAGCGTAACGCCCCGTGGCCGATGCGATTGAGAACGGTCTTCATCTCGGACATCCATCTGGGCTTCAAAGGCTGCAGCGCCGAGTTGCTGCTCGACTTCCTGCACAACGTGGAGATGGAACGTCTCTACCTGGTGGGCGACATCATCGATGTGTGGAGCATGCAAAAGAACATGTATTGGCCGCAGTCGCACAACAATGTCCTGCGCACGATCCTGGGCAAGGCCAAGCGCGGGACGAAGGTGATCTTCGTCCCCGGCAACCACGATGAAGTGTTCCGCGAATTTGACGGCGCGGTGTTCGGGAATCTCGAAATTCACCGCGAATATGTCCACGTGGGCGCCGGCGGCCGGCGCATGCTGGTGCTGCACGGCGACGAATTCGACAGCGTGGTGAAATGCAGCCCGTGGCTCGCCAAGCTGGGCAGCAATATCTACGACGTCCTGTTGGCCGCGAACCCCTACATCAACTGGGTGCGGCGCAAGTTCGACCTGCCGCACTGGTCGCTCTCGTCATATCTCAAGAACAAGGCCAAGACCGCGGTGCAGTACATCGGCAGCTTCGAAGATGCCGTCGCCCAGGCGGCGCGCAAGCGCGGCGTGGACACGGTGGTCTGCGGGCACATCCATCGCGCCGAGATGCGCGACATCAACGGGATCCTTTACTGCAACGACGGCGACTGGGTCGAGAGCTGCACCTCGTTGGTGGAGGACATGAACGGACAATTGCGCCTGATCGATTGGCCGAAATTGCGTGCAGAAACCGCTGCGGCCGAGGTCGAACTGCCTGTCGGCCAAGCCGCCTGAGGTGACGAGAGCGACATGAACGAGCGCGGTCAATTCGAATTGTGGAGCCTACCCTGGCATGACTTGCAAAGACGCGTAGCCCTTGGGCTGGCGACGGCGGTCAACCTGCAGAGCGTCGCCGCCTCGGCGAATTCCTGGTTGAGCCGAGCCGCGCGCCACGCGGCGCCGCCGGCTGCATCGCCCGCCAACTCGTTGCGTAGCGCGCGGCGCCGGTCGGTTCCCGTCGCCTGATTTTTGTCGATCCCCAGCGTTCGAGGGCCTGCCCGCGAGGCCCTCGCTATTTGACCGGATTGCCGCATTACTGCCGCATTACTGTCCGATAACCGTCATCTTGGCAAGGCAGCATCGTGACCACGATCGCCGTCCAGGAGTACCCATTCCATGAACAGTCTCGATCTCGATGCCCGTATGAACACTCTGGAAACCGAATGGCGCCAGGCGTACGAGTCCAGCATGAGCGCGCGCGCCGATTATCAATCGCTTGCCGCCGGCTCGAAGGCGGACACTGACCTGCTCGGACGTGCGCGCGAGCGCCTGGAGCGAGCCGAAGCGCTGAAAGCCCGGATCTACGCGAAAATAGAGCGTCTCGAGCAAAGCTTGCTGCGCCGGGGTTGACGCGACGTGATCCATCGCAACCTCGAGTCATACACTTCGATCAATGGGTGACGTCATGCAGTCCTATATAGAGTGTGAATCGGCGGCAGAACTGCTCGAGCGGCGTTGGTTTGCGACGCTGCGCGCCGCTCGCAGCGCACAGGCCGAATGTGACGTGCTCATGGGAGTCAAAGGGCTCGCGGAGGACGCATGGCGGCAAACGCAAGCGAGGCTGATGGAATTGGAGACGCTGCGGGATGCCCTGGAAGAGGAGTTGGCCGCTTTGGATGGAGCCGGGCCGGAATCTCGCGATGAACCGCGGTGCGCGGTCATGTCGGCGGCGTAACGCCATCGTGTAACGAGCGGCCATCGAGCGCCGCACGAACTTCAGGATCGATGCCGTGCCAGGCAGCGACGGACGGCCGGCACATGGCGCGTGCGGTGCATCCGCCGGGCTTAAAGCAGCCCCAGTAACAAAACTGACATTGTAGTCCCGGAACATTGCGCGCTCATTTCGAATGATGGGATGTGTTTCGAGTGACGGGATGTGTCGTGGCGCAATTGACAACAACGATCAAGGCGATTCGGTGAGGGTGTCCAGAAAGATCTGGGGAATTATGGCCGTATCGTTCTTGCAATCGCCCCTGATAGCCCGCTCCGCGGAAGGTCCCGCAGTGACGCCTACGCCGGCCGCGGCTCCCGTGAAAACCTTCCCTATTCTCGAGTATCGGGTCGAAGGCAACACCGTGATGCGCGCCATCGACATCGAGCGGGCGGTGACGCCCTATCTGGGCGTGGGCAAGTCGATCAAGGACGTGGAGGCGGCGCGGCAGAGCTTGGAGAAGACTTATCACGCGCACGGCTACCAGACCGTACTGGTCAATATTCCCCAACAGGAAGTCAGCGCCGGGGTGGTTCGGCTCACCGTCGTCGAGGCGCCGGTGGGACGACTCGAGATCAAGGGCTCGCGCTACCATTCCCTACAGGTGATTCGCGCCACCGTTGCGCAGCTGCAACCAGGAGTCACTCCGGATTTCAACCAAGTGCAAAAGGAACTCGCCCAGGTCAATCATTCCGAGGACCTGCACGTCACTCCGGTGCTGCGTGCTTCAACGACGCCCGGGCGGGTCGATGTCGATCTCGACGTACAAGATTCGCTGCCTCTGCATGCCATGCTCGAAGCCAACAACCGCTACAGCGCGAACACGGCGCATATCCGGCTGATCGGCGAGGTGAGCTACGAGAACTTATTCCAGAGCAATCAAAGCGCCAGCATTCAGTATCAGACCGCGCCCGAGCATCCGGAAAACGCCAAGATCTGGTCGCTCTCGTACGTGATTCCGACCGTGAGCGGTCCGGTATTTGCCCTGTATGCGGTGCGTTCGGACAGCAATATTGCCGCGGTCGGGGACCTGAATGTGATCGGCAACGGCAATATCTACGGCATCCGGGTGATCGAACCGCTGGCCTCGACCAGCACCGATTTTTATCACAACTTCACCGCCGGTTTCGATTTCAAGGATTTCAAGCAGGACGTGCAATTGCAGGGTGCCGACGACCTTCCGTCGCCCGCGCGGTACGCGCCGCTCACGCTGGAATACAGCGCGACCTGGCTTGCACCGCCCGATTCCCCCAAGCATGCGGCCGCCGCAATCACCGCGATGCGCAGCAACACGACGTTCGATCTCGGGTTTAATTTTCTCGTGCGCTTCCTCGGCGGCACGGACGCGCGGCAATTTGCCGTCAAGCGTTTCGGGGCGGACCCGAACTATTTCATAGTTCACCCCAGCCTGCAGCGTCAGCAGATCCTGCCCGGGAACTGGAGCCTGGTCGGCAAAGTCGAGGGGCAGATCGCCAGCGGCCCGCTGATCAGCAACGAGCAATTCGGTGCGGGCGGCTTGGACAGTGTGCGCGGCTACACCGAATCCGAGCGGCTTGGAGACAACGGCGTGCGCGGCAGTCTGGAACTGCGCACGCGCCAATTGCTGAATGGGTATTCCCCCCGAATCACGCAGTCCTATCTGTACCTGTTCAGCGACGTCGCGCATGTGCGGATCCTCGAGCCGCTGCCGGGGCAGAGTTCCGGATACCACCTCGGCAGCTACGGTGTGGGGCTGCGGTTCAAATTTCGCAACCTCACCGCGGATGTCGACGGCGCGAAGGCGACGACGGTGGGGTATGTCACCCGAGAGGGTGCGCTGAGCGCCCAGTTCAAAGTCAACTACGCATGGTAAGCCCTCCACGGACAAGGCCCGCATCAACTCTATGAAAATCGCGAGACATTTCACCGTATTGCTGATCCTGCTGCCGGCGATAGCGCTCGCGTGGTGGAACAACGATTGGAAACAACGGACCGCCGTCATCTTGAATACGTCGACGGCCGGCGTATCCATTCAAGACACATTGACCAATGTCGCGATACCGGTGCGACTGCACTCGGGCAACTTCGACTTCCTGACTGTGAGACCCGACGGGTCCGATCTGCGGGTGCTCGCCGGTGACGATAAGACGCCGCTGAAATTCTGGATCGAGCGATTCGACAGCGTGAACGAGCTCGCGATCCTCTGGGTGCAGGTCCCGAGCGTGCTGCCGGGTACGGATAAGAATACCCTGTATGTGTACGGCGGCAACGACAAAGCGCCCGCCGACGCCAACGGCCCCGCCAGCGCTGCCGCAATCGCCGACGCGGGTACCCTCGCCGCCTTCCACTTCGCTGAAAAGGATGGGATTGCGGCGGACCAGACGGGTGTCTTCAAGGCAGCCGCAGCGACCGCACTCGAGATCAACGGACTCATTGGTCAGAGTGCACGCATCAACGCAACACCCATTGTGTGGCCGGCCGATGAGAAGCTGAAAGTAGCGCCGGACGCGCCGCTCACTGTCTCGGTCTGGGTGAGGCCGGACAGCGCGGCAGGCACCTTGTACAAGCAAGGTCCGCTGCAGCTGACGATCGCCGGCGGCAAACTGGCGGCAAACTTCGGCTCGGTGAGTGTCGGCGGCGGCGATGTCGCGGCCGCAACCTGGACGCAGATTGCGTTCACGTTGGCAGCGGGCAAGGTCACGCTGTACGTCAATGGGGCGCAGTCGGGCCAAGGCGACCTGCCGCGGCCGACCGCGGCGATCGACGGAGAAATCCGCGTCGGCGAGGGATACCAGGGGCTCATCGATGAACTGGATGTCGCCAACGTGGCGCGCAGCGCCGACTGGATCAAGCTGCAATACGCCGCGGAAAGCGCCGACGCCAAGTTGATTGCGACGAAAACCGAAACCTCGGCGACCGAAAATTCCGCGGGCGGCACCAGCTATTTCGGAGTGCTGTTCAAGAGCTTGACGCCGGACGCCTGGACGATCATCGCCATCCTCGGGGTCATGTTGTTGATCGCGCTCGCCGTCATGATCAGCAAAGCCTTGTACGTCAGCCGCACGGACCGAGCCAATCAGCGATTCCTCCGGGAATTTCGCGAAGCCGACGACGTGATGACCGTGGAGCCATCGTCGGAGGACGGAGAATTCAGCAACTCGTCCCTGTTTCGCCTGTATCAGGCGGGGTTGCGGGAACTGCACAAGCGCAAGGTGGGGCGAAAGGGAAGTCAACCGCTGTCCGGCCCGTCCATGGACGCGGTCAAAGCGGCCGTCGACGCCGATTCGGTGCGCGAGGGTTACGCGCTCAATTCGCAAATGGTGCTGCTCACCATCGCGATCGCCGGCGGTCCTTTTCTCGGGCTGCTGGGCACGGTGGTAGGCGTCATGATCACATTCGCCTCGATCGCCGCGGCGGGCGATGTGAACGTCAACGCGATCGCGCCGGGCATTGCCGCGGCGTTGCTGGCCACCGTCGCGGGCCTGAGCGTCGCGATCCCCTCGCTGTTCGGCTACAACTATCTTGCATCGCGGATCAAGACGATTGCCTCGGACATGCAGATCTTCGTCGATGAGTTCGTCACCCGCGTCGCAGAAACCTACGGTGCCAAATGAGTGGCGGTCCGCAGGAGCAAAATCAGCTCTACGACGACATCAACATCACGCCCATGCTGGATTTGGCCTACGTGCTGCTGGTGACATTCATCATTCTCACGACCGCCGCCGTGCAGGGTGTCAAGGTCCAATCTCCGCTCACTCATGCGGTCAACAATCTAGGCAAACCGCAGACCCGCGCGATCACCGTCACGGCGGATGGCGCCATCTACTTGGATGCCTATCCGATGACGTTGGAGCAACTGAGTTCGACCCTGGCGCAATACAAGGCGGCCAACCCCAATCTTCCCGTGGTCCTCAAGGGCGATGCCGCCGCCCAGTATCAGACCATCATGGACGTGCTCGAAGTCGCCAAAAAACTGGATATCACCGAGATCGGCCTGGTTACGAAGCGCGAGCCTTCTTGAATGCAAGTTCAAACCGAATCAAAGCCGTACGACACGATCAATGTCACGCCGATGCTGGACCTCGCCTACGTGTTGCTGGTGGTATTTATTTTGATGACCACGGCGTCGATCCAGGGATTGACCATTTCGATGCCAAAGCCCTCGAATAAACCTGCCACCGAACAGCATGAGATGAAAGTGGTCCAGGTGACGTCGAGCGGCGCCGTGCTCATCAACGGCGTGGGCGTCAGCCTCGCGGAACTCGAGGCACAGCTCAAATCGGCGCAGTCGCGCGATGCGAAAATGTCCGTGGCCATCAAGGGCGACGCGCGGACCCAATATGCGAAAGTCATCGCCGTCATCGACTTGTGCGATCGGCTGGGCGTGAACATGGGTCTCGTCACCGCTCGAATCGGTACTTGAAATGAGCGATCGCGTGCTGCAACCCGAGGGCGTCGCCGGCGGCAAGCGTTGGGGTCAACGCGTGATCATCGGTGTGGTGCTGTTGAGTCTCGCGGGCGCCTTGGTCGTGGGGGGTATGAGCCTGAACCAAGGACCGAGCGTCCAGAAACGCCAGGTCGCACGCATCATGGTCTTGCCCGATACGCCCCCGCCGCCGCCACCGCCTCCACCCGACGAGAAGAAGCCCCCGCCCAAGGAAGAACCGACGCGGCAACAGGCCCCCACGCCCAAACAGGAAACACCCCCCGAGCCGGCGCAGCTGAAAATGGAGGGACAGGCGGGTGAGGGTCCGAGCGCGTTCGCGGCCGGCGATGTCAAGCAGGACTATATCGGCGGAGATATCGGCAATGGCTCGCGATACTCGGCCTACGTGGCGCGCTTGGAACAGCGCATTCAAGCCGAGCTGACGCGCCGCAATTTGCACCTGGCAAGCGTCAAGTTGTTTGTGTGGCTGGCGCCGGACGGAAGCATCCAACGCTTCACGGTCAAGGGCGGCGATGGCGATACCGAGCGGAGCGTGCGCGCGGCGCTCGCGGATTTGGATCGAGCCGGCGAGGCGCCGCTCGCGGATATGCCCATGCCCATCGGCCTCAGCATCAATTAGACATTCAAATTAGACATTGAAGGGACAGGTCAATCAAATGACAACACGTTGGCGTTACGCACTATTGGGTTTGCTGCTATCGGCCGCCGCAGCCCCAAGTTTCGGCGATGAACTCGACGAGCTGCGCAAGCTGCGCGACTCGACGATCAGTCTCGTCAACGCGTTGGTCGACCAGGGTGTCCTGACGCGGGCCAAGGCGGATGAGATCATTGCGCAAGCCAACGCGGGAGCGGCGGGAGCGCCCGCGAAAGGCGCAGCCGGCGGAACGCCCGCGGCCGGTGCGCCGGCGAAGAGTCCCTTGAACGCCTCTGCCCCACCCGTCGTTGCCGCGCCGGCTCAACCGCCGGTGGCGCCCGGGGTGGTGCGGGTGCCCTACGTCCCGGAGACCGTCAAGGAGGAGATCCGCGATGAGGTCAAAGCGGACGTGCTTGCGCAAGCGAAGACCGAGCGTTGGGGCGAGCCGGGCGCGTTTCCGGATTGGCTCAGGCATTTCACCTGGTACGGCGACGTGCGTGTGCGCGGCGAGGCCGATCGCTTTCCCACCGACAACACCCCCAATGCGTCGGTGGACGTTCTGCAGGCGTACGGCGTGAATATCAACAACTCCACCGAAGCCGATAACCGGTTGCGGGTGCGGGCTCGGTTCGGATTCGACGCCACCGTCGGCGACACGGTGACGGTGGGCATGCGCTTGGCGACGGGCGGCGTGGGCGCGGGGAGCAATCCCGGCTCGGAGAATCAAACGCTGGGCAATTATGAAACGCGCTCAACCTTGGGATTCGATCGTGCCTACCTGGCCTACCATCCCGAGTCCTGGCTCACGCTGTCGGGCGGGCGCGTAGGCAACCCGTTTTTCAGGCCGACGACGTTGATCTGGGCCAATGATGTGAGCCTCGAGGGCCTGGTCGCCAACGTCAACCCGCAGTTGGGTCCGCATTGGGGATTGTTCACGACGGTGGGGGCCTTTCCCATCCTGCAGAATGACCCGACGCCCACCAGCAGCGCCAAGAGCAAGTGGTTGTACGCCTACCAAACCGGCTTCGACTGGCGGATAGCCCGGGAGGCGACCTGGCGCTTGGCGGCGGCGCTCTATGATTACCGCCACATCGAAGGCATTCCGAATCCCAGCATCGTGTCGACGGCCTACAGCGCCACCGCGGCACCGTTCCGCCAAACCGGCAATACGGTATTCGACATCAATGGCTTGCTCGATACCTACCAGGGCTCTGAGGCGAATTTACTGTATGGCCTCGCATCGAAATTTCATGAGGCAAACCTCTCGACGTCGGTGGATCTCGGATTCGTGGGTCCGACGCACGTGATCATCGATGCCGACTGGGTGAGGAATTTCGGCTTCGACGAGAGCGAGATCGAGCAGCGCACCGGGTTTGCGGTTGCCCGTCAAGTCAAGGGATGGCAAACGCGCGTGACGGTGGGATACCCGAGCATGGCGCAAAAATGGAGCTGGCAGGCCTGGCTCGGCTACCGCTACGCGCAGCGCGATTCAACGGTCGATGCCTTCACGGATCAGGACTTTCATTTGGGCGGCACCGATGCGAAGGGGTACTTCGTCGGCGCGAGCTTCGCTTTCGAGAAAAACAGCGCGATCAATTTTCGATGGTTCAGCGCCAAACAGATCGACGGCGTGGAACTTGCCGGCGAAGACAGCGTGCTCAGCGGGTTGCCGCTCGCGATCGACGTGCTGCAGGTCGACATCACCGCATCGTTCTGAGGAGACCTTGCGATGCGCACGCTGACGGCCCGATGTCTCATTCTCGCACTGCTCGCGGGCGCTGCTGCGTCGACTGCCGTGGCCGCCGACGATCCGGCGGTCGCCCGGGCGAGAGAAATGCTGCGACGGACTCAAGAAGCGCTGCGCCAGGCGCAGTCCGATAATGCGGACCTGCAGCGGGCCAAAACCGAGGCCGAACAAAAACTGCAAGCGACCGCCAAAGAGCTCGATGCCGCCAAGAACAACAAGGCCGCGCAGGCATCCATGAAGGCCAAGCTGACGTCGGCCGCGGCCGCGCAGACCGATCTTGCGCACAAGCTCAGCGATGCGACCGACCGGTTGACTGCCGCCAACACGAAGCTCGGCGAGACCGCCAAGCAGCTCGCGGCGCGGGACGCCGAACTCGGTCAGGCCCGGCAGGCGCTGGAACAGAGTAAGAACGCCTATGCCAGCTGCGAGACCAAGAACGTAACGTTGTACGGGTACGCCGAGGCGGTGCTCGATAAGTACAAAAGGAAAGGCGTGTGGGATTCGCTGTCGCAAAAGGACCCCGTGTTCGGATTGAAAGAAGTCCAGGTCGAGAACGTGGTGCAGGAATATCAGCTGAAGTTCGACAGCCAGAGAATCAAACCGTAGGTTCGGCAGGTGGCAAATCGGCACACAGTCTTGAACGGAGCGATCGCGGCGCTGACGGGCGGCCGTCCCGAGATAGCGGCGGCGGCGCTGCGCAGATTCCTCTCGTCCAATACCCGCGACGAGGATGCAAGATACTGGTATGCACGCAGCCTCGCTGCGCAGGGGCTGTTCGAAGGCGCCGCGGGAGAGTTCCAGCGGCTGCTGACGATGCGGCCCGATCACGCCCGTGCGGCCGTCGATTTGGGCCTGGCGCTGGCCTTTTCGGGCGACCACAGCGGTGGTTTGGCGGTCTTGGAAAGGGCGACGTTCATCGGGCCCCGCCCCGCGGAACTGCATTTTGCGCGCGGCATCTGCCTGCTCGGCCTGGGTGACCCGCCGGCGGCGGCGAGCAGCTTTCGCAGTGCCCTTGAGGAGAACCTGCACATTCCGGAAGTCTACGACAACCTCGGCGCGGCACTGTTTCGCATGCAGCAATATACGGAGGCGGTGGACTGTTTTCGACAGGCTATTGCGCTCAATCCCGGCCATGCGTCTGCCTTGAACAATCTCGGCGATGCCCTGATGCGGATCGGCGATCCGGTGGAGGCGGTCGCTGCGTATCGGAGGGCCCTGGCGCTGCAGCCGGAGGTAGCGCCGGCGCATGCCGTGTTGGGTATTGCGCTGCTCGCAACCAATGATCTACAGGGCGCGGTGGACTGCCTCGAACGAGCACTCGCGCTCGATCCCCGGTTGGTGGATGGCGCCGTCAACCTTGCCACCGCGTACCGACGCATGAATCGGTTGGAGAATGCCGCCGCGGCCTGGCGGCGGGTACTGGCGGTCGAGCCCGGCCACGCGGCGGCTCTATTGCAATTGGGATTGCTGACGGCGCAGCTCGGCGATTCGGCGCAGGCCGCGCGGTGGCTGCTCGCAGCCGTGGAGGGCTGCCAGGAGAATGCCGACACGGCGCTGACGGTCGCCAACGCCCTCGATCGGCTGGGTCGGCGCGCCGAAGCACGCGATGTTTACCAGCGGGCGGCCGTCTCGAACCCTGCATGCCCGGAGATTCACGACGAGCACGGCAGGCTGTTGCATCGACTCGGGCGTTTCGACGACGCGTTGGCCTGCTACGCGCGCGCCCTTGCCATCGATCCGGGCCGCCGCAAGACGCTGTTGAACTGTGGACACGCGCTCGAGTCGCTGGGACGCATCGTCGAGGCGGCGCAGAACTTCCATGCGGTCCTCGATGCCGAACCCGACGATCGAGATGCCATCGCCGGGCTCGCCAGCTGTGCGTTTCGGATCTGTGACTGGGAGATTGCTGAGAAGATGGTGGCACGCTTGCTCGACATGTCCGCAGGAATCGATTCTCTTCACCCCTTCTTGAGATTTGCCCTCGATCTCGAACCGGCAGTGCTCGCCGCATCCAGTGGCCGCAGTGCCTACGCCCTGGCGGTTGGAACGCCGCAGACCGGGCTCGCGCCGCGGCGAAACCCGCGTTTGCGGGTTGCCTACTTGTCGCCCGACTTTCGTGAGCACGCAGTCGCCCATGCCATTGCCGGTGTCCTCGAGCGGCACGATCGGGAGCGGATCGAAACCGTCGGGGTAGCCCTGGCATCGCCGGACGACAGCCAGATCGCCGCCCGGTTGACGGCCGCGGTGGACGAATTCATCGACTGCGCCGCGATGACCGATGCGGAGATTGTCCGCCAGCTGAGATTTCGGGAGATCGACGTCGCGATCGATCTGGCCGGATATACGGCCGGCTCGAGGCCGGAAGTGTTCGCCTCGCGCATCGCGCCCGTCCAGGTGAACTATCTCGGCTTTCCCGGATCGACGGGGGCTCGCTACATGGATTGCATCATCGCGGATGAAATAGTCGTGCCGTACGCAGACGAACACCTGTACGTCGAAAGCGTCATCAGGCTGCCGCACTCGTATCTGCCTTTCGACCAAAGCAGGAGCATCTCCGGCCGGCCCATCACCAGGGCTGAGGCCGGACTTCCCACAGCGGGATTCGTGTTCTGCGGGTTCTCCAATGGTTACAAGATCACCAGGAATCTATTCGCCGCGTGGCTGCAGTTGTTGAAAGAGGTGCCCGGCAGCGTGCTGTGGCTGCGCGGGGGCAATCCGGCGATGGAGAAACATCTCCTACGTGCCGCCGGCCAAGCGGACATCGCGTCCGAACGCCTCGTATTCTCGACCTTCGTCCCGCGAATGGAGGAGCATCTCGCCCGCTTGCAGCTGGCGGATCTCTTTCTCGACACCTTTCCCTACAACGCGCACACCACCGCGGCCGAAGCACTGTGGGCGGGAGTTCCGGTGGTCACGTGCCGAGGCCGCACCTTCGCCGGGCGCGTCGGTGCGAGCGTCCTGACAGCCGCCGGATTACCCGAACTGGTCTGTGAGAGCATCGGGTCCTATCAGGAATGTGCGCTGCGAATCGCCCGGTCACCCGAATGGCTCGCCCGGCTCAGGGAGAATTTGGCGGCCGCGAGGAACTCGGCGCCGGCCTTCGATACGGCGCGCTACGTGCGGGATTTCGAAGCGGCGCTGCTCGGACTGCGGGTGAAGGCGACGTAAGCGCGTGACGGCAAATCATTTCCTCATCACACGGTTTAGTTATCGCGGCAAGGATGCATTCCGCTCCATCGACGGCCCGACGTTCGTGCGTGCCCAGGATCCGCTCGACCCGCATCGGTTGAAGTGTCGGTTTAGACTTTTCGAGTTCACCTGCCTGCCGAGTGTGCTCGGACAATCCGATCAGGGCTTCACCTGGATCATCCTCGTAGACCGAGATATGCCGGCGGCCGATCGACGCCGACTCGCCTCGCTGGTGAAGGCAAAGAGCCCGACTATTTTTCATGTGTACGATCCGCAGGAGAGCCTGGCAGATCTGCAGTGGCTGCGCGATCACATCGAGCCGGGACGTCCGGCCGTGACGACCAATCTTGACGACGATGACTGCATTCCCGTCACTTTTGTCGCAGCACTGCGCCGTCATCTGGCGCGGCTGGAAGCGCGCCCATCGTCGCCACCCATCGGCATCGTCGGCGCCAAGAACGCCGTGGAATGGGATCTCATACCCTCGGCTGTGGCCCCTCTCGGCTGGAAGGCGCCCTGGCATCGCGGCCGATGGGTGATGAGCGTTGGATTTTCCCTCTACTGCCGGGTGCCGGAGTTCGACCTCTGTGTTCTGGGATTGCGGCATACCATGGCGGAACGTTATTTGGATTTTGCAGAGCCGCCGGTCAACCTGAACGTACGCTGGTTCCAGGATCGCGTGGCGAGCGCCGCTCGGGCGAATAACCTGGACGTACGCGTGTGGCGGCCGGACGCTCTGTTCCACGATATCAGCGAGGACGTCGGCCCCGTGTTGCTGGCCAATCATGCGGGAAATGATCAGGCGGGCCGGCTCATCGAGCAGAAGCCGGGGCGGGTGCCCGTGACCGGCCCGGACGAGTTTCCCGCGTTCGCGATCGACTGGAACAGCGCGCGCGCCTATTTCGATTCCATGCGGGACCCGCGCTGATGTCCGCCGGACGAAACATCGTCTGGATCGCGTCGTATCCAAAAAGCGGAAATACCTGGGTACGATTCGTGGCCTGCAATCTGCTGTTCGGGCGGCAAGATACGGCGCAAAGCCTGAACTCATTGGCGCCGGACATCCATGAGACGGGTGCCGACGAAATCGCCGCGCATTCGGGTCTGGTCAAGACGCATTTTCTCTACTCGGCCGCGATGCCGATGGCGTCGCGCACCGCAGCCGCGATCTACGTCGTGCGTCAGCCGGCCGACGTCATCGTGTCGAACTTTCATTATGCGCATCGCAGCACCGGCGCGGGGGTTGCTTCCCGCAGCGAGTTCGATCGATACGTCGACACATTCATCCAGTGCCGGGGTGATCCGCGATGGGCGCAACACGGGATGGGTGGCTGGGAGGAGCACGTCCGCAGCTGGCTCGGCGTCCGACATCCCTTTCCTGTTCTATGCATTCGATACGAGGATCTCAGCGCGTCCCCAATGAAGACCTGTGGTGCGCTTGCGAAGTTGCTTCGGCCGGGCAGTTCTCAAATGGAAATCGAACAAGCGGTCGCGAACGCTTCGTTCGATCGAATGCGGGAGCTCGAGGCGGCGGATATTCGCGAAAGACGGGTCGGGATTTTCTATAAACCCTATCTGCAAGCTGCGATCGATTCCGGTCGCCGGTTCATGCGCAGCGGCGCGGTTGGGGACGGCTCCCGCCTTCTGGCGCCGGATCAGCAGGCTCGACTGACTGCAGCTTTCGAACGGATCCTCGCCGAACTGGGGTATTCCGGCGTCCAGTCCGGGCCGCCCTGATATGACGAGCGTAAGCAGCCCGTCTTACATTTGAAATACAGCGGGCAGCACTTACACCCTTCTTCGTGTGCGAAGGAGTGCATGGTTCGCCAAACTCTCTGTAAATGTTATCAATTCGTCACAGCATCGACATTGCACCGACGTTTTGCACTGTCAATATTCTCCACGCAAATATTTTTGGTTACTCGTCTCATCGGGTGATGAATCGCTGGCGATCTACCCCCCGACGGTCCGAATAGATTATTAACTTGCTTTAATTGGGAGCGATATTTATGTCATTGAAATTAGGCACAGTGTCAGTTGCCGGCGCCATTGCGCTTGCGGTCAGTGGCGCGGCGGTTGCCAACACGAGTTTGGACGGGACCACCACGGGCGATCTCTTTCTCAACATCGTCAACACCAGCAACAACACGTCGTTTTTGTTTGACACGGGCATTAGCCAAGCGTCGTTCAACGGCGCCAGCAGTTACTCGTTCAACTTGGGCTCGGACGCAAATTACACTTCTTTCATCGCGGCTTCGGGAACGCTTGATTACTCGGTGCTCTCGGCAACAAATACGGGAGCGACCAACCAGACGAGGGACACGGTGGACTTTACGGGGACGGTAGTGCCGCAGAGCGGTGTCGTTAATCACGCCGATCAATCTCAGGCTCAGACGGTCATCAGTCAATTTCTGACGACGGCCAATGCGGTCACCAGTTCCACGACGAATTCCGTATATCTGAATTCCGCATCGAACTTTTGGGGCCAAGCCCTCGTCGAGGGATCTGTATCCGGCGCTTTGTTGAACGTCACTTTGCCCCCCTATGCGGACAGCACCACTCCGGGTACGGCGCTCGCGTTTTACACTGAAAATCAGAACACCCTGACCACGTTTGCCGGGACCTGGAACTTGAACGGTGCAGTGTTGACCTATGGCGGCGGCAGCACGACGGTTCCGTTGCCGACTCCCATTTTGTTGCTTTTGTCCGGAATCGGTTTCATGGGCGTAGTCGCCCGCCGCCGGAAGGCCGACTCGGCTTGATGTAGACACCGGTTTGGGCAGCCGGGCGATGACCCGGCGCCCCGCAGGAGTCGTGGTTCCGCACGGAGATCCGTGCGGGTTGGCCCCCCGTTTTTAATTATTCCCCACCAAATTTCCTAGAGAGGATTGCATTCATGAATCGTTTATCAAAATCGAGCTACCTAGCCTGTTCAATTGCCGCGGTGTTGGGTACCAGCGCCGCTTATGCCGTAGGTCCCAGCACTACGCCCGACCTCGTCGTCTATGCCGGCGGCGGTTCAGCCGAACCCCAAGTGGTTGAGGCGGCGTTTTGCCGCAACTATAGCAACGTCGACTTGTACGTGGACAACGGCTCGCTGATCAACAGCTTCAGCAAGAGCTACCTCGTGCTGTATGGAACATCGACCGGCGCCAATGGCGGCGTGACTTCCGGTAAGAACGTGCTGTTCATCTACAAGTACAATGGCGGCAGCTACGCCAATGGCGCGGTTCCGCAGACGACCGCCGGCGGGACGCTGAATTTTCCCACCCCAGGTTCCATCCTCAGCACCTCCGACACGTTGATTACGTCACCCACTTCGCCCACGGGCACGGCCGGCTCGGTATGTACCGCCGCGCAGAAGGGACTGCCGACCTATCAGTACACCCCCACGCTCGGCAACACCGTGCAGCCATCCTTCGGTCTCACGGATCTCGAAGTCGCCGCGTTCGCGGGCGACAACAACCCCAACTCTCCGTCGGCTCTGGTCACCGTGGGCACCAGCGATCTGCTGTATGACGTCGTTTTTGGCGTTGCCGTGACCAATACGCTGTACGCCGGTAAGACGGGTGTCAATGCGAAGACCAACTTCTCGAAGGCGGAAGTGGCCGCGATACTCTCCGGACAGATCACCGATTGGCACAATATTTATGCCGATAATGGCAGTCCCGTGGCAGCCGCCGGTACCGGCATCGTCCTCCTCGATCGCAATGTCGGTTCGGGCAGCAAGGCGGCCGGCAGCAGCTACTTCCTGGGATATCCGTCCCTCGGCGGAGCCGCACTACTCCCCAATAGCGTGACCAACACCGGAGGCTCGGGTAACGGCACCGGCAACGGCGCGCCAACGAACGCGCCGTTCAACACCGGCTACAGCCCGGGCGGACTCGTGAACAGCCAGACCTATCAGGACATACAAGAGACGAACGCATCGGCACTGGCGAGCGACCTGGTGACTGCGGACAACGACGGTCTGCTCGCCATCGCGATTTTGAGCATGGACAATCCTCCGGCTCTGGCTCAGTTGAACGGAGTCAACACGCCGGGACATTATGAATTCACCAAGATCAATAACACGGCGGTGGATACCGGCGGGTCCGGTGACAATATCAACGGGTCCACTGCCTCGTCCTACATCAACGCGATCACCGGCAGCTACGACTTCTTCTATCAGGTGAATTTCAATGCGCAGGCCGCTCCTGCCACTGGAACGCTGGCGAATTCGATGCTGACCGTCTTCAAGCAGCCGGGTCTGGCCGGAGTGAACCTCGGGTCGGCGTTTCCGCTGGCCGCCGATGGCATCATCGCGGACGCGGATCGAAACGCGACCGTTGCCAAGGGTGTGACGGTGGTCACGCGGGGCGGCAATTCCAATGGCCTCCTCAAGCGTGTGATTCCGCCCACCCAAGCGGTCGGGACGATCGTGGCCGGGTCCGATCCGCTCTGATCAGCGCGAGATGATTCGACGACTCTTGGAGTAGGGCTCATCCTCGCGTGAACGAGCGTAAGGGACTCTGCGACAGCGCAGGGTCCCTTTTTCTTGGCTCACTTGGTGACGCCCATTTAAAAAAAGACCATTGGGAGTTTAAAAGACATGATCGGAAGATTCTGGTCGCTGCCAGGATCCGTGCTGGTTGTATTGATCGGCGCCGGCCTTTTGCGACCGGCGTGGAGTGAGGTGCCCACCGATGCGTGTGCCCTCCTTACGCCAGCCCAAGTGAGTGCGACGCTTGGTGTGCAGGTGGGGGCGGGTAGCGGCCTCGTGCAGCACGTCTGCAGTTGGTACGTGCCCG
>Ga0209611_10000153_pt1 | contig 84740 bp, 83 predicted proteins | sample S1TSphgellanicum_3_FD_187693 | JGI IMG/M metagenome (GOLD analysis project Ga0209611, IMG submission 187693) | Host-associated microbial communities from peat moss isolated from Minnesota, USA - S1T2_Fc - Sphagnum magellanicum MG (SPAdes) (version 2) | ecosystem: Host-associated > Plants > Peat... | reverse complement strand
AAAAAAAAAAAAAAAAAAAAGGCCCAGGCAGTTTAACTAACACAAAAAACAAAACAAAACAAAAAAAAAACAAAAAAAAACAAAAATAATAATAATAATAATAATAATTTTAAAAAAACAAAGGTCCGTGCTGACCCGGGCAGTGCCCGGAAACTGCCCGAACAGATGGACAGACAGACCGACCGACCTGTAGATTTAATATATAAGATCGTGAGTGGCCTTGTCAAATGTGTTGCATTTTTTAGCATAATTTGTTATGAGGCCCATTTCATATTATGCAACACTTTGATGAGTAGTTCTCAAAATGGGAGATTGTGACAAAAAAATAGTTGAAGGATTGAAATTATGTATTTTTGTTATATAACTATGAGCATATATATATATATATTTATATATTTATATATATAAACATTTATTCACATATTTATATTCTATGCATATTTAATATATCATACTCATCAATTTCTATCATGGATTTTACATTCACAAAATTACACAAAAAATATTGAATATTTTTTCATCAATTTGTTAATTTTTATTCCTCAAGTTTATTTATGGAATTTTTAATGCTTTACAACAAACTTAATTTTAATCAAATGAAAATATTCTTAATTAGTGTCAAACATTCATTTATATACTAAATAATAGAAAATTATATTGGAAAGTTCTTACAACCTTAACTCATAAGCAATTCACAATATGACTCGTCATTAGAAAAATATATTAAAAATTCTAAAAGTGTTACACCTTACGTGACTCTGCATGTGACTTATCGTGTACGTTAAACTAAGAAATGATTTTTTTATTGACTCATTCAGTTCTAATTATGCACACTAAATTATGAGATGACTTTCATAATGAGTCATTTAGTTTTGATCAATTTGTGAAATGACTTTTCCAATTTTTCATTCAACTTTAAAAATTATGGGATGTCTTTCCTAACAAATCATCTAATTTGGGTGATGCACATTAATGCGCATCATGATTTTACTAATAAGTCACCTAACATGACTCATGCACACTAATCTGAACTGCACATTAGTTCTGAAACTGGAATCATAACTGGAAACTTTTAAGAACTGGACCAAGAATTGAGTTTCTGATTCTGTTTTATGTGTGGAACTCGAACTGGAACCAAAACTCGTTTGAATTTTTTCATTAGAACAATTAGTCGTTTTTATTAGCCAATTAGTCTTTTTTATTATGTGTCAATTGTTTTCTCTAGAGATATCGTGGTGTTAAATTTGAAAATGTTGTGACATTTGGTGTGTAAATTGCAAACAAATAATATGATGAAGAATGTAACATCCACGTTAACCTGTGATTTCACATCTAGTTGTACACAACAAACATTCTTAAGCATGGCACAAATTTATTCGCCTCATCAAGCAAAATGAATGTTGCAAAGTTTACTAACCAAAGTGTTGGTTGAGTTCTCCACGCATTTGATTGTCCAGCTCCATGGCAAAACATACTCCAATACCCATATTCCAACCTACTCCACAACACCCAAGCCTGTGTGTACATATCTGACATGAAATTGAGGAACCCAAGCAGTCACACAGGAAATATAATCTGCACAATTTCATGAGCTCGGCAAAAGAGAGGAGATTTGACTTTGAAGGGACAGTAGGCATCTCTCAGTTCTGTACTAAAGTTGGAAGTGCAACCTATAACTCAGGGATACACTCAAATTCCCACCTTTGCTGAGGCACAATGAACAAGTTGCACACATGTCGGCACTGCAATGGTTTGTCATTGTGGGCACATGGCAACAATACAGCACCAGTTGATAGTACCATCTATTACTGCAAACAGAAGAAAAAAAATTACATCCCTGATTCTCTTCTGAGAACCGTAGCATGCAAAACTGGCACACCTACTAGAGGAAAAACTGGAAGGTAAACCAACTCCTTGATCTGCAAGAGTGAACATTATAAAGCTCTTGCAACTCAAGCAGTTGGCTCAAAGAGTGCATTGTTGCTCTTTGACGAAGGCAGAGCCCGTTTGAACCGCAGAATGCTGTCCATGAGCCTTTGAGTTGAAAGTAAAGATCTTGTTCCTGACATGGCTTTGGAAGGCAAAGATGTGGAAGGACCATCATACACAGAGACAGCTTGATTCTCATCAGGGGTTTTATACTGGCTACTGCTGTCTCCTGTCAACTGAAAATCAGATGAATTCCTCAGTGGAGAGTTGTAACAGGTTGGTGAAGAGCTGTTGCTGTTGTTTGAAGAGACTGAGAGTCCATCTGAAAGCTCTGGCCATTCCTTCTTCACATGCTTCAGAATGTTGGCTTCAGCTCTGGATCCACCTGGAGTATCCATGGCATCAATATTGTAACAGATAGACTTTGAGACTTTGCAATCTCAATTACACGTAACCTCAAACACATAACCCTGTGAGAATACATTGAAACCAAAAGGTATGCTCTTTACCTCCAGAGCTCTCAGCCTTTGAACTTCTTGAACCTTTAGAGCCCAAGCTTCTTGACCCCAAGCTCCCCCTTGGCATCAAATCATCCTCCAGGCTCTCCTCCCAAGTGGCAACCTTCTCAGTTGCACTTATTGATGAAGTCATAAGGTTGGCATCATTCCATTCCTGGCTAGGCTGCTGGCATTGCTCACCATTTTCATCGCCACTGTCTCCCATGGATGCCTCATAACCATCACTTCTAGATCTTTCCAACAACACCTTACCCAGTCCACAGTTAGGGGCAAGTGACTTTGCTAAGAGCACTTGGGGTAGTGATTGGAGGTCAGGAGAATCTGGGAATACATCAGGAGAAGCCATATGGCTCCCAGAGTATGAGCTCCCAGCATATGTGCCTCCAGAGTAAGGTCTAAATTCACCAGAAAATCTGCTGGGACTACATTTGAAAAGCATCTGCTTATGGCGCACAGCAAGTGGAGACCTTGGTTTCTGACTAATTCTGTGTCCAAAGGGAGGCCCTGCAGTTCTGCTGGGTATCATGTTCTTATCTCGGCGCTCCTCCAACATCAGCCAGCGCTCTTTCCCAGATGGATAAGAAACATCATGTTTCCTCCGAACTTGTCGACCACCAACAACCGTAATCTCCCCACTTGCACTGTGGCTGCTGTCCACACCACTCTCCTCTGTCTCTGTAACATGTAAAGAGCCTGGAGCATCTCTGGTGGGCCACACAATGGATGAACTTTCACGAGCACGTGCTGCTGCTCTTAGAGCTTCATCTGTACTGATGCGAGCCAGCTTCCAGGGATTAATTCCTACAGGTATCTTCTTTTGTTCCTGCACTGTGCCTGCACCTTGTTTCACTGGCTTTCCACCACTAGCTTCCAAGTCAATACTGTAAGGAAGTACAGTCTGTTCCAACCAGACAAAACCCATCCTATTTTTAAAATGTGGAGCACTTACACCAGATTCACATAAAATGACCTCATCCAGAACATTCTTAGATTTAACCAGCCAGACCAGGAGGGAATGACCAAGCAAATGCACAAAGGAAAGCATTGGGATCTCTCCCCTGAATGAGACACTGCTGGATTCAAAGGAAGTAATTTGTCTTCTACATACCTGTTGATGCTCCACAAACATGCGTGGCGGTGTGCAGAACACACCTTGTTGCAGAGCCAGGGCACCGGATGAGCTGTAGCCACTCACCCCTGTTACAGTTGAACTAGCAGGAGATGACATCATACTGTTTAAACCATCTCCTTCCCCAAATCCTCGCCCCTGATCTCTTATGGCCAAAATGTAATCATATGTTGTAAGGCCCTGCATAGAGTCTCCACAAGGGCTTCAGTTCAGAGAATAGACTTGGAGGATGCACGGATGGTGCACAATCTCCTGTAAAAAAACTAGTTGTTATCATGAAGAAAGTTGATGTATGCAGTGATTACACATCAGCTTGGAAATTTCATTGGAAATCAGAAATTATTTCCAACCTCCTTAGAGTCCTAGTGTAGCTAGACAATAACCTCAACTAGTTCAAGACCAGTTGGAAAATACTGTGTTGCCAAAGCAAAGTTGTAGAAGACAAGGAGACTCTCATAAAAAAGGTTATCCCACCTTGTGAATAAGGATTACATGAAAGAAGAATAGTTGAGTTAGAGGCACTGTTGCTGAAAGTGCCAATAATGTGAGTGATACCTGCAGGACGCAAGTGTTTCTGGTCAAACCACACAGGGGTGCTCTTGCTAAATTATCCTAGAAATTGAAGGCAGTGTAAACCAGAAAACATTTCCCCATCAGATCTGTAATATGCAGTAAAAACATCCAAGAAGTTAAGCCACAGACCACTACAATGATATAAGGCACTCGTGAGAAACTGCTGCCAAGGCATGCTGCAATGTCTTTGTCAAAAATTTCTCTATGAGAAAAGCAACGCACAAGTACAAGAATCCCTGTCGCCCATACAATTACAAGCTGCACATTACAAATCACCACATCCAAAGTTTAGTCAGGGAATATCTTCGACAGCCATCAGAACCCAGCAATATTCATCAATCTACCTAATTTGTAACTCCATGAGCTTATCTCATGAACAAACACTCTTCCCAGTTACACTTCTGAACTGTGCTATCATAAGTATAAAGGGTCTGGCTGGTGAGTTCTCGAACACATGCCACAGAGGAATGGGAATGAGAATGAGAATGAGAATGGGAATCTCTTACCAATAGGAGACATGAGACCATCAATGCCACAAATATTGTGTAGTTCTTCTTTCCCACACAGTTATTAAGCCACTGTTCTCACAAGTAACAAAAATGTCATCAGAACACTTTTTGACTTACAAAAGCTCTGTCCAAACTGCTACATTCCATCATCTCATTGCTTTCTAGAAACTTGTAGTTGGATGTAGGAGGAGCATTGCACAGGAAAACTTCCAAATTCCAAAATCTGTTTGGACTCATACCCGGCAGTGATGATCAAACCCTTGCACACACTTATCACAAGCTCTGCAATGCTTGCTATTCTTTGAGATCTGCTCAAAAATCCAGGCCTCATATTATCAGGACTGGTCTATATCACTTGTTGTTTCCCCTTACCTGAGTTGTATCTGAAGCTAAATCAATTCACAACATCTTTCTTCATTACTACATGCTACAATATAACAATGCCTGCTGAGTTGCTCACCTCTGCATCACAGATGCTACAATAGAGTAATTGCTCTCCAGCATTCACCTTTTCCGACTCTTGTTGCTTTTTACAAACTAAATGATGAAGGCAAACCCCCAGATAGCTACAGACACCCCTGACTGCATTTGTCTCCTCACACTTCAAGGGGAAGGTAGAAGGTAAGCTTCGGTCAGACTCATCCTGCAATTGCTCTACACCAGTATCACTACTTGTGAACTCTTTGGCAGGCTTGCCTTTGGATACTGCCACTTTCTTTGACTGGGAGGCAGCCTGTCGTCTCGACCGGTGCACACCTGGATCAGCTGGATCACATGCTGCACACCGAACATACAAAATCACAACAGCAAGAACCTGTGCAGGAAAAAACCACATGTCACTCTTCTGAAATCTGTACAGAGGCCACAAAAGATCATGAAGGCTTGAACCATCTCTTGTCAACCAAAAAGGATTTGCACCCACTAAATGAACTTGCGTTAGAAACCTCCACTCCATTGAGGGAGGAGTTGTGGGCAACACAAAGACAAAGGTTTTTAAAAGCTTAAACCCCTTCACCCATACAATACAAAATGGTGCTTGACAATGGCTACATGCCACTTCAATTAACACCCATTTCTCAAAAGTCTATCATGTAGCATTGGTTCCTTCATGTAGCACAATGTACAAGTCTCATGTACCAAAAAAGCACAGATTGCTCACCACAGGGGAAAACACTGCATAAATGTGGAACTTCAAGATTCTGTTTCCCACAAAGGGAATGAAGAACACATAGAAGGAGAAAGCCAATCCGGCAAACACTGCAACTGCCACTGTCTGCACAAATTCAAAAAAGAAGCACAGAACTTGAGATTGCCAATTCCTAGAATAAAGCATACACATGAGGCTATCCAATATTATTCAATGTGCAGCCTGAAGGACACCAAAAGGGATCCTTCTCTCTGAGACCTGTTCTCACATTGTGTCTCTCATAGGACCAAAGCCTGTAGTTGTAGAAATCGTGATTTGCATGTAAGCTTTCTTGTATACTGTGTACAGGAGGTTTTGGTTACATGGTCCTGCCGAATGGTAAGACTTACCTGCAGAGGATGATACGGCAGTTCCCAGCCATGGTTTCGCATTGTGCGAGAAGGATGACTCAATCTCGACAACAAATCCCTTCGTCGTCGATGACTACTGGCGACTTCTTCCTCAGGAAAATGGCCTCAGGTTTTGCAACATTCCTGATCACATCTACAAACGGACTAGACTCCTGATACAGGACCTTTCAAAGTCTTTCTTCTTCCTTTACATACTGCACTGCCAAGGCTTCTTCCTGCAAAGAGTTCCTGGCCTTGCTTCGTTCACGAACAACTTCAGTAGAGCAGCATCATGGTACATATGCAACTGAGAAGCTCTGCGTTCAAAACCGCCGCCAGTAGCTCAGCTGCCCTTGCGCCATACTCTTGGCATTCTTCCCACGAGAAGAAGCTATAAAATGGAAAAAAGGAAACAAAACTGGAAGGCTGCTAGAGCTGTACTGGTTCAAACACCGTCCCAGAAACCTCCTGCAACTGATCTATTGCGGGAACGCCAACAACCGTTCTTGCATTGTTCTGCCGCAAAGAAACAAGCGTGCCAGAATGCTGCAACGCCGACTTCTACAAGCCTACGACTACAAATTATTTGCAGCAAGTTCTTGCAATATACAACATTGCAAATCGACGCATTTCCTTCACAGCCACTGGTCACAAAACTTCCATGAAAATTTCTCCTTCCAGCGCAGGCACCATAACGTACTTGCACACCTGTTCCCGGGGCTTCACCCCGCCTACTGCACAATCTAACAAGTCCTTATAAAACAACAAAAGATCATAGTCTCACCTGTTTGGAGTCCGACTAGCTACTCCCGTACATCGACAAGATAATCTTTCTAGCTTCTAGTCCAGTTGCAAACAAAATGCTACGCCTATTAGGTACCACATTTTGCACATCAGAGCAGCACTTAAAAGCAGCAGCTTCTTTTCAACTACGGACAGCATTGCGAAAAATCCATGTCTTATCTCATTGCGAAAAACACACAGTTCTAGCGCCCTCGTCCCGGCATCTCATCGATAAGTCCAATCTTCGAAAAAAACGAAAAACTCTACCACACTACAAAACGAACTTGCAGAGGGAGGGAGAAAAAAAACAGCATCAAATTGCTACAATCCCGTGATTTTTCAAACGCAACAACGCGAACGAGCGAGCGCTCTCTTCCCGTCTTTCTCGTCCTCTCTCTTTTTCTTCTCTCTCTTCTCTCGATCGCTTTCTTCGTCAAGCGCGCGAGAGGAGACGTGTTGGCGTTAGTAATCTGACTGGCGAGGGAAAGGCCGGAACTGCACATTAAAAACTAGAATTGTGCAGTAAATGCAGATTACCGACCTGATGTAACGTAGCTTGTTGCATTCCCGGCATGGGAAAAGGACTATCTGTAGGTACCTACAACATAGGCATGATTAGGGCGTAATGAGTACTTAATGCTAGGGGTAACTAGTATCACTACATTACGGCTACTTCTGGAAAAACTAGGTTCAGTAAAGACCTTGCTTTTTTAACCCTAGTCTCTATAACGATGTTATAGTATACAGATTCAGGGGTGTACAAATTGGTATACAAAAGGTGTTGAATAGGCTTTTGGGGGGGCGGGGGGGGGTATGTTATGGCCGATGAAATTGTTGGATTTCGTGATCTGAAATTAATTTTGTTTTCTTAGTTATCTTGAGTGAACTACATAATCATCGAAGTCTAGTAAAGCTTTATTAAACAAACACATCCTAATTAGGAAAATGTACAAAGGAATAAAATTAAGCAAAAGGGAGAAATGACAAGATATCAAGTTGGTTCAAAGTAGGTGTGAAAATCTCCATGTCCATAACTGATCGCCTATGGTGGGTCAGCCATATTTATATGTCAAAAATTAACAACTTGCAATAGATCAGCCATGGTGATGGGAGGTGTGTCCTGAAGGGGTGGAAATGAATAAGTGATCAAGCCTGTGACTATCACTTGACTTAAGATGGAGGACACTTGCATCTTTTGTAATGTGGTCAAAAAATTTTGACAAAGAAAAGTGACCAAGGTAGAAAGATGAAGGCCTTTTAACCTTTTCAAGCTCCAAACGGCATTGGCACAATCATGTAAAAGTACATCGACATGTTTGTGTAAACAACCAAATATCTCAATTGTTCAAAGAAGGAATTGATCAGTGGGGTGTCAATTGTGATAACTCCTTTCATTGGCTTGAACTGCATTGGAGGCAACAAATCTTTGAATTGCGCAAGATCGAGGAAATAATCCACTCGCGTTGGGTCGACAATGACAACATCGACTACAGTGCGAATGCCATTTTTCGTAGGCACCATGTCAATTCATCAACAAAAGGAACTGAATGTGGTTGAAGGAAGCGCATGTAATTGTTTTCATCCCACGTGGAAACCAGCATTTTGGGCAATGATGACAAAGGTGTCACAAATTACATCATGGGTTTCAATGCGTTCATTACCATGAGCACAACATAAGAAGTGGATCCTCATATGGTCAATGGGATGTGTGCACACTCATCGAGGGATGCCTATAATTGAAGGATGGGGTAGTCCAAGTTACGTACAAAATGTTGTGGCAAAAATTGGGGAAAATAATCAAAAGGTTGGGAAAACTAATCAAGTTGTAAATTAAGCACCTGCCCTTCGGCTAGAACATGATAAAATTTGGGCACAATGGGCTTCAAATATCTCATCAAAGAGCATGTTGGAAAAGGTATGATTGTGTAAACATTCTGAAATGGAATCTTGAAGTTGAATCATTTGTTGTTTAATGAGTTGTTCAAATGGAAAAAGACATGCATAGGTTAAGGGTGGTAGAAGATCACACACCACCTTAAAGTGTTGCTAAAAAAAAATGTCTCATTGTGGACTCATGTTAAGGCTTCAAGAAAGAAAAGACATTGATCAACCATAAACCTAATGGCTATAACTAAAATGAAAAAGGCCCAACTCCTTAAATAAGTTATTAGGGCGATGGTGGATGTTGATATGAACCTGACACCACCAAAAGTTATTGAAAAGGAGGCTTGTTGTCGCAACCCCACTTTGAGGGAGTTGTGAGGTCGCCACTCACACTCCCAAAAATGGGGCTTGGGAGTCCTTCGGGACTCCCGAAATCTTAGAGCGCGATCGTAGGGGTCAAAACACCTTGCATTGATGTGTTCTTTATACCATTAGAAAGGTCTTGAAGTGTAGATGTCCTAAATGGCCTCGCATGAGCCATTTGGACATCTGTAGCACAAGTTATGGTCGAAAGAAGGGTCGGGAGTCAAACTGCAAGTTTGATTCCCAACCACTAAAGTTGGTCGATTTCCGTGCATGTAGGTGAAGTGCGACACATCGTTGGAAAGCTCTCGAAGAGAGCTACAACTTTGGTTCAGACTTCGTCCCGATCCGAGTTTGACGTGAGAAGTTATGAACGCCCAAAGTCTCGGGAGTCCAAACCGGGACAATTTCGAGACTCCACTTTGGGAGTCCCGAGAAAAAGAGCCATTTGGATGCAAGTGCGGCGGAGAGCTGCAAAGAATACTATATGGGGAAAGGTGGTGGCTTCCCCCAAGTCTGGGCCGTGGTGAGTCAAGTGAGTCCAAGGTTGCCTGTGGTTTGTCCTAACATTAAAAATGTGCCGAATGAGTTCTAACCAACTTGTTGGTTGGATTTGGATGTAGGACCGATAACTAAGTAAGCTTGTCCCTCTTCCTAGTCTAATCCCGGAGCTTTCAGCATGCCCCTCTCACCCCTTTTAGTGCTGGAAGCTAAGAGTGTGCCCCGAGTCCCCATCTTTCCGCAACTTGAGTAATCTAGCCCCCAACTTGGGGCTAACTAGGGACTTGGGAGCGCGCCACTTGGTAGCAGAGCTCCGGTTGAGCTCGGGTCACTTCTTGGGAGTTTCGGATGCCACCCAAGAATAATCGGAAGCAAACTTAAGACACCATGTTGGAAGAACCCAACGAAGATAGTGTAGTCCCACTAGAATCAATTAAGGAAAAGGACCAAGACGAGCCCAAAAGCAAGGAGGAGCAATGGAGCTTGGTCCTATTCGCCTAGGAACAATTGGAAATCCTCCTCAAAATGAATAGGCTTGACTTTAGTGAGCTGGTTATGGCCCTCAAAGGAGGAGCATCCAAGGATGTGAGGTTTGAACCAGCCAAACCCGAGAACTTTGATGGTGCCCGCGATCGAAAGGTTGTGGATGTTTGGCTTGCAGAAATGGAAGATTATTTGCATGCTGCCAAGGTTGGACGGCACTCGGCCGTGGAGCTTGCCTAGTCCTACTTGAAAGGCTATGTTGCCACATGATGGAGAATAGTGAGACAAGAGGAAGAAAAGAACCATGGCTACATTTGGGAGTTCTTCAAAGAACGCGTCGAAACCAAATTTGTCCCAAGGAACTTCGACTACATCTCGAGGTGCAAACTTCGTGACCTTGTGAATGCCACAAATGAAAATTTGAGGCAATATGTGAGGGCTTACTCCAAACTCATGCTCGAGATCCGGCACATGCATGAGTTGGACCGTGTGTGCCAATTCATGATGGGACTTTCAACTTGAGCCAAGTGAAAGCTTGAGGAAAATTGGCCCTCCTCACTATTCGAAGCCATCACGAAAGTGGAAGGCTTCTCGGATGTGGGGCAGAGTGGAAAATCCGGGTTTTTGTCTACATGGCTCAAAGGGTTTTTGCTCTTCCACCCCCCCATTAAAACATGGTACCCTTGTGTAATAGGTGGTGAAACCATGTTGGATGTAAGTGATCCCAAGTTGCGACATACCATATGCTAACAACAAGCTCCTTACGAATGTGAGAACTTTAGGAAGGAGGTGTGATGCGAAAGACAACAAAAAGAAATGTATTCATTGTGAATCACCCAAAGTACAAAAGTTGGCGATCACATTATGATGAGGGGCATCTATTAGTTCCTATGCAAATCTTGCAATTGCAAGAAGCGGTGATGGAGAAAGGTGGGGTAGTGAAATTGAAGCAAATTGCAAAGAGAAACCCTACTTTTTTGGCAAAAATTCCAATTTTTTTTTTCCCTTTATATGATTCACATCCCACCATTGGATTTTGCATTTGAACAAAATTTCACACACAAAAAAACGTTGATTCAAAGGTGTATCTTAAACAAAATATCCATCTAAAATGTTAATTTTTTAAAAATGACTCAACTATCAAGGATGTGGAGAAATCCTTCCCTTCATGTTCTTTCACATGTTATTACTTCATTTACTCGTATTAGTTCATGTACTAACCTACTTATTGAACTTATTAATAATTAATATCTAAAAATTTCAATACAACAATGTTTTTTTTAATACTAGAAATTTATGCATACCCTAAACTTTGAACAAATATCATTCATATATTCCCTCTTTAGAAAATTCATGTATTCCCGTTACCTTGAAGGCAATCTTTGAGAATACTCATATATATATATATACCCATACCTTGAGTGTAAGCAAAACCAATATATATCCTTTCGACATTTTCACAACACACCAACCATACGTACAAATCTCATGTTGAGAGCAAGCTGAAGAATTCCATCTTATACCCTTCTACCTTGAGCATAATCTTTTATAGAGCTTATATATATATACCCTTACCCTGAGGGTGGCAAATCACTCTACCTGGTACACAGCAGCTCCTGACTTCCAAAGGCTTGAGAGTTGAGAAGGAAGGAAGGGACTTGAGAGTTGGGAGCAGGATTCCTTTGGGAATGAGCCCCACGAAATTCAAAGTTATAGAAAAGCAAAAAACTATTTTACCAAATGTTTCCCAATGATTTCAAAGTGATTCATAATAGGTCAGGGGCAAGACTCAGAACCTCTCATATATATATGATGATCAGGAACTGACAAAGTACCTATATAGATCAACAGTTCCATTAAACACCAGAGAGTTTTGAATGAAAGTGTCAAAAGCCAATTTGGATCATCATAGGTAATATTGTCAGCAAAGCTGAAACTCCAAAAAGAATCATTGAAAGCAAAAGACCTGCTTCTGCAAGAAGTAGTAATTAAGCATTTTCACAAGGTACCTAGTATTATTGACCGTTTTTTTAGGTCACCCAAAAGTCTCATAAGAATAGTTAATTTAGTTTGGACCAAACTTGGTTGTGAGTAGGCTAGCAGTAGTGGTAATAAGTGGAATTTAAAACAACCAAGTCAGGTATGGTTACCAAGCAATGTTAATTAAGCAAGCTATGGTGGCTTATTATAATCACCCTTCACACACACATACCTACCTCTAATCATTTGGGTTCTAAATTAATATGATGATAATAATAAGTGGGTCATCAAGAAGCATCATCACCCAATGTCAAATTCTGCATTGCAATTGCTCCTCCCATATAATTTTAGGTTTTTTTCGAGGTTCAGTTTTGTAGATCATTCAAGCCAAAAGAAAGATATGATGGAAAAATATCTTCCTTGGTAAAGTGGGCTAAAACTATATACAAAGAAGTAATATCTCTTTTTTCAGTGTGGAATGTCAACTCTGAAAATGGAATTCTTATCAAAGAATTATCAATACTTTAATTTTGACTATCAAATGGACATACTTAATAATACATTGCCAAGGTCTTTAAAATTTTTATGCCTCCTAGAGGGCCCAGGCTTAAATGGACGTTGAACCTTGGTCGGGTATTGACTACCTATCCATTGGCTTTTGAACCTATCGGCCTGTTCCTGGTATTGCATATGTCTTTGAATTTTGATACCAACCCGGTCTTGGTAATGGGTCCTCTTAAGAACATTAAGACCAACTTGGGCTTGGTATTGGGTCCTTTAAAAAACTTTCATACCAACCTGGTCTTGGTATTAAAGTTATCCGTAAAGTCACCTTCTCTTTCACCCCCTATCCCCTCTGCTTTCACCCTTATCCACTCCTTCAGTGGTATCCGCAAAGTAAGAAAATTTTATTAAATCTCAGTATGAAATGCTGAAATTCAGCATTAATGCACAATGTCTGAGAGCAATTACAGTACTTGTACAGCTAGGAGCAGTGAAGACATATGTAGCACCAGTGGAGGCGCTCTGGAAAAGGGAAAGAGCTATGAAACTCAGTTTACCACCAAAATTGGTGGAAAAACTAGTTTGGGTCCCAGTTATTTTGTTTTGTAAAATTTCATTCCCAGTTACACATTTGATGCCTTATTATGCCAAAACTGGCCGTTCTCACCCCCTTCTTAATCGCCTGACTTTACGGATAACTTTATTCGGTCCTTTTTAAAACTTTCATACCAACCTGGTCTTGGTATTAGGTCCTTTAAAAAACTTTCAAACCAGCCTGGTCCTGATATTTGCTGGATATCATGAGATAAATGGAAAATAAATAAGTTATGCTGATGTTGGTTAATGCCCTTTGAGCAGGTTGTTTCCCAAATATTAAGCACCCCTCCACTACACCTCCAGCATGTGCTTAAGCCCCACTCTTTGCACAATACCCTCCTACTTGTAAAGCACTTGGAGAAAATTGGTAATGTATTTGGAGGGCATCTTACATATGCACTTGAAAATTGTGCTGTGTAATACTACTCCTCCTTTGGCTATGCCAAATCTGCCTCACACAAGTCTCAATTAAAAAGTTTGTTAAGAGGATTAGCAGACTGAAACTTCCAGAAACAGTACAGAGCTCTGTTACAGGTTTTTTGCACATGCCCCTTTTTGTGTGCCTTGTGTGAAACCCTAAACCCTAAACCCCATCTACACTACCTGACACCATGGTAAAAACCAGTGTTGAGCACTTACCCAGGTTCCAGTTCTGGTTAGTAAAAGACTGAATTGGAACTGGGTCTGACTTGTGTGGAACAGGTTAGAATTGAAATCAAAATTATTTTTTTTGTGAAAAACCAGACTTGGAACCCGATCTCTCTCTCTCAATTTCCATTTATGTGTGGAATTGGAATTGGAATTGATATTTTTGAAAAGAAAGACTAAAATGAAATTGGGTTTTAAGTTTAGGGTTTAGGGGTGTGTCACACTGTGGCCTTGCCACTTACATTTAAAAAGTATCTTAATGCAAAAGAAGAATTCTGCAAAACTCAAATATTTCACCATGCAAAAATATAGTCTTCAAAAAAATCCTCTGAAAGAAATCAAAATCCTTCAAGATATCATAACTCTAGAACTAATCTCCAGTTTCAACACAAACCAAAAATATCATCTTTTAAAAATCCTCATATGAAAATAGACCTATTATTATTACCTAGGGGGCCAAAATCCCTTAAGCTACTATACTCTATAATGAATCTAAACACAATATCCTTGCCTACCAAGGCAAGGCTGACAAAGAGATTTCCCTCATTCAAGGGATTGGGACTAGAAAAGGGGAGGAGACTCCAAAACATTGATGACCAAATGAAGTTAGTACCTAGCAATGCAAATTTGCAATGCAGTAGAGAGAAGGGGAGTGAGTTTAACAACACCATTGACTAAGTGCATAATACACATAGAGACAGGAATTAAAAGCAGAGGGCCATGCAGCAAATGAGAGCTGCAGTTGTTACAAGATTTTGTATCAAGGAGAAGCCAGTTTCACTTGATGAAATTTGTAAGTGAAGTAAAAGTACAAATAAAGAGGGTTCAAGACTCTGGGGTGGCTTCATTTTACAGCTACAAGCTGTATGTGTCTGGATTCTGGACATTATTGTGCATGAACAGTGAGACGACAGAATTGTAACTACAGTAGTAGGCTAGTACTCTTCTTCTTCCTCTTTTGTCAGTGTGGGAAAAAAAAAACAAAAAAAAAAAGCCTTTCTCACTTGATGTGTAACTTATAAGTTAGCTGATGATGCCAGGGGTTTTGAATGCACCACTTAATAGTAAGTTTAACTGTAAACATATTCAAAAAACGTTTGCAATAATTGATCAACTGTGTTATAATCTGGGTTTCTGTTAGTTAATCACTCTCATCACTGTTTTGCACTTGCATTTTTTGAAAACCTGTTTATGGGACTTGATGTCACTGGTGTTAAGAATGCAGACTGATTTCCCTTAAGTATTAGATAGTTGCTGAGATGATCATTCATTCCACAAATGAGCCTCGTATTAACTACTACCCTTTCCTCCTGGAACCCATTTAATGGTTTGCCTCTTGGATTGGATTCATGTCATTGGTTTTTAGTTGACCTTCTTGTTCATGACCTTGAAGAAGCTTTTAGGCTACACCCATTGCTGAAAGACCAAAAGAAACATACCTCAACTAACTTATATATAGCTATTTTACCTTCAACGTCTAGAAATTGTGAAGATTCCTGTAGCAAAATTTCCTAGGTACCATTTTACAAGTGAGATTCAAATCTGGCTTTTATAACATTATTATCCCATTAATTAATTTACAGCCTAAATTCCAATGGGTATAAACGGCTTCTTCTTGGAAAAAATGGACCAATGTCCCCACATATGACAAGAGGTTCGAGCATGTTGCCAACATGTATAGGTAGCAGGATTTCTAAACTTTCTGATTTCCTCTCTATCTTGTCACCAAATTTGGCTAAGCCCTCTTTGGATGGTTGCCAACCCACTTACCTCAAGAATTTGGAAAAAAACAAAGGACACTGATACTAAATACTACATCACCCTTGCACCACAATGTATAAGCTCACAGAGAAATGATATTTGTTGAATATTCTGCAACCAACACTACCACTAATAAGATACAATAATTTTAGAAATCTAACCAATAGGTACCCCGCATCTGAAAGGCATTTTCTAATACTGCCATATCCGAAGAAGATTCAGAAGGCATGTTGACAGCAGAAAGCATAATCTTTAGTCAACCCTTCCAAAACCCTAAACAATGGCCAGAACCCAACACAGATTTTGATCTTCCTGTGCAAGCAGCAGGTTTGATCTTCCTTCATATATATGCATCTCCAATTTGTCAGCAAAGTTCGGGCTTCCTAGCTTGACTTTGTTTTGGGAAAAAATTTGTATGCAGCTGTGGGGGGGTGGGGGACGACTTTACCTACTGTGTTTGCCACCAAGTCTTGGATGGCTAGTTTTGTTTGTTTGTTTGTTGTTGGCTCTGCCCGTTCAGGCAAAGACCAGAGACATTATGATGCACCCAAAAACTGGCCAAAGTTTGCTATCCTTACACACTAGGCTCATGTGAAGTCCACTACAGAAACATTTCCCACATAAGTGAAGGATCACATACCGAGCACACACCGCTGGAGATGCTCTTATTAGTAAACTTAATCAGAACTTGGGTTTAAAAAAGTGTCAAAAGAAGGATTTCCAAACCCTTCTGGCCTGGACAGTTTACAGAACACAGTATTCACTATGTACACTTTGTTTGCAGACACACAAAGCTGGAAAGAAGTTTGGAGTGGTAGTCCTTTGTACCAGGTGTTGTTGGATTGGTATTGACTTTTGAACATACTAGTCAGCTCCTAGTATTGGGTTTCTATACCAATCTGGCACTGATTTTGGCTTGGTAGATCACAGGTATAAACATATAAACCTGGTACAGGTGTTGATATAAGGCAGATTATATATACTTGATATGACCTCAGGTCCCATACCAGTCTGGTATGTTCTTCAATGCCAATACTCATACCCAATATGTTATACCCATGTTATGTAATCTATAATAGCGGTCCAAAACTGCATTGTACTACCCAATTCTTTTAAACTGGGAGATTTATTCACATAATTTCCAGGCTTTTTTTATCAACGAACCCATATGTGTAAAACAATCTATATACATGTTGTATACTAATACTATAATATATGTATATATATATATATACATCTCAGGTGAACTAACTTCCATATCTCTTATGGACTTTCTCTGCGGAAGCATGTGCTTTTCATCTGCTATATAGATTGTTAACAGGTGCAAGTTTAAAACCATGACATTCTGTCAGTGGGAGCTAACTTTTTTGTGTTGACCAAAAGTTTGTCTTTAACTTCGTGTTTTTTTCACACCAGAGCATTTGCCATGAAGAAGTACTGCAAGTCGTAAAAAACGTCTCTTTTTATTTCTCCTTTTATTTTGAGGGATCTCCCCAAGCAGAAGATCATCCCTAGGGAGATATGCGGTGGGGGAGAGCCTGCTATATTTCTACATTCCCATGTTCCCATGGAAAGATGTTTTGATTGGACGGATCAGGCAAATTCAAAAACACAAGGAGAAATGGGGCAGATCAGGAAAGTTCAAAAAAACAAGAAGGAAAGAATGGAGGAAAGAAAAAGAAGAGATTTTTATTGTATGTGGAGGTTCCCATACTCATCTGTTGTTCTTTGTCGTTTGGGAATGGCCTCAGGCTACCACCATTCTGCAACCCTCCCTCAGGAGAACCCACTTGTATGGTAACCTCCCCTACAAAAAACAACAACAACTCAAATAGGTGTATGGAACAAAGTCATTTGTCAGGTTTCTGTTTGTCTTTTCCCTGTGCTGGTTTGCAACTTGAAACCCTTTTGAAAGCCATTTGTGACATCATAGCTTTTCCTCACAGGTACTCTCAGGTTACACAACACATCTGCAGGTGAGTTTCTGTTTGTCTCACTAAACATAAAATTGTTTCATTATGCTGCTGCTGCTGTGTGAAGGAACAAACCTTAAGCTCTCCACAACTTTCAAAAGCTCAATAGATCAAATTCTGTTCCACAAGATTGACTTTCCTCCAGTAATATGTTAGAAGACACAAAGAAGAAATGCTAGACAATTTATTTATTTATCTTAAAAATTTGGCGAGATTTTGCATTGTGGCAGCAAAACAAAATTCAGGCCAAATTTGGCATTTTTTGAGGAAAAACAGTCTGAAGTTGCCATATTTGGATAACATGTCACCAAAACAAAGCAGGATTCTCTAAAAAAATTCTACTTTCCTGTCTGATCACTAGCCAAATTTGGCTCATTCCTCTTGTGGATGATTTGCCAGTCCACCTACCTCACAAAATGGAGCAAAGGAAAACCCTGATGCTGGACCTGAATTTCTTCAATGCACTATTAGTGTGGCCTGTGCCATTGGCTCACGTGTTACCATTGTTCTCAACTGATTTTTCCTTCCAAAACATGGTTTTTTGGAATTTATTTGAATTTCCAGCAGCAGAAATCACTTTAAAATCAATGTCTCCCACATTCTGAATCCAAATCTTACCAAATGAATTCCATCAAATCCTGCTCATCAAGATCTTTCCAACAACACCAAAGGCGCATTCCAATTCCTGCTAAATTTTCAGCTATGATTTAATTTAATTTTCAGTGAAGAAATCATTCAATATTCAAGAACTTTTGCACCACAAGTCCAAATGTCATGGAACCAAGCCCATGCACCCCTCCTTGTCAAGAGCTTTCCAACGATACCAAGAAGACAATCTGAGGCATCCCAGTTCGGTGGATCTCATAACTACAAAACAAAACAAAACAAACTACCTTCCTTCATAGATAGATAGGAACACATTAGGGGAAGAGAAAGCCTAGCTGACATGCTCCAGCTTGCTGCTGCCTTGCCTCCTGAAGTGGAAAGTGGCCATCAAGATAGAAGATGCAAATCAGCTTTAGAAACCAATCAAGTCTGCAGGAAATGTGAAGGAGGAAAGCCTGCAATTAGGTGGTGAACTTTGCCCCTCAACTTTCAAGAGATTATATATGAAATTACAGAAATCCAGGCAACCACAACACTGAACAAGTTCAATCCATAGCCACAAGAAAGAAGCATTCTCAAACCTATTGCAACCACAATAAGGTATATGTAGTTGGAGTGTTTTGATGATAGAGACCAGAAGAAGACATCCCTTAGCTGATCAGGAGCAAGACTGAAATTCTTTTCAGTGAATTGCATGTTTTGGCAAGAATCATAACAAATTGCAATCCACCAGTGATTCTCCATGCCAGCTTCATAAGTTATCAAATAGGTAGCTGCAACAACACAGATGATCAGACAAAATACATTGGCAACAATTGGGTCCTGTGATGAGCCTAAACAACATCACCACAAAAGATTGTCAGCAGGTCTGTCAATGGTCCACGTCTCAACCAAATAAACAGATTACGGATTGAGCAGCTGCAACTCTTCAAGAAACATGCACTCTTATATTGATTAGATTGTCCAAGAAGTTAAATGCTGGATTCCAAAGCAATGTCTTTCAAGATTTCTTTATCTTTCCCAAATTGATTTGAGACTTTCCTGAAATCAGATGCTCTCAAGAGTGGCAAATCAATTAGTCTGAGATGTTTGATGATGTATGAACCTCTTTCCAATGTGGGTGCATGGGACAACAGCATCTGGTTCTCTTCCCTTTGTGTGGAGGACTAGCTCAATGTACACCTTGTGGGAGCCAGTCTATCTGGCATTTACAGGTCGGCATTTCTTTGAGCTTTGGATGGTGCTCATAGTGTGCAGAGCCTGGGGTACTAGACGAGGATGGTAACTTTGGGGTCCAGTTTGAGAATTATGTGTTAGTTGTAGATCAAGTTAAATGTATGTGTGTAATCTCTTCTCTGGATAGTCCTGTTCTTCTACATCAGACCTAGCTTTCAAATGTTGTCTTTACCATGTGCATGCACCTTAGCAAACAAAAGCTTATGGAACTCTTGGTTCTCTCTGAGACTTGGAGGATTTGCTGGTTGCGAGTATCATTGCTGCATGCCAGAGCAAAATTGGCCCTTCACCAACACCGTACAGCCTTCTTTCAAACTCCATCACCACTCACCACGCTCATTACAAGCAGATCTTCACCAGTTCAACCAATGAGTGTCAGGAGCTAAAGTTCCAACAAAATAGGGCTTGTAAAGTATTGTTGAAATTGGAATCTTGAATCCTCATTGATGGCCGTTGTGGTAGGTTAAAGCTTTAATTTTGCATTGTGCATAATCAAAAGCAAAGGTAATGGGGCGTGAATTTTTTGTCACTAATTGATGGATTGGGATTCAGAAGTCTCTAGAGTTTTAAGTTTGGTAGAAAATTGACATCAAAGCAAGTATGTATTTTGGACCCTTGAACTTTTGTGTTATTTCGATTTTGCAGTGTGCATTGTTGTTTTTATATTGTGATTTCTTGCAAGGCAAACACCTTTGGACTCTAGAGTCTAAGTTTGTGTAGTCCCTAGTGCGAGGGTTCTCTCAATAATCAACTTTGTCTTGTTCCGATTCATGAAGAGCTTGAGAGGGTCTTCAACTCCTTCCCTTGTTATGAAAGCTTGAAAGCTTGGTCGAGTCTTGTGTTGTTTCGATTTGTGAGAGCTTGAGAGCCTAGTTGAATGCTTTGTGTTGTTTTGATTTGTGAAAGCTTAAGATAGTGAAAACTAAAAAGGTCCTCCCCCTTGTTGCGGTTCATGAAAGCCTAAAAGCTTGGTTGAGTGCTTTGTGTTGTTTTGATCTATGAGAGCTTGAAACAATGAAAGGTCTTCTCCCCTACTGCAATTTGTGAAAGCCTGAAAGCCTAGTTGAGTGCTTGTGTTGTTTTGATCTATGAGAGCCTAAGATAGTGAGAACTTAGAAGGTCCTCCCCCTTGTGATTTGTGAAAGCCTAAAAGCCTAAACCTTAAACATTGATCGAATGTTTAGTGTTGTTCCAATTGTGAACCCCTAAGATAGTGAGAAGGTATTTCCCCTTGTTGCGATTTTTGAAAGTGTGAGAACCTAGTCTTGAGTGCTCTATATTGTTCCAACCTGAAAAGGCTTGAAAGGGTCCTCCCCCTTGTTCTAATTCATGCGATCTTGAGAGGGTGAGTGGCAAATGCCAAATGGAAAACACTTTATCATTGACAACTTTTTGTTCATTTTGTGAAAAGTTAGTGATATGCAACAAACGCCATGGCACCAATGTAAAAATGGAAGGTAGACAATGTTCTACCACAATTTTTCAAATCCAATTGAAATGTTAATGATTCATTTCTTTTGGTGATCTTTCCCAGATTATGACCACCCCCATCTTTTGAAGTGAATTTTAGCGAAAGCAAGATTGCGATTAATTTTAATTCAACCCATAACAATCATGTTGTTAAGTTGGTTTGCCCTAATGGATTGCCCACCTTTGTTGCCCATGTGCCAAATTTGTCAAAAAAATTTGTTGTTATGCACACAAAAAAAGATGTGCCCTTGCTAAAGAAACCAAAGAAAAACTCTGACATCTTACGCAAATGTAAAGAAGCTTGAGCTACTCAATTCCCTTGTGTAGAGATGTTGAAAAAAAATTCTAAAAAAATTAATCAAGTGAAATGCATGGTGTGCTCTTTTGTGAAGGGCAAGGTTGTGCTTTTCGAGCCAAAGGTTGACATTTTTGAAAACATGTTGGAAAAACAAAGGTTGTTTGAGACATGCTTCATTTGGGCAAGAAGAAAGGAGAATGATATGACACCAAGAAATGTAATCGTGAAAAGAATCAAATGGTTTATTTTTAACATAGTTGCATATCAATTGTTGAACAAATTCAAGGAGGGGTTTAAGGGGAACGGGGAAAAAAGAAGCAACAATTTGTAGCCATCCTTCAACTACTATAACAAAGCTAACCTATGTTGGAGTTTGAGGATTTCAAGCCTTTGTTTTTTTTTGGGAGTGTCCCCATGATGCTCAAAAATCATCAGAATGATTTTATAAGATGGGTTATGGTTAAATGCACCCACCATTAAGTCATTAAGAAGGTGAAAGAGGTCATTGCGAGTATAAAATATCTTGTCCTATCCTACGATGAGGTCATCGCAATTGATAACTAATCAAGGGATTCCATCCATTGTTATGTTGTTGTAGATTGTTATCAACTACTTACATTTTATTTTTTAGAGCAAATTATTGAGGGAAAGGGGTTCAAATAATCTAACTAAAGTTATCATGGGTGCTTAAAAAAAACATGGGGGTGTTTTCAATACAAATGTCGTTAAAAATTTGATGTCCTCTAGAGCTTATGGTGTCAATGTTTTCTAGGGGGTGTGCAATGGTGTCATTTGCCAAATTTAAGATAAATATGTTCCCCATTTGGAAAACATACATTGCATGGCACATTGTATTAACTTAACTGTGCAAACTTTGTTTCAAATCCCTATTGTGAAACATATAGAAGACTTGTTCCAATCCTTTTACTCTTTTTTTTCTCACAACCTGAAAAAGGTGCATTTGAGAATCAAAGAAAAATAAAATAGACAAAAAAAAAATGTCTCCATTTAAACAATGCGTTAAACTTATAACTACAAAAAAATAACATCAAATTAGGTGAAAATATATGTCAAGTAACATTCATTTGTTGTATTACATTTTAAAATATAGTTCCCAAAACACTAAAAATAAATGAACTTAAAAATAGATGAAAAATATATTTGGTGCTCATTGATTTACATGTGTTCAAACCTACTTTTTCATTAAAAAAATTAATCAAATAGATATGTACTAATTTATGATATGAAAATCATCATCTATTTTAGCAAGCCATCAAATTTTTTCCTCTTTTCTCTTTATTAAACCATAGTTGACACCTACTTGAAACAAAAAAGCCTACACTCAAAAATAGACATCAAAAGCTACTTGTATTTTTAAAACCTACTTTTACAAGGTGGAATTTGAAAATTAATGCACATTAATGTAAAAAATCTTATCTTTTATCATTCGAGCAAAAACATTAAGTGTTTCAAAATTTTATGATGGCTTTAATTGTTATTTAAAATCTACTTGTTATAATTTTGACAAGGTAAAAAAATTGTCCACTTTATTTTGCTTAGACCCCTTGAGTTTTTGAAATTGGCACATCTAATGAAAGAAAAAGGAACAAAATTTTGTGAAATATCAAAACATTTTGGTTCAACATGTTCAATCCAACTAAATGGGTGATGTCCATGTACATGCCCCTTGTGGCAAAAATGGTTAAAGATGGCCCATTTATCAGGATTACCAAAATGGATTTTGAGTTGTTTTGCGATGTCAATTTACTAATTTCCCTTTCTTGTTTGCTACCCATGTTGCAAACAATCTATGTTTTAATCAAATTTACACACAAAAAAGATGTGTTTGTGTGTGACTATGTTGCAACCATCAAGATTTATTTGGGGCAAATGTACTCTCATTATTATTATCCAATGACAAAGTATGTGTTTAACACTTTCAAAGAGTTTTAAGATTTGGTTCCTTGCAATCACAATGTCATGCATTTAAAATGGAGGGGAACTTCAATAAACTTCAACATCTTGCAGGTTGAATAATTGTGTTTTGAATCATGAAGTTACACATTTTATGTTGCCTATTTAGATGTCAATTGCAAGAATGTCCAAGTGACTCAAGATCTTTGGCAATCTTGTGGAGAATGTAAAGGCATTTTGTTCAAGTTTGTAATTTCCAACCATGATTGCTTTGGTTTGAATTTTTTGAGCATGTATTTATGTATTTGGACTTTGTTAGTTTGTACTTGTGTTTTTAAACTATAAACTTAAAACATTGCAGTTGAGTCTTTGGTTGTATTTTACAACTGTAACTGAATTTTTGCTTCAAGAATTAACCACAAAATTTTCAACATCTCATCTCATGGATGCCATGGGGATCTATTATCTTGAGTATTGGCTTCAAGTTGATGTTGAGGAAAATTTCAATCACCATTTGATGTTGATAAAATCCCACTACTATTATGAATTGCATTTGGAACTTGTCAAAAGTTCAAAGGCAAATATTCCCTTAGAAGCAACTAGGATATGTCCATACATAAATTATAGTCAATGTATTTGAAATCACTATGAAGTCTAATGTTAATGTTGTAATGGAGCCTCCATTCCATATTGATCCTCTAAAGCCTTGACTTTAGTGCACTTGGGAGGCTTTTGCATTTTATAGCATTCATTCCTTAAGTTCTTCAAACTAACAAAAATTGTAGTAGTGCAAGTGTTAGGCTTTGTGGAGGATGAACAAATATTTTCCACCCTTTCTTTCATGAATTCAAAATTAAGGAACAACCTTAATGAACACTTGCACACTATTGTTGGGATGTATTCCCAAACTTTTTACATTTTGAACACCTTCCCATATGACAAATGTTTTGATCATTGGAAAGAGCAAAAACCCAAGCGAAGCTTGAATTAGACTCTAATGCCAATGGTTTAAGGCCCTATCTTGATGATGACAACTTTTGGCCGAAGCTAGGTGGTTTTTTGCTAAGGAAATTACAACATTGGGTTTCACTTACAAATTTGAAGATATTGATGTGTATAATGGACTTGTTGAAAGGTTTGTCATTCTGTCTAAGTTTGTCATTAAAGATTTGCCATTGTGTCTAAATTTGTCATTATGTTGAGTTTGATTTTGAAGGTCTGTCATTATGTTTGAATTCGTCATTGTGTTGAGTTTGATTTTGAAGGTCTATCATTATGTTTGAATTTGTCATTGTGTTGAGTCTAATTTTGAAGGTTTATCATTATGTTTGAATTTGTCATTGTGTATGAGTTTTAGTTTGAAAGTTTGTTCCCATTGTGCTTATGAGCTTGAATGTTTTAGCTTGAAAGACTTATGTCTAAGTGTTTCAATTTGAAAGTTTGAGTGTTTGAATGTGTTTAAGTGTCCACTGGCTTGTGTGTCTTTTATTTTTTATAGTTTTCAAGTCTAATCATTCCTTTAAGTAGACAGCCAAACATTTAATTAAAAAAGAAACTCAATTGATGAAACAATAATCATCTACAAAATCCATGTGTATTCCCAAATTGAAAGAAATAAACATTGAACAAAGGAGAAAAAATTATATCACATTATAATTGTTAAAAAAAGTTCTAAACCATAAAAACCTGAAAATTATCAAAGCTCGTCAAAGAAGGATTTTATCCCTATTGTGGGAAGGATTGAATTGCTCTTGAAAAGCTATCAAAGGTTTTTAATAGGGGTAATGTTGATCAAAGAACTAGTTGGTACCCCATATTGAATTGGCTTTTAGTGATTCATGGAGGGGTCAATGACTTAGAAACTCCTCTATGTTGATATTATTTTTAAAAAAAAATTACAATCAATTCCATAGTCCAATGATTTCTAAAGGCACAAAATCTCAAAATTCAATTTTTTTTGCTCTTTAAAAAAATTCTTGTCACAAAACTTCAACAAATCTTGTGAGTTGTTACGGAATGCATTGTCACTTCACAATCGTAAACACACTACACCAAAATGGTGTCGCTAAAAAATAAAATTGCACAATTTTGAATAAAACAAGGAATATGGTAACAAAGATTTAATTGCCGAACTTCTTATGCACATTGCAACTTACTTGAAGTTAATCAAGGCCTAACAAACGGATGGATTCAAGAACACATTTACATGGGTAAGCCACCTTGACTTGACCATTTGGAGGTGTTTGGTTGTTTCACATATGTGCATGTGTTTAGCTAGAAAAACAACACATTGGAACCAAGGGCCATGTGTGACAATGCTTCAAAGGCATATCTTACCCTAAGCTCAGTTTTGTCATTAAATAATCCTCAAAATAGTGAAATGAATTTTTGTAAAAATATGAGGTGGACAAGTTGAAAATCATCATAGTTATCATAGGTTACACTCTGAATAATTTTACTACTCATATGACAATATCATAATTTGACTAATTTCAAAATTAGAAAACAAATTTTTTTGAAAAAAAAATAAAAATCATTTTGTCAATGTGGAAACTGACCCTAGACTATGGTATACAATTTACTACCCATAAAATTGTAAGATATTGATAATGAAAGATGTGTTATTCAATGAGTGTCTTTGGAACATCTACAATAGAACAAAAATATTTATGGCAAATTGATGGAAGAAGTATTTATGTTGTAGCCCAATGGATTTGAAGTTCACGAAAAGGAGCATCAAGTGTGTAAACTTAAGAAAATGAACAATGGATTTTGATAGGCTCCAAGAGCTTGGTACTCCAACATTGTTTTATTCTTTTGTAGATATGGGCTACATAGAAATGATTTTGATCATAACTTGTATTTCAACATATATACTAATGGTCAATATGTCATATGGATCTTATATTTAGAGGATGTTCCATTAGCATGAGACAATCACCCAAAGTTACTTAGGATAGAAGAAGAGCTAGAAAGGCACCAAGTCCTAAACTTAAAGCTAAAATTCCAGAGCTTCATTGGAAGACTAATCTATTACACTATTGCATGACCATATTTGTAAGCTAAAATTCCAGAGCTTCATTGGAAGACTAATCTATTACACTATTGCATGACCATATTTGTCTCTTGCAGTTAGTTGTTCAAGTCAATTTGTTTCAGCATCCCAAGAGGCGCACATGATAGTAGCTTAAAAAAGGTTTTCAGATGTATCAAGAGTACCATTAACTTTGAAATTTTCTTCCCAAACTAAGGTGGAGAAGAAATGGCCTTCTATATGAATGTTGAGGGCAAGGGACCTAGACAATTAGAGGTCAACGACAGGCTTCATTTTCAAGTTTCACAATTGTCCAATTCTTTGGAGTACTTGATTGCAACCAACTGTTGCATTATCCACCACAAAGGTAAGAGTATTAATGTGTGAGAAATTGTTTGGATCACCGCATTCCCATTTGATATATAGTTTAGAAATGAAGATCTTACATTAATTGAACCCTAATACTTGAATTTATTTCAGCTTTTGTTTTTCTTCTCGTAAACTGAAGACTGATTGTGATAAGGCTATGTCCAGGCCAGTGAGAAACTTGAGAATCCAGAAGTTGTGATGGCATATTGCAGAGAGCTCATTTCAGCTTGCGTTTTCTTTTTGTAAACTGAAGACTGATAGTGAGATGGCTATGTCCCGGCCAATGAGAAACCTCAAAACTGGAAAGTTGTGACAGCATATTAGAGAGAGAGAGAGAGATCATTTCAGTGTCTGTTTTCGTCTTGTAAATGAAGACATTTACTGATAGGGCTAGGCCAGTGAGAAACTTCAGAATTGTCATGTGCAGATATTACAGAAAGCTTGTTTGACTTGCACTTAACTCTTGCATATAGTGAAGACCGAGTACTGGGACACTCAGCTTGTGCTCTTTTTTTTCTGGCACAAAAATTAGTTAATGTGCACGGTGGAAGCTGGATGTCTTCACATCCAAGATAAAACTTTACCAGCTTCCACCCTCAGCTGTGGGACCTTGACTGCTGAAACACCCTCCTCCATGTGCCACCCCTTGTACAAAAAGGTCTTGCTCCAGAGACATACATCTGGAATCCGGATAGAGCAGTCAAGGGCAATGACTGCACACAGTAAGGTGAGAACAAAACAGTGACAGAGGATGGTGTATGATGTGCTACTGTGATTTCTTGAGAAAATGCAAAAGAATGCGGGACCTGCAATTTCTGTAATTGTGATCCATAAAATCTCATTACTTTGCTATTAACCTTGCCTGGTCATCCAGAATATTGACATCATACTCTACATGGATAAGTATTATCACAAAAATCTACTCTGCACAGAAAACAGCACCTTTTCATGTTACAGACTAACCTCAGGTTGAGCTCTGGCAACCAGAAGTGTTTTCGTCTGCCCACGAAAAGGATAAATAATATTTCTAATTCTATGTTCATTGAGCCTCACAATTCTCAGCCTCTGTCTGATCTGGCCCAAAAATATCCTGACAATTATCCCACTTCCCATCTTCCCTTGCCTCCCAATAACCACCTATATACTCATATGTGTTGCTTGTATTTCCCTTATGAAACCACAGTGGTTGCCATCCTGCGTCCTGTTCCAATCGAGCCTATTACAGAAACACATCCACACACAATTTTGGCTTTCAGAAACACAGCACTTGCCTCCAGAATCTGACCAGACTTCTCAGTGCCCCTCATAATTGTCAGGACAATTTCCCTCGACAATTTTTCAAATCAACAGCATAAAAGACAAACAAGAAGTCCATATGTATTATGACTCACCCGTCGCTGCTTTCTCTCCAACCGTAATTTCTCTGCATTTGCATCATCATATTCACCATTCTCCAAATGCCGTTGATCAGGTCGTAGCCTTGAGTCTGTTGGTGGCAACTTCTCCTGCACAATTAAAATATTGCTATATCCTATCAGAAGCTACTGCTCCACAAACAGGAACTCAGCTGAACAGAAATAGGGATCCAGCTTTCAACCCATTCCCAGCTCAAGTCATTTGCAAAATCAACCAAGAGATGCAGGACATGATATTCAGAATGAGTCAAGTACCTTAAGCCCTGGGGTGAGCTCATTCAATGATATAGCAAATGCTGTAAGATTATAGCGTGTACTGTTTTCAGGAGGATCAGCACGCTGCCACAATTGGACCGCCTCAGACATCGGATCATAACTCTTGTGCCTTGCACCAACATCCCCCATTACATAGTACATGGCCTCATCCCACTTACCAAAAAGTGTTGCTAGCTTCTCCCCACTTTTGTTATGCACAAATCCTTGCACCTGCTTCGGATATTTTTGTCAGAACTCTTAGTTACAAATGAATACATAATAATATACTCATTACCTATGAACAAATTGCTAACAGCTTTGTCAAAGGAACATGATTGTGCTCTGTGCTGTACCATAAAATGCTGTAGAAGCAATTAATTATCAAATTTGACTCCTTGCAACAACCCACAAATATGATCACACATATCTATGAGATTGCAGATAAATCTCCACAACACTTTGACGGTAACATGACAATGAGCAGGTCATAACCTTAAGGGAGTTGGTCACTCACAAAGCGTCAGACCATCACCTTCATCATGAATAGCAGCAGTGATGAGCTGCCATGACTAGGAGAAGTTCGAACACACAGCTATTTGTATCTGCTCTAGGTTTTGCCCCACTTCAGAGTATTGTCAAAATGCAGAAAGACTGGGAGCAGAGTCAGCAAGGGGGTAGAGCTGAGATGAGTTCTTTGGTTTTAAGTACCTGGTGAGGAGTGCGATCTACAATGGACTGCTCCTTGAACTTGAGCCTGCATGAGAGCTCCCGGTTACCCTGAATGCGCATGGTGCCATAATGATCAACATAGAGCTTGCCTAGTATCAAGTTGTTTATTGATGTTGTCACCTGCCACATGCATAACCAAGCTTCAAAATTATGGAAAAACAATAGGTCATATATTAGGCTTGCTATATGACCAATCCATATCAAGGAAATGTCACCAACACTTTGTGATGACATGGTTATCCTCCATAAGGAACATGGAAGGAGGTCAAAGAGGATCACAATTACAAAATACCTTGCTCCACTGAAAGACTTCACCATCATCAAACTGAACTGTAATGGTACCCACAGGGTCAAGCTGGATTGAGCGGCCCCAGAATTTGCTTTTCAAATTACTGTCTCCCCAACACTTCCACCCTCGGCCTTCGCAATGGCAGGCAAGAATCATTGGATGATGACTGACCTTCCTTGTCAGTCCATCCAGGTCAAGGTTAGCTTTACTTGGAATACAGCCACAGTCCCTTAAGCTTAGTGAAGCATGTCCTTGCAATCTACAAAGTCTCTTCTTGAACCAATTTGGAGAAACTGCTGATCACAGCATTTACTTTTGCAAAGTTGAGGTGAGACATGAGACTGACCTTTTCTGAAACGAAACGCACACCCATGTCAGGAAAATCTGCCTCATAAGTCTCACCAAGCAGGGGATTGAAAGGTTTACAGGTACGACCCTCTGTTGAGGAGTACCCTGAGACAGCAAATGCTCCTATGCACAAAATCCTCATAAGACTATCCCCCTGCACACAACGGTACTCAAAATTGAGTCCTAAACCTATGGTGCTACTGTTCAGAACACTAAAGCCTGCTGCACAGGAACTGGCCAACTCTGAGGAACAACATTGGTAGTTTAACTCTTGTATAGGATAGAATGGGGCCAACAGGAAAATCCTTGCAAATTTGCACAAAATATCTGCATGGGCAGAGTGGACAGTGGACAGTGCAACCCACTTCTTGGCAGTCAATATGCATTGCTCAACAGGCTTTCCTTATTCCAATTTCCAACATGTTTTTGGGAGAATGCCACAACTACTGAAAAGTGAACTTTTCCATGGGGTTTAAGTATGCATTACCCTCTTTCCATACTCATATGCACGATGAAGGAGGTAGGAATACTCAACATCCTCAAAACACCTCTGCAAGGATGAAATTGGCTCATTAAAGTACACAGGCAGGCAGACCTTGCCGAGATCCTTGCCAATATTATCCTTGATCATTGACCACAAACTCACACTCTTCTCCTTCTCCTTGGGTTGTGGCAAAGACTTCCGCCGATGGACTTCTGGATAATTCAATCCAACTAACTCCATATTGACTTCATTGACTGAAGTCTGTTTCTGCATGGATCTCGAACTCATAAGTGAGTCTTTAGTGTCAAAAAATTCTTCTTCTTCATCATCACTCTCACCATCACCACTCCGTCCATTGTCATGGTCATCATCTGTTTCAGTATCACTCCCATCTGCAGCACAATAAAGTAAAGTCTCAGGTGAGATCAAATTCTGCAGAGCATTCTCTATGGAAATAAACTCAATGCCAGTCCAAATCACCAGAGCAACATATCAGAAGAGATGCACAAATCCTGGAGAAGCTGCACTAATGACATCACTATGACTGGTCCTGATGTGATTGTCTCACAAGCCTTTCACTATCAATGAGCAACATTTGAGCCACTCATTTCCATATGCACATATCTGATGTATACTTACCATAATATCTCTTCAGCTGATGAATACCATCAACCCCCCCTTGGCTCTGCATTTCGTCCACAACATTTGTCTCCAATTCCACCTTGTCAGCCTGCACCACAATGCAACAAAGTAGTGTGGGTGGAGAAGAAATCATTAAAAAATTGCATAAGATGCAAACCAGTGACTCCAACCACCATATGATTGTCAAGAACAGCTTTTGAACTTTGCAGGTTGTTACAAGCAAGCAAATTTGATCATAAGCAGACTAATAGATTGTGGTGCCAGGAGATACCTCCAGCCGTTGCAATCGTTCAAGTAAGTGTGTACGACGGTCCTGCATAACCTGCAACTGCTGCTTAACATTTGAGAATTCAGCCAACATGACCTTCTCACACTCAATTACAACATCTTGTGACAAGCCCTGTTCAATTAGCTTTGACCTCAGCTTCTCTGTAGAAATTGTGATCTCTTCTGCTGGGGGAGTGATGCCAATCAGCAATGAGCTGCGTGGGAAACAATCTTTAGCTGCCTGCAAGGCTTCCAACCACGCTGTTCTATCAGTGTTTGTCTCTGCTCGAAGATGAAGAGTCTTTGTGCCTGAGTAGATGTAGAACTTCTTGTCATCCGAATGGCTACTTCGGAGTGTTGAGACCTATTACCACCAATTCCCCCAGAAACACAAGCAGCCTTAGCAATGCTGAAACTGAAATCAGTAGGTGAAAGAAAAAATTGGCAAGGGTTTGGATTATCAAGGGGGTAATTGAATCCAATGTGATGAATGAGAGACAGCAATTGGCATCATGAACCTCTGTCTATCAGATCTGTCATACTGGCATCATCTTCACTAGGAACACTAGAAAAGGTTTTAAGAAAATAATTTCCTTCTTTCACATGGACAGTAACTCTCTACTACCCAAAGAAACATCTGATGACAAGAAGTGGTCAAAGCCCATGTCACTTCCTTCTGTCATACAAATGAGAAGATCAGTGGTCCCTTGCTGTAGGTCTTTTTATTCACATACAATCCTAGGAATGGTGTACAACTGTCTGTTGAGAGAGCATGTACACTCCTCCAAAAAGCTTCTTCACCAAACCAATTAACCTAAGACTTTGCAGGGACAGGTGAACAAGTTCAGATGTATCTCATACCCGAAAAGGATCACGATCTTCATAACCTAAATCAGTGTGAACCTCCCACTGTTGCACTCTTGTGCAATTTCTCTCAAGAATGTAAGGAAATTCACCAAAGTCAGATTTTATAGGCTAAATAATCCAGTGCCCGATGTTGCAAAGATTTTACCTTCAAATGGATGTCGCCACAAGCTCTTCCGGGGTTGTTCTTGTGATCACTGTAGAAGTGTTTATGCTTCCGCATCAGGCGTTGTCCCTCCTCTCCAATCAACCGGAATCCTTTGTAGCTCTCTTGGTTCAGTGTGACTTTGTCAGCGCCGTGAACCTTGTAGTAGGAAAGCACGCCTGCCTGGAAAGTAAACCATCGAGGCCTCCATCCTTTCCCATAGTTCACCCACTTGTAGAGGAGTCCGGCAGTATTGTTACTCACTCCTGCCACTTGCGGAGTTTGGATCTTGCTCTCCACGACTTGAAAAAGCTCTCCCGAGAAATTCGTGGCAGACTTCATCGTGTCTCCTTCCGGTGAGACCTTTCCGATCCCGCCTGACATGTCGGGAGGGGAAGAAATATTATTGTCGCTGCTCTCACGCGAAGGGCTCACCTCGGGAGAGAAGGATAGATGCTCATTAGTAGTAATGATGAAGGCGCGCAGCCGGAATAGCTTTACCAGAATTTGCACTCTGCCGTGTGACGTGACGATCCTTCAAGGATCTGTGAAGAGTGTTCGTCTCCGATGGCATCTTTTGCGGTTTTGTACCTGGAGAGTGTTTGCTTCTATGATCGCAACAAGCGAAATGCAGCAAAATGCATACATTCTGCCACTAATTTCACATAGATCTTCGCGATGACGTCCCTGCTCCCGCTCCTCTTCTGTCTGTCGTCAGCTACATTAGCCATCTCAGGCATTGAGCACTTTCCAGATTGCTACTTTACCTCTCCCATCGGGTCCCACGAGAAAAGAATCACCGTCTGTCTACAATTCAACGTAACAAGCAGAGAGAGAAACCAGAGAGGCCTACCGGAGTGTACGCGCAAAGGACAGGAGGCCGTTCGCGTCGGGTGTCAACAAGCACAGCGCACTCTCTATCCATTCCTGTGTCGAATCTCACAACCCCAATTTGCTCCAGAAAACACCCAAAAAATTCGTCCAAAGCCTTTCCATCGAGCTTATTACGTTCAGAATCTCGTTGATGGAACAGGAACAGAACGCGATCCAAGAAACACACACCTGCCTGCAACCCCCGCAAAAACTGCGGGACTTTCAAACTCCGATCTGTCTTGGCACTTCCACGTGGCGGCAGATGGCAGATGGACGAGACAGATGGCAGTCACGAAAAAGGCGGCATACCCTGACAACAATGCTGGCCCAATTCAAATGCTCAGGCTGCCACGTGCCACACCCTCTATAACTAAAACTCTTTTAATCTTGACACGTAGCAATTGTGACTTAGCAAGGGCTTGACGTGGTGGTCCCTAAGGCCCTAAGGGCCTCACATTCCCAAAATAAGGGGGTGGGGCCAATGCGAGGTGGAGGAGTTGAGCATGCGCCTGATTTTGGGTAATGCCATTACCTCAAGTAATAAATTTTTTAAAAAGCATTTATTTATTTATTTATTTATAATGATTATTATTCTTTTGTGGTATTTGATGAATACCCACCAGGTATTATGAGAAAAAATAGAAAAAAAAGAGAGACATTATTATGTTTCAAAAATTGAAATGCTCGTGTTGTTGGTAGGCATTTTGCTTTTCAAAATGAGCTACCTTGCTTGAATGTAGGCACTATACCTATGAATAGCCATAAAAATCCCAGGGTTGTACTTTGTAACATCACTTCTCCCTAAATGAAAATTTTTGGCAAATGTTTATACCAGGTAAAGCCCTCAGTTGCGAAGGACGTTACCAAAATTAGGGCTATTTTCGGCTATTTTCGGCTATTGCCTCACATTGGCTTTTATTAATTTCTGTAATTCCCTCAACCTCAGGCTTTATCCTACACTAAAATTCCTTCTCTTTTTAAAGAGGGATGTTCATGAATATGAAGTTGCTTTCCAAATACACTCTGAAATTTACTTCAAAAACTATTGCAAAATTAGGCTTATGTTCGGCTATTGCTAATCAATTTTATTTTTCAAATTACTCTGAAATTTATAGTTGCGAATTAGGGTGGCTCATTTTTAATAAATATAATATTTTAAATAGTTCATATTTTAGCATTAAAATTTAAAACAAGATTGAAGGGACGAGATGTTGCCACCATAATATTCAGTTCCTCCACTCTTCAAAGAAACCATATCAAGGCATGAAATGCACACATCACCTGCATATCTAGTCAATTTTGTGTCCCCCCATAGCCTCTGGAAGGACTCACATTTGACAAATCTAAAACAACGAACAGAATAATGAGTTTACATAGCAATCACAAATTTTCTGATGCTAGGAATCTGCCTGCGATGAGCTTTGGCAAAGACTATAGTTGTAGGTGTTCTCTGTGAGGGTCTCTAAACAATTTTACAAGGTGATGAGTATTTGTACCTAGTCAGATCCTTGTGAAGAAAAGGGGAGGGCAGTTCAGTCTTCCTCCCATAATCATCAGCTTGGCATGACTGATTACTTCTGTGGTTGCTGCAAGCATTGGGTTCTCCAACCAAGATGCTGAACACTGGTCATCATAATCAAAATGACATCATGTTTGCCAAGTATGGTGTCTCTGTGCCGCATACATTAACCACTGGACATCATACTATGAATGATGAAATTGGTCTGCCAACCATTTATGAAATATTAACTGCTCCACAGCTTACTTTTTATCCCAACCCCATTTTCCCCTTCCACTGAACATTGATCCATGATTCTTGTCCTTGGGCTCCAGAGGTAGGTTGTGGCATCTCTAATTATGTACTCAGTGCGTTCTGATCTTAGAATCCCTGTGACAGACTTCACCACATACACACAATGATATTGTGCCAATCTTCTACCAGGTACTTATGCAACCAATCTATCGCTACACTTCAAACTGCAGTATGAAAAAAGACTTGGAAAGATAGTACCAGAACTCACAATGTGACCATTCACAAGGCACTACATTTCTTCATGTGAAAGCAGGTGAGAACAAGATGCTGCATTTCTCTACACCATTTCTTGGAAACATTTTTACAATCAAGACCCAAGATGGTTGAAGTCTAACTTGCAGATCCTAACCTACATTCATCTAGTTACAAGATACCTGGGTCTGGATTGTTTCCCCAGAACATGATGGAAGAATTTGCTGCTCGGTCAAGCAGCTGGCTTAACATCTTCAGTTGCATTCTTCCTGTACTCAGGCTTGAGCTCGTAAGTGCCTTGATTGGCACCCCTCTTGTTGTACATACACAGATCATTCAATATTTCCTTGAGAAAAGCCTGCACATAAGCAAAGATGTATCATATCTTACTGTCAATTCCTCAATTCAAATGTGTACTTTATCCAGTATGCCTCAGAAACATCCAACCTCTTTCCAACACTAGTAGTTGACAATTAATGAAAAACTACTACTCAGAACAACTTTAGAACCAGAAACTTCACATTAGTCAGTCTTCCAGTACCAAGGGGCACAATGACTTTGCCAACAAGCCATGTCTGCAAAATGAAACTGCAAAGAAGACTCCAAGGGGAAGAAAACTGAATCCAACTAGCTTGCCTGTGGAAAAGCAAGTACACAGTGGCCCCAAGCTTCTTTAGATTCTGTAATCGAGGTTGTGTAAGTTGCAAAACGCTATCATACACTTGTATGAATAAATGACTGGAAGTAAGAGGCTAGTCATAGCATGATTCCCTTGTTATCAGTCAAAAATTGAGATCCCCATCTAATTATGAGTCTGTCCACAATGTAACTAACACATGTAAAGACCATAAGAAGTTGGAAGTCTCTCAAACATACCACAGGCTGATCCGTTTCTTCTACAAGTTGCTTCAGAGCCCAGTTTGGCCGACGCTCAAATAATTTGAATACAATATCTTCCAGTTCTCCCCTTTCTTTGCGAATCCTCTTGCCTTCTGGAGCCTTAATGGCCCCTGGTGCAATCTTCTTCTTGCTGTCCTGAATAAGCAAACAACAGACTGCTGAGGACTACAGAGGAAATCTCAGATTTTCATCACTGAAGGTGAACTGGGAAATAGTTGATGCAATGTTTGGAAACATAATCCTGCTTCTGGGTGCTGATTACACAACTACACCTTGCTGACTTACCAGACAGGCCTCTATTACTGAACCTGTAAATCTGAAGAGTAAGGATGGCGAGGCATTAAACCTTGGAGGCTGAGACAGGCCAAGCATCCATTGGCATTGGTCTCATGTAACCTCCACGATCATTCTGCAAAACCTGCTCCAATCCCAAATCCACATTCCACAAATGAAACAGAGCTACGAAAGCCAAGTCAAAGAGAAAACCTGGGCTTAAATATGCTGGAGACACACATGACCAATTACAAGGATGAGTTGATTCAAAATATCCCACGACCAACTTCTCCATTAGCAATTCATCCAGTACCTGTGTAGTTCGGGTTTTGAGCATAGACTTGTTTAGTCGGTCCCTGCAAAGCTTGCGGTATGCTTCATCATTATTGCCCATATTGGTAGGCTTCATGTCAAATTTGTGCTCCACTTTTCCTTCAACAGCCACTCTTCCTGCAACACAATTGTCAACTGATTTGAGCCTAGATCACCTGTGAAGGATGTGGGATGGATACACCCACACTGACTCTTCCAGGTTTCAAAGCAACAAATGTTTGCTATGATTTAATCAACAATCCACTAGTTTTAAGGTAGTTAGTGCACAGATGTTTGCCAAGAAGGGATGTTCCCCAAGTATCTTTCAGATGGCTCTAACCAGCTGCTATCAAACAGTTGATGATAAATCCTTCCAAAATTCGCAGGGTCCAAGAGTTACAAGAGATTGAGAACTGTAAATCAAACCAACACAGATAGCACAAGATAATAAACAAGGCAGGGTGCTTGAAGACAACTAGTATATTACTGGCCCTGGTTCCAGTCTGGCCAATTGCCAGGTGGAAGGGCACCCATTAAAGTTTCTGAGCAAGCTGCAACCAACCCAGCTGCAGAAAAACCATGGATGCAAAGAGAACTAGCCTCAAAGGAAGTGACAATGAGCTGAAGCTTTGTCCTTGCCTTGGAGAAACAGGACTGGGCAATGAGAATTGACATTGAAACAATACCAGAGGATCTGCTAGCTTTAGGACATGAATTTTTACCAGGTTTGTCCCTTTTGGTGACACTTGGCTGTATCAGATTTAAGTCCATCAATACAGAATTCAGAAAAGAAAAAACCCTCACATAGAAAGCTCCCACTTACATCAGGACATTCAGATATTTCAAATTCTCTGTGCAAGGCCTTAAAAACTCACTAATTCAACCCAAAACTAATGCACTGGCAAAGAGGCATATTTGCAGATTTTCACATCTTCCTTCAAGTATCAAAGAACTTGGAAAGAACTGACATGTGATATCTGCCATACAGAAAGTGTGCCCATACCTTGGGGGGTTTCAGAGAAAATGTGCATTGGAACAAGATCCTTGGTGAAATTCAGTGTAAATGCCTTTGGAACAGTTGTTGCTTCCTTCTCAACCAATGTCATAGAGAACTGCCCACAACACCGAGCATTCACTGTCATAGCTGTGTTGCTAGGTCTCTAACTCTCATTCACTCACTTTCTTGAACTAAGAAGCATTTCTGTAGATCCTAGGGCCCATCTGGTCTCATATGGATGCTAGCAGATGTGACAGCATGGTTCAGACAACATTCTCAATACAAAAAAGGAAGGAACGACATGTTCTGCTTGGATCAGCTGCTACTCTAGCAGCCCAATTTTAACCAGGTATGGTACAAGTGGCCTAACCCTCATCACAGACTGAAAGGACACCTTTTGCACGCAATATCTTCATCCCACTCTTTACAGAGGTAAAGATATTGTGATTCATGACCAGCAGAATTGATCTCCATTGTGCCTGTCAGCCATTGTTGCCTACAAATATCTCTCATAAGAATTGAGAAATCTCCCTTCTCACGATTAATAAAATGCAAAGCAAGGTTAACACTTCTTTGACCAGCCAAAGAGAATTCCAAAGAAGGAAAGACAAAACAGAGAACAAATGACGAAGAAACAAAAAAGAAAAAACACGAAAGCAGTATGAACAACAGTGCCAGTCTCACACCTGTTCAGGGACCATCAACAGTAGCATGTATGATAGTGATTTCTCTATCACAACTTTCCCACTGACTTCATCAGCTCCCTACAGTGGGTAAAGGCCAGTGAAAACACTAACCTTCATACTGAGTTTCTGCTGCAATTCCACAAGCAACGGGAAGACTCAGCCATGCTACTGGCTAGCAACAAACAACAACACAAGGAGATAACAAAAAGCAGAAACACAACACAAAAGACAAAACACACAGAAAAGGACCACAGAGAAGAACAAAGACCAAGTGGGCTTACAAGAAGCTTCCCACTTACAAGACTTTATATAGAATCATTCTGAATACTCCAAATGCAAAATTCCAAAAAGGAATTTTTCCTTATTGAGCAATTCTGTAGTCCTCATTAATAGAATCTTTAGAGGGTATCTTTAGAGGGTAGCCTTTATTTTTCAGAAGGACAATAAGACTGACCATCTGAGAGAAAGAACTCTTTACAACTACAAAGCCCCAAAAACCTGTAAAATTCACTATTGATAACTCCCAAATTAGCAATAATTGAGACATTGGAATGAACATGAGGCATATGAATCATTCCAATACATGCATACTCTGGTTGAGAATGTCTGTCAAAGATATTACAGGATATACCTTGAGGACTTTGTTTCACAGCCAGATCCAAGACGTTACAAGAGAAGCCTTTAGAAGTACAATTCAACTCACAAGATGTTTTTGGGTATATGCTGCTGCCAAAAACAGCCTTCATCTAGGTACATAAAATTCTCAAAGTCTGGAAAATCAGGAACAAAAAGCACAAACCTATGTGCAAGGGACAATCTATGAAGCACAACAGAACATGTGTTATTCTTCAAGAGATGCTTTAGAAAATCAAACTCATCAGAAAAGAGATAGAAATTAGCCAAATAGACAGCACAATTAGTACCCATGGGGATACCAATACATTGTCTATAAGCACAATGACCAAAACAAAGAAACAAATTACCTAGCAAGAAATCCAACCAAGAGATCAAATTTGAAGCCTCCACAACCTTAAAGCCATGAAGATTTTCAAACAAATTTATCTCTTCTTTATTTTTCAGCCACAAAAAACCTTAAGTTCAAAGTGGATCTTTGAATGAACAAAAATTTAAAACAATGAAGCTTCAACATCCGATGAAATGCTTTATTGATCAGAACTTTCATACAAGTGTTTAGATCCATCAGGTCAATTTTAGTGTACAGAGTTGAGAAATCAAAAGACTGCAACAAGAGTTAGAAGTTTTCCGGTTGAAAGATTAAGTTGCTTAATTACATCCACTACTCCTGCAGAGTCATTTAGAATCCAACTACTAACACAAGGAACATCTGCCTTTCTGAGTTTTGACACCAGAAAGGTCATTGACTGTAGAAAAAATAGAATTGTAGAAAGAACTCAGCCACTTAGAAACTTCAGTAAGAGAAGTAGAGCCGGCTACACAAATAAATATAGGTTTAATTGGATTTGTATGAAACTTCCAAACAGCACAAAGAAATGGAAGATGAGGGCCACACTTTTCACCACTAAAATTATGAACCTTATTAAAAGAAAGATGAAATATCAGGATTTCAGACTGGGCAAGGTTAGAGACCACAACATGTCATCATCCTACAAAAAGTGCTCATGGTACTGCAGGCAAAAGGTGGCCTCTCAGTCTGTGATGAGGGTTAGGATTCACGACAATGTGAGACTTAATGCTGAGACCCTGTTTAGTAGTGAACACTTATGAGCACACCTACGCTTATCAGAAGTAAACCTAGATATCTGTACCTCCATTAGAATCTGCTAGAAGTGAAGTACCGACCCCATATGAGTGGCAATTACAAAAAGAGGTGGAGGAATTACAAAACCCTAGCTTCAACATCATTCATGCTTCCTGGGTGGGGTGCTATAGAGCTCATTAGATCACAAAGAATACCCACCAAGGTTTCTGACACATGAAAGAAGAAAATGAGCCTTAAATTGTTGTGGTCCCACATGTCATCATCCTACCACAGTGCTCATGAAAACAATCATTACCATGCGTTGTCAAGTGGAAGAGTGATGAACACGTTTGCCATCACACATGCCCTGGACCTTGGAGCCAGAGATTAGAGCTCAGTAACCAGCCTTCAAGAGAGAAAGAAGGAAAAAAGGGTTACTCCGTCCTCAGCCTTCAAGGCTCAAGACAACTTTACCAGAAACAACCGTTTCTTTCTGGATGTTTCAAGCCTGGACAGATGATGTATTGTGATTCATGATGCTGATGGCTATATCCTAGTTTCAGCAAAGAGATGAAGAGGCTCATCATCAAGAGAGCTCATCAATCATTGAATTCATCAAAACTTGCTTGGTCTATGCTCAGATGCGCAAAATGCTCACACCTTGAAATTGAAATGAAGAGTTAAGTATCGGAGACAAAGAAATACCTGGACAGCAGACTGAGGGTCAGAGTTTAGAGGATCCAGCGAAAGGGATACTCTGGCGAGTGTGCTGCTGGCATCCTGCTGCTGTTGCCATGATTGTCCTACAGCCGTTGGCACCTTCAGCAGCCATACCGCTCTCTCTGCTCTCCCTACTTCTAAAGTAGCTGCTGCTGCTGCTCCCCCTCCCCCTCCGCCACCTCCTCCTTCATTTTCCCCACTTCCTGCCATCTCTTCGGCTCGGTTTGGCGCTTTTACCCTATTTTTGCGACGCTAACTTACAGTTTGCTGGAAACGGAACGACTTCTTCTCCAACAATGTTTCTCAAACCCAGAAAGAGAAAAACAAAAAGACAAGAACGTGAAGCACAAACAGGCACTAAGGGGAGGGAGCGAGAGCGCGAGAGCCAAGGGAGCGAGCGAACGAGCGAGCAAGAAACCCTAACCCTAAGGATTAAGGTGTTAGGGATTCAACACTAGAGTCATTAACACCAAGTGTGAATGCACCTTTAGTAATCTCTATCACCCCTATTTTAACTTTGAAGTTTTTTTTTGTGTTATTGTGTTTTTGGTTCCCACAATTGTTCCCAATAATGTGCCTAATGTTGTTCCCATTTGTTCACAATGTGTTCCTTTCTTAATTTTATATTAGAATGTTATTTAGGGTCTATAGAATAGGCTTTTGCTTTAGGATTAAATTTTTTTTTTCTTATATGACCAATTGGACTATTACAATTGAAGCTTTAAATTGTTTTGAGGAGTTAATTTCAAGAATCAACTTTGTTAAACTAACACTTAAAACTATCTATGAGGAATGAACCTTCACAAACAACAAAGCACCCAACCAAGGGGGAAACAAAGAACAAAGAAGAAAAACCCAACAAAGAGGGAGGACCCAATGTCAAGCCAAAAGAACGAAACACAAAGTGGGTCACAAAGCGACAAAGTGAATATTATACATAGCTTGTTGTAAAACTTCAATATTGAAAACTAGGGATAACTTGGACAAGGTTTGCATAACAATATTTGTTTGGTGGGTTAAACGATTATTTTTTAACAAGAAAAAAACATGTTTATGCTTTAATTGCATAGTTGCCTTTGTCGTTAATCGCTTGAAACATAGTTACATTGTAAACCCCAAAACACACAAGTTTGGAAGCCACGACCAATTTAAACAAATTGCCATACTACATTAGTGCATCAACAACCACTTTAATTAGGTTGTCACTAATTGAACCATCAACAACCTTCTCCAAAGATAGTAATTATAAGAATCTATTTTTAAATAACAACACACATGCACTGATGAATGTTGATCCAAAATTAGTTGTCAATAATTGTGATTTCATCAGATGAAACAACAACAAATTTCACCTTCTTAATTACAATGCATGTACATTTTATAACTAATTCATGCATAGATTTGGCCATGCCCCATGTTTTAGTGTTTTTGAGGGTTTATAAGATCTTTCAAGTATTCAAGCAAGTTTTTCATTTTTTCATAATCAATCTTGGGACACTCGAGCTTCAACAAATGAAAAATTGTAGCAAATTACACACATTTACGCTTCCACTATGTGACAAAATCTTTTAACAACTTGTTATATTCTCATGCCCATGCATCATAACAAACTCTTTTTCATTTTTTGGATGTTGGATGTTTGTGTTAACATAAAATTCACTTACAACAACACTTGAATATACGAGGACATTTTGCTTTCTAACAACGTGCATGCTTCTGCAAGCCATAAAATTTCAACACTAACAATTTTTTTTAGCTTTCAATGTTAATAAAAATTCTACAATGAATTAAGTTCAACTTCCAATTGGAGCCCATTATTGTTTTGACTCAAGGAAGCTTAATCATTCAAGAATCTTGAAAGGACCAATTGATTTCATTGGTCACATTATTTTTTTCCTTTGTTTCTTAAGTGCAAGGGCAAGATCCAATTCTAGTGACAACATAAACCTAGATGTAGAAACTAAACAATTTGCCCCTTTGTTTACAACAATTTTGTTGAAGCTTCCAACAAGGTTAGGTCTACTTTAATTTTCATTTGTAAAAGCAACAACTTTTGACAAAGGAAAAATGAACTTGAAATTCACTAAAAGTTTCAATGGAAGCATAATGAACTCGAAAAAAAGGTTTTAAAGACCTAGTGTAGGCAATCATTTGAGCCCTAAAGCCAATCCATGATTCCATTCACAAAAACCCACCAAAGCTTGAAAGCTACCATGTTAAAAAATGACCAAAAGACAAGTAGAAAAACACAATGGAAATGACGGACAACAACAAGCACAAAAACAAGATTATGACAAAGCTTGCAATGCACACCAACACTCCATGAATGAAAAAATTAGAACAAGAATTGAAAATAAAACTTCCAAAAAATGAGCACATCAAACAAAAACACAAGCACAAATGAAATGCGTGAGAAGAATATGCATCTAGTGGAGAAGTCCATTGCCTTTTGAAGCTTTTCTCCTCAAATCTTGAATTAACATTTTGATAGCTTCAAAAATCAAAAATTTCAAATTGATTCACCTTCAAAGCTTCATGAATATCACTAAAAATATTTGATAAAGTTCACAACTTGGCCTTAAATATCATCATGGAATAAAAGGCGATGAGAAGACATATCACCTCATAAATGTGCATGGCAACATTCATGGATGATACAATAAGAGTTTAAGGTGAATGGCAAAAGGGGGGGTGTAAAATCATTCAACACCTTCCAATTTTACAGCAATTTATGGCATTCTAGGCCATGGGAGTGTCACATTTGGATGCAACTATTCTTCGTTGTTGATTGTGTAGGTGCTTGCCATCTATTGGATCTTTGACAAAATATGACAACAAAATGCATTTACTTAATAGAACTAGTAATTCCAATGATGATGATTACATTAAAATTGGTTTTGAATGGATTATAACTATAGGATCCTATATTCTTTTGTTTGACAACAATAGATTTTGGTTTGGCATCAAACATTGAATGGAATGCAAAAGGTGTAATTTCCATATCTATGAATTTTTAAGATTTTTTTTTCCCTCCAACACCATAGTCACAAATGATAGAAATGTTGAAGAAAAAATTCAATATTTTTTTGCATAAATTTGCATCCCCATTTCTATTCAATTGAATATGAAATCCAATTTTAATGTATTTTAATTTTATTCAAGTTGATTTTTTTTTTCCATATGTTACAAGTGTTTTTGATGTGATATAAGGTCTATTTTAATTGTATTTATTTCCAGATTTATTTCTGTAAAAAGTTTATGAGTGAGGTAATTTTAGGTTTGGAAGAATAGGTAGGTATAAAAGGGGGGAGATTCCACCGACATTCCGCTTGACCGCGTTCCAAAACGGGACCCATTCCACCGTTCATTCCGCGGGACCGCGTTCCAAACGGGGACCGATTCCACCGTTCATTCCATGGGAACGATTGTCTGCTCTGTCTCTTCTTCTTCTTCGTGTTTGCCGCTGCTGCCATTTGCGTCGCGTTTGTTTCACAACGAGAGAGAAGAGAGCTCTTGGATGTCCAGAACGGCGCTGTCGGTTGTGTGTGTGTGTGTGTTGTTTTGGCTGTTAGCAATCGTTTCTCTGGCTTCTTTTGTTTCCGCAAACTGTGTTTTCGAATTCCCTGTACGTCTACGTGTTTGTTGTTGAACAGATTAGTCGGGCCAAGGTGGAGGGGGAGGACACAGAGAAACTGGCGATGATATTCTAGGTGCACGTTTGTGTCGGCCACCGTACACTCCGTCCTAATATATTCACGCTCGCTCTGCGATCACGAGGCTTTTTGTTATTATGAAGAGGAGGTGAGCAGGCAATTTTTTTGCAGGTGCGCTTGGTTAAGAAGAATGCAATTGTTGTATTAATTTTCCAGGGAAAGAAACTTGGGATTCTCTCGACTTGAAGTTGGATCTTTTTGAATTTTTGGGGCTTTTTTCCAGTAGCAATATTTTGATTTTGGATTTATGTTGGAAACTTGAAAGGTCATCACATGTATGTCTTACAATGCATGTGAAAAAAAAATTCCTCTGATCTATCTGCACGTGTTGTTGGATAGACATGACTTCTTCTGCAGCACCCTGTGAATTTTGGAGAGTTTTTTACTAGTATTTTGATTTTGGATTTAGGTTTTTCTTTTCCAAAGTGGGAGCTTGAAAGGACCATCTCATGCATGTCTTACAATGCGTGTGAGAAAAATCCTCTGATCTGCATGTGTTGGATGGACGTTACCTATTCTGCAGAAAAGTTGTTGGAGTAGGTACACCAATTGAGCTTCTTATCCAGCCTTCTTGCATTGTATGTGCAGCTAGCCTTCTTGAAACCCCTCTGATCACAGAGTATTTTTGCTAACAGGTAGGTACACAGATTTTGAGTCATTCTTGCAACTGTCTGTATTGAATACTGTGTGATAGTAAATTTGCTCAAGAATTACAAGTGCAAGCATTTAATAAAGGGGCTGACAATCATGAGAATTTGATAGTTTTTGAGTTCACTAAATCTTTCAAGAAAATTGTGACACTGGCATGTTTCCATTTGTTTTGGGATTGTGGGGGAGAATGTGCATGCACATCCTTTATGGTTATTGAATTTCTCTGAATTGGAGGCTTTACTTCAGGAAAACAGGGGAGAACAACTACGGAGAGTAAGGGATGAGGAGAAGCAGCTTTTTATGATCCTTTTGAGGGAAGAAGAATGGAGCAGGACCAGAATTTTCCTTTGACCTCCTTCAAAGGCTTTTTTTGAAATGGGATAGTGGAGCTACATGTTGCCATGATGAACATTGTGTTCAGTGACACACAGGACCAAACAGTGACATGGCTATAATGCTGTTGAGACATCGGCTAAGGCCATTTGTTACTCTTGCTTCTTTGATTCTGTTTCTAGTTCTGTTTCAAACATTGTATCCAGAGCTGGGTTTGTCACCTGGCGGTTCACAAACTTCTGCAATTGATAGGCAAGAGAAGGTATACCAAAACATTGCAGCCAGGCATATTCTGTCCTTAGAACATGAAACAATTTTCTCATCAGAACTTGGAGGAATTTCCCTCCCTGCAGCCACTGGGTTAAATCATGGTTTGGAGAATGTGTCAACAAGAAAGGTGATATCAAAGCCCTGTGAGGATGTGAGAAATCACACAGGGTTTCCCAGCGCATGTGCGTATGTGCGAGGAAATACAGAGTGCCACTCAGGAACTTTAGTGGAGTACACAACACTTTTTTACTGCAGATTTGCAAAGATGCATCTTGTAGCGTATCTGCTACTCTTCATCTGGCTTGTAATGCTATTCTACATGTTGGGTAACACAGCAGCTGATTACTTTTGTTACTCCTTGAAGAAGCTCTCAAACTTGCTCCAGCTTCCTCCAACTGTTGCTGGGGTATCCCTCCTACCATTGGGGAATGGAGCTCCTGATGTTTTTGCAAGCATTGCTGCCTTTATGGGAACTGGACATAGCCAGGTAATTTAGTATCTATTTTCTGCTTTTTATCTTTTGAAAGTTGTCCTTTAAAAGGTGCAACTTCTACCTTGGCGGTGATCTGTGCCTTCACTCCTGGAGTTGGATGAATCTTGTAGCAGTACTATGATTTCAACGTTTGACATAGGAGAAAGGTTGGCATAAATTGCAGGTGGGACTGAATAGCGTGCTAGGAGGTGCCGTGTTTGTGACATCAGTGGTGGCAGGATCAGTGTGTCTTGCAGTTCAATTTCGTTCTCACGAGAGCAGTCATGTGCATCTTGATTCTTGCTGTTTCTTGCGAGATATGGGTTTTTTTCTCTTCACTTTGGGAAACCTCTGTGCCATCATTGTTATTGGAGAAATTCACTTTTGGGAGTCTGTTGCATACCTTTCTATATATGTGCTCTATGCGATCTCAGTGGCAGCTTTTGCATGTATGAAGACAAGTAGTTGCATTAAGCAAAAACGGTTCCTCCTTGAAAACCTTCTCACTGGTATGAGTATAATCTGCTTTATTCCCTCTCCCTCTCTCTTCCTCTATCACTTCCCTTTGAACTATGGCATGAAAAGTGAAGAGTGTCTCTCCATCAAACCGCTAGTGCACTTGTGGATGTTCCTCATGTGTTGCTTAAATCTTTTGAGGTGCATTTTTCAATGTCTGGAAGTTTCAATCAGCTCCTGTGAATGATTTTGGAGCTTCTTGTGTAGCCTTTTGGATCTTATAACCAGCTGACAAGGGTTGTTGGACTATGTTCCATATTTTGTTGATTCCATCTTTATTTCTCAAGTTGTATGACAAGATAGAGAAATTTCATTGTGATTGTGACATATGGTAGAGTTCAGACATTTGGTCCAGTACTGGCCTCATTTTCTGAATGATGCGCAAATCTTTAAGAGGAAAGAAAAGGAAAGAAGAAAAAGACATGAAATTATGCCTTTCTGGCTGGCAGGTTCCTCCAGGTCACTCTCCTCTGGCCATCAAAGTGATGAGGAAGGATTAGGGGCATCCTCTGAGTCTACTGAAGGTGTTGATTCCCCACAAGAGAGCATGCTGCCGCAGTGGAATACCCACATCTCCATCTATTCACACACAAGCTTGGTAGGGCCATTGGATGCATCCTTGGCTGCTATGGAAACAGCTCCATGTTCCTTTTGGGGTTATGCTAAGCGACAATTTGCTGAATGGCAGGTGAGATTTTCTGCTGATTATTCATATGTCCAAGTGACAGAAATGTTTGGATCAAAGCAAACATTCATGACACATATCGTCTTATAGGAGGATGATTGAGTATCTGAACATGGACTGGTAGGTCTATGAGACCTGTCAGCTCTTATGAATTATACTTATGTTCAAAAATTGTAGCTTCACCAAACCCCATTCTCTTCTTTGACTGGACCTTCTTGGTGTGCTGAGAACCCAACATTTTCAATATAGGATGCTTGGACTGCTTTTTATAGAGAAAATATATCTGGGGAGTGAATTTGTTGGGTAGCAGTGAGGGGATGCAATATTGGTGGAACAGAATTGTAGTTTAACAGCACAGGTTTTCTGTGACCCCCAAGCAATTATGTTTCAGAACCTTTTCCCAGTTTTGGACAGACAACCTTGTATTTTATCCCACCAACCCCTTCCTCATCTTAGGCTATGTGACCATGGCATTTCAATCAAGGGAGTACATCCCCTGTCATGTTGACCCTTGGTGGAGTGGGAGCTAACCTGTCATGTCCATGCAGGCACTATCATGTTGGACACTCTGCATTCGAATTCTGGAACTGCCCTTTGATCTTCCCCGGCGCTTAACCATTCCTGTTGCTGATGATCTACGATGGTCACGCCCATTTGCAATAGCAAGTGCAGTGTTGGCCCCAGCACTTTTGGCTGGAGTTTGGGATAGCAAAGATGGTGAACCTTTTGGGACCAGTATTTCTGAATACTTGGTGGGGGGATCTATTGGAGTGGTACTTGGCATTATTGCTTTCTTCACCACAGAGCCTGAGCAGCCACCCCATCGTTCACTTTTTATTTGGGTGACAGGGAGCTTTATTATGAGTATTGTATGGTTTTACCTTATTGCCACTGAGCTGGTTGCAGCACTAGTTGCCTTGGGTGTCATCTTGGAGATCAATCCAGCAATTCTTGGCCTCACTCTTCTTGCATGGGGTAACTCTATTGGAGATTTGATATCAAATCTCGCGCTTTCTTTGAACAGTGGTGATGATGTACAGATTGCCATTTCTGGGTGCTATGCAGGGCCAATGTTCAATACCCTGGTTGGTTTGGGGCTTTCTTTCGTGCTTGCAAGCTGGAAAGCATCTCCAAATGCCCTTATCCTCCGTGAGGACAATTCTTTGTTCTACACAATTGGGTTTCTCTTTGTAATTCTTCTGTGGGTGTTAGTGGTCCTGCCAGCGTCTGACATGTGCCCCAACAAGATAATGGGTGTTGGGCTTTTGCTCCTGTATGCTACGTTCCTGTCACTCCAGTTGGCCAAGAGTCTGGGGTTCATTTCTTTGGGACATGTGAGCCTGGGTTCAGAAACAGGCTTTCTTGGGATCCAAATCTTGTAGAGATAGCATGGAACACAGGAAAGAACCTCCAGTATCAAGAACCTCCATTTGATGATGGACTATACAGCCTTCTTCGATCCAACAGCCTTGTGTACTAAAGAGATGCAATTTTGTTATAGCATCATGATGTTGCAGCACCTGATCACTCCAAAGGGATTCAACATTAAGCTTCCAAGTGAATGGAGGTTGGATCAGAACACAGAGGGTCATGTTGGAGATTACTTATGGTTGCAGGTCCTGCCTTTCAGTTGGACCCTTTTGTGTTCCCTGCACATGAACATGGTGGAGCGATGGTGTAACCTTGCTCTAAACAGCCATATGAACTCCACTTCAGCATACTTCAAAAGTTGAGGTACCTTGTGAGAACTTGCATTATTTTGCCCCTAAGTGGCTACTCAGAAGCATCCAAGATGCTTAATGTTCTTTTCACACTTGAATGCCACTGCAGTGTGTAATTCAAAATGCTTTGACCTAGGATAACGTTGATCTGTATTCACATCCTCCTGTATAGTGAATCCATTGTACTGTGAATTGTACAAGCTTTGTGTAACTGAAATTAAGTTCTAACTCAGCAGCCAGTCTTTGACCATTGGGTGGAGTGACTGCCCTTATGAGCCCAGTACCAAATGCGGCAAGTATGAGGCCCCTTGGAGTCCTCCTCATTGCTAGAGTTACAACTGGGCTTGATTTGCCAAATGGAAAGTGCAGATCAGTTGTGTTTGGGTACCTAGTAGTCAAAGACCTAGCATTCAACTCCATGCATTATTCTCACATCCCATGTAAGTGTGGATGAGCTTCATGTTTTGGAACTCTGGAGAGGATTATGCAAGGTTAAGTCACAGCATCAACAAAATGATAACATTAGTTGAAGGTTAAATTGTTTCAAAAGAAATTAGAGATTTATCAAGTGTGAACCTCAAGGTGAACTAGGTGATCAAGTTGAGGAGAGACGACAGGGGTCTAGATATAGTCAAGTGAAAATCATTGCAGTGATTTAACTAAGAGAATCTTCTTGAACTACTACTAAATACTGCCAAGGTTCTTTCTAGTGAAGGGTTGAACTGGGGTTGGGTATTTAGATTTGTGAAATGCCCCTGTGCAGGGCAGGCCAGTATGGTGGGGTCTCCAGCCTGTTCAGTGGGAAATTGCAAACTGTCGGCCTTAGCCAATTTCCTACGGTAAAACCATAGGCACTCTTAAATCTCTTTCTCCTTGTTGTGTTGGTGGCAATCTTTGCTTCATATTTGTGCATTGTGTGTAGGATAAGGACTGAGAATGGGGCTGTTCTAGGAATGAGGGCCCAGCATGAGGCGGGACCTGGATTCCCAGAACTGCCCACTTCAAGGTCCTTATCTGGTGTAAAGATCTGGTGGAATTTTGAAGGCTTCGATTTTGTTTGAGAAGGAGAGAAGGCACCTGATGCATAGCATTGAGCCTCCTCTCCTCAAAATTATGCTAAAGGTGCCTCTTCTGTTGCAGCAGAAATAGGGATGACGATAAGGTGTCCTCCACATACACTAAAAAAGTTCTACCAGTTCCATACAGGTAGATTTGATTACTTCAATGTAGGAAAAATCTACCTGTAACAAACACAGAGAACTTTTTTTTGCCTACTTTGAAGTAGTCAAAATTTCACATTTGTGTGCTTTAGATAAATTTCATTTGGACTTCAAATTCCAAGGCAATTGGGGAGTCTCCTATTGTGAAGGTTGAAGGCCGGCTACAAAAATTTCCACCCAAGGGCCAAAGGTGTTTTAGGGTAGGTTGCCTTTGAAAGCTAGACACTTCCTTAAATCTAGACATCCATGATATTTAATTTTCGGCCTATGGGAGTTTGGTCTGTGCATGTGTTATTTTGGTGTTAGCTAGTAAAATAGCATTTGTATCCTTTCCTTTTCAATCTTCTATTCTTGTGTGTAGTGCTTTGTTGTAATATAATTTCATAGGTTTATATGATCTTGTATTTCAAGATTGATGTCGCAAGTACAGTTGATATTGAATGTCACGTTAGCATCGTATTGGGTATGTTAGTTACGGTGCATTCACACTTGGTGTTAAATCAATGTTAAATGTAAGTCTAGGTGGCATCCTAGGTGGCACCCAATGTTAAATGGGCGATAGCTTAATGTTAAGTGAATGATAGCTTAACATAAAATCTTCATGATAAGTAAGTTTTAAGTCTTAAATGACTAGTATAGTGATAATGGACTCAACACTAGAGTCCCTAACACCAAGTGTGAACACACCTTTATTTTGTTAGCTTTGATGCAGATATTGACTTTTATCATATTGAAAGTTTTTAACGAACTATTTTTTATTTTTATGTTTCATTTTGCAAGTGAATCAATTAATAAATATCAAATATTGTGTGATTTCATCCTCAAATAGGGTTCAAACTTCAGTCCCACAGTCACAAGATATGGTGATCAAAAGTGTAGATAATCATTTGATTGTGAATTGAATATGTTATTTGTTCACTGGCAACTGAATTTGAAGCATCATGTATGTATGTATGTATGGGCAGTTGAAATATAGCATACTAAGATGGTGATTGAAATCCACATGTTGACACCCAAACTATCTATTTTGGACTGCGAAATATTGTGATTGCCAATTATTTACCAAAATCATTTTACAAATGACAATATATTTGACAAGAAACCAGGAATGGACCCAAAAAAAAGGGTTTTTGAATTTTTGTGAAAGCAATATTATCTCACCCAAAATGCATTTTCAATTGTTTTAATTGAGGGTCAAATGTAAAGTATTTTTGATAATAGTATTATGGTTGTCAGGCTTTACAAAAACAGAGGCTTGTAAACAAGGAAAAATTTTAAATCATGGGAGAAAAAAATTTAAAATGAAAAGTGGCGCCCAATTTTTATGTCGTGTAAAGACCATGGATGGGAGCTTTATAAAAATTTGGGACTCTCTTAGCTCCAACATCAGGGTCCTTGATTTCTGTAAGCACCCATCCTTGGGCTTTACCCTACCTAGTAATATCTATATCATAGATTTTGACACTCCTCTTGATCTCCGGGAGATGCAATGTGGATCCTCTTGAGCTCATTATCAGGCAAAACCAAACCAACCATAAATGAAAATTGAGACACCCTATTTTCATCAACGAAGAGAGAATCTATTAAATTTTCATTCAAAAAGCAATGGAGTTATGGAATCATTAGGTCATGAGGGCCGAATTTTGTACCTTGCACTCCATTGTAGATTGCTAATGAAACAAAGGTCAAAGGTTATTATGTGTAACTTGTGGCCTAACAATCAATCACAGGTTCAGATGAGATTGGTTGGTTGATGAGAAAGTCGTCTTTTTCTCCCCTTTGTTATTGGGACAGAATCAGGCTCTATAGCATAAGGTCACTTCAGTTTTGTGCCTCCATGAAATGAAGGACAATTCATGCTATAACTCTCCACTGACTTTTAGCAGCTCCCCATTTTCATCAGCTCCCCACAGTGGGTGCAGATGAGTATATAACAAGACATGTCCAAAATTTCGGGCAAAACCCGCCTACGCAAACATCTGTCTCTTGAGTTGCTGTCACATTTCTGGAACCAACATGAAGACTGTCATGATGTTTACTTGAGTTTCTGTCACATTTCCAAAAGCAACATGAAGACTGTCATGATGTGATGTTAGGTGCAGTAACAGGCATGAGCACATATGAATGACAAGAGAGAAAATTTGTAGTCAAGTGGAGAACCCGAAGACTTTCTCCACAAGTTATTTCCTTTACACCCATAGGAAACTACATGATCAATGCGGGTCCTGAAGCAACTGACTTTCCCCTGAAAGGTCCAGAGCTCAAGACATTCACCCTAATCCAGGATACATTCACATGAAACCTGAGATAATGCTCAAGAGAGGGCTTCATGGCATCTGTTGAAGTTAAGTAGATACATACTTGTCTCACCTTCCTGGATTGAAAATTTTCTTCACTTGAGACAACTCCCTGAGTTGAAAATTTTCTTCAAACTTGGATAGGCTTGTTGATGGTAGTTGGAAAGGATTCTTGATAAAAACCTGTGTGGACTGATGAAGACTGGTGAATCTGTTGTAAACATGAGCTAACAGTGCTGTCCCCTAGCTCCACTTTAGTTGGATTGAAGTGAAACTTGCTCAGGAACAATGGGTTGCACAACAGCAGCAACCAACTGGCATTCTTCATTAGTTCAAATACTGTTCAAATAAGTCAAGTATTTAAGAAAATATGAGGTGTTAGGTCACACCTCCAGAACCCCAAACAGGAGAACTTGCACTTGCCATTGGTACAGTTCTCTCAAACCCATTGAATCCACTTTTTGGCTTGGTGGACGCTGCTGTAGTACAGAGGATGCAACGCAAAGGGGCAGGATTGGATAAGTCTCCATTACTTTCCCTTGGATCAGATGCTGTCTCATTCATCCCTGAACCAGATTTCTGGGGTCCATTGTCTATTTCTTGTTCAGAGCTCACAATGCCAGATGTATCATGTAGGCAGGTTTCATGGTATGCATGGGTGCAAAAGAAGGCTACCACAGCAACCTTCTGTAATGCAAGAGGATCAAAGCAGATACAACAACGGCCACTACCACCAATGCTATTTGGAATTCGTCCACCCTTGCTGCCACCCTTCCCTCCACTTGTGCTTGCTCTATTCGCTCTTTTAGATTCCCCTCCATTTGCACTTGCAAGGCCCCGATCACCAGTGTCAAATTCTGAGCCTCCAACCCTTATTGCATGGCATGCCTCATCATAATAACGGACCATCAGGTTGACACAATCAGCCTGTTACCAATGAGGATACAAGGCAAAATCAAGCATGAGTAATTTTTTCATGAGTAACCAATCTCTAATGCGAAGAGGGGTCCATGGGAAATTCACTTACTTTGAGTATATCATTGCAGCCTGCCCGAAGTGAAGTCTCTGTCCTATAATCAGTGATGATTTTCACAAGCCGATCCCGTAACCTGAGGCCATTTGAATGGGGATGAGCCCTCAGAAAGCTGTATATATTGATGCAAACTTTTGGGAACTGTGATCAACGAGATGTAATCATGGTGGTCAAGTTTAGTGACAAGAAGAGAGAGTTACCGAGGGATTGGCATGCCAGCAGGAACCTTGTCAACCACATGGAGAGGATCAATATGGCCTACTGTATTCTCTAGCAATGAGCCAATCTGAAACACAAAACCACAGTGACTTCTGTAAGGGACAGCCTTATCATCCAGACTGTTTGATTCTGTGAAAACAGTGTTCTTCAAGCTTGCCAAAATGGGTCATTGCCAAACTTGGGGGGTGTAAGTATTAAAATTCTGTGATAAAAATCTCTTAACAGATGGCTCAATGAATGAATGTCTTAACGTCGACCATACCATTGCTGGGTTGTGCATACTCTGGTTAATAAGTTCCTCCCAAAGCTCTTCATCAGCCTGTGATTGAACAAAGCTCACTGCCTGCCAAGTGTATTCCCCTGATAAAAGGTCACTTGTCCGCACTTTTGCAAACTCGACACCACTTTCTAATTTGCTGACACAGTCTGGAAGTTATGATAGATGCATTCCAACTCAAGGAATCAGACATCTTTTTTGAAATGAGATTTACAAGAATGTAAAAAGTTTCGAAGTCTTTGCAGACATCTTATTAGATACTGTTTCTGATAATTGCAATTTCTGTACCTGTTGCATGTCCTGCAATTCATTCACAATAAGTGCTAGTGCCTTCCTGCTATTGCCCATTCGTCCCAGTATGAAGACTCTCTCTTTGGTCAAGCCCCTTTTAGTGCACACCTCATAAGCCTGCAAAGAGCACCCCAAACCAATGGACATTTCAACAAAACCCAGATTTTCCCTCCTGTTAAAACCAAACCATATGCACTTGTAGGGGGGATCCAACGATCATTATGCTGTGCACAATTCTCACAAGAAGTTTCTGTCCTGAGATCATGAGAACTTTTAGGAATCAAAGAGTTTTGAATAGCTCACAGATTACCTTGTCAAGGGTATAGTAATGGCTGCTTTGCAAGAAAGGAAGAAGCAAACGTGGCTCATAGTCTGCATAAAGCTCCACCTGCACAGAGTCATAGATATGCTAAATTTCCAAGTTTTCCTCCATTTTGAGTGGGCTGCAAACTGAGGAAGATAAATAGTGAGCAAATCTTTTTCGTCATAAGTTTGTAGGGTATGCCACAACATTGTTTGGTCTCTCTGACCAAAACATGTTTTAAGTCTTCTGATTGTTCAGGAGCAGGCTCCTTTTTCAGCAGTAAGTAGTAACCAAAAGTAGCAGATGGTGCAGATATTAAAACACAAAAACAGTTGAAGCTAGACCTGGAGGTCATGGTAGTCCTTTCCCGCATTGGGATCTTTCTCAAACAAGCCATGGAGATACAAATGCAAATATTTTCTGAGATTCTCATCCGCCCCTCCTGTTTGCAACTGTGAAACCACTTCTGAGGGTTCAATTCTGTTGCTTTGGTTCACCAGTAACTGAACTGCCCGCTTTCCATCCAATCTCATCAATGGTACAACCTATCCCATCAAGTCCACCATGAAATGAATTCAGCAAGCACTTATCTATGAGATTGCAGAGAAAAATCCACAATACAAAAATAGCATGTTGAAGGTAACCATTGTGTCAGTTCCAGCAAATCTAAATCTAAAAGGACAAGAATGGGTAGTCATAGCCTTATGAGTGCAATCACAAAGTATGATAGAATCCCCTCCACCATGGATAGCAATGACTAGCTAACATGGGAGTCATACAATCATAGAAGGATCCAGCAAGCAAACCTATAAGAAGCACATGACAATAGCTTCTTCAGCAAAGCAACACAGTAAAAGCAAGAGGGAAGGTAAAGGAAAGTACTTTATCATGAATTGCTGCATATAAATTGTGCTGCTGTATGAAGTCAAACACATATGGCTTTTGGAGCTGTTTCAGCAGAAAATACACATTCAACCAGAAGCCATTAGGTGACCTTCCAACATTCCAACATCTATCCATCAACAGCAATGTAGATTGAGAAGAAAGCAACAAATTGGAGACAAGCTGACTGTATGTATTTTGGGATGAGATCCCAACTCTGTGAAGGCTAGATTGCCACATGCAGGAACAAGTAGGAAGCTGAGAAGATACCTCCACATAGATGGCAAGAGCTCTTTCATATTGCATATCACGTACATAGAGTTCAGCCAATGCCTGAATCATCATGGAAGAAGTTAAGGAATGTCAGATCCAAATCTGTTTGCATTAGATCAAGTGTTTGACAAGAAGTGAATATACATTCAACTCAAGATAAACTATGCCAGTGAACCTCAACCTCGCTCCAAACCCCTGAAAGTGGGCAAGGTTCTGACCTCTTTCAGCACGGGAGACTTGGAGCCTGTGCTTATTTGCAGCTGAATGGCTGAAATGATGGTTGGAACTGAATAGATATTGGATGGCCATGCCTTAATTATGGTTACCAACTGCTCATGAAATGCTGGATTTGTGACCAATGCATTGAGCACAACCTGTCAATGATGTCAGATGTGCACGATCAATCACCTTTCCAATCTGTAACCAGTCTCCAAGAGATAATCTGACACCAAACTAATCAGCTTTTCACTAGTGTATTACAGAAAGCTAAATCAACTCAATTACAGAGTAATTTAATCCCTTAAGAACCAAAATGTGAACTTCAACCTAGAGGACTCCACAACCATGACACACACTAGTTAGGGCACTTGATAAAATAAATGGCTCTGCTCTGTTGTAAAAAGAGTATGGATTGAAACGGACCTCATAAACAGTGTCACGAAGCTGGGGATTTGATATTGGAATGTAAGGGGCCAGACAAGGCAGTTGCCGCAAATGTGCAAAGTGGAATACCCATCTGTCCTCCAGAGCACAACAAGAGGGCTGCATGTTATACTTTGATGGACTTCTTTTCCTTCCCAGACTTTCACATCCTTTTTTGGGATGCTGTGATTGCAATCCATAGATAGGGTATTCATGCCACAAGGTACCATACCAACATCAGCCAGCATTACAGTGAATGACATGCAGCTGTGGTAGAGCATGGGTCATCACTGAATATGGAAGAAGTGGTCTAGATGTTCACACTCTAAACTGGCAGATGCAGCTTCAAGGTGCAAGCTACTATAACTTTGCTCTGCTGATGATAAGCACCTAATATATGCAAATAGGTTACTGCAACAAAAAGCATACACTAATCTTTTAGCCATTTGGGATAAATAAGCACTCTCCGAGACAAAGGGCAGAGAGATGGAGCTTCAGCTTCCAAAGCATAAGAATCCATTGAAAACAACAATTCTGTACCTCTCCCAGGCTGGTGCAGATCCGTGCAGAAGCTTCGGACAAAGGGCAGCAGCTTGAGCATATTGACGCTCCAATAGCAAATGATCCAAATACCTTGAACCCACCTATACCATTGCCCTGATATCAGATGACAGTCCCCTTTTGCCTATGAAAGTCACCCCAAATGCCCAATGCACTCCCTTATATACAGAACCTCCAATATACTCTTCAATATTGCCATGGCCTTAGAATCAAGCCAAAGAATTGCAATAGGAATCATCCTTGATGATCTACTAAAAGCGTGGAATTGTTAACCACAATTGACAATAACTGTACTGGAAACCACTGCCAGGAACTTTATGAGATGGGAAAAAAATTGCTTCTCTGTACATATACCTCTTCCAAAAGCTCTGTCCTGGCTTTCCCTTCCTCCACCACAGCTAAGGCCTTCTCATGAAACCCATGTTGAAGCAACCATTTCACATGGTCATCTGCATCCCTGCAATAGCACAGAATCTACTCAACTGTAAGCTCTGCATTTCCTCTACTTTTAAATGTTAGCCTGCACTTCACACAGCCCTCCTGACACCTTTCCACATATCAGGAGAAAAGTTGAGGACATTCCCTTCCCTTGAAAAGCTGAAGTGATGTTAACTGAGAAGCTGAAAGAACAAGAAAGTAACAGCAACAAGATCAGCTGAAAAACTCATTACAGCAAATACAGTCAACAAATCTTTGAAAATAGAAAAAACCTTGGTTTTGCAACAACAACATCCTTAGGAGAGACAATGTAGTACAGAGGTTCATCTCCAGCTGCCCATTGGCCTCCTGCTATACTGCTTCCTGGCACAGCAAACACCCATATGCCAGCAATAGTTATCTTCAATGCTTCCATGGAGCAAAAGGAAGCAAACTGGACATTCAACAATCTTTCATGCTCAAATATATCGCTTAACCATCATTCATCCAGTTTTCCCATCCCATATCGCACAGAAACTGCCACCATGAAATCTGTGGTTTTAAATCTTAGTATGGCACCTACTACTGAAACCAACATGTACAGATGGGAAGGAAGCAGTCCAAAAAGTTCTGCTCAACATAGATCTCACTCAATCTCAGGATAAATGGATTCCATGATTACAATGCAACTACAGGATCGTAGATGTGCAAGTGCCCATGACAAAGAAACTGCAACAAACAGTGTCAATGCTGTTCTGCCAAATGAGTTACAAAGCAAGAAACCATACCAGTAAATGGAGCATGAGCAAGCACATAATCTTTGGCCTTGTAGTGCTCATAGCCATGAATGGAAAGAGCATCAGTGGCCAGCTCTTCATTCTTGAATGTCACAATACGCACCTCTGGTCGTTGTGCATGTCCCTGCCATAGTCAACCCTCAAGCCTGATCACTGAAACAGGGTAGTGAAAATCAGAAAGAGAAAAAACTTTCTGCTTGGGATTTGTGACTAGTTATGGTGATTTCCCCCTCTTACGTGCATCATGTCATCTAAAAAGGCATAGTGAACCACACCACTATGCAGAAGTAGCTTGTTCATGCACAGATACTGGAGTTGCCAGAAGCTACTACCTGTCTTTGAAATGCTGACTCCAAGTGAGAATTAGTCTGCCCATCCTCCTTGTTAGGAAGGTAAGCCAGTACCACAAGTGCATCACCATATGGAGCAAGCCCAGATACATAATAATCTGTCTGGAATGCTGACAATATCTCAACATATTTTGCCCCTGGCCCCAATGTCCCTTTTGTTCCATCCCACCCTCGAGCCTTCACAACTGCAATCTTGATGTAGTCAGCCCATCCTATGATCAGCACTGTATCACCCTGATACATGCATGCAACTTTTCCCATCAGATTGTGTCAATTCAAACTAGCCCATGCTTCTTTATATAGAAAGGCAGACCTGTGACCAAGAAACGGGGAAAAAGATCATGGCAGACCTGCCAAACCAGCTGAGGGCGTAGAAGGCTACCACGAGCAACATGCTCAATGAAAGTGATACGCTGATATGAAGCTGTGTCATAGACTTTCACTCCTGCATCATTGGCCCAAGCAATCAGACTTGTCCGCCATTTCACCACATGCACGGTTCCTTCTCCTGAATGCAGCACCTGGCACATCCAATACAGCTCTGCATCATCATACAGTTGCTCTCCATTTTTAACAGATCAAGACTCTTGTGCATTTTGTTTGTGGGTATATACTCTAGAGTAGAAAAACAAACACAAATTACTTGTTCTCGGTGTCCAAACCAGCCCTTGCTGATAAAGAGAAGCTGTCCTGCTAATCCTCCAGCTGCAAACTGCCTTGACTTCTTGCGAGAGTACTCCGGATCCAGTGCAACAGCTTTCATGGGTCGGTGGTATTCAAACTTCTCCTTCTCATCTGTGTACAAGCTACTAATCACCACTGTTCCATCATCTGAACAGCTTCCAACAAACTCCCCATCTGAATCAATGCTCACCTCGTTCACTGTTGCTGTGTGGACATGGCGAAACTCTCTTACCTGCAGCCCCAAAAAGTGGAGGATCACAACTGCAAATTTGAGCTTCAAAAAGACCTAAAAACATTTCCACATATAATTGAAAACATACACCAAAACAAAAGGGTTTTTGTTTGTTGTTGGGGCAAAGGTATTTGTTGGTTCCTCGAGGCAGATTTCTTTCTGAATTCAACAGATGCTCAGTTCTTCCGAATCAAAGTCTGGAAGCAGTATCCCACTTCCAAAGCAGCACCATCAAATGCCTGTTTCTCTTGTGGGCAACCCTCATTTGTGATCCTGATTTGAGACATTCAAAGGTGACAATTGTCGCATGAGGAAGAGTGTGTGCATGTGAGAAGGGAGAGAGAGAGAGGGGCGGGGGGTGGGTTTGAAACAGAGAAACAAAGGACAGAACCTGGTTGCCTTGAAAGTCGAGCAAGTGCACACTTCCGTCATGAGTTCCGAGGACGATGATGCGCTCAGCAATAGTGAGGCAGGAAGCAGCATCCGAAGAAAGAAGCGAAGGCACACTCCCTCCCAGTCTCTGATACTTGAGCCGCGGCTCCTCCTCTTCTTCATCCCCCTCCTCCTCCTCCTCCTCCTCGTCCCGCGAGAGAGAATCGTCGTCATCCCCAAGCTCATCATCCCCTTCTCCACCATCTTGCAACAAGGGACTTGAAGGGCGGTTCACGGCCGGCACAACAGGAGACATTATCGGTGAAGAATCCAGAGCTGGGGCCGCTGCCGCCGCTATCGCCGTCGCCCCTGTGGACTCGGGAACCCTCATCGCCACAAGCTTTGCATCCAAGAAAGAAGCAGTTGTGCATTCAGGCACGAGCATCAGAGCCCTCGCTTCTGCTCGTACTCTCGAAACCTAATGCTCCAAAAATAGTTATTTGTCATCACAATTGCTCCGCGGAAAGCCCACCAACCAAAAGCTTTGAGTTTACGCAGATCCAAAAAAAAGGAACACCTAGAAACTACCAAAACCGCGATCACATCTGCAGATCCAACAAGAATTGGACAATGGATCCCGGGAGAGAAGGCAGCGAGAAACTGATGCAGAAAGATACAGTCTTGTTGGCTCTTCTTCTCTCAAGTCTTCCGCAATTGTCTTCAGGAAAACAGGAGTCTTTAGCAGCACTTCCCTTCTTCTTCTTCGTCTTCTGCTCTCTGGTATGATGATGTTTGCAGATTCGCGTCTAATAATGTTGTTCCGAGTTCTCTTCTCCTGGAGATGATGACCATCACTTCCCATCATCATCGGTATCTATCTCTCGACTCCTCTTGCTGGCTGACTGATTGCTGTTGCGATCTTCTCACCGATGCGCTCTTTTGCTCGATGATGATTTCGTATGTGTTAGAAGTCTTTGTCATGGAGACGATCATCGCTTCTCGTGGGTGTGTGTGTGTGTGTGTGTATGTGTGTGTGTGTCTCTCTCTCTCTCGCTTGCAGTGGCTGATTGCTGTTGCGATGTATGGCCGGTCATCCGCAGTTTCCCTGGTTGTGTGTATTTTGCTCGTTTTTCTTGTGTTTCGAGAGGTTCGCTTGTTTGTCTGCGAGTGGGTAGTGCAGAAGAGGATTTTGCGGGACAACTCAGAAAGCTGATCCAAATTCCAAGTGGCCAAGCACGCGGTCGCCAACTGTTCTTGTTGTTGGCCTTGTTCGCCAACTATTGTTTTTATTGTTGTTTTTAGATTCATTATAGAGTATAGTAGCTTAAGGGATTTTGGCCCCTAGCTAATAATAGCTCTATTTTTATATGAGGATTTCTGAAAGATGATATTTTGGCTTGTGTTGAAACTTGAGATTAGTTATAGAATTATAATAATATCTTGAAGGATTTTGGTACCTTTTACAGGTTTTTTTTGTGAAGATTATATTCTTCCATGTTGAAATATTTGAGTTTCCATAATTCTTCTTTTGCCTTAAGATATTTTTTAATGTAAATGGCAAAGGCCATAGTGTGACACACACTTGGTTGTTGTTGTTGTTGTTGGCTATTCCATCCGAGGTAGAGACTAGAGACAAGAGACATGATGATGCACCTATGAACAGGTCAAAGTTTGGTATCCCAACAGTATTTTGGGATCATCTGGAGTCCATCCACATGCATGTCACCACATGCTAACAACAACAACCAAGTGTTGGTTCCAAATTTACTATGTTTGAAATATTTTTCATCCTTATAGATGTCGTAATGACCTGCCAGAAATTTTGCAGTGTATCTTGCAAGCAACCTTATAAAACATTTTTTTTTTCATCCAAGAGCAGGGAGGGAGGGCATTTCCGTTTTTCATAATGGCCCACTCCACGTGGGCTTCATCACCATGCTAACCACCACGTGTATCCAATTTAATTAGTGTGAAACCTGTGCATAATGCACAGGTGTGTTATTTCAACAATGTTTGGTTGATGTTTTTGGTTTTTTAGAAAAACTTTTCTTTTCAAACAACTGTCCGTGGCCACTGTCCGTCCGAAGTCACTGTCACAGACAGACCAAGTGAATTAATATATATCCAATAAATATTAATCATCTTTATGGATGTCATTTAAAGGGGCAGAGCCAATAGATCTGCAATGACTGGCTTGTTGCGAATCTGCTTGTGTGTGTGTGTGTGTGTGTGTTTTTTTTGTGTGTTTTCAATTCCAGGAAAAGAATTTCTTTTGATCCTCACTAGAGTTTGTTGGCCTTAGCCTACGAAGGCAAGGATATTGTGTTTAGATTCATTATAGAGTATATAGTAGCTTAAGGGATTTTTATAGGCCCCTAAGTAACAGGTCTATTTTTATATGAGGATTTTTGAAAGATGATATTTTGGCTTGTGTTAAAACTTGAGATTAGTTATAGAGTTATAATATCTTGAAGGATTTTGGTTTCTTTCAGAGGATTTTGTTAAGATTATATTTTTGCATGGTGAAATATTTGAGGTTCCATAACTCTTCTTTTGCCTTAAGATACTTTTTTAATGTACATGGCAAGGCCATAGTGTGACACACCTCTTGTTTGAAATCTGCAGAGAATTCGGCCAAGATGCTGCTGGAACCCCTGAAGAAGAACAACTCATGTAGGTACATTATCATCAAGCTAAACAGTCTCACGTCTCTTCAATTCCGCTTTGCACCGGACATGGGTTTAAGCCTTAAGGGAAGGAGAATAATGTGTCTTGCAAACAGTCTTGATTTCAAATCCATCTTTCGTATTTTTTGCAAAAACTCCAAAGGGTTTTTTCAGGTTGAGAGTGAGTGCTGAGGCTGCTGGTCCTTGAATCATCAACAAACAAGCAGTAACACACTTAGCACTATCCAAGATGGAAACACTTGCCTTGTAGCTCAAGCCCAAGTGCCAATAAATGTCTGTGCATTTGCTATACATTAGAATGCCCGGACATTTCTTTCTTGGGCATTTGCTACAACACAATGCCCAGATATTGTTTCTCGGGCATTTTGCTACCAGATCATAAGGCAAATTGTCTCTTGGGGATTGAGCTAATTTGTTCCATTTCTGTCGATTGAATTTGTGCATTGCAAGAAGGCTTCTGATTCAAGCACAGCTCTATGGAAGACTTGGGCTGTCTCCTGGCACACCATCTGGACTTGGTCTGTTTGCCTCTCTTGTCAGAATTGAATGCAACAAAATCAATCCTATATCTGATTCGGTTTTTGGGTGATATTATTGTATGTGGACTCAGGTTTGAATCAATTACCGGTTCAGGTTTAGGGTTTAGGGATTTGTGGATGATGGACTACAGAAGAAGGCTTTTTGTCAGGCACAGTCGTGACATGGCAAAGAATTGTTGGCAGAACGTCATTTTGTAGATGGATTTAACACCCCAATGCTGCCAAGAAATGACCATTAGAACATTTGAATGTATTGAACTCCTATCAAGGTACACACTACTACACCTTTTCTTCAATTTAAAACTGATCTGTCTGTCATCCTGTCCGCAGTATCTAGTAGACTTGCATGGAACCTTCCAGGTGTTGAGATATAATTAATCCCAATTTGCATCTCCCTGTTTCAGACTACCTTCCACCTGGTGTTTGTGAGAGATCTGGGGTGTGGTGGTTTGAGCTCTTCAGATCTGTATTCCTTACTCCCTCCCTGGCACAGGAGCATGCTGTACTGCCAAATGGGGAAGACAGAGGTCGACCCTGTGAGCTTCCATGGGTTCTCTCTCTCTCTCTCTCTCTCTATGGCCTTCTTCTCACACTACATATGTTTTGTTTGTCAAAAAATCTCAAGCTCGTTATATTGTGATATTTTCTGAAGCAAATCACAAGATTGGACACAATTTATGCAAGATGCAACAGACCTCGTCATGGCTTCTATGTGATTGATGTACACAATTGATAGGAAGTTTTCCTGCTGCAGTTCCTGGAGATTGGGGAGAGAAACTGTGGCAGGAGTTCTTTGGATCCTTCGCAATGGTGGGATCACAGTTCAGAGAAGGTAACTGAACATCAATCCTGTCAGAGTTCACATGTGAATGGAGCCATAGCTATTGTTGGTGACAATCTTGTTGCTCTCTCTATAAATTCTTTCCAGATTCTTTGCACTGGTGGGATAGTTGTGGTAGGCTGGAGAAGGTAGGTTAATGCAAGATGCTGTGACAAAATTATCTTGCTGAAGGAGAAGGTCAGTGCAGCTTGCTCTGCTCTTATGATTCTATTTATGCCTGGGATGTGGAATACATGGGTCATCAGCATGATATGGATTTCTGGTTGTAGGCCAATGAAAGATACGCAGACTTCAAACATGAGGAGACATAGGAAGCACTCTGGATCCAGGAACAACAAAACCTGACTTGGGTGGCAGCAGAAATGGCGCCAGGCACAGTACCATTGAAGATTTTTGCACAGAATTAGAAGCTTAAAAAATGTGTGAAGGATGGGCAACCTGGGAAGGCAATGCAGCTTTCCAATGGATGCAACAAGAAGGAATGAGTCCTGATAAATCACTTTTGTTCAGGTGACTGACTCATGTGTTGGTTTAGGAGCACTTGAAGACAGCTGGCATGTTCATGAACAGATAATTCAAACTGGTTGAGAGTCTGATGTCTTTGTGGGGTGTAGCGGCTAGCCTCATTGACATGTGTGCAAAATGTGAGAGCATGGAGGATGCTTGGAGAGAGTTCAACAAGATGCCATCACATCATGCGGTCCCTTGGAATGCCATAATATCAGGATATGCAAAATGTGGGCAAAGGCAGAAGGCACTGGAACTATTTTGACAAATGTAATAGGAAGGTGTCCTGCCAGACTCTGTTACTTTTGTGGGGGCTGCTGAAAGCATGTGCAGTTACATCTGAAGAGCATATGCCAGACTTGTTAGTGCCCTATAGAAGGCTCTATCCTTGTTCACCTCCATGACGAAAAACTCAGGTGAAGTTTGTAAAGACTGCAAATCTGCCAGCAGAGAAAAACATCTACTGCAACAATCCACAAACAAAAACACAGTGAGAATCTTGGCAAAACCATTGATGCTTCGCACTTCACTGATGGTTTTGCCACATAGTGATGGTGTCTTCAAATAGGGTTTTGCATACATGTGGATTTGCTCTGGTGAAACAAATACAAAACTGGTGTCCAACTCATGTAGAAATTGTGATTCGAAGACACCAATAGTCAAATCTCACTACAGCAATTGCTCATCTACAGACAAGAAGAGGCAGTCACTCAATACTGCCCTACAACTTGCCTCTCTTTGTTCTAACTGGATCTAAAATCTATTTCGCAAGTGCAAAGAAACCACAACTGTTAACTGGTACCCTTGACACATGCTTATCCATCTCCTAGCTCTGCAAACACACAGCCCACTGTAGGCTTGATCCAGCAACTCCATAATCATTTTAAATTTGAAGGCACAACTTCATCAGAGAGCTATACATTAAACCCTAACTCCTGCACAAGGAGACCATCTACAGATGTTTCAGAAAAAGTTCAATGGCAAGGCCCTTTGTATTGTATTCATGCTTATGTGCCCACTCGCCCACAATGAAAACAAGTGAGAAAACAAAGAACAATACTCAAAATACTCTATCACAGTCTTGTGAAGTTTCACTACTCCCCCTCTGAGCTAGCTTTCCTTACAGACTCTACAGAATCCAGTATGAAGAATTGAAGACATTATTGTCTGCCTGCTCATGTGCCTGCTATCTGGAATGTACAGTTTCAGAACATCATCACTGCTGCACAAATTGGCATTGCAAGAGATCTTTCCTGTGAAAATTAGGTTGAAGACACAAATTTCTCCGCAGTTGATGGTTTTTTATCGATGTAGATGCCCTCTGGAGGAGAAAACTCGGAGCCAAGCTCACTAAGCTTGGCATGGGATTCTGCATAGTCCTTGAAGAAAGTTGCTTCATCCACTGCATACTTTTCTGCAAATTGCTTGAACCCTGGATCCTCAAACAGCACAGCATCTGTGGGAAGCACCAGAAGCTCTTGGTCTCTCTTCTCTTTGATATCTCGAAAGTAGGAGTTGTCAAACCGCAGCCACTCCCGTGTCCATGACTGACCTCCAGGTGCTCCAGGTCCATCTTTGGTGTACTTGGTCACAGGTTTTCCCCAGCCGCTCCGTTCCGGCCGGGATCGACCAAGAGTATGAGCACCTGACAAAGCCACAATGTCTTGATCGTTCAAGCCCATGCGATAGAAGACTTGACGAAGATGAGAAGCTGGAGACGGAGGACCAGCGCTCGGGAGATTGCCTTCGTTGATACATTCTTCAGGGCCAGAAGTATCTCTCCGACCGTATCTCATTGGAATCTTAGGACCTCCAGCATCTTCAATAGCCGTAGCACTGGCAAGCTGGAACAGATCTGCATAGCTGATGTTAGGGAACTTCTCCTTCACAGGCTCCAGCAGCTTGATAGCACCAATTAGACCCGCATTCGCAGCATGGTCGAGCTCAATGGAGAATCTCAAGCTTCCATTAGCACCTCCTCGTCTTGGCCATTCCGCAACGCTCTTGTCGTAAGTGCCGGCATCGTGCCATCCCAAACGAATCAGAATAGGGTGACAAAACTTCTCTGCAAGCACCTTCTTTATCTCTTCTCTTGCACCTCTGAGCTGCTCAGGATCCGATGATACCAAACTTCTAACAACGCCACCAACAGAGCTTCTTCCTCTTACGGTCGTCACTGAAGCACCACTAAAAATCTTCCTCCGGATTCCCATCAATGGTACAAACTCCGACTGCAGCAGCTGAAGAACAGAACGACCGCCGCCACCGCCACTGCCCTTTGCAGAACTCACAGGGCTTCTTCTTCTTCTACGCACATGAGAACCCAAGGTAGTAGCATCACTAAGCTGAGCACCAAAACCAGACGAGCTTAACGACGATTCCACCATGCTTACTGAAGCTTTGGGTACCACCGCTAGTCTCTGGAGTGCACATCCCAGTCCCATCACCGACGACATCGCCATAACAATAATCATACGCTCTCTAATAAAAATTCTCCCTCCGGCCAACACCAAATTCACACAGAAAGCGAACAACAGAACACGCGCGCGATTACGACGAGGAGCTCGAGAAAACAGCCGGCTTCGAAGGCAAAGAGTATAGCGAAGTAAGTAAAAGAGCGCTGTTTACATCACAAGCAAAGCTGAAGATAACTCAAGGAAAGGAAAGGAAAGGACACAAGGAACGAAGGAACGAAGGAAGGAGCGAGCAAGGCCGTGCTTTTTGCTTTCAAATTTGTGAAGTAGGTGGACTGGCAATCACGCACAAGAAGACTTAGCCAAATTCGGCTACAGGTCAGAGAGGAAAGTGAAAAATAAAAAAAGGATTCCTCCTTTACTCTGGCTATTGTATAAATATGGCGACCAAATCTGACCAAGTCAGAAAGGAAAGTGGAAATTTCTAGGATTCCTCCTTTACTTTGGCTATTGTCTAAAATATGGCGACCAAATCTGCCTATAAGTCATAGAGGAAAGTGGAAATTTCTAGGATTCCTCTTTTACTTTGGCTATTGTCGACTAAAATAGGGCGACCAAATCTGGCTATAATTCATAGAGGAAAGTGGAAATTTCTAGGATTCCTCTTTTACTTTGGCTATGATCTAAATATGATGACTTCAGAATTTTTTTCCCTCATAATGTGGCAACTTGGGCCCCCCTCTTTTTTTTTTTCCAACAAAAAAAATCCTTTGTATCATTACCACCTCCTCATTTTTTGTTGTCACCAGGATGCAAAAATTTGCCCCAAAAAAAAACTTGAAATTTTTCTCATAATGGTGAAACAAGTGAAAATGTTAATTTTGTTTGTTTATGTTTTTAAATTTATTTAAGAGGATCAAAATTCAGCCTTTTTCTTCTTTTTCTTTGGGCGAAATTTTTTGCCACTTGGTGACAAAAGAAATCTAGGTAGTATTATGGCTCATACAAAGGATATTTTCCCTGAAAGAAAAAGAGCACCCAAAGTCGCCAGATTTGGAGCGATTCTTTTCTTCCCTGTTTTTTTTGGAAATTGTCATATTTAGACAACAGTTTTGAGCAAGTAGCCAAAATATAGCAGGATTTTTGAATTTTTAGACTAAATGTAGCCCAAATTTGGCTAATTCCTGAGTGTGGGTAGGGTTTAGGGTAACCCTAAACCCTAAACCCTACATCACAAAATTGGGAAAGAAGAAAAAAAAAGCCTGGGTCATCACATGCATTGTTGTAATTTTGATTTTTTTGCATTACAACATGGGTGTCAATGACCGAAGCACTCCAAAGTTTTAGAATTCTTTTTTAGTGATGATGATGATACATTGTCAAAAAAAAATTAATTTAAATTTTTTTAAAGATTCACCACAACTAATTAAGATGAATCACAATAGGTACTAACTATACCTTTTGGAAAAACATAGGTTAAAATTCAGATGAACAAATTTAAGAATGAAAAATTCAACTCAAACAACAAAGTGAGGCAACATGCACCACCCAAGATATTCCCCATAATGTGTCCCATATCCTTTGTCCAAAAGTGTGGGCTTGTAGTGAATATATTGTGGCCAGCACATGTGGCAATGAGATTCACCCACTTCAGCTGTTTGCTACTTAAAGACACCATATTATACCCATTTCATGTACATAAGCTCTTTTTTTGACATAATACAGCAGCGTACGAAAAAAGCATATTTGAAAATGGAAGGTAGCACTTACTTCAACCCTAAAATTTGGGGGTTTTACCACAATATATTTGAACCAATGTATTTCAATATCACATTGTAGCCTATTTCTTCCAATGACCACCAACATCACATTACGTGATGCTATTGTTCATCATACCCTAAACGACTGTAGAATAATGGTTCATAACCATTTTAACACAAGATTGCTATCCAAGAGACCACATACATTTTTATCATATTCCCACATCCTAGATCTTTGTTACCTGAGAAATGCAACAAGCTACGATTTACTGAGGCAATGGAACATTGGTTATAGCAAGCTCAAAGAGCTTGCAACTTGACTACCTCTAATGACTTGTAGGAGGCAACCAACTTTCCTATCAATTCAAAGTTACCCATCTTATCCTCATTGAACACTCAAGTCCTTGGAAAATAGAATGAATCTTTTATGCTTGAGCTCTTTTGTGCTGCTATTAGGAAGATTTCATCATGGTCCTAGTTTCATAGCTTGAAAAGGATCAAGTTTTTCTCAATCAACAATGCATTTTGTTTCCCTGCAATTAGAAGGTTTAGTAGCAGTGTTTGTATGCTACGATCAGCAATTTTTCCTTCTATCAACAAGAGAAATTGCAACAGGTTTCATATTCATTTACCTTCTCCCCTGTATGATCCACCAATATGAAGGACTGGAAAAGAACTCCTGCTCAAATTGCTCCTTCTTGCCTGTAAAACCCACAGAAACTGGTGAGAAACCTCATGGAGAGCTCAGTAAAATCATGGATTGTGTTTTATGTATGTGCCATGATGAAAAACATCTTGTTATCCACTGGATGATAGGCAACAAATCTCTCTCTCCCTCTCTCTCTCTCTCTCTCTGTGAGCTGATCACTACTTAGGTGGCATAGGTTATGAGCTTCAAAGAAGCTGTATCCCATACAGCTCATACTCCAGACCTATCTTGCCTCCTTTTAGTGGAAGTTCACACAAGTTGTTTATCCACAACTGTTGACAATTATGACCTTGTTAAACACTAATTGGAAAATACACGAGATTGAGCACTATTCGTCCTCTAAGAGAAACAGATTCAAAAACATTAAACAAGTAGAAATGCAGAAACCTTGTTTGGAAAGCTTTTTTAAAACACATCAGATATGTCAATGCACAATGTCACTTCAGAAGGTTTGTCACCCAGCTCAGGATTACTGCTGAATTATAATATGTCAAGGGAAACACAAAGCTCTGCAATCTGCCTCCCTAACACCATCTGCAGTTGCATATGAATGAATACAACCCCATCTTGTTGCCTATCCTACCCAGGATGCAAACAAGTCCAACTCCAGACACAGGAAGAAAATAAGGAGCAAATCATGTGTGAACCTTAAGTACTAGAATCCATCTTTGTAGGCTCCACACAAGTACTTACTCGCGTATGAAGAAAGAAGCAATCCTTATTGCTTTGATCACTGTGGTTGCGGTGATGCTTCTTGCCTTTGCTTTTGCCGTCATTTTCCACGGCACCCTCACTGCTTATGTCCAAGTCTTCTTTATGGAAGGTACGGCATTTGTTAAATTTCTTCTTCTGCACGAGGAATAGCCTCGACTATCTCTACCCTATGAAGGGTATCCTATCTTGCAGATCTGGAAACTGTTCTCGACAACCTCAAAACGACGCATCCTCGGCAAGATTAGGCTTAGGATATCCCTCATAGTCGAGATGGATCGACAGCATAGACATAATAGCACGGAACTTGCCACAGATACTGTCGACAAGGTCCTGGATCCTTTCATCTAGCGGATTCAGAAGCACATAAGCAAGCAGCTGCTCATGGAACTGGTGGACGTTCCGTTGTGCTCTGGCAGTGAAGGCATTCCCGTCTTTCTCGATGGCTGCTTTCCAAACGTCAGAATAACCTTGATAGAACCCCATCATCCCAGCTCAAACCTCCCACCTCAAACCCTGTCTTCAACCCTACTTCCCTCCCTTCATCCTTTCCTACCACCACACCGTCTCTGAATCCATCTTCAAATCCTTGCTGCAAATGAGATCCTTCAAGATTCACAGACGAATCGAATATATCTTCCTCCTCCTCATCATGTTCTCTCATCTGCCTCACAAGAACTGGCATCCTAGAAAACCTGCCCCACACACACACACACACACACACACACTCTCTCTCTCTCTCTCTCTCTCTCTCGCTCACCAAACAAAACACACTCATCCAACAGAGTCTTTCTCAACCCCGTAAAAAAGAACAGATACATCTCCTTCCTCTCACAAACTTCAAATCCTAATTTCAGTTTACAGCAAAAATCAGAAGCAGCAGCGGCAGGAAAAAACACGGGAAAAGCATGAGCATATACGGACTGTTGTACGAAGCACCTCCAAACTCTAAACCCTAAAAACCAGAATCTACGAAACAATGAAGAAATATTTTAAAATATCAAATCTACGTACAGACTAGACTTACTGTCTGGATCTTGTTTGTGATGATTCTTCTGCTGCTGATATATCCTCGCCGAAAGCTGACACTAGATCTGACAATCTATCTGTGAGTCTGAGAATCTACATGATGAATTACTATTTCTACGAAATTTGTAGATTTTTACTCCTGTTCCATGACAACATGCTTGCAGGGGTGTGGAAATATTCTGTTTTTTTTTCATAGATTTTACCAATGGCAATGAATCCTTAAGATTTTGATCTTCATCTACATCTGACTCTAGATCTGACATCTATCTACGAAAACTTAGAATCTAGAAGATAAATTACTATCTGTACGAGATATGTAGATTTTTACTCTCCTGTTCCATGACAATATGCTTGGAAGGGGTGAAAATATTCATGTTTTTGTAAATATCTAGTAATATCTACGAATTCTTAAGATTTCCATAACAACATGCTTGGAGAGTGTGGGAATATTCGTATTTTGTAGATTTAAGTTACATCTATGAATTCTTAAGATTTCCATGACACTATGCTTGGAGAGTGTGGGAACAGTCGTATTTTGTAGATTTTTGGTAATATCTATGAATTCTGAAGATTCCGGTCTTCGTCTTTTTCGTTGAATAAGGGTAGCGCGTAAGCGCGTCGTCGTCGTTGTCGTCGTCGTCGCGCGTTCCCCGTGCGTTTCTCCGACGAGAGATTCATGCAACGCGGCAAGTTTCCGATCTGAATGCTTACTGCAAGATCGCACTTTACAACTACTGCAAATGGTTATGGGATCGTGTTGTGCAGCTTTGCGGGAGTCAAAATTGAGCTTTGACCGGGAGGAAGATTTTGGAAGAATTCGTCCAGGGTTCGGTAGGAGGAATTGGACGAGGTTTTTGCATTTCCAATACTCACACAACACTAGGATCGATCGCTGTTTTGCAACCTCCAATTCTTCCTTCTTTTCTTCTGATGAATTCAATGCGTTCTGTAATGTCTGTCTTTTGCTGTTTTCGTTTTGGTTATTGCCGCGGAAATAGGTTGGTTAGATTTTGGTAGCTGTAGTTTTAGTCGGTGGTAGTAGGGTTGCGGGAAAGGGAGCGTTACAGAGAGATAGATGCTCATGACGGTGATGGCGACGACGGTGATCTCGTGATGCTGCTGCTGAATGGAGTGTGTTCTACCAACTAATATATTCCTCTCTTTTTGGCAACAGACCGAACAACCTTCGATGTGTGTGTTTTTTCTCTTGTTGGTACTGAAGTTCTGCTGACGGTGACGGAGAAGAACATTTGTCGAGAGTAGTAGAAGAAGGGATCCTTTGTCGGATTTGGAGGTCTGAGCTTGTCTGGCTGTTTCACGATGTTTATGTGCTTGTAAAGCAAGCAGTCGGTGTAAAATCCCTTTGAAGAATGACATCTATGGAGCCATGGATAGAGGTTATGGTTGAAGAGCAGCTTTGAGTTTTACAAGTGGTGGATAGTGTTGTTGGAGGATTAATTGATTCTTGGGGGAAAAGGAAAAACTAGTGACGAGGAGGAGGAGCAGCAGCGGCGGCGGCCAACGATCATGGCAACTAAGGACTACTATGTGTTCATGGATAACTACCAAAGATTGGCTGAAGGCTCCGACATGTCAGTGGAGAGCACTGGAAGCATACCGATGAGTATGAGCAACGGGGGAAACTCTATTTCTATGTCTGTAGCAGATAGCAGCGTCGGATCTAATAACTCTCTGCAGACCAGACTTATGCACCCTGATCTACGGGCTCGGACAGCCACTCGAAATGCTTCGGTCTCCAATAGTGTGGTTTTGCCAGGCATTGTACCACATACCCTTGGAGTAGACATGCTTGCAGCAGCTCTCATGGACAATAGGTCAGTTGTTTATTTTCATTGATCTCTCTCTCTCTATCTGTCTGTTATCTCTTTGTGGATCTCACTGTGCTCTTATTTCATTCTTTTTATCTGGAGAGAATTTCACAAGCAAAAGCTTTGTTCTAAACATTTATACTTTGAGCTTGTTAGAGTTTGTCTCTCAAGGACAGGACTCCTCAAAGGTAAAAGGTTTTGCTGCAACAGATTTCCAACAGAGGGCTTGGAAGGCTATGATGACTGGACAATTGATTTAGGGCAACTGAACATGGGCCCAGCTTTTGCACAAGGTGCCTTTGGGCGTCTTTACAAGGGAACCTACAATGGAGAGGATGTGGCTGTGAAGATCCTTGAAAGACCTGAGAACAATGTGGAAAAAGAGATGGTGATGGAGGCTGCTTTTGCTAAAGAAGTAACTATGCTTGCAACTGTGAAGCATCAAAATGTGGTGCGATTTATTGGGGCATGTCGGAAACCACTTGTCTGGTGCATAGTTACTGAGTATGCCAGGGGTGGGTCTGTGCGCTCATTTCTAAGCAGACGGCAATCACGGGCTGTGCCACTCAAGCTTGCTGTGAAGCAAGCTCTTGACATAGCCAGGGGCATGGAGTACTTGCACAGCTTGGAAATCATCCACAGAGATCTTAAGTCAGATAACTTGCTGATTGCAACTGACAAGTCGATCAAGATTGCTGACTTCGGAGCTGCTAGGATTGAGGTGCAGGTTGAAGGCATGACTCCAGAGACTGGGACATATCGATGGATGGCACCGTATGAAAATCTCACCTTGTTCTTTCACTGCTGAATTTGGGGTTCCAATTTCTTTCCAGGTTTGGTACTTAATGTGGACTACCCTGAATCAAGGAGATGACACACTTCATGGGAACTGCAGTAATATGTCTTGGTTAGTGTAGCAGCAGACAGGATTGAAGAGTTCATTCATCCTTGTGTCTGTTTTTTTCTTCTTGCCTTTCCTATTACCTGGTTACAACAGCTGTTTCATTTTGGAAATTCCGAATGAGAACTTTTGGACTAGAGGAGCTGAGCTCAACACACAAGTGGGTTACTATCTGTTTTTTGCAATTTCTGGCATGCCATTTCTCACCTGGATGCATATAAGTGGATTTAAGGTGTGAGAAGGCTGTTGTGAATTCCAACATCCCTTGAAATCAAAGAGGGAGCCAGACCTGGCACTGTACTTGCCATAATTCCTCTCACTAATGAACATGTCTGGTGATTGGAATGAATGTAAGAAATGAAGTAATTTGCAGAACTAGAGGGAGAGCAAGTTGAGCTAGATTTAGATCAATATGGTCTTGGAAGTAGTGTGAGAGCAAGAAAGAAACTTGGATATTCATTAAGTTGCACAGGATCAGTGGCAATATGACTTATTCTGAGTTACATTCCCAGAGGTGAATCTTGGCAAGTTATTATAGCCATGGTCCTAACTCCACCATGGTCAGTGTATCACATGTTTGATGACATTGGTCACATTAGCAGCAGCAAAGAAAATGACAATGTTTATGATGACCTGATTTGCTGTTCAGACTTAGCAGAAGTAGGAGCTTGTTTGTGGGGATGATCCGCCCAGGTGAGTTATTTGTTAGGACTGTTGTCAAAGGGAGAAGATATTATGGTTTTTCTGATGCAGGGGTTTTTGGTGGTGAGAGCAGGGAAATGATCCAGCACAGACCCTATACACACAAGGTTGATGTCTACAGCTTCGGAATTGTGCTGTGGGAGCTTATCACAGGATTATTACCATTCCAGAACATGACAGCAGTCCAGGCAGCTTTTGCAGTGGTGAACCGAGGGGTTAGGCCATCAATCCCTGCTGATTGTCCTCCAGCTCTGGCAGACATAATGACCCGATGCTGGGATGCAAATGCAGAACTTCGACCTGGATTTGTGCAGGTTGTTAAAATGTTGGAACTAGCACAGGAGGAGATAATGGCCACAGTACGGCGTGCGAGATTTCGGGGATGTGGTTGTTTGACACGACCTCTCACAAGTGACTAAGGACACACAGTCTTGGGAATTCTGATTCACTTCTTTGACAATGCATTGAAGGGTTAATGAGGGTGTGAATGATGCAGGAGTGGTGGGGTGTTCCAACTGTATATTGCAGCATCTTGTTGAATAACAGGTGTTTTGGTGAAGTCCCCTCACCCCTCATGCCTCATCACATTTACTTGGAACCCTCCAGGAAAAAAGCATTGTAGTTGTATTTTATTCCTCTTCCCCCCCAGGTATATGATGAAGAGGAATACACAGACTTGTGCTCTCCTGGAAGCTCTGATACCTTTGAGATAGGACTTTTAGTAAGCCCCATAACTCTTCAAACGCCATGGTCCTAAATTCTGCAGTTGTCTAGAACATAATTTAATTCTATCTTCCAGCATTTACTGTTGTCCTTAGAAACAGGGAAGGCTAGACCATTTGCCCCACTGCTTCCTGGGCTAAGGAGGGGTTTCCTCTTGCAAGAATCACTGAAGGATGTTTGAGAATACTCATCCTAGCATTGCAATTTCAGCAATTTGAGACCCGTCTTCTTGTGATTTCTCACTGCCATTGATAGTACTTACTTTCTTCCTGCGTATCTAGACTGGTTGGTCTAGTAGTAACCAACCTTCTTTAGAGTTCAGTGAGTGGTAGGACTTCAGCTTTGGGAAAAAGAAGTTATGGGTCTTCCCTCTGTCCATCAAAACTTATATATTTATGCTTTCTGACTCTGGAATTTTAAGAAGGTGCTCAGTTGTCGTGGGTTCCGGGGGTCAAGGGAATCAGTTTTACTGGATGTTGTCTTTCTTTACTGCATGTTCTTTTGCAGTTCTCAATTCATGGTTCAAATTTGACTTCTCAAGGTAAGTCGTCGAGAAGTTTATGCATAACTTGTCCATTGTTAGTGTATCTGTTGTTTTGCTCATTTGTTACCACTCTACAGTTCAAAGATTTGGCTTAGATTGCTTGAAACATGATGGCAATGGCTGTTTTAGCATGCATGATGAACGTGTTATATAATCAATAGTGAGGGCCTTGTGTTTTGCAGGACTCTTGCTCGGGAAGTCCCCCTAAAAAATGAAGGGGAGAATCACCAGTGGCTTCAGATGTTCTGATCACTTGGATGGTAGGGTTGAGCAGCCATAAATGAAAATGCTGACAAGATTGGTTATTGTGATTGTACCTGAATTGCTGAAGACAATGTTTGTAGAAGTAAAGTCTAGAAATTGCAAAGCACTCTACAAAATACGGTGCATTTGGAGAGCACCATATTTGTGAATAATGCCTCCTCAGAAATGGCCTCTTACACCTACCTATCTTACACCTATCTACCTCTTGTAGGTGGAAGGTGCATCCCTCTCCTATTGCCTCTCATCTTAGGCCCCTTATTTTAGACTAGCGAGTACCCACCATGTATCATGGAAAAAAAAGTTTTAAAAATTTTTAAATCAATGAAAATTTGTCCATTTTGATGCCTCACAATACCCCAGCTTTAGGCGTTAACCTACACACAAAAATGTTGCCATGTAGGTTATGCATTCCCGGAAGACAATGGGGGATTGCCTATTTGTTATTGGTTTACTTGCATGCACATCAACTGTGTCTATGAAGTTTGTTGGCCTTGCCTACAAAGGCAAGGATATTGTGTTTAGATTCTTTATAAAGTAGTAGCTTAAGGGATTTTGGCCCCTAGGTAATAATAATAGGTCTATTTTTATGCGAGGATTTCCAAAAGATGATATTTTGGCTTGTGTTGAAACTTGAGATTAGTTATAGAGTTATAATAATATCTTGAAGGATTTTGGTTTCTTTTAGAGAATTTTTTGAAGATTATATTTTTGCATGGTGAAATATTTGAGTTTGCATAATTCTTTCTTTTGCCTTAAGATACTTTTTAATGTAAATGGCAAGGCCATTGTGTGACACACCCCTTGTTACAATTCAATCATTGAAACTCAAATCTTTCATTACTTTGTTGTGGTTGAAAAGAGATTAAAAACATGATTCAAAGTTTGTCAAATAAATAAATAAATAAATTGATGTCATTGAGAAATTACCATAAATACCATTTGAAAAATTGTATGTAAGGATGTCACATTCAATTAACACATTAACCATGACCCAATATATAGATTTTGCACAAGTTAGAATGAAACATCTCTATGTAATGTAAACATGATAAAATAAACCAAAAATAATTAATGGATTCTTGAGCATTTGTAAAGTTTTTGGGCTTATGAATTTATACATAATATAAAGTGTTTACATGTGCACAAAGTTTATAAATTTTCAAAGTTTAAAAGCAAAATTCTAAAAATGGTCATTCCAACATCTTTTGTTTCAATGACCATTTAAGGCCATATATTATTGTGTGCAATGGATAAATATGAGATTATTATTATTATTATTATTATTACTATTATAAATTGAAACAAATTTTTTTAAACCAATTTTATTAGTTTTATCATTCCTTGATAGGTAAAAGCAAAATCAAATGGATAGTTTGGATTGTCACAAATATATATATATATATGAATGAATTTAAAATGTAAAAATATATTCAACATTAACATTATTATTATTTTAATTATCCATGTTGCAAAAGACTTTAGTTGGAATCATATTAAAAATCACTAATAAGCTATTAGAAAAGAATGGACTCATAATGGATTTTTGAAATGATGACATTGTGTTTGTCATGTAGAGAAAATAAAAAAGGTGGGTTTTAAAAAAAAATGTCATAGTAATGTCAAATTTTTTAAAAAAGAATATACCATCATTAAATGAAAATTTTAAGATTAAAATGCATTCAAACTTTTTCATTACAAGAAATTCTCAGTTAAAAAAAATTTAAATGACATTTATTTCATCATTTTATTTATTTATCTCCATTTCACATTGAAATTTTCAATCTTTGAACGGATTTTTTGATCAATCACATGTCTAGGGATATTTATAAGGTAACCTACCAATATTTGTAATGAAAAATACAGGGGATAATTATAAACTCTATAGTTTGATCATTATTGTAAGTGCAACAATTTTATTTAATGTATGATGTGAAGTTTTCAAAATGTCAAAAATGAATCGCCTAACCATGTTTTAACCTTGAAGTGATTTTTAGCTCATCTACTCAAAGATATTTATGCCCTTTCAACCATACAAATGAAATTTGTTCAATTTTGTTCATTCTATCATCCATGAATATTGACCTTTTGAAGAATGTTATTTGAACAATGGTTTTTGACAAAAGCTTTAGAAAAAATTGCATGATCTAGATTTCCAAACAATTATCAATAGAAGTAGGGAAATTGATTATCTTTAGTTCGATCAACATTAGTTCAAAGTACATCTTCCCATCATGTATTTCATGTGTATAGTTTTAAAGTATTGCAAATTAAATCCCATTTGACCACATTTTTGCAACACATCATGTCATTGTTCATGTTCATCTTTTGTGTATGGTTGTGATTATGTTTAAACCTATTTTCTTATTGTTTTTCATAGCCCTCTTGCACATAAGTAGTCCTTTTTGTTGTGATAGGTTTTTTTATTTGCGACAATTTGATCAAACTTTGCATTATGTCTTCATGTAAAATTATTATTATTTTATAATAATGTTTACGCACTACACCAATATGTGTCCAAATTCACTTTAAGTTTCATTAGATTTTTAATGAACTTGGACAAATTTATTATGGCAAAAATGGCCAACCCCTAATGAGTAGAAACCAATTGCTATAAACAAATGAATCCATTAATGGTAAATCAAATTCATTAATAGTTAATTAAGAACTTAGGCTAGGCTATTTAGGCTAACCAAGGCCACCTAACCTAAAATTAAAAACCTAGCTATTTTGGGTACTAGTATTTTAAGGTGGCACAAAAACAATCAAATATTCAATAGTTCAACCCTTCACCTCACTTTGCATCCATGCTTAAAACACAAGTTCTTAATGATTGAACCATTGTTTAAATAAGTGATATATTTTGTCACCACATATTATTTTGTGCATTCTTTTCCAAATTTACCTAGGTTTTTTTTTGAAAAGCTATATATTTTAAAAATAATGTACACTATTTTCAATTATACATAAATTACACTATTGTAGTTTACCCTAAGTTAAATTTATAGGCTAGTTTTTGGTTAATGAGCTACCCTATGTTATATTTATTATATATTAGACTATTTTTAGGTTACAATACACATGTTATTTAAAGCTTATTCACCATAAGTTATTTTTGATTATTTTATTGTAAGGCTATTCCATCCTAGGTTATTCAAAATTATTCAAGGTCATTTTAATTTAGTGTAAAATAACTTACGCTAATAATCATAAAAAATAACAAGGAATAACTTAAGGTGGAATAATCAATAATAATCCAATAAAATATTCAAAAATAACCTAGGATGGAATAACTTATAATAACTTAACATATTTTAAGGTGGAATTGCTTATAATAATTTATAATAACCTAAGGTGAAATTGTTTAAAATGAAGAAAAATAATAATCTAAGGTGGAATAACCTAAAATATCATAAGATATAACCTATAATAACCTAAGGTATATCTTAGGATATTTAAAATAATATTTAAAAATATTTACTATTAAATTCAACATCACCTTTTAACCTTTAAACAAGGAAATCAATCGATCAATTATTCAAAATTTGCACATCATTTTTCATCCTTTGTGATTATGATGATGTTGAAAAAAAAATCGCTATGAAAATACACCCTTTCCATTCCATTAAAAGAGTATTCCAAACCAAAATTTATTATTTTGATAAGACAAAATGCTATAAGACTTTATAACTAGTTTTGATTTAATATTGTCATTAGAATTAATTTAAAAGATTAATTTAGAATTAATTAATTTAAAAGATTCAAAAATATCAAAAATAAAATACTCATAAATATTTGAAAATATTATCTAATGTATTCCTCCACAAAAATGATGCTCTTTGAAATTTGCTTTCAAAAATTTCAACATTTGTGCAAATAATATAATTCAGTGTCAAAGCGGGCAAGGTACTATGGGCAGCGTTTTTTTTTTTTTTTTTGGGCAAAATTTCGCATTGTGGCAACAAATGTTTTTGGAAGTATTTATTTATTTATTTATTTTTGTGTAAATAAATTCGAAAACATTTGCACATTTTCGAAACCCAAAAATATTGGAGGAAAAAACCCCAGAAAAGAAAAATAGTTTTTGGAAATAGTTTTTATTTCAGTGTAAATTGGAAAAAAATTGCTAAAAAAAAAACCCCTGACCACGGGTAGGAGGATGGTGTCCAAAATCGCTTTCGGGCAAACCGAAAGAAAACATTTCCATCTGACCGTCGTCAAACACGACCTACCATTCTCGGTCTGCCTGTATTGTGTCGGAGACGAGGTGCAGGAGTCGCTCGCCCGCTGGCTGCCGCTGCTGTTGCGGGGAAGAAATGGCGGAATAAGGAGCGGCGCGCGAGGGGGAAGGACGATAACGAGACGCCAAGGCTTGGAAGCTCCGAAGGTGGAAGAAAAAAGAGAGAAGGAACTCTCGCTTCTGCGAAGTGGAAGCGGAAGAAAAGATGCAAGGACAAGGGAGGTCGAGAGCAGGGATGAGGGGACGCGGAGGAATGATAGGAGGAGGAGGAGGAGGGTACCAGTATCATCGTCAACAACAACAACCCGGGGTGATGTATCCGTTAGGCTGGGAATTCCAGCATCTGGCGTACGCACAACAAGCGCAGCAGCATGTGCAAGCGTTGGTGCAGCCTATGTATGGAAGAGCAGCAGCAGCAGGTCCGTCGCAGCGAGGTTTTTTGCCGTTAGGAGTTCAAGGTGCGGGGATCTTGAAACCGCCAGCAGGTCTTCCGCAAGGGCCTCTCTTGTATGGCCGAGGGCATGCTCGTGGACAGCAGAGGGGCCGAGGTTGGGGTGGTCTGTTCATTTGCCTCTGTTTTTTTTTCTGGATTAGGGTTTTTGTTATAGAGGGGATGAGTAGTTCTTCGCGCAATCCGTTCTTAAAAACAAGCGTTTCGTTCTGGTCCCTTGGCTTCGGCAAGGGTGTCAGGAGTCATGCTACGTACAGAGTTTTTCTTTTCCTTGTCAAGGCATCCACCATATGCTGAAGTAGGGGAACATAAATCTTTTGTTACAGCAAGCTGCTGAAGGGTTTCTGAAGCGGCTTAGATCAGGAACCAGAGGAAAAAAAAAGAAAAAAAGTCTTATAAGAGGACTGAAGATGGTCTTCTTGCAGAAATGGATGTCACTTAAATGTCTTAAGAACGTCTTTGCAGGACATTTGAGAAATGCCTCTCAATGTTGATACCAAAACTCTGGTTCTCTGTAAGAATGGTGTCTCAGATTCAGGTCCCAGAAGACAAACCTAATTTTTCTTTCCTGTCATTTCTACCTCCAATATATGAACTCCAAAGGCATTTTGCATTCGTGAATGTCTGCTGAGTGGCAACTACTACCAACCAAAACAAGATTCATCATCTACTTGTAAAGATTGGTGGGTGTCAATTCAAAGAAATGCAGGGTACTCCAGAGTTGGGTCAGTAAGGCTTTATCTGCTGCTCAGATCATGTCTTTGCTCTGGCTATGAGGGGTTAAATAAGACATCACTTTAACCTGTCCTGGAGTTGAGATTGTCTGCTGCATGGTCTAATATGATAGGTGGGCGAGGTCGTGACAAGGATCGCAAGCCTCTGACAAAAGAAGCACTTGATGCTGACCTGGATGCAGTAAGTTCTTTCTTCATTTCTTGGAGTGTTGCCTTCTACCCTCACTTCACCATCAACTGGATTTTGGGAGCTTGCTATAACTGTCAGAGAGTGTGGCAACAACATCCTGTCATAACTAAATAGCTTGATTTTGCTGCAAGTTCCAATCTCCTTGTTACAAGGCATCACAATCGAATCAGTGAACAATGTGACAACCTGAGGACTCCACGCCAGGTAGGAGAAATATCTGTCTAGAATTTGCAAAGAATCATAGAGTGTCAGGGTTCTCAACTTCAGATTCTATTATGATCTTGAGGGCACATGTGCTTCTTTGCCCCTTTAGATTCTGGAATGTGTTGGCTACTAATCCAACATAGTGATGCAAGCATTTGCATATGTGATGAAGGCGTGAACTAAAGGCCTTCATAAGGTTGATAGTTTTAGGGCCCCTGTTAGGATTGCATGCCTAGTGACATCCTCCATTGATGTTTGACAGTGGCGCATGAAAGACAAGAAGTTTGGAGGTGACTCGCTGGATGCCGACCTGGACAAGTACTGGAAGAAGAAGGAGGAGGAACCTGACAAACAAGGTTTGTTTGACTGTCTGGCTTCATGCAGTTTGATCAAGTCAGGGTTTTACAGTTTTTGTTGCTCCAAGTCTTCTTTGTGTATAACATATGCTGTCTGCACCAGATGGAGAAGAGATATTGGAGACAGTACCACCAGTGGAAGCAAATGATACATCTAAATTGGGTGCTTCAGATTCTGTACAGTTGGTTACTAAGAAGCCATCTGGGGCAAGGACAATTGACCGCAACAGCAGTGTTGATAAGGAGCGTCCATCAGCCACAAGGAAAGAAGGGCCCACAAAGGGTGTTGATGTCAAGCTGTAGGTGTGGCTCATGTATGGTCATGTCACAGGAACCATCTCTGCCACATTGATTCTCTTAGGGTAAATGGTGGAGAGTAACTACTGATTCTGCCTGTTGTGGGAGCTATACCTGAGGTTATTTGCTTAAAAGGAAGGAGTTGTTTAGTTTGCCTCTCTGGTTAAATCTGATGAGCTGATCTAAACCTGTGTGCTGGTTGAGGACTGGCAGTGCTGCTATAGCAAGAGATATGATTTTGCGCCTGCATTTAAAGAGTCTACCCTTCTTTCTGAAAGAAAAAACAGGAGAAATGCCCTCATTTGCTGGTGCCTTTGACTTCATGATGATGTAGTGTTCAGGTCATTAATGAAGTAGAAAGGTGGATGGTGCCTTTCAGTGTGGAGTTATACTCCAAAGGTTAGTTTGGTGTACTGTAGTTGAACATGTAGACTGAAGCCCTTTTTGAACCCGGCTTCAGAGTAGAGGACAAGGGTAGCAGTGATGGGTTTCACATCTTGTCTAGGCTTTCTGTTTGTACCACAAGCAAATCTCAGTAATTTTTGCTACCGTAATTTTAATTTAAAGAGATTCAACAAGTCCTGTGTCCAATTTTGATGACTACTCTGTTGCCTGTTTATATTTTGCTTTGTGCCCTTTCTTCTTATGTAGGGTTGGTGCAAGTGAGCTGAACCACATGCATTGACCAATTTGTGGTTGTTGGCAATTTGGTTTGTGGGTGTAATGGTTTCTTTGGTTGAGCAGGGCTTCAAATTAGCAAGGGGTGATTATCATTTTGTTTCTTGTTGGTGTTTTCTGCAACAAATAAATAGTATCGTGTGTCAGTTGCCTTGTCTTTTTTGACCTGATTGTGTGTTATTAAGTGTAACCACTAAACTTATTTTTTCAAAAATGATGTTTTCAAAATTACAAATTAAGTCGATGTTGAAAATATTTGGTGTATTTATATTCTTAATATATCACTGGACAATGTGCATAGCAACTCAACATGATGAATGTAGAATATTGCAAATCACATCTTCAAAATGGTAACAAACACATTAAGGATTTGATTAATTAGTCTTGATTTGTCACACAAATTGGTCCTGTCTTCCTTTGGACTACCCAAAGGTGGATTGGGGATTCATTAGACCATGTCTACAGTTTATACTGATATTAGGCAGTTCACAAAATTAAGGTGAGGACCCTTCCAGCTTTCAGCCAGTTCTCACTTTGAAAACCACAAGGTATCATGGTGCCACCATTGGTGATACCCAGACTAAAATCTGTGCTGCTTGTTCTCATTGAGAATTGCCCATATGAGAACCATCTTAATTTTTGTTGAAAAGAACCACCCAGGGTATTTAGAAAACCCATAGGTGGTTCTCAATTATAGGGGTCTAGTTTAGGGTTTACACAGTGGTGGTATCTTGCAAAGTGTCTATTGTTGTGAAGGACAAACTCACATGTGTGACTAAAAGTTACTTTTGCTGCCATGTTCATGGTGCTTTGATTGGTGATGGTTGTAGGATGATTTTATTCAGCTTCAGCTTTGTAGCAAACAGCTTTCTTTTGCAAACTGGCTTGGTCTGTGTATGTGATTTTGTTTTTTGTGAGATTTTGTAGTGTCATAACTTATCATTGGTTTGCAATACTGGAATGATATGCACCATTATCTGGCATGGCACTGCTATCTGATGACATCTGTGTTGTCTCTTTGCTAAGATCTACAAACAGGTTGTCCTCCGTTGAGGTTTGTGATCTTGCAATCCATGAGAAGGCAGGAACACGAAGATGCTCACATGTGCAAAACATAGAGTCACTTGCAAAGGGGAAGTCAAAAAAGATTCAAACTCATATTATTAGGTTGATGGCACTGAAAGTTTCAGAAGCAATTCTCAGATCAAACAAGACCGTCATGATGAATATCTATGAAACTGCAGAGAAATCTCTACAACAGGACCATGACGACAGTTTTAACAACTAGATTAGAAAGCAATGATTAATTCCAACAATTTAGCAATCCAAATTGCTGTTCTGAACAAGTGAGGACAAATAATGAAGCAGATTTAGAGAAGCTGCATGGTTCAATTTGAGATGGATGACTTCTGATCACGATAACAGTAGTCTGAGATTCTAATGAGTTTTACACAGGATTCTAATCCTCAGTCAAATATTCCTATGGTTTGTTCCATAGATCACTCTTACTAAGTGCAACTTGTACAATTGATCTCAACCCTTACATCTTGCCATGGAAAGGGCATGAGTTTCAGAATAGGAAAACCTAAGGCGCAGGAGATCTTCTGTTCTTGCTTGGCCACCGACCTCAACCTCAAAAATGCCATAGATACAGATATGCAGCAAAACATGTCTTCAATGCTGCATGTTCAGCAAAGCT
>Ga0209611_10000152_pt1 | contig 84779 bp, 57 predicted proteins | sample S1TSphgellanicum_3_FD_187693 | JGI IMG/M metagenome (GOLD analysis project Ga0209611, IMG submission 187693) | Host-associated microbial communities from peat moss isolated from Minnesota, USA - S1T2_Fc - Sphagnum magellanicum MG (SPAdes) (version 2) | ecosystem: Host-associated > Plants > Peat... | reverse complement strand
TTTATCTTTTTTTTTGGATTTGTTTTTTCGGATTTTTCTCCCCTTCTCTTAAATTAACAAAAATGAAGAAACAAAATAAAAAGTAAAAAAAAAGAAATGGGCAGAAAAATCTAAAGCTACGTATTTGCTCTTTTTTTATCTTTTTTTTATTAAAAAATAAAAAATAAGAAATGGGCAGAAAAATCTAAAGCTACGTATTTGCTTCTTTTTTATTTTATTTTTTTGGATTTGTTTTTTTGGATTTTAGACAGAGATGGAGATAAGCAAATCTCAATCTGCTTCTGCGGCAAGACTGAGAGTGGCATTGGAGCTTGCACAGCGATTATGATATCTTAGGTTTATCAACAGCAAATCCAACCCGCAACAAGGTGTGATTCTTTGTCATTCTTTCTTTGAAGGCAAATTTGGAGTTGATAGGAGTTGGGGAATAGTCAATTCTTTAGTAATCAATCTGGTTATGGTCATTTGCTTTCTTCTGTTCTTGGTCTGTTTGTTTTCCTCTGTCCTTTCCCTCTCACTTGCAACACTGCTGCTCAACAACAATAACAACAATACAGGTAGTAGAATCCACAAATCCTCAAACCGAAGACAAAATGAGTTTTGTTGCAGAATGACAAGTTGTTTGAGAATTGTCAATTCAAGAGAGAGAGATAGAGCAAGTTGATGTAGCAAATCTCTTTCCGGGGTGGTTCGTCGTGTCGGTCATGCAGGGCTAGAGGAATGGAGGAAGAAAAAGCTTGATGGTTTGAAAAAACAGGAGCACACCAAGTTGAAGAAGGACCAAGCAAATGGTGTATAAACCCTTCTAAAGAAACTGTAGTTTTTTCTCTTTTGATTCTTGCTTTTGTCAACTTGTGGGTTTGATTTTGCTGTTGTGATCCATCCTGTTTTTGGACATTTCAACAGTATTGAAGATTGAAAAAAAATCATCATGTTGTTGCGATTGCAGAGGAGGAGGAGGAGGAGGAGAAGTTGGTGAAGAAAACAGAGATGGTCAAATTCAACTCACACCCACCTGACCACAAATCAAATGTGTTCAAATTTATGAATCCTGATGAGAAAGGAGAAAGTATTGTTGCCAAACTTATGAGAAAAAAACAGGGTTGAATTAATTAATTGGTTGAAACAATTAACGGGTACCCACTAGTTTTAATAAACTTAACAGTTCAATTGTCATGATTTGAATCACAAACCTTCTATGATAGTGATTTAAAATTAAAGCAATCTAAACACACTAGATTGCTCCTTAACATTTACAAAATGTTGTTTATTATTTCTTGTAATCATTACCTACTGAAAATTTCAGAATTAAAAAAAATCAGGTGCTGAATTAACATTTCAAATTTATTTAATTATTCAGCAATTTGTTGTCGAAATGGTAAGGGTACTACAATAGTCAAAATTGTGAGAAAAATTTGTCTAAATTACCTTAATGAAAACCAATTGAACTGAAGAAAACCAATTAAGTGCTCACTACTTTGCTACCTACCTCAGATGAGGTGAGGTGGTAGTGTTTTTGAATTCATTTGCTAACACTTATGTTAAATCAATTGCATATGGGGATATGTACATCTTTGTGTTGGGACATATAATCCTGCGCGCCAAGGGCCAAGTTATCCAAAGTTAAGATAAAAGGTCTATATTTGAAATAAGTCTTTGTTAGGCTCACAAATTTTTGAGAATGGGGTCTTCTCTCTTGTGATAGAATGAGATCACAAGAATTAATTATCGTCCCCACCTTGCAATTGTTGTAGTCGTATATAAAGATTTTAAATCCCTCCCCCCAATGTTATTATTATAATCATTTTGTAAAGTTTTGACATCTCTTTCTTTTTTATGATTTTTCATTTATTTGTAGTTTCAATTTTAGTTTTATGGGTGGGGTTGGGAAATAATTAATAATTAAACTTGGATGTAAAAAATACTTTTGCAAGGCACATACTAAACATTATTAAAATGCTCTTAATACTCATAGACTTTGACCAACATTGTAATATGCAAGGAACAAAACCATCAACTATCAAGTTCATAACAAGACTTTAATTACATGAAAATCTATAACATTATCAAATCAAAAAATTAACATCTTCATTCAATAACCAATCATCATCAACCTTAGTTTAAAATACTACCTTTTGTGCCTTGGGATTTTGCAATACATATCTTCTAAAATAGCTCATAGTTGAGGAACCTTGCTTTGCCTTACAAACATAAACTAAACATTTTCAAAACACAGGTTCTCAAAATGAAATGTAAGATGATTGGTTAGGGTCCAAGATCCATGATTTTTACTCAACTAATGAATTGAATTTACTTAGTCTTCAAATTCAAAAGTTTCAAGTTTTTAGTATAGACTTTTTGACCTCCATGATTAAAGCAACTCTAATACGATCAAATCCTTCAATTTGAATAGCCTTTTCCTCGAGAGGCATCAAACCCTTGTGAGAAAGAACATTCATTTTTTAGCTAATGGCATGAACAACCTATATAGTATATGTCAAGTCATTAACCTCTTGGTGGAGGAATGGACTACTAAATGGATGGTAGATTTTAGACTCTATTGCAATGAACTTAGACTTCTTGAGATTTCATAATTGAAGTCCAATTGCTTGCAATGGTAGCAATTATCCTTCTTATAAAATTAAAGAAGAATTCTAAGATCCCTCACATAAGTATTTAAATAAAGTTTCCTCACACAAGTGTGATACCAAGTTCTAAACATGATTATCTATCTTTTTTTATTTTAAACTAAAGTTGATAAATACATTATGGGCATGAAACGAAGAAACATTTCAGCTAGGATGTAATCATAATTATCATGACCAATATGGTTTAATATTCACACTTTGAGAATCTAATGCTTGAGAACCATTATAAATTAGCATGCAAGATTCACTTTTGATCATAAAATGAAACTTATTGTTGGTATACTAGTAGTTGCATCAAAGGGGCCGTGTGGCACACGAAAAAGATGGTTGCATTCAATGAAGAGTTGGGTGTCCTATGTTGTTAAGCAAGTTATAGAAGTTGAATATTCATGATTGTTTTATTCTCTTCAATAGTTCATTTGTCTAAATCAACACAAATATAAACCTACTAAATCCATAGCTTTTGCAAAATTATAATTCAAATTTGCAATGGGAAACTATATACTTTGTTAATATGGCTAACTAGTTTTGATAGAGATATTTTAATATTTGTTAACATCTTTAACATATATCTCTAAAGCTTATATTTGGATAGACACATTATCTTAAATTACAAACATCACCTTCAAATCCTTGGCCTTGAACATTACGTGATAGTTTGAAAAGCAAAAATGGATGCAGGTATGTGAACAAACATGTACCCTTAGTGTTGTGTTTTCAAGGTTTTAGAAGTCTTGGGTATTTCCATGGATGTTCACATTTGTCAAACCAAATGTAAAAATCCATTATTTAAAATTTCTAACCATTTCTATAGCCCTAACAATCCAAGGTTAGATTTGGTATTCTATGTTTTGCTTAACGTTTATGCTGTTAATCTCAATTGCAATAATTTGAAGAAATTCCCACCAATGATCATTATTTTTTTAAAAATGAAAATGAAGAGGAAGCATGTGCACAACAACATTAATGTACAAAAGCAACAAATCAAAAAGTTATAGAAAGGAAATTACTTTTCATTAGAATCTACGTACCTAAAGAAGTTAGAACACAAAACCAACCAAAGCATTAAACTTACTTATATTGAGCCTTGAATTACATGATACATGGATTAAACATACCCACTAAGGTGGCATAGGAGAATATGTGTAAATGGTTGTGTTGTATAGAGGTTATATTCTTCCTTTTCCAAGTTGTTTCAATACTTGTCTAACATCAAACATTTGTGACTTTTATAGGCTCCTTCCTCTCATGCATACACATTAAAATATCTCAATAGGTTACTTTGAAGTTTTTTATTCAGGTCATCATCATAACATAAATTCCTTTAAAAACTCACAATTTGGGTTTTAAAAAAGGCAAGTAAGCAAAAAAAAGATATGCAAGTGTACTCGATGAATTTTCCTCTTTTTGCAAATTGATTTCTACTACAAAAAATTGAAGAACAAAATTTCACTTGATTGATATTTACATGTTCTTTAAATGTTATCTTCATGTTACATTATATTAATAGAAGTAACATAACTTTTTTTCAACTTTATCCCCCCCCCCAGCCATCACACACGTATCTCAAACTCTAAAGGAAAATGTTAATTCATGGAACCACAAACCGATAAAAAGTTGTAACAAAAGACACTTGACACCTTGAAAGATATCAATTTAATTTCTAACAATGGATTTTTTCATCTTGGAAACAATAACACAAATGATGTTTCAAAAAATGCAAAATATTTCTTAAAGCTCAAAGCTTTGTAATGCAATTATATCTCACAAGTGCAATAGTAGTAGTAGCACCAATGTTGCAAAAGGTGAGGGATTATAAATATCCACTATCAAGTGTTTTCTTGCTTTTCCCCCTCACCCCAACACTTTATAACCTTTTTTTTTCAAACCCTTAACCCATAGATCCAAAAACTATTGCAAAAAACCTTAACAACAAACTAGAAAACAAGCAATGGGGTTTGCAAATCCTAGAAACATGCAAATAGAAAACTTACTTGTGTACGACATTCCAAGAAGAGGAATGTAATGACCAACAACCTTGATATACAATAAAAATTTCAACCAATACACAATTTTTTTTGCTTCAAATATATAACCCAAAAGTCATCACTTAAATACCAATTTTGTTGTTTATAACTTCTTATTTTATGAAACATCATCAAGATACAAACTTTTTCTTTTAACAACTTCTCCTCCTTCCCCCTTCCCTTTATTGTTGTTTAAGAACTATTAGAAATGTGGAAACAACAACAACAACAAAAATCACAACAAAAACCCCTAAAAAATTGAACCTTTGCAAAACAAGAAGATTTGTGAACTTGAATACCATCCACATGTGGGTGCATAAGGGTTTGTTATATACAAAAAACAAACTTAAGCTAGAGTTTTTAAAAGTTGACAAGGAAGAAGATGAAAAATAAGAAGAAAACAATAGTGTGTGATGGATTACATTGTCGTTAATGATCAATTTGATAGAATCAACAACAATAATTGTTATTATCTCAAATCTATTACTAACAATGTGCTAAAAGATTGTCCACCACAATGGAAGAAAATAATACACAAACATTCCTTCCCCACTCAAGATTAACAATGTGTGTCATCACATCATGTCTCAAATTTGTCACCATTAATATCTATATGTTATTAAATGCACACATTCTTCTTCTTTTATGCAAACATAAATCTCACTAATTTCACAAAACAAATTTTAGTTCACATGATGACACAAAACATTAATTTTTGTTCACTCGTACACTCCCCCACCACCACAATAGGAAACCTCACTTATGAGACTATCAAAATTGTTTCAACTGCCAAATTCTAACTAGAATCATCTTTGGAATTGTTTTGGAAAGTCTAGATATGATGGGAAATGTCACTATAATTGTTGAAGGACAACCATATGAAAGATTATGAAAAATCTCCCATTTATCAACTCCTCAAATCTCTCATCACTAGAATTATAAATGAAAAAGTTTATAAAAACAATCTTTCATTTTCTCCATTTTCAAGCCCTTTGTAATATAGCAATGATTGGTTTTGAAGGAAAGTAAATTTTAAAACATAAACCTTTGAAACTTTTGATCTTGTAAGTTCTTTATTTTTTTTCCATCATAATTTTTTTATTTTTATCAATAAAATTGATTTTTTATAGAATCTTGTTATGGATTAGCACCACTTAGGCTACATCACAAAATTGAACATAAGAAAAAAAATAAAAATAAATTATAGACATATGAGACCCACCAAACCCTTTCCACAAATAAACAAGTAAAAGATGAGTTTTACCCAAGTTATGGTCCAAGTTCAAACAATCAATTATTAAATAAGAAATGTTTCATAATTCACACAATAACATTTTGCAAATGGCATTTAACTTCCCATTGGTTGGGAAAATAATCCCTTGCACTCTCCCTTTTGATATATTTTTCAATAGGTTTTCTTTAATCTAATCAAATTCCAATATTAAATATGTTCAATAGTTGTGGATTATCATTTGTCCATTATCATTGGCACCAAGGGAAATAATAAATAGATCCATCATTTATGAAGACCACACATTCGATGATATTAATAATGATTTGATTGTACATGATCCATTATCCAACATAAAAACATTTTAAATTCTTCATTCCTGAAACAAAAATCTATGTCTTTTGCATGGATGTTTAATTGACATGTCATGTGCATTCAAGAATTTCCCTTCTATTTAATGTGTAAACTTTTATTTTGTGTTTCAAATTTGGCCAAATAAAGACATATTTCATCCATAATTCAAATTTTATCATGTTTTGATTCATTTATTCAGCCAAAGTCATAGAAAGATATTTTCTTTTATTTACTTCCTTCATTGACTTCTATTAACCTTTTAATGGATGTCCAACGTCAATAATTATTATAATGCATTTAACATGGTGAATTCATTGTGAAAAGACATAGACTTTTATTTTCTCTAACCAGAATTGGTTTAATACTTGCATCCAAACATAGAGTGGAAGCACATTGAAGATCACTCACATATGTGGTCCATGGTGATGTCAGTTATATTCACATTAAAAAACATAAAAGAATGGTTGGCATGTTATAAGCTTCTACATAAGATGATTATGATGTATATTCTCCCAAACTACAAATGATATATCATTGCAAAGGTTTTCCCATTCCAATGATGTCCCTAAATTTTTTCTATAACATCTCCATCATGTTTCACACTAATGCCATGATATGCCATGGCCATTCAGCCAAGGTAGAATTGGCTAAGCTCAAGGCTACCAATTCTAATGGTTGCAAAAGGCTTGTTTCACCTTGTTAATCTACCCTATGGTGGACTATTGTTCCAATATGGATGGGTGGATATTTTGATTTCAATTATGTTGTTCCTTTCCTAGGTTTTTTTTCATTGACTCTAATGGTTTGTTGCCTTTAGCTTTTTTGAATGTATTGTTACTTCTTGTTTTTTTCCTTTATGTTTTGAATTAAACCTTTGCACTTTTGTTTACTAAACTCAATTTTTCATTTCTTGGATCCAAATTCACTTTACACCCAAATTCAACATTTTAATTTCTTGACAATGATCACAAAATGTACCAATGTCTACTAACAATATACAAAACGTTTTCAACTTTAAATGTCCTTAATCTAATCAAAGCTTAATCAATTGAGCTCATTCAAATTCAAATTTCCAAGTCTAGGTCATTCAAAATTGTTCATTGATTTTCAAATCGACTTTATTGTCTACTTGGTTTTTAAATTCCACTTGCCATGAATTTCAATGGCATCATTGGATTTTACTCCAAATGTATTCCACATAACTAATCTTCAAAGGTGTTGTGTTCATGTCATTGGAACCTACTTTTGATCTTGTTGTAGCCTATAGCTTGGTTTGTTTTTCTTCATTGGTGTCTATCATTTTGTCTCCTTTTCATTCTTTGTTAATAGGCACGGTTTCCTCTTTGTCATCCGTTTCAATCATCTGTTTCAATCATTCCGTCTTTTGGGTATGTTGGGGACTTCAACTCCTCCTCTTCACATTATTTGCCACATTAGCTAATCCATCTCTCGACTATAAACAAGTGCAGGTAACTCATTATGCATCATCTTTTGTGTCGAAATCGTTCCTTGGCCATTTATGTTGTAAGATTGACTCACTTTTTTTTTTTTTTCGCATGTAATTTGAATAGATAGTCACATTGTCGATGAAATTGTGTTTTGAAATTTTGGTTCGTTGGGTGTGTTGGCCATGGATTTTTTCAAGGTGGTTGTTGCAAGTTATTCAAAAACTTTGGTATAAACACTTTGATCATCGTCCCATATATCTTATATTCATGCAAGTGATTAAAAGATGCATGATATCCTACCTCTTCTTAGTATTCTACATCTACAATTTTCAACTCTCTTCTATCTATAGAAGGATACAAGTCCAAGTATAGTAGTGTTTGATAAAAATGTTGTGGATATGGATATGGTGACATGTTGGAAATGAACACACTTTAAATTGGGTTTCTTTGATTATTTATTTCAAGTTCACATAAAAAACTACATTGGTTCCCCAAAATAATCCATAGTTACAAATATATGTGTCTAGTGACATATTTGTAGGTGTCTAATCTATTTGTGTATTTATTATTATCCTAAAATTTGTTTGATGTGTATTGGTTCATTTGCATGGGACTAGCGACCTTAAAACATTTACATATGCAAAATGATTCTTCAAGTCAAAACATCTAAATTTGTTTCAACAACCACAAAATCTATTTGCAAATCTTTTCATAAATCCCCATTAGAAATCAAACATGGACCCCTTCTATAGGATGTCTAAGGCCATTGAATGCCACGTGGCTTGGCCACAAAGATGCGCTCCTAACATGGAAAAATATTCAATTATGTCAATGAATATTCCTTCACATCAGTAAAATATGTCAAAAGTATAGTCTTTGACATGGACAAAATTTATTGAAAATATTTCTTCCTACTCATGAAAACTCATTCGATGCTCATGTTCACCCGTTCAACATCCCCCATCAAATGGGATGTTATTTTCTATGACTTGTGTTGGCTAATTCAATAAGTTTTTTTTTGTGTCTACAGGGTACATTGATAATCATTTTTTTTATCCTCCTAGTTTTAACCTCCAAAGAACAAGGGGGAGGCATCAATGCCCCACCAATAATATTCCTTTGTCATTCTTAAAACTAAACCAAGACCACAAACATTCAATCAAATTGGGATATGTTTCAAATGCATGTTCTTATGTTTGCCAACATTTTTTATTAGTTTTAAGAAGTGTGCAAAGTCTTCCCAAATTAGATTCTCGTCAATTGTTGTTGTGCAAGTTGTTGGTGTAGATCTTAAGCTAAAACTAACTAGTACATGCTAAATACTATGTATTTGCACTATGTGATGGTTGTGAAACTACATGCTTAGCTATCCATTGATAGTATAAATATTGCTAACCTTTCCTTGTATACCTTGTCTATGAATGGGATTTAACATTCAAGAAATTGGTCTTCTACTTTCACCTCTATTTACTCATTTTTTATTGTTAGACTTTTTGCTCTAGGAAATAAATCCTCAATGAACTCTAGGAGCTGATTTTCTATGTACTTTGACAACTTGGACATATTTAGCTCTTGCAAAGAATGTTAAATGGCTTGTTGGAAAAGTGAATTCCACACTTCAAAATTGAATTTGTGATGCTTGGTTTTGGTGGGAATTGTAAATAGGAGGACTTACAATGCTTTTGTTATTTCTTTGGTTGATGTGATCTAATTTAGCATGGCAAATGTGCATGGACTTTGCCATTATGGTGATGTTTTATTGCTACAATTATATTGGGATTTGCTATTAGGATTTTATTCCATGGATTTCATAATTAATATCCCAGTTTCAGTTAATTTGGTGAATTGGAGGATGCTAATGACTCACCAAAACAACAATTATCCAAATGACGACAACTATTTTAGTGCATCTTCACCCCTCATTGATGAACTACATCTTTAGGTTAAAATAAGTTGATGTTTAATGCTCAATGTTGCCACCCACAAACATAATAAAAAGTTGTTTCAAACAGTGAAAAATCATTTACCCTTTAACATCTGGACCAATAATTGCCACCGGTCAAATTCCCAACAAGACAAATGTGTTTCAAAAAGTTAAATTGGACACAACATTTTGGGGCATTTTTCAAAGAGAGCAACAAGATTTGCACTATCCTGGTGCAAGATTTAATAAAAAAAAAGTCTTCACCCTTGAGGGGTGGAGATGCTGTTATGTCCAACAAGGTGGCATAATAATGAGGTAAGTCATTGCTCAAAAATAGCAAGTCATAGCTCAGGAATAGTCTCACATTTTCATGTATTGCTTTCATAGCCACATTCACATCAGTGCATTCATGGTTCAAGCTCTTGCATTTGTCTATGGGCATTGAATTGGTGAAGTCTCACACAGACCCAGGACCCCCCTGATGACATGATTCCTCACATTTTCATGTATTCCCTTCATAGCCAAGTTCACATCCTTGGAAACATGGTTCAAGCTCTTGCATTTTTCCATGTGTGTTGATTGGTAAAGCTCACACAGACCCAGACCCACCCTGATGATACGATTTAGTGGTCTGGTGGCGCGCATTGTACTTTTATAGAAATCCCTGACATTTCCAGCCAAACAACCCAACACAGCAGATGTTTGCATTGACCGCTACCGTAAAACTATTTTGCCAAGGCTGCTGTTATCATTACCATAGACTATGATGTTCCACCACACAAAAAAAACTCTAATTATTTCCTACGTGGTATGTGCAAGCGTCCTCTACATGCTCATTTTCAGAGCTGAAGTTCCAAAACACTGATGACCCAAAAAAAGCTACCCTACAGCATCAATTTAAACTGCCCAGCAAACTATTTTGCCCAATGCCACTTACCTTGCATTTACCTTACAAACTATTTTGTTCAAATAGAGCACGGGCTTAGTGTACACTGACTACAACAGCCACATCTGGGCAAAATAAGGTCTTTTTCCACATACAAACAGAATCTGGGTCTACCAACATGGGAAACAATCAGGCTCCTGTGGTCTGAATGTACAAAGCACTGTTAAGTTAAAACCAAGGTCAGTGGAAGCTCCAAAGGATGGTGATTCCACAATGGTCTGTGGGTATCAAATTGTGCAATCTACCTGCAGAAAACTTCCCATATGGGAATGGCTACTAAGTCACATCTATATCCATGTCTGCATCCACATCCATGGGTCTTACAGCCTCATTGCCATCGGGGATCGGATTGGGAGGAGGGGGAGGGGAGTTAAAGACAATGGGGAATTTTGTGACACGAGGCTTGTCAGCCAGAATGTTACGCTGTACTCTATTTATGAGGACCTTGGCAGGTGGCTCCTCTCGCAAGTGCTCATCAACATACTCATTGCTCACATAGTAACCAACCCGGATGAACTCCTGCCCTACATATGAGCATGTCAACAACAGCACTGTCACCCCTATTATGTCTTCTTCTGGAATCTTTCCAAGCTCTGGTGGCTCTGCCTGCAATCCAATTCCACCACTCCAACATCAGAACCTGTTTCACTATTCTCGTTGAACATTGCTAGAAGCACCAAACATAACCTTGGAATGGATACCCTGAGACTGCTGGGAACTTTGATACCACAAAGCTTCTCACAAAATATACCTGAACAACATCCCCAAAAACCAAGTATCTGTGCCTAACAATGCTTCAATCCATTTCAAATGCAGGATTGTTCTAAAACTAGATTTGCATTGCAATCAACCTTGCATAACTCAGTCTGCATATGACCAGTTTTTGCTATGACAAATCAGTTCTCTCCGATGCAGACAAATGCTTGCACTGACTGAATCTACACATGAATACTGTGAGACACATGAGACAGAATAAGTACCTGAAACACAAACCTGTAGTTACCAATATTGACAGGACCAACAAGGACACTCTCCAAAACTTGATCATATTTTTCATCCTCAGCAGATCCAACATAGATCAGCTTCCACTCCAAATCTGCAAAATGAATCATTGCCACCACCCACCCAATTTGAACACAGTCTAGATCCATAACGTATCCTACTGCAAATAGGCTTTTGCTCTGATTCAAGTAGCAAGCTAACCAAAAAAAGCTTCTGAATTGAAACAACAAAACAGCACATTGTAAGGACCGGGGAAACATCACTATATCGGTCACAAGCAGACAAGCATAGGCAGGAAAACTGACACCCTTCACAAAGTGCAATTTTGAGAAAGGAAGATTGATGCTGCGCTTACCATCTTTCAGAGGAACAAGGCACTCGTATGAAATCTCAAATTGAAAGGGATTGAGAAACATAGATGGGTTGTCCAGCACTGTCACATTGGTCACGTTCACCGCACTCATTGTTGACACCAGTTGATGGGCGGCACTACTCTACGCTGTTTCTTGACTATCAACCCCACCACACTTGTCTATCAGAAAATCCCAATTTGCAGAGCTGCCTCCACATATGGCCTTCTCGAAATCAAACTACAACACAAAAATGTTGAAGCATATCCGTCGAGAAACTTGCTCGATACAAAACCAAACAGGGTATCAAGATTTTGGAACTCCTGCCGTCTTTCTTGAGCGACAGATGTAAAAGGCGACTCAAAACTTGCTTCCCACCCGCTCGGAAACCTAATCGTGAAGGATTCCAAATGCAGGGCGTGCGTTCGAAATGGTGCGGAAGTTGGGTTGTATATTCCGAGCTTGATGAGATCGGTGCCTTTTGTAACAAGAAATCACTCATGAAGCTCAACAAGAATCACACCAAAGGAAAGAAAACTCTCTGCTAACATTACAACCCACAAACCCTAGCTCATTTCCCCCGCACCCCAACTTTCCTTCAAAACCCAAACTCAGCACCTCAAGCCACAACAATATGATGGCAAGACACTCCAAAACCAGAAACCAGAGTAAGCGAATGCTCGCAAACACACTACACAACAAAAGCCAGAAGAAAAAAAGGAAAAAGAGAAAAGAAAAACTCAAAACAGCTCATACAATTCCGCTTCCAAACCCTGGCAAGCTCATTTACATACAGTAACAACAAAAAGGCAACTACCACAAGCACCCCAAGTACGAATTCCTTCCTCACCCGACACCTTCCCCCGCTCAGAAAATGCAAAATCAGCTTACTATGGCAAGTAAAGAGGCGCAAATTACGAGATGGGCAGCTCTCGGAATCGCAAGAGACAGAATCTAAGACAAGATAACGGCAACAAAAGACGAAGAAGAATAAGAATTTCGAGCTTGTGCGTTTCACTGTGTGGGCGGGCGCCAGTTTGGCTGCCTGGCGGGCCTTTCTCCCGCCGCCGACCGGTCGGTCCAGGTAGCCCCGGTTCTCGACCCTCCAGTTTACCGGTTGAATGGAATTCCATTCCTGCCTGTTCCGTTCCGCGCTAGAATGTCCTCCTCACCTAAAAAACAGACTAGTGTCCAATTTTCAGCAATGTGTTTTGTAAAGTGTTTTTTTTTAACACCATATTCCCAATCAAAATTTTAATATCTTTTCCACCAATTTGCATCTCATTTATTTTCAATTGAATTTAGTTGAATTAGAATTCAATTGAATTGAATTAAGATTCAATTATTGAATTGAATTTAGTTGAATTGGAATTCAATTCAATTCAATTCAATTCATGTTGCATGTAATGTCATTGAATATTTTCATTTGAATGGAATTTAAATTTCACTAAATCAATTGTTTTCATCAATCGATCATCATTAGTAATGTACAACAACATGAAACCCATGTTAATAAATATTTTTGGGAGTTTTTCTACCAACATCATGACAATAATCCTTTTTTTTATCATACCCTACAGGACTTTGATTAATTATTTAATAATTTTAAACGGAATTTTTAACTTTTTAGTTAATTTGTTTCACATTTGGATGTGGAATTAGGACAAACCCCAATTTAACAAAGACCATTTAAGAAAATAAAAGTGAGGACATATCCAAAACTTGGAATATTCATAAATATATTTTTTATTTAATTTAATTTTGTATCCAATTAATTTTCAAGGTGGAAGAGTTGGAATATAATGTTGGATGGAGATTATACTTAAATTAGTCTGTTGCCTAATTTTGAATAGAAGGGGAACTCATATAGTCCAAAAATGAACTTCAATGGATTATTCATATGCACAATTCTACATATTGAGTGTATTCAAGCATTTTAGCTTTCAATGAAAATTTGCCACAAAAAAGTCATTTCTCAAATGAAATTAAAGTCCTAATGATATTGTGAAATGATAATTGTTCTTTTTCATCTTGTAAAAAGAACTTACATTTTTTGACCAATGATTTTTTATGTGAATGCATTTAACTTTTAAAGATGATTCATACAAAAGGTTTTACAAAATTGCCAAGGGCCAAAATGGATTAACCTAATTGAAAGGAAAAGTCCCCAGTTGGTCCAAGAGGAGCTAAATCCTCAACAACTTCATTTGATTTGTATGTGCTACAAATACATTGTGTTTTATTAGAGTTATAACTTGGAATCAAATTTTTTTGGGTAAATTTTCACATTGTGTAAAAAATAAAAGGTGACCATGCAAATCAATCAAAGGAATTTTGACCATCAAATCTACCTCAAATCTATCAAAATTACAATTTTGAAGGGGACAATAGCCATCTTGCCAATGTTTCAAATTATGTGTTGTCTCTACAAACTTACCTAATTGTTTGATTGCCAACAACCGCCTCCCTACGAGCTTTCCATTGCAAATCGATTATGCATTAACTTGTTGCCATCACCTGTAGGAAAACAAAAATTGAATAAAAAATTGTCATCAATTGAATGAACTATGAATAAAACATTAGTTCCAATATGGTTATATGGATTCAATGTGGAGTGAGATTTGCTTGGGGAGGTCACCCCTTGTATATTTTAGGAAGCACTAAAGCAAAAGGACATTTTTTAATATGCTATGAAATAATGGCATATTTTAAACATATTTTAGGTACATTTAAAACATATTTTCAAAATCAATTATCAACATTCCATTTATATTTAAATAAGTTATAATTTTTACTTTTCTTCAATAAGTTTCACCCTATATTTTTTTGCATGCCATATGTAATAAAATGGAAATGACCTCCCCATGGGGATTTGGAGTAGGATTGGGTGAATCACATTAAGTTGTTTGTGTTCAATTTTTATGAAATGTTGAAATTTAAGAGTGGAAGAATAAATCTCAAACTTAAGATTTTAGATTCAAATTGGTACATTTTTTAGATTTCATCTATTTGTTCTCAATGTTGTATTCCCCATTTGGATTTTTGTACGATCTTTCCTCGTTTGTTTTCAATGGTGCTTTGTACTAGCATGCATTTTGAAAGTTAGCAACCAAGAGTGGCGAAAAATGCAATGAAAGGAAGAGATTGGCACAAATAGAGGTTCATCCAATTATTTTTTCTTCTTTGATTTTTGTTGTCAAACTTTTTCATATTTGTTTTTCCTTCCTCAATGCCTTTTGTAAGATGTGTAAATATATTGCCATGTATAGTTCCAACTTCAAAATCTATTGCAACTTACACCTTTTAAATATAGAACTAAAAAAGATAAAAACTCATTTAGCTCGAACTTGAAAGTTCATTGCAACTTGCATTTCTTTTAAACTTGAACATTAATTGTAACATGCATTGTAGTCAATGATTTGAAAGTTACATACAGCTCTTGTTTCTTTGCACCTTGAACCACACACATGTATTTTGTTTTTGCACCCATAATCACATGTAGAACCCAATAAGTTTACACCTTGAGTTGTATGTTGTCTAAGTTGCAATCCTATGCTTGGTTTTTGAACAACACATCTATAAGTTGTTTTCTAAGACATGCACACTTATGTGTGTTTTTTGAATCAAACAATTTTCTATGTGTGTCTTTTGAAAAATGGAATTCTATGTGCATCTTTTGAGTATTTCTTTTTCAACTTGATTTTTGTCTCTTTTCTTGGTTATGGTAGCCTTGAAACCCCTTGCAAATTTCAAATTTTTCTTTCTTTTTTTCCAAATTAAATGATTTTAATTGTAACAACCTTATTTTTAAATATACTACAAATATTTTTCACATTTAGTATGTCATTTGCCAATTTGCCACATGTGATTAAAGCACCTCCTCCATGCATAGCCTATGCATCTTTAAAGAAAAAGGTAAAATGTTTGAAGGAGTCACACCTAAAGTCCTCTATGAAGGTCCTACAAAACTTATAATTAATGAACCCCAAAAAGAATAAGACCAAGGTTGAATGGGAAGTAAATTATAAGGTTTATCAAAAGCATTTGGTCATAAAGTTTTCATGGTCAACAGCCTATTTGTGTAGAACATGGGAAAATGCAAATGGTCAAATGTAATGTGTGTTCACAAATTGAAGGGAAAGAAAAACCATTATGCCAAAACTAGATTTTTTTAATCAACCATTTAGGGTTGAAGGAATGTTCTATGGCTAGACATGGAATTGATGAGCAATATTATTCATGTCCTACTAACCAACATTTAAAAATGAGAAATTGCATGCATTTGTTATTTTACTTTACAAGTTGTGACACAATTGTTATTCAAAATTGCAAATCAAAGCAAGGTTGAGAAGAAAAAGAAATGTTTGTAATTTGTTGTAGTTTACAATCTACTCTAACAAGGTTGCCCCATGATAGATTTCGAAAGTTTTAAAATTTTCCCCCAATTTTTAAAGATAAACAATTGCTTTCACAAATGTTGGTTTGATTCTACAAGTTGAACCATGACAAAGGTGATACACAATGTAGTTGTATAAACCATCAAAGTTAGATTGCACAAAACATCATTCATATATGAAGTCATCACCATTGGTAACCAAAGTTGGTTGTCTATGTTGCAACCCTAGCCTTGGGCTTGCAACCAAGGTAAGGGCTTGCAAGGTTGCGGGCTAAAAAGGAAACCTAGGGGTCACATCTCATGCTCCCAAGAGTGTCATTTGGATGTGGGCCTTGTGGAGAGGCACATAGTATACTATAAGGGGGAAGGTGGTGGCTTTCCCGAAGTCTAGGCCATGATGAGTCTTATGAGTCCGAGTTTGCCCGTGGTTTGTCCTAGCACCAAAAGTGCTCCAACTATGCACTAACCAACTTGTTGTTTGGTTTTGTGCAGGTTTGTGTGAATGATTAATTGCTTGTCATTCATCCTAGTCCCATCTTGGAGCTCCAACACGCCCTTTTACCCCCAAAGTGTTGCAAGCTAAGGAGTGTGCCCCAACTCCTTATTCTTTCATTGTTTTCATTTCAAGCTCACATTTGAGTCTATGAAAGAGCTTGGGGGTGCGTCAGTCTATGCATGTGTATGTTGTAGAGGACTAGAAGAATGCCCCAATTTTGCTTAATATGCAAAGGGTAAAAGTTGGAGCAACTTTTAACAATCTAACATATTTGATATTATGAAATCTTGTTGAATTTGGAGGCTTGAATGAGACATATATGACCAATAAACTAGTGTGTTTTAGTGTAAACAAAGAACTATTGTTTATGAAGGTGTAAAATTTGGTATCACCATTTAACTAATGCAAAAACATGTTCCATTTGTAAATGGTGTGCAACATGGCACATTGTAAACATGGTTGTTTGAACTTTGAATGGTTTGAGTTTGGTAACCAAAATGAAATTCCTACTTGTCTCTATGTATAACTATTTTTCTCATTGCTCTAAGCACCATCTCAAGATTAATAAGTTTGTTAAATTGCTAAAATGCAAAAACAAGTTTTGAAAATATCAAGACTTGGTGGACTTCAATTTTATCACCATTGAAATTTATCTTGAGTGAGTACAAAACATTTTTTGTGACAATAATTCAAGATAATGTTGCCATTGAAATTGCTAAAGTTAACTATGAACATTTATGTGATGTGGAAACATTACAAGTCTTGCTTGTGTTTTGCCCTTATTGGAATCAATGTAAAGGTTATTGAAATTTGCACAAGGGTGGGAAAACTTTCGTGTGTGATTTCATTTCTATTGTCAAGTTGGTTGAAGTAAATTTATTTACCATGTATGGCAAGCCTAACAAGAGGTTTTCATCCAAACATTTCTCAATTTTCATTAATCTTGTTGGAAAAAAAATGTCCATGTTTTGATTTTCACTTAATGGAAAGAAAATAAAACTTTAATTGAATATGTTAAATTTTCTACACATAGGCAAACTATATGTTTTGTACCACTAATTCAACAACTAATGTTGTGGGCCTTGTAAGAAAGGAGGTTTGGGCTACTATTGTAAATTCTATGAAACAAAAATGTGTTCAAGTTGTTATATGGCTAATAACAAAGTTGGAAAAGTGATTTTTAGCACAAGAGTTGTTAAATGCTTGGCAAACTTTTCATTGGTAGTACCACTAGAATGTCCCACCCCAAAAATTTGATATTCACCCAACTTTAGGACAACATAGGACTCATTTAAGGAAAAAATTTCATTTTAAATTTTACATCAAAAGATTATTCAAGTCATGTAGATTTGAAACTTCAGTTGGATTTATATAAAATAATTTTAACATTCCAAATGAGTGGTCAAGAAAAAAGTTTCAGGAAAGTAACACTTGGAGTATGTTCCTTTGTTCAAGAACATCAAAGGAACATGTTTTAAAACTTTTTTTAATCTTTTAATTTTTAGGATTGTTTCAAAAAGTCCTCTTTTTTTATTTTTAAAAATAAATAATGGATTGAAACAACCATAATGTTTTTAGCAATTTTGAAGGTTAGGACTAAAGTTTTTTTAATGGCCATTGCGTTTAAGTTTACAAATTTGTAGTAATTCTTAATTTTTTATGTTTCAATCAAAATTTTGCTCCATGCCATAGTGACTATAATCAATGAACCAAAAGTATTTTTTTAGAATGGTGCAACTTGACACTTAATGATAATTGGTCATGAATCTTAAAAATACATGTCAAGAACATTTTAAGAACACAAATCTCTTACTAGTGTAGCCCATGTAGGCCTCTAGCAATTTTCCACAATACATACATAAGTGGAAATAAACACAAAGCCCATGTTGTGCAAGTTAATAATAAGTTAAATCAATAAAATAATAATAAAATTATGCCCACCTTTTTCTTGAATTTCAATGAAATGGTTTCTAGTGGTACCACCTAAGGATGGGTTCACTATGCTACTAAAATAATCTACCCTTAATATTAACTTACTTTTGAGGCAAAGATCACATTTCCCAAACACATGGTAATCTTTCAACCACATTTTAAGCACCCCAAGTCCTTGGGGAATTTTAATACATTTGCCTAATCATGTGTCATATACTATGTTCTTCTTGATCGATTTTGTTTTCATTTTTCAAATAAATAATGAAAAACCAATGCCAAGTTCCCATGGCACCTCACCTTGACTACAATCCAATTATGAACTTGTGGAAAACGTTCGGATCCAATAAAATTCTAAACCACCATCTTTCTAAGTGGTTCAAGTTCATCAAGCATAGTATGATGATTGTGTTGAGTAGAGTGTAAAATAAATGCATAACACATAAACTCATACTTAACTTCATGAAAACAAAGTTACAAAATTGTTGAACAACTCACTTGGACCTTGTTGTTTAGATGTATCTTAGAATTTATACTTAGTAGACACATTTCTATTCTACACATCCATTTGTGACTAGAATGAACACCATTAATGCTATTGGGTTCAAGATTAATTTTGATGTCAATTTACATGTCAAGTGGAGGTATTATAAGTTACAACTAATGTATGGTCTAACCTAATGCATGTTCACAATATTGGTTGAATATCAATAGTGTACTAGGGAATGAATAAACTTAATCAACCTCAAATGGCAACATTTCAAGATTGTGCAGGTGCACTAATTTGACCTTTGTTGTGGCATTGGATCAAAGTTAACTTCCATTGGTTGTCAATGGTGGCAACATTGTGGGCATTCACCAACTATGACATTCATTAAGTGTTTGTTTGTCTTATGTTCATGAACATGAATGGGGGTTTGGGCACAAGTAAAGCCTAACTACAATGGGCAAGATCCTTTTGGGATTGTGGTTCAAATCCCTTCAAGTTCATTGATGTAAGTAAGTCAATTTTTTTTTATTATATGCACATGTAACTTCATGCGAACAATTTTTGTAGATTCAAAATATTTAGGTTTTTTTTTTTTTTTTTTGTTTACAAAATTGAACTTGGGTTATGTTTGTATGGTTATACACATTTGTTCTACTGTGGTGAAATTATAGCAATAAGGGCTACAATTATTTTTGTGGAATTTACCAATAAAGTGGTGCAAAATGGAACAACAATTGTTGTTGTTGTTAGGAACTTGGGTTTGATAGCTTAAAGAACTTTATATTGCATATTGTTATTATAAATCTACTACATTTTCAAATATGTTCACATCAATATTGATGAGTTAATTTTGTTTGTTTTAATTGGCAACATGTTCATTAATGAGGTATCTATGGACCTTGCAAATGAATTCAAAATAATGGGACTCCCTAAACATTTCATTAGTACCCCACATGTCTTCGAACCATTTATCACTTAAATATGGTAGATTAAATTCTATGTGTATTTGAGGTAAAGGGGTTCTAGTTGAATGTCTTTTTTTATGCATTATCTTGGAGCTTTCAACTTTGTTAAAAAATATTAAATTTTTTTTTTTGGTGTATTAGTAAACTTGTGTTTTTTCTACTCAAATGTTTAGGGCTACTTTTGCTACAATTGTTAAATTGCCTCTCCAAAGAACTTCAATGCCTATTGCTAAATATCCCTTCTCCAACATAATATCCATATATGAATTGACTAATAATAGCTTTTCATTTGTTGCATCCTCTTTTGATTTGAAGTATCATTGTGAATAGTGGATGTGAGCAATGATTATGTACAATATCTTACATTTTGAAATGTGTTTGATCAATACAAGGGTTTGAAATTGTCCAATTTGGACATTATTCAAAAAAGAGGAGAAAGTAATCAATATTATGTCATTGACATCAATTATTTTCCAATTACAAGAACTTTTTCAATTTTTTATGGAAACAAACAATGTTCACAAATCAAAAGTCAAGACAACCCATTTTGCAATACTTTGAAATATTAGATATCTCATATTTAACACGAACTTCTTTTAGACATAAAATATAGATATGGTGTAGACCATGGAAGTGGATATAATAGGTTATGGTTTTTTCATTTTCCTCCATGCTAACATGGGACAACATTTATATCATTTTTTTTGTTAAGGAAGTGCTTTATATGAACAAAAGTTGATAAAAAGTTTGTTCATAACAAGGTTTATGTCTTAAAATGTTATTTTGTGGATCAATGTAGACTATGGCAAAAACACAATTTTGTCTTTACTGAATTCCTTTTAAATATGGCAATGAATAAAGGATTGACTTATAGGAACCTAAATTGCAACCAATAGTAATTATTCTTGGAAGTTTTGGGCACAAACCAACCCACCCATGTGTAGAACAATTCACTTTCAACAACCTTTTGTGACCAATTCTTATAAGGTTATGGCTTGCCACATAAATTCACGTGTCTTATTTATTGCACATTATTGTTATGGAGATTTCAAATATTATGTGAAGTGGGTGCAAATGAAATACAATGAGCCAACATGATTATTTTAGAAAAGGACTCCATGTCTTTTTTCCCAAATTGTTTTTTCATATGAATGAATTTTGGAACAATTTTTTTGCAAGTTGTTATAATAAATTCTTATAATTGTCCCAATATATGAATTTTTTAAAATCATTTTTGAATAAATATGAATTTTTGAAAGTGTTTTAATTCCTTATAAATTTAGTGTTATGTTCATAAAATTGATAACAATTTCAAATCACAACCAAAAATTCATTTTTTGCATTTGTATATTTTCTATTATAATAAGTTATAACTTTTCTTAACACATTATCTAAATTATACCTCATTCATATGTGGTAAAATATTTTCAAAGTTCTAAAATTTTGGATCAATTTTGAAAAGTTCTTTAAATTTTTAAAATTGCGCATATTTTAGGTATGAGTGGTATCTCAATGTGGCTAATAGGTTTTTATGCTCTTAAATTTTTCCCATCAAATTTTTTAAATTATATGAGTCCTTTTGATAGTCCTTTGAAAAATTGACTCTTTTTGACACTATAGGTGTTCACTTTCAAAGGTCTTAAATCAAAATTTAAACTTAAAATTTCTTTAAATGAATTTTTGGTTTGAATTCCTTGACATTCATATGAATGTAAAACTAAGTTGCCATGATTTCCATGGTTTTGAATGATGAAACAAGAATATTTCTTTAATTTTGATTGTCTTTCTTTGTTGTCCAATGCCTTTTTTAGTTCATTGAATTGTGACTACACCCAAGCAATGGTCATTGATGAAAGGAATTCAAATGTTTTTTAATTTATATTTCTTTTGCTAGACATTGGTTGAATTTGGTGAGGACACTCGGGGTGGTTATCTTTATTTTTACATGGAATCTAGGCCAAGGATTTTGGAAGGCATATCAATTTTTTTATTAATTTGGGCAACATGGTCCAAATTAGGTATAGAAAATCATTGTGGGATGTAATCACTACTTAATTTTTTTGTAATAAATGGTAGATTAAATTGATGTCAAGATTTTTTTGAATGAACTTGTATAATAATATTTTTAATGTGCTATTATTGAAACATTTGGATAAATTTGAAATGAATGTATTGAATATGGAGCGTTTTAAAAACATTTTTAAAACAATGAAACATTAATTTATTTTTGTTCCTTAAATAACTTTTAAAAGGATTTGAAATAAATTGAGAACTTCATTTTTGTGAGAAATTCTTTATGTACACCTTTCCATAATAATTATAATGCAACATTTTTGCGGCCATAAAAAAATTTAAACCATTTTCATGTTGCTTTGCAAATCATGAATCTAAAAATATTTTAATGAGTATTTTGCTTGTAAGGAATCCATCCTTGGCACAATTGGTTCATTTTAATGTGTTTGCACCCAAAAAAAATATGCCATTGAACTTTAGTTGTTAGTTTTTGGGTTTCTTGAAGAGTTCATATATTCATGCCAATTTGACAAGCAACAATGATGACAATTATGAACTAAATATTATATGATTAGTTTGCAAATTTGAGCAACTTTGAAAAATCATAACTTCAATAAATAGTAGGGGAAAATGTTATATGCATTTGTTCATTCAAAATTCCATGTCCAATATTGGTGATGAGGTCTATATCTCTTTATGAAACTTTAATTTTGGGTTTGCGACCAAGTTCCAAGTTTGAAACATTGCAATAAATGGGCACACAAGCAATGCCAAAATAAGAAATGAGAGAAATTGTTATCTAGATTTTGTTTGTGAACCAATGATAGTACTTGATACGTCAACAAGAAGTTGGTAGAACAAGTAATCGACAATAAATTTACTATTTATTTTAGTATTGGCTAGTTACTATTTAAATGGTTTGATTCATTCTATTTGAGTTTGATTTAGCAATTATATAAAGGAGGAAAAACGAGGAAAAAACCATTGAACAATTTTTGATTGTTTGTAATTTTGCAACTTGTGAATACATTTCAATGGAAGCTTTGATTTATACATAATATTATAGTCTTTTTTAAATTATACCTATTGTTGTAAAAATTGGACTTGTTTATGAGATTAAAAAATCACATGAATTTAGATGGGAAATAACAAAATCCCCATTAACATTTGGTGACCATGCAATGGATTGGAATTGTAAGCACTAGTGCTTATAATCTCTAGTTTAAAAAATGTTTGTTTTAAATAATTTATATTTTTTTATGTGCAATTTCAAGTTTAAGTTTCTTATAATATAATGTTGTTTTTTTTGTTTTATCTTGAAAATATTAATGAACATGTTAAGGTTAATGCAAAGTTTTTGAAAAAAATTAAACATCCTTTCTATAAGGGAAATTATCTCCAATTTTTTATTCTTAGGCAAATTTAATATATATATATTTTAGAAACAATGCAAAAATTGTCCTATAATTCTTTAATCTCACGTAATGTCAAGAGTAGCTCCAAAAACTTTTAGGAAACAATTAATGCATCAACTTGCAATATAACTTGCATAGATGCAAAATGTGAAACAAGTGTAACCTATGGGAAATGAACTAGTGGAATGCACCAATCATGGAGGTAGTGCAATGGGTGTGCCAAACATGGTGTGCACATGGAATTAACAAAACCATCAAACATTCACCATGTGACACGACAAATTTCATCCCAACAAATTGTAGTGAATACTCACAATGGTGGCAACAATAATAAACCTATTCAAAATTTTGATGAAATTGTTTCAACACAATAGTAGTGGTGATTTGTAACCTTTAGTTATTTCATACCCATAACATATGCACTAACATAAACAACAATTTATGCTAGATTACGAAATATTAAACCAGATCCCACCATTGATTTTGTGATGGCAGATTCAAAAATGGAACAAATCCAACTTGTAAACTAATTAGAACAACTTTGTCACATTGATCAAAGACCTTCCAATCAATTGGTTTTCGTTATTAATTTGGAATTGATTGAACCTCAAGTAGTACCAACTCACCAAATCTTGTTATGGATTGTTTTTTTAATCGACAAAGGCCAACGTACCAACATATATACCACTTGGCCAACTAGACCAAATTTTGGTCAAAGGCAAAGGTTACATGCTCCTCAAAACACACCAGTTTAAAAAGGAAATCCTCACGTTGAAATTGTAACATAATTTTAAAAATCCAGTTGAAACATAGTTGCAAATGTCATGTAGTTGAAAACTTTTGGTTGAAAAAAGGGGGTTTTCTACTAGTGATTTTAAGCTGCAAATGTCATTTGTGACTAAAATTTAGTTGCAAATGACAATCACAAATGACATTTTTTAAACCAGTGTAACTTAGACATAACCCTATTTATTAACAATCATTCACAAATAGTAGCTAAGTGTCAATTGACCATTCATGGTCACCAATGCTACGTGGCATAATCCTAATGACCTATTGACGCAATAACCATGATAACATGCGACTATTTTAGTATAGTCACAATTGTAGTTGTAACTTAATGTGCATGTTAGACATATGATCATCCATTTACATGGATGAGAAAAACATTTGTAGTTGTAAGAGTTTCAACTATATTTTCAAATTATCGCCATGTAAAGTCTTTTGCGATTGTGCATCTTCTAGCATTTATCTTGGGCAACTATGGAATTTTTAGTCGTAGGTATTTATTATGACCACAATTTAGTCACAAATCCATTGGTTTTTTGCCAAGTTTCTTTTAATGCCCCTTAATATGTCCAACCTTTTTGGGTATGGACAAATCTATAGCATATTCTTTGACCACAAGCATTTCAATGTGACAATTGGAAATTACCCATGTTGCTTTTACATATATTTCATTGTCATGTTAGTAGTTTTTTTGGGCATGCATGGGGCATGGGTGCAATGTAACCAAGTGTATCATATCCTACAATACATAATGTATTGTGGGTAGTCTAAAAAGTTCATTCATTATCCCACATGGAGTTAAGATGAGGTTCAACATCCATTAGCATGTGATAAAAAATTTGACAACCAATGATATTATAATAAAATTGGATTTGCGCCAATTTTTGGAGTCCCTATTTCATTTTCATTATTCACAATCCAATATGTGTACATAATTAGAATTGGTCATGCTAATGTTGGTGAAGGACTTTTAAAGATAATGTAAGAAAAATTAATTTTATGGTGTAATGAATATCATTTTTGGAATCAATGAACTAATCATTTGTGCTATGGTGAATGTTTTTAAAGTGGTTTTCAATCTTTAAAAAAACCCCAAGATTATGCTACAATTCAAAACCACCATCTTAACAAATAAATACCTTTACAAAAAGTAGTTTGTGTGTTTTAAAACCAAACCCTTGTCCACGTGGCAAAATATTTTGCACATTAGCAAGGAATCTTCTACCATGTCACAAAAAATATAACCACATGGTAGGAAAATATTTGTATAATATTTGATGATAAGGTATGGAATATGTTATAAAAATTCTTATTTATTCATTTGAGCCTGCTCATAGCTTGTTGCTCACCCACTAACGTCATTACCATTTGATCTAGCTCAAAACAAGGAGAAAATCCCACCTAATCAAGCCATAAAATCAAAACACAAGTTGTAAGGAATCCTAGTTTTGCAAGGATAAGCAAATAAATAGTATAAAAATTAGAAAATGGCATGAATGCAATGAAAGAAACATAATGTTGTTAAAAGGAATTAACATTCCTTTCACTTCATTGTCTGAGCATATAAATGGAATAACTAGGTCCAAAGAAATCAAATTGCCTTATGTGTTGACGAAGGAAGAGGAAGTTATTATTGTTGATTAAATTCTTGGAATGTAAGCCTATGGTCTTTCGATCACACTACAATAACTCAAGCTCAAGGTGGTAAAACCTAGTTTGATTTGACCTTCCCCATTTTAGGGTGGAGTACCTAGATACTTTTGGTGGTTATGGTTTAAATGTAGACATCCAAAATTGTCAATTAAACTTGTAAAAGGGTTGGAGGTTTGTAGAGCACAATTTCTCATCAGCAATGTGTGTACATCAGTTTAGAACAATCTTACAACATTGTACATTCAACACAACTATTGAACAAATCACATATGGAATTGTGATGAGACATGGATTCAAGTAGGCTAACAAACTATATGAGAGTTTTGGTGAATAAAACTTCACAACAAGTTTATAATGCCATTCCCAAGTCTAAGGAATGGATGATTAGGTGGTTGCAAGCTAGGGTGGCTCATTTTTTGTGGATGCTCCACTCTCTAAAAGTCCCTATGGTAATATTAAAATGGTAGTATATTTTGATATCATTAATTTAGTGGAGAATTACATGGTGGTTAATGAACCAAAAAGTCCATATGAACAATAGCCATTGCAAACAAATTTTTAATGTACATGTTTAAAAAATGGAAATTGAAGTCCACCCAAAAATGATTATGATATGAAATTATGGCTCAATTTAGGCCATTCAAAAGTCCATAATTTTTTTTTTGCTAAATTTTTTAACAATTTTTTTACACATATGTTTTTTTTGTTTTAACATATCATATATTGAATCCCTATAAGATATCCCAAATGAAATTCATACAAAAAAATGTATATATATGGAAGCACAAACAAAAACCAGTCCATATTTTTCAACTTCAAAAGTCAATTATCATATATTTGGTGTATATATGTTGTAATTTCTTTTTATCTATGCATGAGCTGCAAACCATAAACACATGTTGCCACCTTGAATGGAAACCCCTAGCTTCCAAACTAAACTTCAATTATAATGTTTCAAGGCCATACTCAGAATCACACACATGTAGTTTATAAAAAAACTTGAAGTCATTCTGGTTGGACATGGACAGGTAAAGAACTTTTAAGGATACAAAAATACTTGGGCACATGGAATCCAATGAACTTTATAAATTTGAAAACCATCAAAATTAGGAAGACAAATTTCAAGTGTGTTTTAGTACCATATTCATCAAAGGCAACATATACAAGTCTATGTCTGAGCTACAAACCATAAACACAAGTTACCACTTAAATAAAATAGACCTCTTTTTCACTATTGACTTAATGCATGGGTTACAGTCTTCCTTCCTTCCATTTGATTTCCAAGCCTCATATAAAGTTCCATGCTCCAATACCTTAGGTCTGAGTAGTGCTGGGGGAGGTGGTTTTCTTTCAACCCTACCATCAAAGTCACAAGAATTTGACCTAAATGGGTGGTTTAGTGGCAGCCACCTATGATGTTGGCAGCATATAGTTTTCCCTAAAACCCTAGAATGGCAAAAACCAATGTTTAAACCATAGGCTAGACATCCCTTGTACCCTTTGGTGACTTGGCTGGATAGTAGTCCATAGGTCGGAAGGTCATGGATTGCCCACATCAAAATCCCATGCAAAGTAAATTTTTTTGATCCTACTAAACAAGCAAAATCCCAAACATCCACTCCTTTCCAGAGCTCTTGCAACTCCTCCACTAATGGAATTAAGTAGACATCAATGTTGTCGTTATTCACTGACTTTTTTCTTGGGATCAACAAGACAAGCACAAGGAAGAATTTTTTTGTTGTGAGCCATGGAGTAAGGTTGTAGTTAAGAATAATGACTGGCCATGTAGACCAAGTTGTTGATTGGTTGCTAAATGGATTCACCCCATCCAAAGCAAGCCCAAGCTGGACGTTGTGTGGGTCTACTACAATTTGCGGCCATGTAGAATCAATGTGGGCCCAAGCTTTTGAATCACCTACATCATCATGCCTCTATACACCATTGTGACTTTTGTTGTCCTAGTGCCACTTCACCAAACCTAAAAGGGTGGGAGCTCTAAACATCCTTCTTAGCAGTGGAATGAAAGGGAAATGCCTAAACACTTTTTAGGTGTTTTATTACACCCAACCACATAGTGAGATTACCCAGAAACTAAGCATTGTTATGGTTGACTATGTTGGTTGCAATACAACACACACCCATTTTCATAAGCATGAGTTGATTCATACCCTAGGCCTAGGTTATGAATTAAACTCTTAGCTTCATAATGATTTTTTGGCAAATTATTAGGCTTTTGTAGGACATAATTTTAAAGTAAAGATAGTAGTTCATCCACAAAGCCATTTGTGCACCTATGGGATGTGCATGCATTTAGTAACATCAAAGTGCATGTGAGCATATTAAGATGACTCCCTTCATACAAAAGTACACTGGACTCTACATCCAACTTGACGAAATGAGGGTTGTCAATCCCAAATTTTGGCATAGTCGCATCTTCTAAATGGTGGCCTCCAAATGCTTCATATGGTTCCAGTTCATCAAACATGTTGAAAACCTCCTTTCTGCCATCAAGACTAGATTGTGGAATTTAATCATTCACCTTTACATCAACAACTTAAAATGCCTCATTCAAATATCTGGCCATCCATAGACCAAGGTCAACATCATCATCATTGACACCACCATATTTGCAATAAATGGTTGTGGCCCAAAGGCTAGGGTTGAACACCTGCCATTATTCCCATCATGCCAATCCTTTGATGAAGAATTAAAAGGTGCATCCTATGTCAAAAACACACCACAACAGCTCTTATTTAGTTTTCACAAATGTAGTCATTGTATACCAATAGAAGCATTGGGCCTTCACTTTTAAGGAACCAACTAGCATTTGAACAATCACCAATCTTAGCAACCAATCCCATTGCTTTAGTATCTAAAGAAGACATAACCAAAAACCATGCATGGATTACTAGCAATCCTACAAGCTCTAGTGGTCCTTGGGCAATCATCACAATACAGTAATGAATGTGGAATCTTGAATGTTCATGCAATTCTAATTAATGTGGAGTTTTGAATGTGTAGACAACTTTAGTTACTATGGAGTCTTGAGTTCAGGTTCGACTCTTACATGTTTAGGTTTGATCGAATGCAAGGTTGGATCACACCCAAAGGTATTCAAGTGTCAACGAACAATAATGCATTTGTATGACCATCTTCCATGGCAAAAGTTACAATCGCACACCATCCTGACTTTTGTTCGGAGATGGCATATGCCTCTTGTATGCACCACAATTTTTCATCTTTAGCAAATACTCGAGATGGAAGAGGAACAGTTATTATACCTAAACCCACCCTACGTAGACTCATTGTGCTTATTTTGGTAGAGGTGTTAAATTGTGCTATGAATGACAACATACATATGAAAATGAAAATACAATGAATGTAGGGGCCAACAATCATTGTGCTTTACTAGGCCTCCTTGCTCAATCTAGATTTCACTACCCAATCTCAAATACCTAACCAACCTATAATTCTTATACCCACAGAGGCCCATGTCTTTGCACCTTACTAATTTCTGACCTACAAACATGGTGGATTCACTAACATGTCTAAAACATGGCAAAAGTTTTGCACATGCACCTGGTTTATGCTAGTATGATTTAGGTGTTGCTTTGCATGAGCTCCAAAAATTTTGTGCAACACTTTGCTTTGCAATTGGTAAATCCCCCTTTCAATTCATTCATAATGAAGGCAAGTTGATAGAGAACTTGTAGTTGTCACACATAGTAATCAAATACAAGTGGTTTGCATGATTGTTTGCAAATTCTACATGTTTTGGTTTAGACTGTCTAACAAAGGTGCACCATAGTTGGTCATTGGCTTAAGTAGTGACTACCCAAGTTAGACAAGAATGACACCCATATCTTCATAGAATGTAAAGGAATGGTAGTTTGTGGCACACACAACACATGCACATACGTAGCACACATAACACATGCACTTGAATCCTTAATTCTAGGATAGGAAGCCTAAGAAATTGTTAAGGAATCACCTAAACACCTACATATTACCCCAAGATGGGCCACCATTGCCATGTCGGAAAATGTTTGACCATTAGATGAAAAACTTCATGCATAGAATTCTCTTTGAGAAGCCCCAAAATCTAATCCCAGAGACTCCTAAAATTATAGTGGGTCATGTTAGTTTTTTAGTGTCTTGCATTCAGGAGGTGGTGAATTTTTCCTCAACTCACTTTATTTATCCATAGATGCCAATGCCTATTTTATCCATTAAAATTCCCAATGTTGCAAAAATGTCAACACAAATTCATATGTTTTGCATTCAAGATAGAAAGGTGTAAACTTATGTAGATGCACCTAGTAAATTGGCTTATCATTAATAGTCTGAACAAAAAATGGGTAGTAACGCACAAATGAAATTGGGGTTCCAATGGAAACTCACCCATAGTGTATGCTAGGCATCAGGCTACGCATACCCATGATGGCACGCCTTTTGTCATTAAAGTAACCATTTCTTGAAATTTTCATTGAATTTAAACAATGTCACCATACATAGAGTCAAATTTTGCAGCAAAATTTCAACAATTGCTTCAATACAAGTTTAAGGCCCAGATTTCTCAAGAATAACATAACTTCTTGCCTTTACATTGTGGAAAGTTGTTCAACCAAAACTAGATTAGCACAACCTTATCTTGAGCAGCAAACACCAAAAATAAAATAGGTGTGTGCTTATAAAACAAGGCTTGGAAGCAAAATTGTTCCTAAAATTCCAATCTTGTTGCCTTCCATGAATGCTCCAAGCACATTGTTCATCGGATCTTGGAATCACATGCTTGCCCACATCTACAAACTCGCTACCTAGTTGGAACAAGAGTGTGAAGTTTTTAAGCCCATCTTCTATCAATCAGACACCATGAAGGTTGGGAAACATGTATAAATACAAGACCCAAATGTCCTTTTGCAAGGCAACAAGTTTTAAATGCACAAATTGGAGAAAAAAATAGTTGAATATATTTTATATTGATTTACAAAAAAAGGTTAGGTGGGGATGGTCTTGAAAAATTTATCCTTTTCATGTTGTTTGTAATTCGATTCATTTTGGGTGCAACAACACAACTTGCTAGTTTGCATGATGTGCCTCCACCACTAGGTCTTTAATGCATCTACAAGTTCAAGAAGCCTACAAGTCATCCATCTTTTTGTGATTGCAAAATCCATGACTAGCCTACCTTTTAACACCAAATGACAACTACATGAAGGGTTGCACCTACCTCAATATGCATAGTTCGAATACCGGCACTTTCCCATTTGCAGAAATTCCACGATAATAAGTATCTTCCACCACAACCTCAAAGTTGGTCTAGCACGCGCAACCACGGTTTAGGTCGTGATTGGATTTCAAGCTAATATTGTTTGCACACAACTTCCTTGCATGTGTCCTAGTTGTTCAAGAGCGCTTTGCTTCATTTGTAGTTGCATCGCCAACAATGACAATATCGTTGACCCTTCAACATCTCCTTGAAATGAACTCCAACAAGGGAAATCATAACAATGAATTTTTGCCTAATTTTTAAAAGCCACATAATATCCTAAGACCAAACCCTATCTCCATGCCCTTAGTTCATTTGGTGTCTTCTAGTTTAGTCGATGTGTAATTAGGGTTCAAAGTTCCAATACTTAAATTTAAGATAAATAAATAATAAACAAATAAAATAACCTATGTCTATTTGCTCTAGATTGGTTTCACACCTTTTAGAATATGCAACCATGTAACGTAGTCATGACCTTAATCATGTAGTCGCATTGATGACTATAGTTGTAAACTTGATTTATTCACATGAAAGTAACAACTACATGACTACAATTGAGACATAATCGCAAAATTGTCCAGTCATAAAAGACAACTTTTGCCATAGCGAGATAAAACAATACTCCTCAAAATTCCTTCTTGAGAACGCATTAAGATTTGCAAGTTGCAAAGCTTGCAAAATTGGCTTCCTCTAGATTGTTGTAGACCATCTTGATGAGTCTCACTCATACTCTTAGGCAGACAAAGTTATTGCAAGTGTAAATGTAGGGCAATGAAACACATGAGATTGCAAAGTGACTCACGACAAGAAATTAATAGAACTTTCAAAGTTGATGCAAGTTAGGATGATCAAGGTGAAGCATTAAGATAAACATGTGAAGTAAGCAAGTGAAGATGATGAAGGTGTAGGCGTAAAAGTAAGGGGCCGAGATGCGAGTTTCTCCGAGCAATGCACGGGTAAAAAACTCGACATGAAACTCAGTTCATAACAAGTACTATTCAAAATCCAAGTTTCATGGCCCATTAGGCCCATATGTAATTTTTTCAAACCATCTTTGAAGTTACATCCTATAAATCACCCAAACATGAGCTTCGAGTGCCATGTTTGCCTGACTTTACAAATAATTTTATATGTGTGAATTCTTTAGGTATTTGCTAGGTGTTAAACTAATATTGATTATCAGACTCTATCCTTACTACTGGTCTAATAATTTACCTGAATGTTGAAACTAAGGTTGCAATCTTTACAAGGGAGTCCCAGACTGATTTCCACACAAACATTTGGTATTTTAGTCAATTATCACTTTTTGCTTGCATTTTCCTTACTTGTCCCTCCTGTAAGGTTATGATTTTCCATGTGTCCCTTTGCACTCATGCCCCAATTAAATCACATGTACTTACTTAAATAGTATATTTATACACTTCTAATTGTTAGTAGTTCCAAAGAATAAAAGAGGCCTCATCATGCCAAGTTTACCCCCAAAACTAAAGGGAGTTGAATCACACGGTCATCTAGATCATTTGCCAAGTGGATGATATGAAATGTTCACTAGCATTTATTTAGGTTTCATTCGTTTTAGGACAAATATTCACTATAATTTTTATTTTGGTTAAGTAGACTTAAGCCCATGACCAGGTGAGAATTTCATGTGCAAACATGGGGTGTGACAAGTGAATAGATTTAGCCCAAAAATATTATGAATATTTTGTTGTTGAAGATGAACCTATTTTCCAAGGCTCAAATTTCATGTGCAACAAAAACTGAACAACATCTGAGAAAAATTATCAATTTCCTGAAATAATACTGATTATATTTGCAGAACTTAATCAGATCTGATTAAAATATATTGATAATTTCTCCATAGATATGTAACAGACTTGAACAAATTGTGGGTTCACATTTTCTAGCATGATGCAAAAGAGATTTTTTTTATAAAAAAAAGATAATTTAATTTGTAAAAAGATCTCACATAAATATTTAGAGTTCATAGACTTGTTAAGCAAATGAGCTTACCTTTTGATACACTGGGGGTGTATTTAATTTGTTCATACATGGTTATGTGCTTAGACCCTTTCCTGTGACCCATCATTTTAGCCAACTGCTCCAAATCCTAGCTGTTTATGAAATCATTCTCTAACAAAACCATTGAAAATGAACAAACTTTTGGTGGAGTTCCTTTGGGTTATGAGTGATATTTTGAGTTTTAGCAAAGATAAATTTCACGTAGCTGACAACCTAAAGTAAGTGCATTTTTTTCCTTGATAAAAATTTGTAAAAACTTGTCCACCATGAATTGCATTTGGTTTTGTTGTTCCCGCATGCATAGCAAAGATTTTCTATATCTACATAGTGAAACATCGAGAACTTATGATTAAAAAACACTTGTATACATATACAAAACATAGGAAAAGTTGAAGGGGATTGTGGGATCAAAATTTCAATGTTTATTCATATTGTGATTTTTTGAAAAAAAATCTCCTATTGTTAAATTAAAGCATTCTCATGTAAATTGCATAGGACAAATCCAAGATTGCTTGGGTGTTTTGTTAGGGCTTTAGAAAAATAAATTCCTATGATATTTTAATTAGTGATAGATGTTGTTGGGTGAAATGCGTGTTACAAGAAAATGTCCTGTCATTGATGATAACAAATTGTGAGATTTAAAAAAACAAAAGTTTATATACATGAAACCATCAAGATTATTTTGGAGTTATGCAGTAACTGCTGCAAACATTACAAATGGCGAAAATTGATCAAGAAAGCAAACAAAATCAACTGCATCTTGAAGAATTTCAATTTCTTCAGGTTTGTGCATAAACAATGTAACATGTGAAAATACACACATGTCCAATTGTGAAGAAACTGTTGGCAAATATTATGGTCACCTTTTGAGTGATCAATTAATCGTATTTGTTGAAATGCAAAAATTTCAAAGACAATGTTTTGCCAAAATCAATAATTCTCATGGTGTTGTCATCAAATTATGGTGTTTACAAATTCTATGCATGACCTTGCACTATCAGTATTGCATGACTGTGAATAACATAATAGTTCCATATTAGATTGTTATTGCTACCCCAATAATTGGAACAAAAGTAACCCTAAGAGGAACATAATGGAAATCAAATTTAAATATTAACAAGTTTTAAATGATCATACAAAATGTTGAACTTGGACATATTGGGCTAGAGTCAAGTTCCTCAAGGGGATGTGCCAATGCACACAAGGCAACGAAGAGAATTCCAAGCAGAAAAAATCAGACTTGAAGCTGAAGTTGTGAAATCGAAGGTTGATAATGCATTAATGCAGCAAGCTCAAGGCTTACATATTTGTAGAAGCCGACACCAAGTTCTTGTTATACAAGACAATGACAATAAGGCATTGCTATACCTTCTACATAAAGATGATCATCCTCTTCCACATATAAGTAGATGTTCACCTAATTATGATTGGTTAAACTCTTTCCCATGGTATTGGTCTCTTATACTTTTCACGTATTATTCGATGGAAATGTAAATGTTTCAAACATTGTAAAACTTCGGATTTGGTATTGTTAAAGGGTCAACTTGCAAAAGAATTTTTTTTTCTAAATGAGATATATTTATATCTCACATGTTGGGGATACAAAAGTTCAAAACCTGATTATGTCAACTACAGGGCATTTACTTTAAGTGAATGTAACACAATTTTGGGACAATATTCCTCAGTATAGACAGTTTTTTTGGAGAAAATCTGCTCACAAGTTAATGCGGTAGGAATGAAAATTGTGCATTTTGATTTTGGTTTGATGATTTAATAAACAATGGACAATATTGTGTGACATATCAAAACAAAAATATTTATGAGTAATTCGAGACCTAAATCACAAGACTGATCATTTGATTGAAATAAAGTGTCCTAATATATCATATGGAAATGTTTCGCTCATTTCAACATCTATTTGATACATGTAGTCAATTATGCCTATAATGTGGAATTTTTGTTTATTTTTAAAGCCTGTTGTGATGTGGAACGTTCATAATTGGCCAAAAAAGACAACCAAAAACAAATTGAGTTTTGGTGTTCATGACTATTCAGGTTAGGAACTTGGAGAAGACTCTGCGCATGCTAATCAGACAATATAGTGAAGAGAGACGACTACTCCATGAAAAACACAAATGTGTGGTGTCTGAACTCAAAGCTGATCAACAGGTACATTGATGCAATAACCAAACATTATTGATTGGCTTATTATAAAGAAAATAGCCCATAGGAAAGTTTGGAAAATGAAAGTTTCTATACTTTCTCCAATGTGTTTAAATTTTGGAAAACATGTTCATTCTTATGAGGAACTCTAGAGAATTCCTTCCATAATAAGGCACATATCACTTAAATGCAATGAAAAGATATCAATGTGAGAATTTGGATTTGATCAAATTTTAAAACTATATCATTGAAATCTCTTAGTTAATTCATCATCACGATCGATAATTTTTTCATTGAGATGTCAAGAACCAAATAAGATGTGCTTTCTCTCTCAATCCTGATGTTTATTAGTATTTCACGTCATAATTACAATCCAAACAAACTAAGTCATAAACCTATATGGAAATAAAACTATTAACATCCAAGAATGTAATTTATATAAACAAAACCCCCTTTTGACACAATATATAGTTAATTTTTATAAAAAAAATCACGTTCATGTGTAAAGCTTAACTAGTCAGAAAAAATTGATCTTTGAATTGCATTGATTAAGTGTCAAGATGATAGAAAATTAAAATGGCAACACATCTACAATATTGTGTGGAGATGTGAAGTGAAATTAACTGTTATATATATTTCTTATATCTTTCTTATGCAAAGTTTTGCAACAAGAACATGATTAGCCGGAGGGGAGAATTTCTTAAAACTAAGAGGGTAAGTGCAATAATACATAATATACCTTTTTTTAATATGCAGATGATAATAATGGAGTTATATAAATAATATTGACTTTCACACTATAAAATGGAAAAAATCCTAAATTTGAAACACCACCTGCATGTACACAGAGATTGAAAAGCATGATAGTGCAAAAATCCAAAGAGCTCAAGAAATTTAGGCACTTAGCTCAACGTGTTCTTCAGCAACGAAGTGAAGTTGAACTATTCCTTATTGACTCTATTAACCTTGTGAAACATATAGTGTGGACGGAAACACAAAAATCTCACACTTTAGTAACACATATGGGACGTCAAGGAAATGGACAATTTAGCAAAGAAAATAATAAATCAAAACTATACTCCAACATCCCAACCCCAATTTTGCCAGCGATTCCATCATGTTCTTGGCCAGGGGTTGGCCCATGGCCTCAGGTTCAACCGTCGATCCCCTACGACTCAAAACATTCCTCGGGAAAAACATATTTAGAAAATGATTGGAACTTACAAAATGAAGAGTTTGCAAGAACTGTTCTTGGACATGAGATTGATAGTCAATTGGACATTTTGGATGATTTAGATGAATCGAAAATCCATGATAAAATTTTGCCAAAAGTTGACATTTCAGAACTTTCATGGACAGATCGAGACAAGGTGTTGAGATATCTATTTAAGAAAATAAATATTAGTCATCAAATACACAATAAAAACAATTCATATAGTTCTGAGAAGAATAAAAGTTCAAGAGGCATTGCTTGAATATAATGTGTGATTGTACTTAAGTGAAGTAATCTAGACATATGTTGCAAATGATAATGAAAATCTCAAGCTTATAGCATTAATATTTTTAATTGCATATTGTATCAATTACAATGTTTGAGTTCTCAACATCTATTTCAAGTGGAACATAACATTGTCAACTAATTTTAGAGTTATTATTCCACAAATTCAAAAATTATGTGCAGTTAAGTCATTTATTCATGTTTTAACCTTTCAGCAAAAGATTGGGTAAAAAGTACTTGTGTCAACCCAATCTGATTTTGGGTACCTGAATGGATGGTTAGGCAGGTATCTTTGTTCCTGAACCCGCCCAACAACTCTTAGGATATTAACTATTTAACTACAAATTGCCCTGAGATGAGGTTGGTTAAAGAAAGAAAAAATCAATTTAAATATGTGCATTTATGTGTTGTTCTCCAAGCTTCCCTTTGTTAGTTTGTGTTATACTACAAGCTCTAATCAAGTTATTTCCCAGTCTCTTTTATTAGAGGATACCAAGTTTTATGGATTGCATAGTCAATTCAGTTATTTCTCCAGTTATTGGTCTTCGATTGCATGCCATATTTAGACCTCATAATCTTTTAAGCAAGATAATACTATAAATGCAATTTTGGCCAAAGGGGTGAATCTCATGAATTTAAGAGTTGGAATGAAAGTGGTCACTATAGTCAATTTGAACAAAAAGTTACAAGTGTATGTGTGATTGCTTTGTTTCGGTCCACAAGTATGCGTGATTTGTAGGCTAACCATCTTGGCAATCAACTTGCGTGGTGTGAAAAAACAATATTACACCCATCTATGCAAGATCAAGAGCATTGACACCAAGAATTGTGATGCAAATTTGACCATAAACAAAGAGTGGCTATGGGAAACAATGTGCATTGAAAAGACATCAAAGTTAGAACAAAGGGTTTAAAGAGCATTACACACTTTTGTAATTGACAAAAAGTAGACTTAAAACAATCAATCATCTTCCTAGCAATGCTAGGAATAGCTGATGCCTCATTCTTGAATTTAGTTTGTTCAAAATCATTTAGTGCCAAAAAAATAGGACATATCAAGGTTTACAAGGTATGAGAAAGATTAGGTGAAATCCTTTGATGTTTTTTTCTGGTTACTGGGGGAGTAACCAGCCAACCTGGAATCTATATACTTATAAAGGTGGTTTTTTTGGTTTTTTGTGTTTTTTTTTCGTGACCACACTTTAAGACCCTCCGAAACTATGAACCTTTTTACTACAATTTTGGTATTGTTGGAAAGCCCTCAATGAGATGGTGTACAATGGAACAAAAGTGATTGAATTTAGAGTGAGTTTTTTCCTTGAAAATTTATAAATTTTATATTTTCAACCAATCAATGTCTTTTCATCATATTCTCCTTTTTCTCTTTTCACCACCTAACCCCTAAAACTCAATGCCAATGACATTTGAGTTCAAAATTGGACGTCAATTTTCGTAAAAAAAATGTTTTTTGAAAAATCATGTCTTCTAAAAACTTGAATAGGTTTTTTGGAAAGTTATATCCTTTAGAGCCTTGAAGATGATCCCAATTGGGCCAACATCACAAAGACCCATTAATATAAGTGAAAAGAGGAAAATTGTGGGCAAAACATAAAGGATAAAAGTTCCCATTAAGTTTCATAATTTCACAATCACAAATACCCAACATGTTTTCAATAGCACCTCATTTTGTTTCACATGTTGAACTCTTGAAACTTATATAGGTGAAAGAATATTAAGACTTTTATGTTTATATGTGTGGAGTGAATACTTCTATATTGGGGAGTCTTTAAACTTTCAAAACTTTTTGTGATGGGCCAATAAAAAAAGGCTCATTACAAACAAAAAAAAAACTTTTAAGGTGCCTTTCAACTAACCATTATTGATCACATTATATAACAACACCAAATTTGCTACTTCTTCATGTTCATAAAGAGATATTCTAATGTCACAACACTAAACTAACCTAAAACCTCCATCTTATGCCTAAAGAAAAGGGATAAGGGCCCATCAAGTAAAACTTGATTTATGATTACTATAGAAATGATTCATTTGTACAAAAACAAAAAACAAAACATTAGAACTTGCAATGAATAAAACACTAAAATTTATAAATGTAATTCATAAAACATAAGGAAATACAATAATCTTGAACATAATTCAATTACAATTTTGGTCGAATTTCACCTTGTCTTCGTTAGAATGCTTAATTTCAATGGTTGCATACCCACATCAATACACACCTTTGTCCATTCCAACCAACCTTTCCCCAATTTTTCAATCCATGTTATACACTTCTAAAAGTTTGTGTAAACAATTTAGATAAAGATGTTATGGAAGCCCATAGAAACTTTGTTGTTTGTTGTATCATATTGGCATGCTTTTAAACATGTGCCTTTGAAAGGTTCCTCCAATCCCAAGTTTTCACAACTCACAATAACATTCAAGGTTGCAACCATTGTTCCCAAATTTGCACCTTCATTTTTTATGTAAACAAACATTTTTCCTCAATCCATATTTGTCAAGCAAAGCTTGAAGCTTCACCACTTATCTTGGTTGCTTCAAACAACCTTATTATAATTATGTTTTTGGGTTGTTAGTCTACATAAATGAAACTTAACAAATGCAAAGATGTCATTGGCATCCATTAACATCCAAGAATCAAAAGTTGTCATTGTTGACAATCAATCTTCCAAGGCAAGTAATACATACTTTTTTTTTTTGTCTTCTCCACCAATTTAAGTAAAACCTCTTATATGAAGGTCTTCATAGAAAGAAAAACCATTCATGAACACAATTGCAATGCCAAATGTTGTAACTAAACATTATCCCTTGTTTGATATGGGGAACAAAACTTAGTGATGAAGAGAACCAAGTCTTGTAGAAGTGTTTATTGCTACTTGTGATTCTTCTTAAACAAATCCATAAAACCAAAAAATTCAAATATGGAACTTCATCCAATCGTAGACCTTTTCTTAGCAAGTCATCAAACATCAAATGGGCATGTATCTATGTTGTTCATTTCTTCAATAAATTTCTAAGCAAATATACAATGCTCATCCTTTACTACTTTATCACGATTATGATGCCATTAGTTTTGAAATAAATGATAAGACCCTTCTGACACTTTCTTCATTGAAAAAGGAGTGTAAGATTGGTTTATTTTTGTAACAAACAATGCAACGCATTAATTGAGGATTGATGAAATCTATAGACCTACCATCAAATTTATATAGAAAAAATGTATGGGATAGAAGTTTGGCTACATGGTTTCCAAAACTTAGCTTATGTGTGTAAAGCCTTGAAAACTTCTACTATAACAAGCCCATCAATCTCTTTAGTTCCACTTCCATGTGATGATGAAGATGATTGTTCATGCACACTATAAACCTTTCGATTTCATTTTTGCCATTATCTTATGACAAATTTGGGACCTCAATTAACACAATGTCATTTTTTTTCTCTTTACAATCCTAGTAGATAAATTGTTAAACATTCTCGAAATCAAGCATCAAACCTCATCAAAATTCATCTTGACAAAATGCATTATGCTCCTCTCACAATGAAGAATGCAAAATGTGAATTATGTAAGTTACAACCTCTATGATTTACACTATGCAAGCAAATCACAAAGCAAAAAAAATAAAAAATGGAAGGTATTTTGCACTTGTTGACAAGAGATTATTGTTTGTCACACTTTGCACTACCCCATTTCAATGTTAAACAATGCAAAAACACACAATAGACAATGTTCAAGTTCTTAGAAATTACTACCTTAAAACCAAATTGCACAAATAACTCAACTCCACTACCAAATGGATTCCAAGTTCACAAGAAATGAAAGAACCAAAATCAAATTTTGCATCTAGCAAATGTCAAGGACAAAATAAAGATACAATTTTGAGACAAAAATTGAATGACTTTATTGTTTGAATAATGTATGATGCAAGTTGTGCATGAGATCAATTAGAAATACAAAAGCCACACTTGTGTTGTCAAAATTGACAAGTTGTGCCTTTCAAACCTTTTTTTATTCTATCCAATGAAATTTTTAAAAAATCATTAACCTTTTAGAAAAAGTTTTATCAACTAAGACTCCTATAAGTCTTACAAAATAACATTTAAAAAAATTCCATTGGCCATGTCTTCTAGAGGTTTTTGCCATTTGTTCTGTTTTTAAAATTACACCTTTTAAAAACTTCTATCAATTATTCTTTTATAAGTTTTTGTTAGTTTTGGATCTTCCAAAAACATATAAAAAATAACTTTTAAGAAAATTCATGAATTATTCTTTATGGATTTTTCTTAAAAAATCTAGAATTTAAAATTAAATTAAAATTAAAAAAAAAAACTTTCAAGTTCAATCCTCAAGGATCTTTTTGAAAAAATTTAGAAAATTTCAAACATATTTTTCATGGATCTTTCTAAAAACCTTTTAAAATTTCAAAACATATTCTTCATAGATCTTTCTTAAAAAAAATTTAAAAATTTCAAACACATTCTTCATGGATTTTTGTGAAAACTTTAAAAACTTCCAAACATATTTTTCATGGATCTTTGTTAAAAAAAATTATTTTTCCAAATATTTTTTTTTCATAGATTTTTCTAGAAACTTTTAATAGCTTCCAAACACATTTTTCATGGAACTTTGTGAAAACTAAAAAAATTCCAAACATGTTTTTTTCATGGATTTTTGTAGAATCTTTTATAAGCTTCCAAACACATTTGTCATAGATCTTTTTAAAAACTTCTAAATTTTTCCTTTATAAATTATTATCCATGACAACAAACTTAACAAAAGCTTTAAAAAACCTCAAAGTTTACACTATTGACAATTCTTTACTTGTCAAAGTTCTTTCAACTATTCACCCTTTAGAGGTTCTTAGGACCTCTAGTTTAACTTTTTGATACCTGCCACTTAAAACTATAAATAACCAAATATATAACTAATGATTATCTGTAATTGTTTCAAAGAACTGCCCAACGTTGGTCATATGACGAATGTTGGCTGATTTTAAGTCTTTGGCCAAACTTGGGTCTAGATCAAAATGTAAGAACTAGATGCTTGTTTGTTGCAAGGACTTGGACCGAACCTTAGAACCAAACCCGACTTTAGAATTGGACCTACCAAGTCTACACGGAGCTAGACTTGTCATGGAACCAAACTTGATAGGTCTTAAGGTTTTTTTTTGCAAGGTCCAAATCATAGGGTTAAATAGGAGTTAAGATCCTAGTTTTAAGTAGGGTTTAAAGTTTTTAGATCCTAGGTCTGAATTTTAAAGGTTCTAGGTTTTTACATCTAATGTTTGGACAATCAAATACCATTTAACCACTTCTGGGGCCTTTTTTTATACTTACCTTCATAGCTTGTTTCTTGTTTCTTAGACGTCAGTTACATTCTCTAATAGGCCCCAATAGACCTGTTGCCACATTATGGATAGCCATTCACCCAGTCCTGACATACTTGTCACTTTTCCAAGATGGAATAGCTGCCCTTCTATGACCAATTCCAGTATCAGAATTGGCATAGTTGCTCTTTAACAGCAGCTTCAATGGTTCTCTTAAAAAATCTAAAACCCAAAAATCAACCTTGAACCCAGAATGGATGGGTCTCATAAAGCCTAGAATTGTCAACCCAGCAACCAGCAGTCTAAAAAGTTAGAGCCAACCCCACAACATTTGACAAGTTTTAATTTCTGAAAATATTCCCTACACCCAGCATCAGAGGGTCTTCCATTTTACAAAAAATTCTAGACCCACACCCCACCGTCCTTCAAAAATCAAGAACCAGCCAACATTAGTCACAACATCAGATACTACTTTGAATATCATACTGAAGTAATTGTGCACCGCAACTCTTAGACATTCAAAATTGCTATGGCCATTCAAAGAAATGGATGAACACCAGAGTCATTGTCCAAAAGTTACACCAACAGATATCCCAAATGAAGCAATGTGCACAATTGCCCTGAACTCAGGATAAAACATCAACCTCAGACCATACAATTGTTGACTCAGCTGCTGTTTCAAAGAACGGGGACAGACCTTCAGTTAAGAAATTTTCAGCTTCATATGCATCAATACGAGTTGCATATCACATTACCTCCTAATGAGCCCATGTGCATGTGACCACTACCTCAGGTTTCATGATTTTACTCCGTAAAATTCTGCCAAATGAGGTTGGAGAACTCCAAATCTACAAGCTCATACCTCAATGCTTGACACAAGGGGTGATTTTGATGTGCCTCCATGCTTCAAGCTTCGGCCATGTGATCCAACCCCTGATTACCTGACATGTGTGAAGTCTGCATCAAATTTCTGCAATGCTAAGCTTTAGTTATACAATGATATGGTCACTACTCAAATAGCCCACAACTATGATGATGAGTGCTTAACAACCCATTCTACCAAAGTTGGCACTGCAAATCCTGTTGCTCCCAACTTGTCTTTCCAGACAGGCCCAGCAATGTCCAAATGTGCCCACAGAAGCTTCTCATCCACAAACTGCACAACACACATCATGATTTGAGTTTCTGTGGCACTCCATTGAAGCAATGTCCAGGGAGATGCTGCATAGGACAGGATGCAACAGCTTTGTCACAAGGACACAAATGTCTGGATTCACAATAACTAGAAGCTCACAAGACAGCATAGTAACAGGAAGATACAAGGAAAGTCGCAATGGATCTTCACCCGCTTTAAGAAGAGTGCAGCAGTGATGGAACCCCCTGGACGACCTCCTGTGTTAACCATATCTGCAACATTTGACTTCATCATGTCCCAGTACCCCTCTTCCATGGGCATCCGCCACAACTTCTCTCCAGCCCTCTTGGATGCCGCTGACAGCTCTTCAGCCAGCTCATCACTGGGTGAAAACATGCCTGTGCTTCAAACCATCGTTGTTTCAGTGAGGGCAATATGCAAATTCATGCCAAACAAGCCTAATAAAGACATGTCTATCTAACACAATAGAGACAGTACAAAGCCAGAGGTCAATGAAGAGAATTAAAAGAACAAGACTGACCTCCAATTTCATTTCCAAGGGCAATGATGCATGCTCCAGTCAAAGTTGCAAGATCAACAATCTGCAAATTGAAATGTTTTAACATCAACAGGTCAGAGGCTAAAAGAAAAAGACAAGGAAAATTGAGAAGGGAAAAAATAGAGGTAGAATCCGCTATTACTTCATGACTAAAAAAGATATCCAGGCTGTTCAGACATTACTGAGTTCGCAAAGTTCAACTGACACAACTGCAACTGCTATAAGATTTCACCACCCCAATAAATAGAGCTTCAAAAAGACCCTCCAAAATCCTCAGATACAAGTACAGCAATGGTATCTTGGGCAGCACTGGCATGTATGGAATCAGAGGTCAGTATAATGGAACTCAGAGGGTGTATACTGTATACCTTGTCAACTTTAAGCTCACTGGCATAGACAAGAGCATCTGCTAGGGTAAGCCTACCCTCAGCATCTGTGTTATTAACCTGCATAAACCCACATAGTGCTTCCTCAGTAAAGTTCCGATAAGTTTGAGATTAAAATCAGCTTACTCAATAATATTCAGACATGAAACTAGGTATTTGATATGAAAGACCAATAAGGACATGGCATGCCATAGAACCTCAATTGTTTTCCCATTGGAAGCTGTGAGTATGTCACCAGGTCTCATGCCTCCTCCACTTATCATGTTCTCACATGCTGCAACAATGAAGTTGACCTGTCATGCACATTATCAACATACAGATACCAAAATTGTTGATTTAAAAGTGCATAGATATGGCCAAATCACATCTCCAATATAGAAGCATCACCTGCTCAAGAGCACCATAGTTATGCATAAGTAAGATACAAGTCTAATGAAAATTGAGGAATCTTGATGCTCATGATCAAGAAAGCCAGAACAATGTTCAAAACATTTCATTGAAGACTTCCAGGTAAGGACTGAAGAACCAGCATGAAGAAAAACACAGAAGGGTAGAACTTGAACTTAAACAATGAGACTAGCAATATGAACAATATTGACAGTCTCTGACTTGTTCAGGTACCATCAACAGTAACATGTATGGTTGTAACTTATCTATCACAAGCAGAGTTATGTATACATAAGAATGCAAAAGGAACAAGGGAAAACTTTTTGTATGGGCTGTGCATATTTAAGTGTTTGTCATGTAGTTCAAATCATTTAAGAAGGGATTTAAGATAAACTCCTCCAAGATTTTACCTCTACACCTGGTGGCTTGATGGCAGCAATTGCTTTTGCCGCTCCAAGCACAGCAGCAGCACCTCCCATATCAAACTTCATGAGCTCTATCATTGAACCAGGTCCAGTCTTCAAGTTGTAACCTCCACTGCTCAATCCAAACCAAACATCATGGCCTAACCCACCAATTTTAATCATAAGAACTCCAAAGTCCTCTAAAGGATGAATGAGACCCATCAAATGATGCTTTAAATCCAAACTGATGGGCGGATGATTAGATACCTATCAAAGGTTAAACCCTTCCCAACAATTGCAAGTTTTGACGTCACTGTGCCAGTGGCTGGTGTGTAGCAGAGGTGGATGAACTTAGGAGGATTTGTAGAGGCAGCAGCCACCCCAAGGTAAGCCCCCATCTTAAGTGCCTCACAGTCCTTTTTGTCCAGAATTTTTGCTGACATCACATCCCCATGAGCTGCAGCAATATTTTCTGCCTCATCCGCAAGCACACCTGCCAAAGACATCACATCCTGAAAACAAACTCTTGTACAAATTCAGTGAGAACAAACATCATTTGGTGAAAGAAGAGACTTACTGGGAATGAGCACATTGGGAGGTGCATTAACAAGTTGTCTAGCGAGGATGACACCAGCACATTTTTGGACTGTATGTGCAAGCCGGTCTTCCAGATTTGAACCCATACCCATGCCAATCAATTCCAAACTCTTCAACGTTGTCTTCTTGGACTCTGACTTGAACCGCACGTCCTCAAATGACCCCAGCAACACTCCTGTCATTGTATTAACTCCTAACCAGTCTCAGTATTGACATCAGCCTTCATGTCTGCAATCAATGACTCTCACCACAAAGATTGCACTGGAAATTTTCAAAACCCAGAATATAAGTAAAATCTGATATGTTCATTGCACCACACCACAAATCCAACTTTTCATACAATACCTGTTGTAATGGCAGATGCTGCAGCCAGCTTCACATCCTCTGAGAGCTCTTCAGATTGAGCAATCAAAGTTGCCACAGAATGGGCCTGTGCAGTTTTAGAATGTGTTGCAATATTCTCTCCCAAATCCTTCCAAACTTTAAGGGATGAGCCAGCTGCCTCTAGCTTCCCAAGACCAACAAGGCCAACTCTCTTGAAACCATATCCTGCAAGCCGAGCAAAAGTTGACTGTCCAGATTTTCCTGTGAAGTCTTCCTCTGTTGTAATTTCCCCAAGAATGCCTCCAAAAAGTTTGTCTAAGTTCTTCAGCACAGGGTTCTGAAAACCCCCCTCTTCAAATTTTCCCAAGCTGCCTTCAAATACCCCTACCACCAGGATGTCGCCCTGCCATTTGTCAACTTCCAGGTCTGCTGGTCGGACAGCAATCTGGGCATGCATATGTGAGCCAATCAATCACACCAACCTCACAACTAATGCATTTGATGCAAGACCTCAAATGCAGATGCCTAATAACAACTTGGATCTTGCTCAGAGAGATTGCTCAGAGGACACCAGAAAATCCAAGGAAAAGGGGAAAAGGAGAAAGGCTCCCAAGTGGACAAATGCTGATTACTTTTGCTGCCACACCGCTGGTGACACATGAGAAGATACAGTTTAAAGCTTAAGCACATGTGCAAAAACTAAGCCATACTAACAAAAGAGACCATGCTGACAGGACACAGGTTCCCACTCTCACTCAAGGAGGCTCCAAAAGCTTTGGACTGCGCGACTATTCTTAGATTTTCTAAATAGCAGCTTCTCTGAGTACCTCTTGTTGATCAGAAGACACAAGAGTCCCACAATTGTAGGAGTCAGAACTAAGTAAATTTTTTCTGAGCTGCATAGACTTCAACACACATGTACTTGTATTACAATGTGAATGCAATATAGAGATGCAAAAAATGTTGGATTCAAAACATTCTCATAGTTCCCAGGCTATGTCATTCCAAAGGTTTCATTCTGCCTAACAGCTTCATAGACCTAGTCTTCACATGCATGATAGAAAATCTGCAACATTGCAACTAGATGAGGAACTTGTCTCACTACGACTGACTGCTTCAGAAATTAGGAACATGAAGCATAGTTATCCAAGCCAGAAGGAGACTCCCCCATAATATGATGGATAAATGGTTCACATCCAGTTGATACAATCAAATAACAACCTTCTCCAACTCTGATCTGTTTTTGTACAAATTAGGTACACTGAGTGCAGGATTTATTCAACATGGAGCCATAAGAATCAACTAGTCTGCTGGGGGAGAAGACAGAGTAATGGGATTGGATAGCGTAATTTTTTGCTATATAGAAGTGTTTGTCTTCCAGCTTTTCTACACAGAAACCATATATCAAGTTCTTCACATCCATTTAATATGCGACAAGCAATGAAATTGCATCCAATAAAGGGGCGCTACACTGCCAAAACAGCTGCGCCCAGCAGATTTGAGACCATTTTAGCTGTCCGACCGTCAATCTCCAAGCGCTCTTAGCCTTATAGTCTTCCCCCTGATTTTTTGAAGACTGCTGGGATTAGCTGCCTTCATTTGTATGTGGATGGAACCGAAATTCTCGGAACCTCGTCTCCCAATGTGACACAATTACAAGAGTGTATTTGGTGCATGTATCTTTCATTCGGATACACCGAGATGAGAATGCATGCCCGGCGCGTGAAACTCGAAAGCATGCGCAGGAAAAAAGTCAAGAAAGAATTGCAGACATAGACACTAATGAATCTCATAGCAGAAGCCTGCCTCCAATTTACCAAGACCGATAACATACCTCAGGGAGAACGGGATCAGCCGGCTTGGTGAGACCGACCTCCGACGCCAGCACAGCTCTAGCTACGCCCCTCCCAATCACCACGTGGCTGCTGAAGGGTGCTGCTGGTGATCTCAGCTGCAGCCATGTATGTCCTCCTCCTCCTCCTCTCGTCCTCCGTCCGTGCTTCCAAGCCTGCACCAGACAAGGTCCTGTAACATTATTATTCAGTGGCAGCAATCTGTGCAGCAACAGAGCAGCGACAGAAGAGCGTACAACCGCTCCCTGCAGGCCCGACATCTCGCCGTCGACCGTGAAATGAAAAGACAGAAAGAAGGCGAGAAAATCCCTTCAAAGAGCAGGTGCGGCGTCAAGGCAAAAAAGCTTACCTACTGGATTGGCTCATGGCTTATAAGTGATTGTTGGCTCCAATTCCACAAGATGTTCATTTCCCCATCAGCGGCCGTAAAGTGGAGTGCGCACATGGATGATCCTCAAATCCCTAACACCGGTCACCACTCACGACGCCAACAAGCGAAGCTCTTTTAAGTCCCACATCGGGGAGGGTTTTGGGGGGGCGGTTCCAGATCCGGTTATCAGGTACCTGGACTCCAAGCTCTGCAGGCGAAACAATAAATCAGACTTGGAACCATTCTTGACTCCGAATCCCGTTGTTCTCAGGATCGGTTTCATTTCGGTCTTAAGAACTTGGAACCCAAAATTCAAACATGTGAAGAGCCTCCTGTTCCAGAATCAAACTAAAAATTAAATCTATATAATACAAGGGGGTGTGGCACACACACTGGCCTTGCCATTTACATTAAAAAGGATCTTAAGGCAAAACAAGAATTATGGAAACTCAAACATTTCACCATGCAAAAATATAACCTTCTTCAAATAAAAAATCCTCTAAAAGAAACCAAAATCTTTCAAAATATTATTTACTTATATAATATCCTTGGGTGGTCGTCCTTTCCATCCATCCGTCCCATCATTCGTCCAGGAAGTTCCTCATCTCGAAAGAAGAAGATGATGGAATGGGAGGAGGACAACGACTCATGGCGACGACAACAGTTTATTCACACAAGTTTTGATCCTCCTGCTGCTGCATAAGGAGAACATCAAGAGGTCGAGCGCACAGGTACAACTGGTAATTCTATAATTAATTTCAAGTTTCAACACAAGCCAAAATATCATCTTTCAGAAATCCTCATATAAAAGTAGACCTACTATTTAGGGGTCGAAATTCCTTGAACTACTATACTCTATAATGAATCTAAACACAATATCCTTCCCTAACAAAAGGCCAATAAAAGTAATGATGTATGTATAATGTCTCTCTATAATCATCAAACCTACCCTTCCCATCTATGTCCTTCCATTTAAATTACCTACCCTTCCCTCTTACACACCTACTTTGTACCTCTCAACTTCCTTGGCATGAATGAAATGGAGTGGGTGGAGTGATACTAATCCCGGGCTTGTCAAATTAAAATGACCTTATGGATGCAATTTTATCTAGGCGTCAATTAAAAATGCATCACTATTGGGTTCTTGTTCTTCACATTAACTTAGATATCATGTACCCCAAGATAACAAAGGCAGAAATTACATCTTTATCACATCTTTATTGGGACTTTTGATTAAAAGGTGATGAACCTCATTGCCTTTTTCAACTATATTACAACTCCTCATTACTTTTTCTATTATAACAATTCAATCAAATTTTCTTTTTTGCATTAGTTTCATACCCAATTTGCTATCACATAGACACACACACAAAGGCACATTCAACTATGTCAAATGGTACCAATGATTTTTTTTTTTAATTTTGAATTTTGCAATGGAATACAAATTTGAAGCACATTTCCTAACTCCCAACCAAGAAAATAGATTATGGGAGCTTCATGATGTTCGGCTCAAATTAGCTTAACCCAATTTTGATTATAAATGGTAGGATGGCTAAAAAAAATTTGGCGTTAATCTTAAGTCTAAGGGATCAAGTTAAGACATATGTCCTTATCTCAATATGGGTTAGGGGGGTGGCTTGGTTAATATAAGGGGGGAAGTAAGATGGTCAGATTAAAACAAGGTCAGATTTCTTGTCCTTGTATGAGATTAACTAACCTTGTTAGATAAAGAGGGTATAGAAAAGTGAAAGATGTTTTCTAAAAGCTTCTAACAATTAAGGTTAAAACATGACAATACTAGTGGTGCCTCCAAGGAGTTGAAAAGCAAGGAACTAGTTATTGACTTTTTTTTCTTCTTCTTGAAAGATGAGTGGGGCATGAAAGGGTTGTAAGGAAGGAATGATGATGATAATTGTAAGGAAAAAGCACAAGATCTTCCCATATCATGACAAGGCAAGGTTGATGAAGGTGGGAGGCCACAATATCATAAACTAGCTAGCTCCTCAAGGGGTGGTCAAATCAACATTTGTTTTGGTGAATGGAAGCAAGATCCTCAAGTAATGGCGGTTGTAGCAGCATAAATGGAAGGGGAATTCATGAATATGGTGATTAGGGGGCGAATGGTGGAAACCAAGAAAAAATACTTAAATTGTGTTACTAAAATTAAGAGTAGGAGTAAAAAAAAAGGCCCCACTAAGGTTTTTGGTTGTTGGGTCTAAGAACAAACAAGCAATGGTTTGCCTTTTTGTAAAACCAAAAGAATAAAATATCTAGAGAGAAGCGAAGTTGTCCTACAAAGGTAGAAATCAAGAGGGTTGTTTTTAAGGTTATGGTTGAGGGCTTTGGAATTGTAGATAGTGGGAAATAAAATTGTAGTGAAAGGAAGGAGTTTAGGGAACAGGTTAAAGTTAGCTAGAAAGAAAGTGGAAGGACTCAAGGTTGGAAAAAACACATTATAACATCTCCTTGAAGATGTGAAATGTTTTGGTGTGTAATGACTTGCCGTAATCCTTGTGAAATGAGACTTGCATGAATAATTATGGTTTAAGGCTGCAACCGGTTAAGGGATGGTAACAAAAAGTAACGAAAGAAAAGAAATAAAGTTGTTGTTTGCAATAAACAAGAGAAGAATTATAAAAGAAACATAAGATAAACAAATAAGAAATTGTTAAATAAAAGGATTCTACTAGGTTTCAACATAGTTAGGCCATGCCTCTTTTTATAGTTGCAAGATAAGAAAGGATAAGGAAATCTATAGAGTAATTAAACAAGAATCAGAAGGTAAAGGTGGTGGAAATTGGTCAACAACTTATGACTCCCCCCTTTGATAATCTCCAAGGGGGTAAAGGGGAGTGGCCCAAGATAAGGTGTTAAAGGCGTGTTAAAATTGCGCATAATAAATGATGAAACTAAATGGGGTCTTCAAGTTGAGTTCATGAACATATCAAATTCCACAAACCAAATAAAAAGGTGATCATCATATTTTGTAACCAAAAAATGGTGCACACTTACAAACTATAAATTAATTGTAATTCATAAATTTTCTCACAATATAAACTTAGGAGGAGGCTACTTTTTTCCTTACAATATATTTTGCAATTTCTCACGGGGTTACATCAAAATGGAAAAAATGTGGTCCCAAACTAAGATTTTTAATTTTTATCAAATTATGAATCCCAAAATGTATAAATGACACAACCTTAACATCGGGTTCGCGATTAAGTGTGGAGTGCAAGGGCACATGAAGCTAAGAAAATGTGTTTAGGAGTGAAACACACTTTCACAAGTGGGGGAAAGTGCAAGAGATTGAACCCAATGACTTCTAGAAGCACTTCCACTTTGGGAGTTGCACTCATGTGAGAGTCCCAAGTGTTTAAGGCCTCAATTGAAAAGGTAAATAAGCACCAAATGGGGTCCCTAAGATTTCATTGGAAAGTTCTTGAAATATAAATGTTTAAAGTGCCCTCACATTGTCCATTTAACTTGAAATGCATGAGTTATGATCAAAAGAAAGGTCAAAAGTCAAACTAGGAATTTGATTCTCAACCACAAATCCCCTCAAATAATCTCCGATAGGGGCTTGTACTACACAATTAGAAAAATATTTTTGAAAGTTATAAGTCATTTCCCTTGCGTGTTCAAAATAGGTTTTGTTTGAAGAAGATATGAATGTCCAAAGTTTTGTGATAACAAAAGTTCCGATTTTGGGACTTCCACTTGGGAATCTTGAAAAAAAATGTTATTTGAATGTAACCCCTATGGATAATCATACAATATACTATACGGAGCAGAGTGGTGCCTCCTCCCAAAGGTTGTGGCCCATGTAAAGGTTTTACTTGAGGTCGTTCCTACTAAATCCACCATATCATTTACATTCAACTTGCATTAACCGCCTTCTTTTTTTGGTTGTGTAAGTTGATTTCATTTTGAACTCTTGCTTGTGATTTTTTCCTAGTCCCATCCCAAAACTCCAACATGCCTTCCTACCCCCAAAATGCTGCAAATGAGGAGCATGCCCCAACTATTTTTTTTTTCCGTTATTTCATTCTAGTACTCACATTTGGGTTTATTAAGGAGTTTGGGGGCACGTCATCAAGAGTTCATAATTTCCTTATTTTTCATTCAAATTTGACTTTTTAAAGATCTATTTTATAGCATTTGAAAATTGATTTCCAACATTGTATTAAACTTTTTAATTGGGGTTTATTTAAATCGTAAAAGTGTCATTTGAATGGTTAAAAATCACGTTGGTAGTTTGATTTTCAACCTTTCAAATGATCATAATTTATGTTATAGATGTTTATTTTAGAATGCAACCTCATTTTATTATGTTATTTTTCAAAACCTTTCAACTTTATTTTTAAAAACCCCAATTTGACAAGGTTTCACCAAAGGAATGTGTTTGAAATTTGTTAGTGCCTTAAACTTTTTCCCACTTATTTTCAAGTTTTGTTTTAGTTTTGATTATGAACCCAAGGTTAAGGTTACAACACACATGTAAACATCATATACATAACAAAAATAAATATGTATAAGTTTATAGTTAAAATTTTACAATAATTAATTGGGATGCTCATGGTTTTCATGAATTGGGATAATAATAAAAAAATTCAAAACTAAATAAGAACAAGCCATGTTCTCATGTCGATTATAGTGGAATCCATATAAAGACAAGATAAAAGGAAAGATTTTCAAAGATTTATCATCATTTTTAATGCAAAAATGACATTAATATGATGAGATGGTGGGATCCTACTACCAAGGCCAAGTTCTAGGGATTATGAAAATTCACGTCTCCAATTGGATCCTCTTCTAATTGTAAAACCTTCAATGTCTTCAAGTTGAAAAAAAGTAAAATATACATGAATATCTATAAGGGATATTAGGGTTTTTAATTGACAATAATATTTTGCTTACCTTTGCCTTTATTCTTGTTGCTATTTTTTTATTGGCAACATCAATGTCTAACCCATTGAATATTGTGAGTTTCTCATGGAAACTTCATTCATGATTTTCCCATAGAGTAATTTCAAAAGTTGGGGTATTATTTTAGATGCAATTGAAATATTAGTCACAATCAACAAAATGTGATGATGATTAGTCCTTGAATAGTGATAGTGATAGTGGCCTTAAGGTCACTCCATACCTTTAAAAAAATCAGAATTTCATCAAATGCACCAACTAGAAGGATGATGTGGTAAAAACACCTACAAGTAATTAATCTTTTCTTATGAATCAAACATTATATATATGATAGTTGCTTCAACTTCCTTAATATCTTTGCCATGGCTACTTTCAATGTTGAAATTAATGCATTTTTTCCATGTCAATGTTTTGAAATTCTTGGCTATTCTCAACATAGGGAGTATGTGGTGAAAGCAATTCCAAATAATGCAAAGATAACAAGTGATGTAGAGGCAAAATTTGGGATGAATCAAGGCACAAAATAAAATATTTGTACCTGTAAAACACCCTTTTGAAAGTTTCCTTTCCTTCAACTTGTTGTTCCTAAGATTTGTTCCTTCATATGCCATCATTAGACCTAAATTCTTTAAAGAACCTCTCATGAACAACAAGCCTCTACTCACAAATATAGTCCATAAGGGATGTCAATCCAAGGACATCGTGAATAGAAATGTTGAAATCAAACATTGTCACATCATGAATCTTAAGTGCTTTTGTTTCCAAGGTTGTCAAAATAGACATGACCTGGCCATTTTGTGTTAAACATCACATCAACATTTGTCATGATGCATCCATCACGTCCGTCAAGATTGACATAAGGAAAATTTTCATTTCACTTGGGCCATCACCATGTTGTAATAAAGGAAATTGAATTCTTATATTTGTAAATTTCATTGTGTAATTATCCTAAATAAGAATGAAACAAACTTTCAAAAGTGCAACATACTAACTTGATGCCAAAATGTTGCCTTGTGCAACCACTTATCAAACTGGGAGTTTGAAAATCCTTGCTTTGGGAACTTGTTGGCTTCCTTCAAGACACCAATTCATTCCATTGTTTGAGTTAGGTGACCTTTCGCTCATTTTGACAAAAATATACATAGACATATGTAGTTTTTTTGTGAACATTTCAAGTTCAAATTGGTATTGTAATGAACGTGTATTTTATGTAGGAACTCTCATGTAGGAATTCAACCCCAAAGGAAGGATTACATACAAGTAAATGCTTGTAGAATGCATAATAATGATCTTTTTCCATTTGTTCCATGGTATTCTCCATGAGTTCCTGGATCTTGCCAAATGAACGTTCTCCATTTGTTAAGAACCTTTTTGTAATATGGCATGACAACCATGTCAACTACAATAGAAAGCTCCTTTTGTACACACAATGGATGGAGAATTAATAGTTATTAAGTAAAATCACAAAACAAAAAACCAAAAACCCTGTCAAATCATGTTTTAAATTACATTTAAAAAAATATGCTTATGTGGTGTTACTTTAATGACATGTTCATCATGGAAAATTATGTTATAAGAATAATGTGGATGTTGAAAAATTTAAATTGAACTATTGTATCTTTTGATTTTGAATTTTGATTTGAGCAACGCATTTTTAAAGTTGAGCAAATGGTCCATCAAACATTATTAGTTTCACAAAAGGGCCTTTGATTTTCATAAGATATTCACTTTTTGATGTTAAATTTGCTTGTGATAATAAGGGACTATTAGACACACATAAAAAACACTCAAAATATTAAAAAATAATAACTTTATGTTTTTTCCAAAAAATTGAAAATTTGGATCTATTTGATGTTCACAAGTCCTTTATGACATGTAAATGTGATGTAATGTAAATAACATTACTACAAAATGTGGGTGCAGTTGATTAGTCTCCATTCAGTGGAGTAATGAATTCATTAAATCCCCATTAAGTCTTGTTAATTAAGACTAGTGAACTCATTCAAAATCAAATGAAATCATTTGGTGTACAAGGATGCATTTTGTTGTAGGGTTAAACCAAAGTTGTAATTTATAATGTACAAAAGAGTCAACCTCAAAATAGTTAACATGTTTTGGCATGATTTGAAATTATGATCATTTTTCAAGATGAAATGTAAATATCTAATGTAAAATCTTACATTTTAAGAAAATCATATTTAGTAAAAAATGATTAAAAAATAACATGTGAAATATTGGGGAAATTATAGTAAGTAAAGTAATAATTAAAAAAATTCCTTTCTATGAAAAAGTTTTGTTTGCAAAATGACTATAGTATTTTGAAACAAAATGAACATATTCATTGATTCATGATTTCAAGTTTTCTTGAATTAAATTTTTAAACATGGAGATCAATAAATGGATGTTGGTAGGAATTATTTTACCTTACACATGTATTAAAAAACCTTCAAATTTGAAAAAGTGTCTTCTAAGACTTGCCCTTGCACTTTTTATACACATCAACAATGACATCTTTGAATTGTTTCAAATTGAATGATGTTGATTTTTTGAATTCAAAAAAATTAATGGACAAGGTTGGGCCATTTTCCATGATCCAATTCCACAACCTTATAGCATGATGCATTATTTCACGAATGCAAGCAAACAAGAATAATGAATAAATGGAAATCAATAAAGAAGGTCAATCAACATATTTGTTTAAGTTTGTCATGATTGTGAAGAATTCAAAATGGAACATTTCAATTTTAATATTATCATTTACAAAAACTATTGAAATATTGTGAATCCATGGCAAAACTTCCACAAAGCCATGGGATGTATCCAACAATATAAAATTGACAAATATGTGTTAAGATGCATCCTCGTTATGGATGTGATTGATATATGGCATCCAAGTTTGGACCCTGTGATTGTCATCCCAAACAAAAAACATGTGCCCTGAGAATTTTTAAAATTTTTGATTCGTTATTAAAAAGGACCCAAATCTTTCATTCATTACTTGCTTGTGAACATTCCACAAAGGTGCGTGCTCATCAATGGAATTCTTTTCTCCTTTCCCATCACTATGCCAAAACATGGCTTTGATAACAAGAAAAATCCACTTTCATGGGTCCCAATAGTTGTCATACTTTTTGAATGGGAGTATTTGAAATTGCTAAAACTATTGATTGTTGGGTGTAGTAAGACCAGAGCTCTAATTACTACAAAATAACAAAACAAGACGATGGGACTATCTAGCATATATCAATGAAATTATTTTAAAAATGAGCAATTAACCATTGATCACAAAAAAAATGAATTATTCAAATCAGATGTTAAACATGGCAAACCTTTTTCTTTGTTCACAACACATATACACACATATATATTACCCCACCACATTGAGTTATTGCCCTCCTTGCCTTCTTAAGGAACTAATCATTTCCTAAATTAATGGTGGTTACCTGGCATGACTCATATCCTAGTTATTTTGCCATTTCATTATTTTCCCACAACTACTATATTGTCCCTTCACTACCCAAGCAATAGGTTAATAACTTACCTTAGTAAATCTCTAATTACTTGTTGTCCCAATTATTATATTAAACATGAAGTAATTCACTAAAATGAAATCATTTACAACCTTAACATTATCCCTCGTCAATTGCAGATCACATTTCTATGAACCATATGAGTAAGATGTAAAATCTCCAATTTTACGACCTTGTGTTAATTCCACTAACTTGATAGGTTGTCATGAACTACTAGGCTTAGAGGTAGGCATATGTCCCACCTCTAATTGACTAATGGGAGTAGCAAACCCCACCTTTTTGTCCTTGTAAAGTGCATGGTCTTCACTCCCATTAAATGAATTTTTACATGGGTTATTGGAGGGTATCACCCCTAGCAACTAGTACTGGAAATTAGGATAGGCACTCACATAGGTGTTGATCTTGTGCCTATATAGTTGTTCATCCTTGTCCCACTTGCTGAAGGAGGCTACTATTGTATTAACAATGTTTTTTACATTTGTGGCCACTTGGTTATGTTGTTACCCTATTGCTGTCTTTGCTAGTCCAGTGAGCTTCCTCGATCTTCAACAATATATAATCTCATAACAACTATTTATAATCCAAGTGTCAATTTTCATCAATGATTGATGTAACAACCTTAACCTTCCATTTCAATAGACATTCCTTGAGTTCTATAACCACAATGTTTAGTAAAAGACTATTGATTGGAGGGTGGTTTCAAAGTATTTTAGTTCAACTTGTAGTGAGTAAATTTGGGATTTCAATTCATTATCCAATTGTTCGTTTTTTTTGAGTGCAACTACTACCTTGAATTTTGCTTTTAATTCTCATTTTTTTTGGAACTCCAATGTAATTTAGTGATGTCATCTAATCAAAGCTCCAATTTTTCCAATATCTTTTTAGCTTGTTGCATCGTTGATCACGAATGGTATCCAGTAGTTCTTGTTCCTTCTGGCCTAGTGTTTTTGAACTCTAATTGTTTTATTGCTTGAGCACGTTCTAACCATAGTGAAGCTATTATAGCCTCCATGAGTTTGGTTTTGTACAATTTTTTTTCCACCTTTACATACCCAACAACTTTTTTTTCTAGGTTTTCATTTAGGTTTTGAATATTTTCTTGTTTTACCTTCAAATTAGCTTCTAGTAACTCAATGTGCTCCTTATATTACCTAACCAACGTTTCAAATTGTTACATTTTTGTTTTTGTTTCTTCTTTTTGCTATTTGAATTCCTTTAATTGGATAATTATTGTGGCATACATTTGAACTTAACTTTTTACATGCTAATAAAAAGATTGAATAGCTAAAAAATCATTAAGGACTTTAATACTTGTTCCCAATAGCAAAGATGTTAGCAGATTAAGGTTAAATTGTTTGAAAATACCCCTTGGGCTACTAAAATTAGATGAGGCTCCCTTAAAACTAGACTTAGAGTCTCTAGGGGCCACTATGTGTACAATAGGGATTTTCTAAATAATAGTTATAGGTGAATGCACACTAAGGTGGCTCACTTTTTGTCCGTTTCTGGATTTTCTGCAAAATGTATTGTATTCAAATGCCACAAACATATTGTATAATCATCAATTTGAAAAAAATATTTATGATTTTAAATTTCCAACTTGAATAAGAATATTTATCGAAGGATGAAATTCAATAAAAATACACCAATCATAGAATAATGGACTTTTAAAATGAGCATATGGATTATGATATGGGTTTTGTATTAACATTAAAATGCATTTTTTATTATGATTTCATCTCAATATTTTTTATAGGGATTCATTATATGATACTTGATGGAAAAAAATAAAAATGGATTGAAAATAATTACAATAAAAACTTTAACCAACAAATAACTATGGACTTTTTAATGACCAAATTTAGACCTTATTTTTGTAAGTCCCTATCTCGGTCATTCTTTATTGGATTGATATTTTCCCCCTTCACATGTATGTCAAAGAATTGTCTAGATGGGCAACCTTTCATATGGACTTTATTAGTTAATTAATCACCACATAAAGCCCACTCAAAGTTGGTTTTTAACTATTTTTTCCATTTTAATGTTAAAATATGGACTTTTGGGATTGGGACTCTTATCACTTTTGAGGCGCCCTAACTTGCATCTACCCTTACCTAGGGTTGGAATTTCTTGAAATAACTCTTGGTCCATCTCCATAACATTGGTTGCCCCCATTACTATGTCCTGGTCTTCTACATTGACATCATTTTGATGTATCCCTTCCATTGCCTTGTCAACTCTATTGTAGTAGTAGTAGCCATATCCAAATTTAATGGAATTCCAACCATTCATGTTGTTATTCCAACCTTTGCAATTTTTTCCACTTCATCTTTTATTGTAATGTGAATTCTAAGGCATGTTCGTTTATTAATAATAAATGCCTTAACAATAACATGTAAAAGTAATTCCAAATATTTTTTTAAAAATTTGGGGGTAAATTAATGCCCTCGTAGTCTTTGGTTTCTTAACATTTCCACTTGGTGCAATAACAAGCTTGGTGGTTATAATAGGTGACCTTACTAAGGGGGGTTGGGAGTAATTATTACACCATTCATTTTTTTGATTACTATAACAAGGGTGGACATTGTAACACTCTAAACATTCTCCTTTTTCTTTTCAACCTTTTGATCTTGTTTCCATAGTTTTCAAACTTTTTGTGCAATAATGAAAATAGTTGCTTCGTCTTAAGGCTCGTTAATAACTTGATGAGGCGATTTTGTCACCAAAGGCATTAGATTGGCATATGGTTTGTCATCTCAAGGACTTAATATTTCTTTTACATCATTGTCACTTTTGTAACTGTTGGATCTAATTAGTTATTTTTTTGTTATCCTTCATTTCCCTCATCTACATTAAGCTACGACCCAACAATGGGAAACCAATTATAAAGGACAATATCAAGTACTTGGGCATAATAAAGCTTCATTGATGGCTTGCCATTGAAGAATTTTGTTAAGGCCATTTAGTAAATCCTTGGGTTTTTTACTTAAATATTAAATGGGAACAAAAAATGAACATTTCATTTCTACAACTTTTAGTGACAAATAATCACAACATATTAAGGTAACCAATTAGAGTTGTAAGTAGACATACAAGTCTCTATCATGCAATAGTTCCAAAAGTAAAGCACATACAACTTTAAATACAAAATACAAAAGAAAAAGTTGAAAAAAGATGACATCATGAATATTCAAAAATTATGTTTTCTTCTCGAAAAAAAATCAAAATCATAACACAATGACCCATTGAGTTTCTCCATATAAACCTTTTGAAATGGCTAGAAATGGTGGATCTTAAGTTCAAAATTTTAAAAATGTACCAAAATCTTGTCACAACATCACCTTTTTTTGTATTTTTTACTTATTCCTGTTTTACCATGTAAAAAGACATTTATGGATGACTATGATGGAATCTAGAATAATAGTGGTCAAAATATGGTACTTATGAAATATTTGACATTTTTTATTAATTAGCTTTGATGGGGATAAAAAATAGGGGAAAAAATAATTGTAATAAAAACTAATTATTTTTCATCCTAGGTGGTATACCTTTAAATCAAAGGAAAATCCCCATATTTAAAAAAACAGAAAAATCAAGGAAATCGAGGAAAAATCAAGGAAATCCCCATATTTAAAAAACTAGTAATAAATCTTATCTATAAATTTTAACAAAAGTCAACCTAATTAGTTAATTTTTTGATTCTAAATATATAAATTTCAAAAAATGCTAATTGGTTTTAGGTGAAAACATGAGAAAAAGAGCCAAAGGTGCGAAGGTAAAAAATCTTTTTCCAAGGACTACACATGAAACATCTCATTTTTATGTTGGTTTATAATTTCAAATTTTGTATGTTAGATACCCAATTTCACACTACGTGTTAGATTTAAATACATTTTGACCCAAAAAAAAAATTATATCAAGTATATCATGCATTCATGCCCTTTGTAACAAAAATATGAATAATTTTTATAAAAGCCACATTTTCAAAATCCATAACTTTCAAGGTTCAAAACACTTTTGAATCAAATGTGTTAAAATGGGTTATAAAAAAAAAGTTAGTTCAACTTTTTTCCCCTTCTAATCATCAATGTTTAAATCTTTTCCAATTTTTAGAAGGAATGGTACACATTTGGTAAAGAAAAATGTTTGAAAAAAACAAGGATTATCCATTCTTGAAGTTTAAATGTTTTGAACATGCAAAAACATTGTTGATTTGAGTCAAACTTTGAGCGTGTAAACTTTGCAATTAATAAAAAATATTCCAAATAACATCATGGAAATTTAAACTATTATGTTTATTCTGTGATTTTTCAAACATAAATTAATATAATTTTAAGGAATGTCTATTCATTTGGGTGATTCCTTTCATTGTGTTTTTACCCTTTAATAACAAATTTCAATACAACAAAATCCGATAATGACAAATCTAATAAAAAAATTTAGTGCTTAAATTTGATATTCAAAAATTTCAAATTTGAAAATTGGTAATCTTAATCTTAAATTATATTTTTGGTCCAAAACTATGTTAAAGTCTATTTTAGCTTTTAACAAATTATTTTGATTCCATCATTATCCTTTTGACACAATGGTACGCTTAATTGATGTGAATACCACTTTTGTAGCCTTGATGATTTTAATTAAACCACAATATAATAAGTCTATTGTCGTTTCAACGTCGCAACCTATAGTAAAAGACTAATGCATTGAGGGTTTTGTCCATTCATCTTAAACACACTCCAACCTTCCTTTGCTAACAACTTAGGAGGTGCAATTTTGTGGTTGAAAAAATCCATGCCATTTTTTAAGAGCTTTAGTAGTTTCGTTTCCTTGTTTTCATGTGGAAGCTTCACCATTTTAACTACTGTGTGCTGAGGGATCACCACTTCAACCCCATGCATTTGAGGTATTATCTTCTCATCACGGATACAAATCTATTTTATATTTGTAAAGGAACAACATGCAACACATGATAAAATACTTGTACATGTGATCAAAGAGTTCAACTTAGTAGTTATTTTTTAATGGATTTGTGGAACACACAATCAACTAAACTTTCCCACAACAAGGGAAAGAATTTGTAATCGATCAATGTTTCATACTCATTTGGATGAAGAAAAAGACGTTGAAAATGAAGACCAATTACAATGCCATGTTTGTAATCAACACATGATTATTCAAAATGAAGAGGAATATCCAACTTAATCGGTCCTAAATCTCTTATATAATTAGTACCAATTATTATACATAATCCATAATTTAATATAATGTTTACCATTAAAAGGGAAAATTTATCTTTTGCCATGCCAAGTTCACACAAAATCCCTTTTGTTAGAAACAACACCCTATAAAGAACAAGTTTAATTGATCCACAAGATTTTGATTTCTTTACTACTACATCCCATTTCAATGCACTAATCAAAATCCTAATGAATGAAATGGCAAATATGTCATTGTATACTTCTAAAAACATTTAGTATTAAACTTAGCTGGGTGCAAATTTTTTAAAATGTACCAAAATCTTGTCACAACGTGACATTTTTCTGTCTTTTTTACCTATTATTTTTTTATCATCTAAAAACACAAATTTATGGATTATTATGATGGAATCTAAAATTGTAATAATCTCAAATATAGTCCTTTTGAAATTTTTGACAACTTTTGATTCATTATTTTTTATGAGGATCAAAATATAGGGTAAAAAATGATTGTAGTAAGGACTAGGCCCTTTTTGTCTTATGCGGTACACCTTCAAAGATTTTTCACCTAGCTAGAGAAACAAATTAGTATACAAGCTAAACAAAATGAAAAAATGAAAATTACCATCTAGGCTATGGAGACACAAATTCGTGTAATGCATGTTGAAATTCATGAGCATGTTAACAAGTATTAATAGTTTAATTGATGACTTGATTAATTTGAACACACCACTTGACACAATATCAAGCAATGATTGTAGTTCATGACACCATTCAAGCACACAATGACCGATTTAATCGTGAATTACAATATGCCAACTTTGATCACAATAATTTTAATCACGAGTACAATTGAACCTTGGATGACATTGTTTGCCAAGGCAATGAATTGACTCAATTAATTGAAGGCACAACACACCAAATTATAGAATCAAATCAAATTTTTGAACATTTGGGTAAATCAACTTGAAAACATCTAAATTTTGTTTCAGGCATGAAAAAGGGTAGAAATTCAACATTGGCATCAATAAATTAATTAACTGCAATGGATAAATCTTGTTATTACATTTTTAAAAATGCAAGTGTATGAAAAAAATGGAATTGGAGCAAACCTTGGAATCAATTCACAAATTCATTATGACACAACCCATTTGTAATATTCAAAAGTATTGAAATGACATTATGTCGTATTGTGTTGATGAGATTAAAGAAAACCTATCAACTTACAATGTGGATGAGGATTTGTACAAACATAAGCTTAAAGCTTATGCAAAAGCATTTTTTCAATTTAGCTATATGACATCTCATTAGAATTCCAAATCATTGTGGAGTGTAAGATCATTAACTATTGTTAAACCAAGTCCTAATCATCGATTTGTAGATGTAGAAGAACCAAGACCATCATTTAAAGAATTACAAGGAGGCGCACATTTTGAAAGCCTTCAATTACCTTTAGAATATTATCTTATAAGGACATGCCCATAAATTCAATTTGTCATTATTAAATCACATTTGTCTAAAGTTCAATTAAAGATAGTTATTGATATAATGCACCCATTAATTATTGATATAACATATCCAACAAACATTGAATTAGTAGATTAATAATTTTGTTAAATTGACATTATTTATGTGGATTATGAAGATGAAATCTAGTGTATAGAAGGATAACATGTTAATCATATTTTTTGAGATTAATCTGATTTATTTATTGGTTAAATTTTCTTTTATTAATCAAAAAATTAGTTTGAATTTGAATAATGATTTGGACATTTTCAGAAGGATAACAAGTCTAAATTATCATTCTTGTTGGATCATTATTATTATCATTATTTTTTAAAGGATATTTCATGATAATAAAAAACAGTTATGTTGTAAAAGAAATTATTTAAAAACTTCCAAAAATAAGAAAAAACTTGATTGAATTTTTTTTTGCAGACATTGTTTTGATTTTTTTTTTCAAAATGTGTTATGATCTTTAAAAAGAAATAAAAATTAAATTTGTAAAGAAAAAATTCAAAATTAAACATAATAATAACAAGACCATGGAATATTGAAATGTGTTTTTTTATGCAAACTACATAAAAAAAGTAGTAGAATAAAGTATATTTAATAATAATAATAATAATAAATCCATTCCCAATGATAATCCTATTTTATTTTGGGTTTAATTTGTAAGGTTAAACTTATTTTATTAGTTCATCCCAAATGTCACTTTGTTTTTAATAATTCTAATGCACTTAATTATATATTTTACAAACTCGATAAGCAAACAATACAAGATTTTTTTTTAAAGTAACATTTTAATTACACCTTAATTGCAATTATTACTTAATAGCTAAATGTTATCTTAACATAATCTACCTATGAATTATTTTAAATATTGTGGGTAATAATAACTAATAAGTAACAATATTATAAATTATAATATAAATAATGAATATTGATACAGATTATAATGATTAGCCTAAATTAATTACTAGTATATATATTAGTGCATACATATGTTAAGGATATTAATTTAACTAAATCTATATATATAAACATTATATCTCTAGTACTTTGTTATATTAACCTAGGTTAGGTATATATTAAATGTGCTAAATTAATCAATTAGTTTTATCATATATGTTCATTTTGTACACCATTAGTTCCATCTTAATTGCACACATAATTATATAATTCAAAAATTGCATAGTGCCAATTTTGTAATTGCAAACATGACTAATTTAATTGTAAACAACAATTAGTTGTATGCAAGTTACAAAATGACTAATTGCATATGACAAAATTTCTATTAGTATTTATAAGGCATGTATTAATCTTTGATATTAGGAAAAAAAATAGTGAAAGTTGCATATGTATAAAAGATTTTGGGTATCATTTGCTAACATGTTCATTTAGTATGTTAGTAATTTTTAGTAATAGTAATTAGTTCAATTAGTACCATTAGGTTCAATTTTTAATTAATAGGTTAATACATGAATTAGTATTAATAAACATAGATACAATAATTTGTTGTTTCAAATCAATTTATTTCATTTTTGACATGAATTGTCAAGAGTGAAAATCTTGATTATGACAAGTGCAAACATGACCTTATTTTTAATAAAGTAAATGATATGTTAGTCTTTTTTTTTTTTGGTATTTATTTATCTTGAATGAAATGAAATGGTCGATGGTTTAAAACATCATATATGTATGCTACTTATTTGCTAGGAATTTTAATTTATCCATTTAAGGGAGTAGATGGTCATATTCCTCTCACTACATTTTTCAAACTTTCAAAAAATGGGAGTTTGTTAGATATTTTTTCTTCTAGATCAAGTGCTCAAACTAAAATCTTGGGCTTCATGTTACTTCACATTACTAATGGTGATTAATTTATCAATTTATAAAAATGAATTGATTTTGTGAGAATAAAATTTTATTTGAATGAAAACATTGAGTGACAATTACATGTAACATGAGTTGAATTGAATTGAATTCAAATTTAATCAAATTGAACTCAAATCTTAATTTCAATTTAATTGAATTCAAATTCATTATGGGATGCAAATTAATGGAGAAAATTTTGAAAATTTGAGAAAATTGGGTTCCCAGTTCTCAGCAAAAAAATTCGACACTTTTGAAAAATCAGAATAGAAGGAAAAAAAAAAAAAAAAAAAAAAAAAAAAAAAAAAAAAAACGCTAGGCTAGTAGTGCAAGAGAGTGTGTGCTGGAGACCTCAAATGGCAAGTGTGGGCGGAGCGAAGGAAGACCTAAAACCTTTGGACACACAGGCTTGTTGAGACCCGATGACGGGGGAGCGCAAAACTCGAGGAAGGAAGGGGGAGGACTCAGGAGGAGCCGTCAGAGCTTGACACCAGGTCGCCCGGTGAAGAAAGGGTGACCCGGCACGATTATAGGGTTAACTCCCCCAAATTTCTGTTCGTCGTTCGTGAATTAAGATTCTGGCCCTGCGTTCGTACTCTCTCCTCCACTCACAACGCTGGGCTAAAGGGAAGGAGCCGGTGGTGGAGATGGACGACGGGCCAAGCCTTTTCATGCCTAGCACTCGCCGTTCCTAACCCCCATTTTCATTATTTCCAACTGTTCGAAGCTTTTGTTGCTGCTGCTGCTGCTGCTGCCCATGTAGATTCTCCATCGAGCTGGCCTCCGATGTGATATATATACCCTGTGGTTTGGTAGATGATGCTTGAGCATTACAAAGTGTTTGTAATCTCACAATGTGCTCATATGGTCATCATACTTGAAGGGCATGTCGCACACGCTAATTCATGCCATGGATGCCTCTTCCGATGCTGGCCACGGTGAGATCCTCCAACCAGTATTGTTGAAAATGTTTGGAGTCTTTTTTTCTGATCGGTGAGAAAATTATAACCGTAATTCTGGCTTTTAAAAACTAACAACGGGTAATCGTAGCTGTCCCCATGTGAGTGCTTGACTTTCAACCTGCGTGTTGCGCGCGGTTTTATCGTGTTATCGTCTTTTAGGGTTATGTCCGTCGTGCTCGTTCGACGTGACATTTACGCAAGTGTGATTCCTTAACAGGAGAATGGAGGTTTAGTGGCGACGCAGTTGGGGCGGAGAGGCCGTCAGAGTCGGACTCAGAAGGGAGCATGAAGAGGAGGAAGATTGAAGCCGATGCGGGACGCTACGCAGCCACACGGCAGGACGCGGACAGCAACGACGAGGAGGATTGCGGCAGCGAGAATGAGAGTGAGGGGGAGGAGAGGGGGAGGGACGACGAAGAAGGCGGTGATTTTTTCCACCATCTGTCTGAGGTACGCTACAGGGACTTGCTCGCGGAGCGCCTGCAGCACCACCGAAAGAAGCGACTGAAGGAGGCCATCGCAGCGCGCACAACCGTGGCTTCGGCTCTCATGTTCAAGTCTGAACGATCTAGAGGCGATTCCAGCGGGGTAAGCTTGCAGCAATACTGGAATATAGCGAAAATTAGGGTTTGAGGAGGGAAGCTTTTTTTCTCGCTTACAACATTTGCATGACCTTCCTAGGAGAGGTTATTGCCGTGGGTTTAAGACCCGGGGCAACAACTAAACGGTAACAGCTAGGGGTGAGGAACGGAAGGCTTGTTTTCTCTTTCTAGGGTTTTGTCCAGTTCTGCAGAGACTACTCCAATGAAGCAAGTGCTGGCGCAAATCATTAGGTTCAGAGTGTGGCAATTGTTGAAGATGTTTTGTCAAGATTTCTTCCTAATTTCTGAAGGATTTGCATCTGTGATGGACCTCTTTTTTGTAAGGAAGCAAGAAGAAAACAGAGGAAAGAATTTTTAATGTGTGCACATGTAATTGGTAACATCTCCTGAGTGCTGGATGAAATGGCTCTTCTTTTGATCTTCTGTTTATCATATATTAAGATGATTGAGCAATTGTATGGAATGCTGGAAGCAGTTCCATGAAAATTTTAAACAGCATTCAATCTCTATGTCACAGGACAAGCAAATTTGGATACATGACAAGGGTGACGTCAATTACTCAAATCATTATACTCCAAAGTTTGAACCAGATTTGAACTTTCCAGACCAGGGCGATATAGGAGTTGGGTTGGTTTATCAAAAGGAAGCAGTGAGGATGGGTGTCAAGAAGGCAGGACCTGGAAGTCTTCTGGACCTTGGTGGAGGACTGAAATTTGAAATACCGCTGTACTATGATGAACTGGCAGCTAGTCTACATCTTCCTTCTTTTGCTTCTCTGCAAATTGAGGAGCGCATTGTGTATGGTCGACTCAAGTCCATGGCATTTTTCTCAGCCATGGATTCTGACCCATGGTCACAATCATGGCGGCTCCAGTCAGAAACAGGAGAGAGCTGGAGAAAGGCACCCCTTGATGATGCTAATCAAAGGGCTCTTCCACCCACCATGCAGAAGAGGTTTGGTTTGCAGGTGAATCACAGAATGATTACTGAATTGCTTGCATTGTTTGCTTCGTCCATCTCCCTGAGGTCTGTGCAATTGAGATAGTTTGGTTTTGCTGTTGATGCTCTTCAAAGGACTAGAAAGAATCCTCTGTTTGCATATTGGAAAAGAGATTGAACTCATATTCTCCATTTTTGTTGTAGGTGCTCGACTCCAACATGAGAATCCCTTCCTCAGATTCAATTTGTGAAGACTTTGGTGGCGGTTCAGAGGCTGGATCCTTGGAAGAAACTTCTGCCACAGTTCGTCACATTGCAACTGAAAGTGGCCAGCTGAGGCTTTGTGAAGTGAAGATTTTGGAGACAAGTGATGGATATGAGGTATGCAATTAGCAAAATTGATAATGTGTCCCTCTGTATCCAATTTGTGGTGCAGGGTCTTGCTTCTTTATACTTAACAATCTTGTGAGTGATTATTGAGAAAACAGTAACATCTCACTTCTTGGAACACTGGAAGCAGCTTGTACAGAGGAAAGTACAAAAGAACGAACCTGTTGCACGAGATCCAAAAGAGGTGGCCTTGGAGGATGAAGAAAAGACTTTCAAATATTGGATCAATTTGGTCCGAAAGGACCTTCCAAAGCATCACAAGTCTTTCTTGAGTTATTTTAAGAAGCTTTCTCAAGATGTCAAGCGGGCAGCAGAATTGTGTCAGAGAGAGGTAAGACCTGAAGATGGAGAAGTTGTATGAATTTTCTACTGCATCTGGGTTTGTTCTTTGAAATTTTTGTGGTTATGAAATACTGCTAGTTTTATTGTTCTTCCTTCCAGTTCTTCCCTTCTGTATTTTTTTTCTTCCTGATTTTTCAGTCCTTATCTTGAAATTTTTCTTTGACTTAGAGGAAAAGGTTTTCACCTTGTCCCAGTTTCCTTGGTCATGAGTTTACTTAGTCTGAATACTCATGGGAGTTATTGTGTCATATGTTGAGCTATCCTTATTGACATTTGAAGTACCTAATGTAACTCTGAGCCTGGATGTGGGTGTATTCTTTTGGATTTTGTCTTTCATGCTTCTTGCAATGTCTGCAGGTGAAGAATCGGAATGCACGGTCCCTGAAGATGATGAAAGCTGCCCCCATGCGCACACGAAGGCTAGCCCGTGACATGATTATGTTTTGGAAGAAATGGGACAAAGAACAGGTGCAGGGCCAGTGCATAACATGAAGATACATTTTTGGTCCACTTCAGTGGTCTTGCAAAAACTCAAACATATCTAGCAGTTGACAATATTGTAGTTCACTTGTACAAATGTCTTTAGATAGTGGTCAGGATGGACCACAGGTAGGTGTATATAACAAAACTGCAAGTAGTTGAGGCTATTTCTCAGCTGGTTCACATTCTGATCTTGACTGGATACATCAGGTCGAATTGAGGAGGAAAGAAGAGAAGGATGCTGCTGAGGCTTTGAAGCGTGATCAGGAACTTAGGGAGGCCAAGCGGCAACAACAGCGCCTCAATTTTCTTCTGACACAGACTGAACTCTACAGCCATTTCATGCAGAATAAGATGGCAGGCTTAACAATCCAACCTTCTCAGCTTATGACTGTGGAGACTGATGCTACCTCATCAAGTCCCATCGAAGATGTCTCAGGCAGCCATGGCCAAGATGCTGCTGAAGAAGCAGCTCTTAAAGAAGAGGCGTTTCAGGCTGCTAGTTTGGCAGTTTCACAGCAGGTGCAGCGAACTAGCGCATTTGATAATGAGAGCTCAAAGCTTCGCCAGGCTGCTGGGGCAGGTGGAGAGGTGGCTGCCCGTGATGGTGGTAAAACAAGAGATGGAGTAGCTGATATTGATTTACTAAATCCGTGAGTAATTCTGTGGTCTTTAAAGTTGGAATGAGGAGTTTTGGTTACATCCAGCCCTGGCATATCATCCATGATCACTGTCTTTTGGTTTGCACAAGTGCCAGTTCTGCAAGAATTTGCAGTTATCATCTGTCTTGTGTCTTCTCTAGGGAACTGACTCAGATCAAACTGGGAAGGGACCCATTGAATGGTTATATGAAGTCCCTCTTTTTCATCTAGTTTAGTACATCATATTCCGAGTGTCTTTATTGCTACACAGGTCAACTATGCCAACAACATCATCTGTGCAGCAGCCTAAGATGTTCCATGGCAGCTTGAAGGAGTATCAACTCAAGGGTCTACAGTGGCTTGTGAACTGTTATGAGCAGGTCTGAATTCCTTTTGGAAATTTCAACTTTCCTTTAGTGTTTTGTCTTGTGGAAAGTATGAAGATTTCTTGATTCTCATGGGAGTCATTATATGTCATGTAAAGTTTCTATGAGCAAGCAGTGGGTAACAGGTTTGTATTCTTGATAGATCTTGCTGAAATATGTTGGTCATGTTTTACAGGGACTGAATGGTATTCTAGCAGATGAGATGGGCCTTGGGAAAACCATTCAAGCCATGGCGTTTCTTGGTCATCTGGCAGAGGTACCTTACAACCTTGTATCTTAATGTTGTATGTGATTCTAGGTGTCAAAACTTCTATGGGTGCTAAATGGCCTCGGGGATGTCTGCTTCTGCTGGTTCGTGATCAACATATACTAAAGGAGGTGTGGCACTGGATTTTAGGAGAAGAACATTTGGGGACCATTCTTGGTAGTTGCACCGGCCTCTGTGCTAAACAATTGGGCTGATGAAGTGAACCGATTTTGCCCTGACTTGAGAATTCTCCCATATTGGGGTGCGGCTAATGAGCGGGCTGTGCTCCGGAAAAACATCAATCCGAACCGACTCTATCGCAGGCATGCTTAACTGATGTCATCCAATTGCTTGCAACTTCAATATTCAATTCATGAGCTACTATCATTAGTAGTACCTGCGTAATGACACCATGTGGTATCTTTCTACAATTGCTGTTTGTATCAATGTTCTCTATGGAGAAATGGGGTTCTCTAAGTATCTGAGGCTTCTTTTCTTGTTGCAGGGAGGCAGGATTTCATGTGCTTATTACTAGCTATCAGCTACTAGTTTCGGATGAGAAGTATTTTAAACGAGTGAAATGGCAGTACATGGTACTGGATGAAGCTCAAGCCATCAAGAGTGCTAGCAGGTGAATGCACTCTTCTTGACTTAGGTGTGCCATGTGCAGCAAATGGAAATTGATCCAGTTTTAAGGTTGGATTATAAAGAGATTACACTAATTGGATGTATGTTTACTCTTTGTGACAGCCAGCGGTGGAAGACCCTTCTTAGTTTCAATTGTCGTAATCGACTTCTTTTAACTGGCACTCCCATACAAAACAGTATGGCTGAGCTGTGGGCCCTTCTTCATTTCATCATGCCCACTCTGTTTGACAGCCATGAGCAGTTCAATGAATGGTTCTCTAAAGGGTAATTGCTCTTGCTACCTTCATGGTTTTGCCAAGAAATGGAGTTTAGTTCTCAGCTTTGAGTCATCAATGCAGAAGAGAAAGTTGGAGGGTTGGTTATCTACATGCCAGAATGTAGTGGCTGATGGATTACTTTGCATTCACAGAATCGAAGGTCATGCAGAGCATGGTGGCACTCTTAATGAACACCAGCTCACACGCCTGGTATTTCCATAGCTCAGCTAGAATTATCTCTTGCTGTAGTTGTCCATTTATTCTGTTCATTTTTTCGCTATGTGTGAGCAAAAATAGTGGTGTTTTGTGACCATGTATTTTGGCAATGGTACATAGGAATGACATTGGGCTCTCTGAGCTGTTGAAAGATGCAATTATTTCAATCTCCAGTGAACCACAGAGTAGTGCTACAGATCTGGAATTTTGTTCTAATTACTTGCTGTGGCCATTTTGCTGTAAATGCAGCACTCAATTTTGAAGCCCTTCATGCTGCGTCGTGTGAAAAAGGATGTCATTACTGAAATGACCAACAAGAAGGAGGTGGTGGTTCCATGTTCACTGAGCTCAAGGCAACAGGCACTTTATCAGGCAATTAAAAACAAAATTTCAGTAGCTGACCTCTTTGCTGGAGGCCAGCTGAATGATAAGAAGGTCCTTAATCTCATGAATATTGTCATCCAGCTCCGCAAGGTAAACTTTTTTCTAGTTTTCATATCTGTTCATGACTTGGATGTTAACCATCATTGGGAAGATGTATGAAGGTTTGTGGAGGATGACTGCTGGTTGCCATGGCAGGTCTGTAACCATCCAGAACTCTTTGAACGCAATGAAGGCCAATCTTCAGTGCACTTTGCTACTATTCCACAGTCTCTTCTTCCACCTCCTTTCGGAGAGCTTGAGGACATTTATTTTGCTGGGGCCTGCAACCCAGTATCGTACAAGGCAAGATCCCTTTAGTGTAGTTGCATAATTTATTCACAACAGTTGCTTGCAATAATGTATAATGTGTAGTCTATTATCTAGATGTCAGCTTCTCTGCATAGGATGTTCTTGCTGTTTTGGAGACCCTGGACTCACAGATAGACACAGCAATGGAACAGGAAGGAGATCTGATTTTTTTGTTGTCTGCAGGTCCCAAAGCTTTTGTATCGGGACGGCATGCGATGCTTGCCTACAGACAGTTCAGGTTCCACACAAGGTTTCTTAGAAAAATGGATTAGAACCAATTTCAATGTGTTCTCACCTGAGAATGTTCATGTCTCCTCTTTAGGGCGTGAAGAACATGGTAAGTCAACAGCAGGACTGGCTTTGAGTGGTGCTTTTGGATTCATCCGACTGTCCAACCTTTCACCTCCTGAAGTTGCATTTTTAGCCAGGGCATCCAGTCTGGAGCAATGTCTTTTTGCGTTGTTGTCATCAAGGGTGTCACCACCAAGTGAGCTTCATGGGCCAATTACTATGGGCTCACAAGGTGTGCAGAACAGCCCAGATGAGGGACTGCATAGTGGCAGGGGTTCCTTGTTTCTAGAAGTGTCAGGTGAAGAAAACGAGGACTCAAGAATAAAAGCAGTTCAACGGTTGCTGATGTTACCAAGCCGTTCAGAGTCAGGGTTCCTCAGGGCAAAGCATCCAGCAGGTCCACTGTGGCAACCCTTTGAGGCATTAGCTGTCTCGCCTGAAGAGAGATTCCTTGGCAGTGTAGGGCTGCTACGGTCAGTTCGTTCTTTCATGCCACCTGTCCGTGCTCCACAGGTAACCTTACATTTTCCAAGCATTCTACTTATTATTCTGACCATTTTTGCCCCTTGACATATTTGCAAGTGGAAGGTTGTTGTAAGCTTATTCTAGAAACTGAGCTACTCTTTCTTGCTGTACTTTTGAAGAATTGTATGAATCTCTTGTAGATGCATGTCTCACAATTGGTTTTCAAGTCTACCTGTACAATGTGGACTATCCTAATTCAATTCATGGTCTGTCCTGGCATGTGGTTTTACAGATCAGTGTGGTCTGCTCAGACAGAGGATTTGTAAACCAGAGAACCGAAGAGTTGCATAGTGCATGGTTGAAGCGGATGCTGGTTGGTTTTGCTCGAACATCAGAGTATTCTGGACCAGCGGTACCTCGTCAATCTCCTTGTTTTTTCGAGGCAGATGAAGTCAGAGGGTGCTCATTGCAGCCTCTTCTAGCACTTCCATTCCGAATTTTCGGCTCTGCGCCTCCTTTGCAAAGTTTTGATTTTGCAAAGATGTTGACTGTAAGTCTCCTATACATCAGAATTATGTAGGAAATCCTTGACATCTGGACCTTAAAATGGCTCTTAAAATGATTTTTTGTTGTTGCAATAGCCCCTCAAAATTTGTTGCATAATAATCTGTGGTATGCAGGATTCTGGAAAGTTGCAAACCCTGGATGTGCTTCTCAAGCGACTACGTGCCCAGAATCATCGGGTTCTTTTATTTGCCCAGATGACCAAAATGCTCAACATTCTTGAGGTATGCTTTGAGACTGTGTACTTGCTTGATGTCTTTCTCATCCTTGGTATTCATGAGAACTCTGGACCTTGCTCACATCTGTTTCTAGTTCATCTTCACCATTTAGTTGAACTCTGATTTTATGCAGGACTACATGAATTACCGCAAATACAAGTATTTGCGGTTGGATGGTTCATCAACAATTATGGACCGCCGTGATATGGTGAAGGACTTTCAGCACCGGTAAAGATATTTTCCTTTCTCATTAGTACATTTTTTGAAATTTATTATTGCGATTGCCCAAGGTAAGATGTATCCTGGATTTCCAACTTGGATTGGTTAGCTATCCCTTACAGATGAATTGGCTACCCTGTGCAGGTCAGACATTTTTGTTTTCTTGTTGAGTACAAGAGCAGGAGGTCTGGGGATAAACCTGACTGCAGCAGACACTGTTATCTTTTATGAGAGTGATTGGAACCCTACCATGGATCTCCAGGCCATGGACCGTGCGCACCGCCTTGGCCAGACAAAGGAGGTATGTTTGTATTGTGGAAGATCAATGTATCATGAATTGGTCCATTTGAAATTCTAAACTTCTTTTCTTGAGTCTGGACTACTGGCTTTGAAAAGTTTCCTGCTGATTGATGTTCAGAATTTGGGGATGCATGGGAGCAGGTAACAGTGTATAGATTGATATGCAAGGGCACAGTTGAAGAAAAGATTGTGAAGCGTGCCAGTCAGAAGAACACTGTGCAGCAGTTGGTGATGACAGGAGGTCAATCAGTGCAAGGAGATGTGCTTGAGGCAGAAGAAGTGGTGTCACTTCTATTGGATGATGCAGAACTTGAAGCCAAGATGAGGGAACAAAATTCCAAGCAAGTGGTGGGGTTTTCTTTGCAAGATCTGTTAACCTGTGTACTCTCCTTGCAATTTCTGCTGGCTTCTTGAGCCCTTTGCCCATCCTTACTACTCTCTTCTTCTCTCTCTTGTGCACTGGTCGTGGCCTTCAAGCCAAGTGTCAATGACTTTGTAATGAGCTCTTGATACTGATGCATAAGGGTTTTGCCTCCTGGCATGTGACTGCAGGATAAGAAGGGAAGGCGAAGGAAGGGGTGGGCTGTTGCAGGGGGCTTAAAGGGAGTCCGTCTTGATGCAGAAGGTGGTGCTTCTCTTGATGATGAGATCCTGGCTGCTCCTGTGGAGGTCACAAGCAATGGGGGAGATACTTCAGTGACTGCAGAGAAAGGGGTGACCGGAAATGTCCTGGATGAGGCTATGGTCAGTGGGAATAAGGTCTGCATCAAACATATCCCAACTCCATGTGTTTGAAAGAGATATCTGCGAGACCAATGATGAATTTTTTCACCTCTTATTTTTCTTTTTCTTTTTTGGCATGAATGATCCACAGAGGCGACGCAGTCTAGAGATGAAGCCACCAAAACCTCCCAAAGTGCCCAGGCCGGCTAGAGCGCCCAAAGTTCCCAAGGAGCCCAAATCACTGAAGTTGGCTAAGCCATCTAGGGAGCTGAAGACAATGAAAGAGCCTCGACCTCCTCGTGATCCCCGGTTGCCCAAGACAAGTCGGCAGTCCAAGAAAGGCACTGGTCCCAGTGAGAGCAGTACTCCTTTGATTTCCACCATGGCTAATGGTCCTGGGGATGGGTATCCTTTGACTTCTACCACAGAATTGGATCAGCCACTAGAGGAAACTCAAGATTTTGGCACTAATGGAGACCACGTAAGTACCTTAGGACTCATTGACGAGAGTGATCTTTTGCCAGCGGATTTTGCAGACATGCCTATGCAGACAAGCTCTACCCAAGTGGTGAAGTCAAGTACAGGCAGGGGGGAGAGAGGGAAGGGTAATGGAAAACAGCAAGCCTCAAGTAGCAGGATGGCTGAGAAGTTAGTTCAATCTTCAGGTCCAAAGAAAGCCACAGAGATTCTTGCTGCTGGAGAGGAAAGCTGGTCCAACACAGAGAATGTCGACTTCAAAATAATACCAGATAAAGTAGGTTCTCTTAAATTGTCCTTGCACAAGCATCACCTACACAACCCATCATCGGAGAATGGTAGTGCAATGTCTGTTACTTTCAAAGACATTTAGTAAGAGCCTGCAGATATTCCCTCGGCAATTTGACTTGTAAGAGGGCAGAAATGGTATGTGGGACCCCTGAATCTGATTGCAGGCATATTCACTGATTGTAGGAATCTGCAGTGCTCTGATTGAATAGGATATAGCACAGCTGCATATAGACAGATGCAGGGAGAGCTAGAAAGCTAATGTATTTGAAAGGGAGTAGGGAACATGTATATTGTTGGTCTCTCTTGGTATTGAAGCACCTATTAACATCTGTATACTCTTGAGGTATCTCTTTGCATGGCACCCTGGTGTGCATGGACCATTTCACAGCCAACTTACCTCATTCTTTGTTGTATTTGTATGCAAATAGTCTTGAAGAGGAGATGAGAAGTGCCAGAGAAACTGCAGTCTGATACCAGTTGTTGAAATTGGGAATGGTCAACTGTGTGATGTTTGATGTAAGCCAGCTGAATTTCATAAAATGTCATAAAGAGAGAAGCATTGGAAGTACAAAAAAGAGAGGAGCTAACTCCCATTTGATGACTGAGGTAAGGTTAGGGTGTGATAATGAGATCCAAGTCCACTACCAACAGCTGGTAACAAACTCCAGACTGGGAGTGGGGGGCAGTTGAGAGGTGACCAACCCTGCTCATAATATTACCTGACTTAAGATCAGATATGCTTGCATATTTCTGAAGAGTAATTAAAACTCCTTTTGGAAGGAATGTAATAAATATTGAAAGTGGAAAAGCCTTTGACCCTTTCATACCTGTTTTGTTGGCTATCAAATCATTTGCTTGTTTGTGTGAATAACCAAACATTTCTATTGTTAGAAGGTGTTGGTTGTGGTAACTTCTTTCCTTTCCATATGCAGCCTTTGATGTTGCAAAGCCTCATGTAGAACATGATCAAGGCAGTATGTAAATGTGTGTTGGATTGACTATGATAACTTTGTTTAAGGTAATAACCCCAACTTCAAAGAGGATGACAACAACCCATCATGAAGTTGAATGGGGTTGAAGGAAGGGTGTGCAACTACTATTGCACTAGGTAGAAGTTGACTTCATGATCAATTGATGTAATCGCAATGCATCTCACATTGCATCATGTGTCCCTATATGCTCATTGCGATGAGCACATCACATAAGGTGGACATTGATGGAATTTGTTGTTTACTCGTGCATCAAAGAAGGCCAAAGGATGGAGGAGCTCTAGCCTAGTTTGAAGTGCTATTGAAAAAATTGCACAAGACAATGAAAACATTGAGTAGACAAGTCGGGTTATAAGCCATGTGTTCACACCAAGACCAAAATATGAGAGCATTTGGGTTTCATGAACATCAAACATCTGACCACAAATCATTCTATACAGAGTGTGATGCTGCAAACATTCCAAGATAGAATCCCAAAGCCAATCCACTTGTTTACTTATAAGTTGCTTGAATGGTAGAAGATTGCACACATTGGGGGTGATAAAAGGTCATAGGTAGCTTTCAACTATTTGTGAAAAGAGAGGGTGTCATCAATTTGTCAACCAAGATTTCTAAGAGAAAATGATATTGCTTACGTAAAATTCTAGAGGCTACACTTGAAGCTATCAAGGCCCAACCCCTTGAATTGTCTGTCAGGTTTAGGGTTCACTGCTAAATTGAGTTCAATACCCTCATTTTCCCATGGGAAACAGTTTGCCAACTGGTATGATCGTATGGTTGTATACAACCCAAGGGATTTTCCTTGTAATGCCTAGTTTGTAAGGATGCTGAGCAGTTAAATGTCCACATGGGAAACCCGGAGGTTCCTGTTCGATGAGGCCTGTTCAACAAATTATGAAATAATGGGGGCCAACCTCTTAAGAACTCTTACTCCAACAAAGAATTTCCTTCCAAGGATGTCTGGGCAGTAGACAGACTGTTGTGTGTCTCAGTATATCACATCAGACTTCTAGATGCAGAAATAGCCCATCTATGCATGTCACCCATGTAGGAAATCAACTATGCAACATAGGGTAGTGAAATCTACCACTAATCCCAGGAAGACTCTGAAATAACATGATCTCTGGTGCAAGGCATCTCAACTTGTTTTGAGGGACTTCAAATCTCAAAAGGATGGCCATCATGCATTTTCAAGAAACAGATTTTCTTATCACACCCAACACTAACCCCACACAAAACAAAAGCCAAAGATCTAATCCAGTGACTGAACAGCATTGATCATAGATCAAACTTCAGGACATAGAAAGTTTGTTTGCCATCTGCAGTGTGTGAATCCAGGTTGTTCCTGAGTTGCCTCAACTACTGCACTTCCCCATAATTTCTCATTCTCACTACAATGTACGCAGATTCTGGGAAGAAAAAAACACTAATTGATAACCTACAAGACATACCTCAGTGGCTTAGGTTCTCTCAAATTTGTCAACTACATATTGACCTCTCTGAACACATTGAAGTGTCTTATGGGTTTAGGGTTTATGCTTGATGTAAACTGCTCATAACAACCTAGTATGTAAATCCAATCACAGGATTTCTTTCCAGGACAACTTAAACATGAATCACATCCAACTGATCTAAGAGATGTGGCCTGACTTTTTAAATGACAAACTGAGCCCCAATTGCAGACCTCAACAAGGAGACATATGCACACAGGAGTAAGGAGGGAAAAGAGAACACAAAGAATGGGCCAAAGTGTCCATCATCATTGCCTCAAATGCAAGGTAGCTCCCTTCCCCAATGGTAATAGCTTATCTTTAGGGCCACCTACTGCTGAAATCTCTGCTCGATGGTCCACCAGGGCATAGCCCTTGCCTGGCCTATCCCAGATTTTCACATGACCCTCATGGCATGCTGTCACAATTGCTTCTTTTGTAAAGAGGAGTCCAGAAAGAGGCTCAGCATGCACACGATGGGCCATCACAGGTGCTAGCTTGGGCACCTCCTTGCGAATGGGTGCAGGATGCAAGGCACCCAATGTGTGCATGGCCCCATCCCAATGTGTTGAGTGATTAGCAGATGCATTGGATGATGGTGATGCCCCTGAAGGTGCCATGCGCCGCAATGGCACCACAACCTCATCCATAGCTAAATCCCACAACAACAGTTGGGTGTCCTGTGTAACAAAAGCACATCAATTCTGATGAAAGTAGACAACTATACCATTTCAAATTTCCATAATGTTTAGCCCTTTGCAATGCACACTTCACAACATGCCAATCTCTAGACATCAAGCAAGTGTCTCAAAAGAAGCATACCTGACCTACAGAACCAAAACGGTAAGTGGTAGTCTCACCCGCCCCAGTATCAGGGGATGGTGCTTCCCAATAAGGATCAAAGGCCACCCCACTCACCTGTCATGCATCCAGATGAACCCAATCAACCTTACATTAAAATAAGTCAAAGAGAAGGTAATAAAGCTAAACTTTAATGAACCTTAGTAGGTTGATCTAATGCTTAGGAGATAACATGACAAGCTGGGCACCTAACAGCTCACCTCACCTGCTGGCACTCATTGATAAGACTCATGCTCCCTTTGAAAACTCCATACTAGACTACAGAATGTTTTTCCTCACCCTTACAACAAGCTTCCCACATAATGAGTGTCTCAATGCTCCAGGTTTGTGCTCAAAAAACAAGTCTTAGCTGGCCTTAGAAGGGGAAATGACTGGGAACTCCTGAACAAGTGGTGGAGACTGGTGGGAACAATTCTACCAAAATAAAGGAAGAAGGACAAGACCAACCCAAGAGTTGTGGCCCTCCCCCCATGCAACTACAGCTTGGTCCTCCATGCTCCAAACTTGAACCAAATCATCTTCGCCTCCAGTCAATACATATTTCCCATCGGGACTGTCCCATACCCCTCTAGTTAGTCCTATAACTACCCTCCACAATATTAAACAAACTCGTAAGATATATAACTCTCACAAGAATTGAGAAATCTCCACACTCATGATTAAGAAGGCCAGAAAAAGGTTCAAAACTTTTCCTTGAAGTCAAAGAAAGACTTCTAGATAAGACTGAACAACTGGGAAGAAGAAAAACACACAAGGGTAGAACTTTAAAAAAGAACAATAAAACTAGCAGTATGAACAAAGTGACTATCTCTCACTTGTTTAGGGACCATCAACAACCACATGCGTGATAGCAACTTATCTATCACAAGTTACCCAATGGTTTCATCAGCTCCCTACAGGGGGGTATAGGCCAGTGTACTGAGTCTCTGTCACGAGTCCAGAAGAAATGACTCAGCCATGGTACTGGCTAGCACCAAACACCATAGAAGGGGAAAATATAGAGAAAAATAGAGAGAAAAACAAAAGATATAACTCTCATGAGCATCAAGAAATCTCCATTCTCACATTTAAGAAAGCCAGAACAAGGTCAAAACTCCTCTTTTTAAGTCAAAGAAAGATTTCCAGATAAGGACTTACAGAATTGGGAAGAAAGAACAACACAAAAGGGACAAAACTAGAACAAATATACAAAAAATACAAATGCATGCAGTATGAACAACAGTAACACTCTCACACTCGTTCACAGACCATCAACAGCAAGGTGTATGATAGCAACTTATCTATCACAACTTCCCCAGTGACTTCATTGGCTCCCAACAGTGGGTGAAAAACAAACAAGTACACACAATAGGAACAGAAAAACAGAATAAACAGAAGAAAGCAAAAAGAAAAATGAGAAATTTCCACATGCAGGTCTGAAAATACTTCATAAGTACTGAGAATTTCTCAATAGTTACAACTTAAGGTAACCTGAACAGAATCGAGAGGATACCTGATAACAAGATTATGAATATTTCAAAACTGACAACATAACAGCAATTAAACAGCAAGCATGAAAAAGAGCATACACAACCGTAAAGAAAAGAGAAAACAAGACCACAAAAAAAAACTGGGGAGCCTTGAATGACAGACAGTAACTGCATATTCAAGGACCTTCAACAGTAACAAGTATGATTTTAACCACCCACCATAACATCCCCACTGACTTCATCAACAGCAGGTCTGAAAACCCAATGATTTTCTAGACAAACCTACAACTCACTGTGACATTAATCTGGTGGGTTGTATGTTGGGATACCTCCATGCACAGCAGAGCAGAGAACCAAAATAACTCTTGCTACCACACACCAGTAACTCCTTCGCAAACTCAAACACCCTCAAATAGCCTGTCACCCAAAAAATTGTGTATTACTTTTGTTAGATGGAATGTGAAGGCCATCTATTTATGTGACTAATTCCATGTGAACCAACTTTGCACACTAAATTAGCATTAATCATAAAGATTGTGCAATCACACTCATCATCCAGACCAGTAATGCAACAATTTTGTAAGTAGCCAACAGCTTTTCTTTCTGAATATAATTCCCCCCTAAAACTGTAGTGTAGACTCCCCCCACATTGTCAGGACCTATAACCAATTGGGCAAGTGTGCCAGTTTTCTGTTGAAGGACATTCCAAGAAAGAAGTATGAGATTGCCAAATGAAATGGGCATCCAACACTCAGGGAGAGCTCCTACAAGTATGAAAAAGAAATGACAATGGAACAGACATACCATCCCGGCCAACTGTTGCGAAATATTTGCCATCTGGTGAAAATGAAAGACCATTGATTGAGCCCTGGCAGATGTGCCATCTCGCAATTGGGTTGCTCTGCATCAACCATTTGTGCAAAGAACACACAAAACCTCTTTAGAAAAGACCAAAGTACCATTTGCACTCAAGGACCAGAAAGCTGCATAAATGGAAGATGCAATCCATGTGCTGTGAAGACAAGTGGCAGTTCCTACACTTGACCTACCACAATTAAACAAGAGTATGATGGTCCATTCTAACTCATGACATCTTGATAGGCATGCATATCATCAGACATGGTCATACTAAGCATAAGTATTTGCATCAACCACTGAGACCAAGGAGCACAATATTCACTTGGCCCAACTTCAGTTTCACAATGCAAACAGAATTGGAAAGAGCTGCTGCTTAGTGTGAAATTACCTTGCTGGACCTGGCATGAGAAATGGAGAACTGGGTGGTATCTTTTACAGGTGGGAATGGTACATCTCCACCCCCATCTTTGCTCTGCCACAAACTCGCACATGTCCACAGTCAAGGGTCCTGTCTTCCAATCTTGACCTTACTTTGTGACACCCTGATAAACACAACTGTTCTACTTGGAAAAAAACCCCAGTAGAATGATGTAATGAACAACTAAAAACAAGAATGCAAACCATGGACAAACAAAGGATTCACCAGAGAGCATACTAATCTTCATGCCACTCACTTTATCATAAACATAGACATTGCCATCTGCATGCCCTGCCACAAAGAGGCCTTCTGCATTTGGCACCCATGCAACTGCATTGCAACGGCTGCACCACCAACAATGTTCCTCATTAGTCTTCTCTTGGTATGAAGTCAGGTTTATCAGAATTTGTAAACATGCTAACACTCTTGTTCAAACAGACATAACTGAATTGGATTATGTTCTCAGCAGAAAAGTCAACAGGAAACCAGACAACCTGGTAGGATGGAAAAAACCTTGACACTAGAAAATGCTTCTAAAAGGAATATAGATCAAAGAAACATTCTGGCAGGAAGTTCTGCGATCCAAGTTGTGCATGCATCAGTCAACAATGGAGCTGCAGAGCCTGGCAAAGCCTGGCAAAGGCAATCGTGTTACTGATTCCTAGAAACAGACCAAAATGTGGGCTTAACAACATTACTTAATCTTGGACTAGTTCATCAGGATTCTTGCAATAAATGAAGTCAAACCAGCTGTTGGCTCCATACAACATACCACACCAAAGCCTAGGTAGCATATCAGTTTTTGACTATGAAACTTTACAAAAAGATGCTGAGAAAGAATGTACCTGCCATTGATAGACCCATCCTTGTTGTAGTGTAGAGCTCCCACCAACTTCTTTCCCACATCCTGCAACTGTTGTCTCAGAGATGCTGAGTACACTGTTCCACAATCACCATGCCAAATCTTGTAAAAAGAAGGTTCCAGATGCACACAAGCCAATGGATAGAATCAAACGCCCAAATCATTCAGACAAGGAAAGGAAAGAGGCCAAAATGGTATGCTAGTTTGCACATTCAACAGTTCAGTCAACAGAACGTAGCTAACCAGTAAAATAGTAAGCTTTGATCTAGATATTGAAAAGAATTTGGAAGGATATTAGTAATCACCATCTCCCGAATTCAAACCAACCAGAAGATCATGGCCATCTTTTGCTTCTGAATCAAACGCATGGCAGACTGGATTGGCAGAGTTGAAGTGAATGATCTTAATTGGCTCCTGCTTAGTAAAATAGAGAAGCAGGATAAAAACATGGCTGGTCAATGATGTTCAACAATACACTGATAAATAACTAACAGAGTTCATCAAAGTTCAATAAGCAGCTCCCAGTAGTCAAGACCTGGAACCTCCAAGAGGGCATAATATCTGGTAAGCACAGGTATTTTATGCAAGGAGTACAAATTACAGCCATGACAGAGTGTGTAAGTCATCCCAAATTGTATTCCAGCATTCCAGTATGACATAGACCTAATCTCTCTGATAACTTTGTACCAACCTTCTTACAATCCTAATGCTGATCACCTGACTCAGTAAGAGTTCACAAATGCTTGCCTTGTCTTGTGAGTTATAATCACTGATAAAAAGTGCATCGCCCACATTAAAAATAAGATAAGTGCCCTCTCCATCAAAACTAGAGGTCATAGGACCATTGCTTGAGCTCATGCCTGTGATGGGTATTGTTGTTGATTTGCTCGTCCCACTAAGCCTACCAGTGAATCCATTGCCCCCTCCAAAGCCAAGTCCTCTGCTGCCATTGCCTGCCCCCAACAGTCTTGTGGTGAACCTAACCCCTCCACTGCCACTGGAGCTGGTACTATTTGCTGGCGTTTGTGCTGGCTTATCCTTTAAATGTGCCAAAGTCACCTGCTCTCAACCATTTGCAACATAGCAACTGTCACCCTTCCAACTTGCAGTCTTTCATTGCCTATATGTTCTTCTAAAATTATTGAGCACATAGAACTGCTTCAACATCAGCATGCTCCTTATAGTGTGTGCAGATGTTCTTATCAACCTGCCGTGCAATGATTTGGAAAAAATACACTAAAATTCATTCCCTCAATTGAATATATCTTTCATAAGAAGAGAGAAATCTCCATTCTCACAATGAAGAAGAAACAGCAAGGCTAACACTTCCTCAGGAAGCCACAGAAAGAACCAAACAAGGGGAGACAAAAAACAAACAAAAAACGAAAAACACACACCAGTATGAACAAAAAGTGCCAGTCTCACACCTGTTCAGGACCATCAACAGTAGTATGTATGATAGTGACTTAACTATCACAACTTCACCACTGACTTCATCAGCTCCCTACAGTGGGTAAAGGCTGGTGACAAGCACCATCCTACGAACTGAGTTTCTGCTGCAATTCCAGAAGCAATGGGAAGACTCAGCTATAGTACTGGCTAGCAACAGACCCCACAACAAAGACCAGACAAAGAAACAAAGAAAGACAGAAAGGGAAAAGAACAGGGAAAGACTAAGAACAGGTGGGCTTACAGGAAGCTCCCCACTTACATGACCCAAAGCAAAATCATTCTGAAAATGCCAAAAGCGGAAATTCCAAACAGGAATTTTTCTTTAAGAACCAACCCTCTAGTTCTCTTTAGAACCACTTTTAAAGGGTAGCCTTTTGCCTTCAGAAAGACAATAAGACTGACCATCTGGAAGACAAAAAACTTCTTACAACTACAAAGTCTCAAGAATCTGTTAAATTGACTATTGATAACCCCCAGCTTCGCAGTCATTGAGATATTGGAATGAACATGAGGCATTCTAATCATTTCAATACCTGCATACTCTGGTTGAGAGCGTTTGTCAAAAATGTCACAGGATAA
>Ga0209611_10000151_pt1 | contig 84910 bp, 57 predicted proteins | sample S1TSphgellanicum_3_FD_187693 | JGI IMG/M metagenome (GOLD analysis project Ga0209611, IMG submission 187693) | Host-associated microbial communities from peat moss isolated from Minnesota, USA - S1T2_Fc - Sphagnum magellanicum MG (SPAdes) (version 2) | ecosystem: Host-associated > Plants > Peat... | reverse complement strand
GTCAGCCAGGTCAAGTGAAAAGTGAACAACCCACTCTCCACACCAAACACAAGTTGAAAAAAAACGCCCCCTCCCTTCCCCCTCAGCTCCCGACCCACAAGGAAAAAAGGGAGGTTCCTTCACTCCATGGCGGTTGCATGGAAATTCTATTCCTAAATTTGGCTTGCCACTAGTTTTGGCCTGGATTAATAGCCTGTCCTAAGAAGGCCCTACCCTTACCTATTACTTTTTATGTAGTAGACAAAGACATGTGGATGAATCTGCTATTCCTTTGTTTCTTATTCTAATGAAACTTCTTAGGCAAAAGGAGATGTAAGTTAGATACCGTTGTTCTTTTTTGAGGAGCTGTTCCCAAATCCTTTCAAACCTGCTTGACAAATTGGGTGGGCGATGATGATGATGATTTTTTTGTCAGCTTTTCCCCCAAAGTCTTCCAAACCTGCTTGAAAAATTGGGTGATGGAAACCAATTGGGTGCCTGACAAATTGACAAGTCTACTTATATAAAATAATTGGTGTCCGCACATGCTTGATTCGGTAATTCGTGATTGGCTGGAGCCCTCCCCCCTCCATCCCTTGAGAGCCCTGAGTGGAAATATGTGAGCCCTGCATCCTAGTTGGGGTGATAAAATTATTAGGTACCCATTAGACACGGCATAGATCTCAATTTCCTGGCTGAAGCTCCAATACCTGGCTCCTGAAATAGTACGTTACCCTGTTACCTGTCCAAAACAGCCAATCTGTTTCTCATTTGGCCAGCCCACATTTCTGAGCACTTCTGTCAAATATCCCATAACGTTATATAAGCCTGTGTTGGTGGTTATGTGAATTTTTAATGACCTCTGGTCCCAGTTTTTTTAAACAATTTGGAAATGAAATACTGTAGTACCTGAATAGATTTCAACATAAATCAAATTATCTTGTGTTTTGTCAAATTTTTGAAATTTTATTTATTGCTAATTTATTTATTGCTTGTGGTTGAAACTTTAATAAAATTAAGAATGAGCAAAATTTCAACTGTCAGGTTTGAACCACAGACCTTAAAGTATGGGGATTTAAGACTATTCTAAGCACACTTGAAATGGGTGTATATTTTTTATAACTGTGACCTGCAAAAGATTTCAGAATTAAAAAACCAAGTCTGGAACTTAAGATTTAAAAATTAAATTAATTATCCGACAGTTTGTTGCCGAATCCAATTAGGGAGTACAGTAACCTCCAGATCAAGAGTCCAGATTGTTCTGGTTATTTCTACAAAGTTTCAAAATCAAAGAACCACCACCCCATATGATTATTTCTTTGAAAATTCGCATAACAAAAAATCAAACTTTTTTCACAGGATAACTTACAAGCAAGCCCCAGTTTTATACAAGATTTGGTAGACTTTGAAAGCACAACAGCCAACCTCACCTGACAAGCTGTTGGCACCCAAAGTCAAGTAAGTTCATTGGCATTGGGCCTGCAGGTGTTTCACCTGCGAACCACCACTGGGTTTGAACTTTGAACCCAGGACCTTTTGTGGTCCCAGGGCAGGGTTTTTTTTTTTGGGCGAAATTTCTTTAAATGGTGATTTTTCTTCTTCAAAGTTAAGAAATTTTAGTCATATTGTAGTTTTTTAATCACCAAATTTCGAAAAAAAATCACCAGATTCTATCCTAAGTTCCTGCAGGTAGCCAAAATTTATAGAAGGATGCTAGATTTTTTTAAACTTTTATATTTTCTTATTGCCAAATCTGGCTAAATCATCTTATTGATGATTGCCACATTGGCTACATCACAAAATTCAAAATTCAAGATTCATAAAAAAAACATGGTCCAAGGGTCCCGAAAAGGCCTGGGTTCAAACGTGGCTCATGACTGAAAAATGGTAATTAACATCAGTGAGATAGAAATTCCTGGCAGCCAATGAGGTGAAGCAACATGCACTCAAGAGGCCCAATATTTTTTTTCCTTGGGGGAAGGGAGGGGGGGATGAGTCATGGGATTTTTGGAATTTTGTGTTCCCATTCTGTTCCATATGCTTCCATTAAGGTCACAAAGGTATTCATTCTGTTCTCCTATTATTCCTCAAGTTCTCCATAAGTTTTCAATGTGTTTATGATAGCATCAGACTTTATTCCATATCCTTTGCCCAAAAGTTTTACTCTTGTAAGGCATATAAAGTAACTTAAAGGAGAAGATAACTTACAAGATATTTATTTTGAGAGTGCCAAGAGTTTGGCTTTTTTGGTTTAGTTAGTATAAGCATCCAAATATTTCTATTGCAAGAAGGATAAAATCATTCTCAAGGTATCAATTGCAATATGACACAACTAGGTCCTTTGCTTGAGCTACATTTGTTGTGGCCATCCTATAAAAAGAAATGATTCACAAAACAAGATTTACATGAGTCAAATCAACAATGATTACATTTGCCAAAATGTGAATAGTATTTACTGTAAACATAGTATCCACTTCTTGTTATGATGATTGGAGAGATGGTGTTGAGAGAACATTAGTTTGTTCACACAAGACATGGAATCTGACATCCCTAACAATGGAGGTGAATTTTGTTTTGAACTGCATCATGTGTGATGGTGCATTCTCCATCATGAACACAACGAAATAGGTGTATTCCTATCTAATCTATGAGTTGGATGTATACACATTGAAGAAGAATTGAGCCATAGGATGAGGAAGGCCCAATTTGATGCATAATGTTAAAGAAAAAATGTCAGAGACCATCCTAAAAGAAGGGATAACTAAACAACTAAAAAACCAAAAGCTAAACACCCAAGTTTGGGCCTATGTAAGATTTCAATTGAATGTGACGATAATTAAAAAACAAATTCAAAATGATGTTAAAAAAAAGAGTGTTCATCCACACTTTTTGAAATGCTTTTCTTAAGACTATCAACTTTTAATTCTCACAGCTACTCAAATGGAAAGACACAAGCTTAAACAACTATAGAGATAGAAGGTTACAAGCCCACCTAAGGTGAGCTTAAAATAGAAGTGGACTTGAATTGTTGGCCCTTATAACCCCCAATAAAAATGAACATTCATCTTACAAAATTTTACATGCAATGATTTGGGCCATAAGCCCCCAGCTACCCCAAATACATTGCCAAAATGACAACTTTCATAGATACTAAATCTATCCCACCTCTCGACACGGGAAAAAATGCTTGTCAACAAACTAGGGGCCTCTGGACACTCCAAAGAACCTGGCCCTTGAAAATTTAATTCTCATTTCTACTTCTGAAGTAATGGAGAGAGCTAAAGGAAGATTGTCATCTCCATTATCCTTAGTTCAAATTACCAGATGACTCTAAAAATTAAACCTGGTTTCAGGGGTTCAGTTCTGAAAATTAGACCCAATTTTGAGCTGGTTTCAGGCAACTCAAACTTGAACCAGTGGTTAACTTCTGATTAAACTGATTCTAGTATTAATTTTTTTTTGTCAAAAACGTTTTTAAAACAAAAGTATAGATTCTGATTCTGATTCCCAATTCCAATTCCAATTCCACACATAAAACAAAATAGAGTCAGGAACCCAGTTTTGGAACGGGTCCCAAAAATCAGACATGGTTCTAGTTTGACTTGCTTAACTGGAACTAGAACCAATGGTTAGTCCCAGTATGTCAAAGCCCGCAAAGAACTGTTGATTCTGGTTTTGGTGAATTCTTTGAATTTTTTATTTTTTCCAGGTCAGAGTAATGGGCAGTTCTTTCAAATTTGAGCCTCCCAGTCTGACCTCCGACAGGGGGTTTGGTCTAGAATCAAAGAACTGCCCAACACTGGTTCTGACCCATCAAACCAGGCACCCAGCCGACATGAACCATAAACTACCAAAAGAGAGGAGAAATTGGGGCTGGGAGGGAGAGAGGGGGGGAGAGAGCTAAAGGAAGAATTTGAACAAGGATAATGGAGATGACAATCTGTGACGTGGAGCAAACATTCTGGCAATTTGTGGGATTAGGAGGACAGCCCTTTTCTGGCTGGCTATATATATATATATAGCCAAAGTGCCATATTAAAAACAAAAAGTTATAAAATCATGTGCTGCTTTTTGTGATTTTCAATAGCCATAATTCGATCAAAAAAAAAGGAAAAATCACCATATTTGTTGCCATACATGGTTCATGTAGATAGCCAAAAATATAGGAGGATATTTTTAAAATTTTACTTTCATAACTAACTTGTAGCCAAATTTGGGAAAATCTTCTTATGGATCATCATCGCCATTTTAGCTATAACACAAAATTGCCAAAAAATAAAAACACATTGGATTAGGAATAAAATAAAAGCCATGCACACTCAGCATCGGACGAAAGGTTAGCTCCAGTCGCCAGATACCGCGTAAAAGTTCTCATCCGTCTTCGACCCATCCACCCAGCAGGAGGATTTAAAAACGAGCCTGCTCTTCAGGCTCTCCTCACCATGTTGCGCCCCAACGAGCGTACTAAATATCTGTTGTGATAAAGAGGTACTAAGTCATCGGTTTCGCATCTGCGTGCGTGCAAGTTCTTTCTTTCGTGTTCGTGTGTCGTCTAGTCAAGCTCAAGAGTATCTACAGACTGCAGAAATACACACACAGAAGTAGGGCCAACTCTCTCGCTACTACCTCGATTCAGTTTTCCAATATGGCCATGAATCATGTATGTATTCTTCTCTCTGGATGCAACTTTGTAAAATCAGAAATTCTTCTTTGAAACAATTCGTGGAGTGGAAGAATGATTGTGTTTAATTACTGTCGAGATTCAGCTCCAGCTTTCTGAATTGCGAGTTTTTCTTCTTTTTTTTTTGGTTTTTAAAGTTTGCTTGAGCTTGCTAAATTGCAAGTTCTTTTATACTGTTGAGATTCAGCTCCAGTTTTCTGAATTGCTAGTTTTTCTTCTTCTTTTTTTGGTTTTTAAAGTTTGCTTGAGCTTGCTAAATTGCAAGTTCTTTTATACTGTTGAGATTCAGCTCCAGTTTTCTGAATTGCCAGTTTTTCTTCTTCTTTTTTTGGTTTTTAAAGTTTGCTTGAGCTTGCTAAATTGCAAGTTCTTTTATAATGTTGAGATTCAGCTCCAGTTTTCTGAATTGCCAGTTTTTTTTTCACTGTTTTGTCGTGTGTTTTGATGGGTTTTTCATCGGTGGGATGATGCGCTTGGACCTCCTAAAAAACACACCAAAACCCATCAAAACACCCATGAAATATCTCTAATTTCTCGATTGTTTTGACGGACGATGCTGTATTTGGTGTTTGCAGGGAGCAAATAGTTTCAGGGTTTTGTTAGCCAGAGCAGCAGTGCAGCTTCGGCGTGCGGGAACAGACTCCATATTGCATCAACCGGGAGCTGCAGCTGGATTAATAATGCAGGAGCAATCTGTCAAGTACATGAGTAGTACTGCAGCTGGTGCCACCAGCAAGTTGAGTGCTCAAGAGCTGGAACGCTTGCAGCGTGTTGCTGCAGCAACAAGCAACAAAACTACTAGTCCCGCCGGATCAACTTTGAAGCGCACCGGCAACACAGGATCATCAGCTGATCACCAATTTCAGTGCGTGCCATAATTCTCTTACTCCAGCTCTGTTCTCTTCAAGGAAAGCTTCGACATAATAAGAATTGCTAGTAGATTCTCCAGTCTGTTAGAAAACAATCTTCACACTTTCAAACACAAATCTAGTCCCTATAGACGTTGGGGCTGACTACTATGGAAGTTCACGAATTGCAATCTTTCTTCTGTCTCTGAAAGTGATGATGATGTGCAGTTGGATCGAGCCAGCGGTATACCCACTAGTGGGAATGCTCAGCGTTGCCTTGGGTCTGGCGGTCATGACAATGTACAGAGAAATCGTGGAGTCCCCGACCGTGCTCATCGACAAGCGGAAGCGGGTGGGTCTAGTGGAGATCGATGACCCCGAATGGACTTCCAAGAAAGGGGAGCAATTTGCGACCACCAGTCCATTGAAGAACATTTCCTTGTCAAACAGGAAAATCCCTGCTGAAAAAACTACAATTTGAACAAATTATTATCAGTTATAATAATTGTTTTCTAATAAAAAAACACAGCACCAAAATAATTTGCAAATTCATTTCTCACATCTTTGCACGCTAGGTTACTAGAGATTTTCTGCATGAATCCAGAACAGACACTTGCTGAGATCCGCTCTAGTTCTTCAGAGTTTGGGATTTCCTCTAGCCTCTTGTATCATACCGTACTGGATGGAGCTTCTGCTGCAAAATTCTGCTGAATTTCCATTAACTAATTGGGCTCTGGACTGCCAAAGTTCTTGTAACTCTGTGACTTGTGCAGCAGAGAGAAAAAAAACATCACATGTGTGTGAGATATCTTTTTTCTTACAACCTCCTAGGAATTGCATCGACCAATTATGGCGATGCACAATGTCTTCTGCATAACATCAATGCTTTCTGTAAATCACTGGTCTCAAGAAGACAAATTTAATTTCTGGAGAATTTGTGCAAAGTTTATTGACAAGCATTTTCTGGAGAATTTGTGCAAAGTTTATTGACAAGTATTTCTAAACAAGCTAGCATCATGTGTCGCAAGAATGTGAAATTATTGCTACTTAACTTTCAAAACAGAAATGAAAACGAATTTTTGCTTGTCACCCAAATGTGAAGTCTACCTCATCTGCACTAGAACCCCATGTCTGCAGAAAAAGTTTTAGATTTATGAAATGTACTCTAATAGTTAAATAAATTTTAGAACTTGGTTCTGCATTGGTACGCACAATTAGTGACAAATGAATTGATGAAAAAATGATGAGTTGAGTTTGTAAAAATAAAGTTTCATTTGAATGATTTGCATAATTTCACTTGAATTGAATGCAACCCAATTAAATTTGATTTGAATTTAAATTCTTAAATTGAATTCAAACACATTGAATGAACATATTCAAATTCCTGTTTAATTAAATTGAATTCACATTTCTAAATTAAAGTAAATTAAATAAAATACAATTTATTTTTCTTTTGGATTGGACATCATTAGTGTTCTTATTGAAATTTCAATTGAATTGAATTTAGTTGAATTGAATTCTTTTCATAATTTTGTTGAGTTGGATTCAATCACATTATGAAATTTTAATTATGACGAGCACATGTAAATGTATCTTTTCATATCATGTAATTGAGTTGGTGAAAAGAGTGAAGTAATTAGTTACTTGTGAAATGTTTTCATAATTACCAAGTGAACAACATCTAAAGTTGTCATAGTGACAACCACCAATAGACCCTAACCACTAATAGACCCTATACCCATTGCAGCTAAATCAGTTTCAATTATGGTAGGCGATGGTATTTCAATTTATGCTTCACTTTGAAAATGTGAGGAAGAAATAAACATATTGATAAAGTAGATGGAGGTTTATCATTTTATAATATTCCACACTATCCTCCTTTTTATTCCGCAAATTAAACTAAGGCGCCACTCACAATGCCACCCTAAAATATGAACCAGGTGCTCACAAATTGGTGGAATTTGCATTGAAAGTTCCCCATGATACCCTTCTCATTATTAGTTGCACAGCTTTCCTTTTTGGTCAAGTTTAGTATTGAGCTGCACCGCAAGCACACCTTCATTCACATACCATACCAATGCCTAAAATTCCCTCTTAGCGGAGTCACACTCCTACAAAGAAGCAATGGATAATGGAACAACCATAAAACATTGTATTACATTCCAATTCTTTTCATCATTGTTCCTTGTTTGCATTCTCCTAAAGGAGATTTATGTCCTAAGGGTACCCATATAGCAATTGTTATGCAAAGATTAATAAAATTATCGTTAAAATAACTTTGCCTTTGTGTGCTTTTTTCACCATAAAATCTTTTTTTTTCACTCGTAAATGCTAGTTATTCTTAAAGTGAATGAATTTAATCGAAATTGGGTCTCAAATATCAAATCTGAACCTTTATTGCATAAGATTCAAAATATTTGTTGAATTATAATAGCAAGAATAGAAACGAATTTAAAACTCAAGCTAAAACTTGTTTTTATCATCAACATTGAGTTTTTAAGCAGTTTAAGCCCGCATTAAATGTCAGCGAAGTTCTTTTATGTCAAGTGTCAATGTCACCCTGAGCTCACCCTCCTTACAGGAAAATTGTGACTCTTGACACTAAGGCCCCCTTCTGTTGCAGATAACTTTAGCAATCCAGGGCTTACATTCCATAAGTCAATAATGAGTGGTAACATAAATGGAGGATAAATCGTCCAAAGAGCAGCCCATGTGTGTTTAAATGTCTTTTTCTGTCAAACAAGACTACCTGTAAGTGAGAGGTTCAAGATAACCTGTCTTTCAAGGTTGTGCAGTATGTGACCCTGCACAGAAAAGTCAAAACATGGCCATTTGGCTCAGCAAAATGGTTTTGGCCAAGCATTTTTGAGCAGTTTGCTGCAGTTGGCAGCGTTTCTCTTACTGGCGAATTTTTGTCAAATCCCTTTCTTGAAAAATATGATTTCGACCTATCGGAAGGATTTTCCATGAAAAAATGGCCCAAATTCGCCAGATTTCGAAAAAATTCTACCAATTAGCAGATTTTTATTATTAGTTCCAATAGGTAGCCAAAAACATAGAAAGATTTTGATTTGTTCTACTTCCATATTGGTACATGTGGCCAAATTTGGCTAAATCACTTTCGAGATGATGACCACCTCAGCTACATCACAAAGTTGGAAAAAGAAACCCTGGTGGTTGGTCAAAGGCATGGCAAATGTAGGCACCTGAGAAAAGTGCAATACATTTGATTTGATTGTTGCTCCCTGTTTCTGATTGGGTAATCATAATGATTGGTTCAGGTGGTTTGCTATTAGTAGTCTCCCACCTATTTAAGAGTTTTAGTTTTATCAGTGGGATTGCAAAAAAGTAAATGATTAAAATTGGATATGAAAAATATTTTTGCAGGTCACATATGGAGAAGCATTTATTTTTAGTGGTGAAATATTGTTAGATTTCGACTTGGAATTGTTGGGTTCTACCTGCAAGCTTTTTTAAAAATCATTTTTTTACCAGATTTGCCAAAGTTTACATGTTTATGTGCATAATTTGTTTAATATTTTCTTTAAATCTTAACTCCCATCATCTCATGTGATAACCTCGCATCAAGTTTCGTAGCCAAATGGCTGCTTTAAATTGTTGATTATTGTTCGTACCTTATAGTGTCGTTTTGCTTTTCAATAACAACACAATTGGTCGACATCATGTCATTGTTACTTGCCACTTCATTCTATTAAGGTATCATTGCTTATACTACTTTACACTAGGGTATCACAATTTCCTCCCACTTCTTACAACGGGGTATCATTGCCTCTTCTCACTTCTTACAACGGGGTATCATTGCCTCTTCTCACTTCTTGCAATGAGGTATTGCCATTGGATTCTTGGACAAGGTGCCCACCACTCGGTGTATATAATAAAAAGAGGTTTGAAATTCAAGAATTGAGATTCACCAAATTTGTGTTCAACAAATTCATTCAATGTGCATGGTTTTAGCTTTTAGAGGTTTCAGTTGTTATTTCATAAGTTCAAGCTTCAATTTTCAAACCAAGCATCTGATGACTACCAAAGTGCCACTTAATTACAATAGGCAACAGTCAAAGTTCTTTGGTGAGCTATTGAATTGGAAAATTACAACTTGCAATGAGCATCAAAACTTGTTTGGTGATGAGCAACAATCGTTTTGTGTTCAATGCGATTCTCTCCCCCCCAAAATCTACAAATGATATTTTAACCCTTGCAACTTCCAGGTTGAAGTTTAAGGATTGCATAGAATGTGTCCAACAATTTGATGTTAATCATTGATTTGCCATTTTTGTTGTGAGTTTAGATTTGTAGTACTTCAATCCTTCTGGAAATTAAAGTAACCTTGTGCATTATGAGTCATGATTATAAAATTATAGATCAGATTGTTCAAGCTTGAACTTCGTGAGGTTGAAACATTGATAATGCATTGTATGGGCCCTAGAATTTGGGCTCTAGGGCTAACTTGCTGAAGGGATAGGGTCTCAACTTTCGAATTCCAACTTCTAATTCACTGTGAACACCAAATGTTGGCCCTAAGGTACCAACATTTTTTTTTTTGACCTTATGCATTTTCCTATGAGCTTTCGAAAATTGAAAATCATCGAATGATCAACCATCATTGTCAATATTCAAAGCTCGAGCAAGGTTTAAGGTTTAAAGTTCATTAAAGTTGAATGTGTTGCTTTTGCATAGTTGTTTGTCCACCTTTTTCAGATTTTGATTTCCATTCTAATTTCAAGCAACCCCGTGTTTAAGGTTCAAATTTCAAAATGAAAGGAGAAGATTATGGTTTAATGTTGTTTTTGGGGTTTTTTTTTTCCTTCCTCCATTAGAGCATGGCACCTTTACAACCTCCACAAAATTTTTAATTCCATCGCTTCATTTTGCAACATGAATCTACTAGTACAATTATAAGATCTAATAGCCAAACCCCAGACATTGTCCCAACTTCTTTTGAGCCTCCTTCTAGAGCAAGTCTTTGGATTTTTATTGAAAAAAAACAAAAACAAAAATATACATAATCAAAATGTTTCAAGATGTTTAGAATGCAAATTCCTTTGAACTGAATTTGTGGTGGATGTAGATGGGAAAATGCATCAAGTCAGATGTAAAGTTTGTAATAAAATTAAGGGGAAAGAAAAATTACTAACCCCTAAATTGAACAATCTTTGGAAACACGATGGTAGGAAGAAAACTTTGACTAATATCTGAAGGGTTTATAAAATTAATGACAACAATGTTAGCAAGTGAGCAAGTGAACAAGCTCACCTACTCGAGCAAGAAGGAATCCTCGAAAATATTTCATGCCATGTAATGGAATATTCCTTGTATATTTGTTTTCCACATGGCAAATTTTATGTGACTTGGAATGCCATGGAATATTTTGTCATGTCATGCGTTTGATTTTTTGGGATTAACAATGGTTTATTGACTCTGAACATGGGTTTGGCGAACCGAATTATCAAATGCAACATCATGTGAAAGTTTGAAGGCAAAAAAGATGGATGCATTTCATCATGCCTTGTATAATCAATATTCCAAATGTTTAAGGCTTTTGGACAAAAATTATAATATTTTTTGGATTGTTGAAATGGGTGGAAATTGCATGGTTGAAAAATATTTAATGAAATTAAAATCTTTAATTATTTGCTAAACATGTGTTGAAATGGCCAAAACATTACGACATTATGTATAAAGAAACAATATACATGGAAGCACGTTATGACTATCAAAGGTTTTATTCTTGATATTTGCCATGGCCTAAATGGAAATAAATTTCGGAACACCATTAATGTATATTCACCAGAACAAAAAATATATACATTTGATAAGAATGATTGAAATTGTTTAGAGTGGAAAGAAATTTTTGAATCATGACTGGAATCTAAACTTCTTAAATAGTGTAGGCAACTACAACAAGTTTGATGAATGAGAAAATCACAATTGATTTGATGTAGATGCAGCTGTATGAACTTTTCCATGAGCCCACAAAACATAATTGTTTACAAGACATGATACACATATTTACATTGCACATATGCCCCATGGCCACCCAAAGAAACTACCAACATTGCAACAAAGTGCACACATGAACATCCAAGGAAATTTCCAATTGTGATGTCATATCATTTGTCATGAGATAGAATACTATAAATTCATCCATATCAAGGTGGTAGGACATCAACAATGGGGAAAAAGTGCATTGGAGAAATAAGATGCCAACCTCCCAATTGTTTGTGTGTTGTTGTGTTAATTTGAAGATGAAAAGTTGTCTCACCTTCTTTTAGAATTGTTACCTACTTTTGAATTAAGTTAGTACCTTTTTGGATGGGCCAAACAATTGGAACTATAAGCCTAACAATTGCAAATTTTCATGTTGTCCCATCGATGCAATGGCTCAAGTCATCCAAGGTTGTTGCCATGTTTGTGTGTCTATCATGACATGATAAATGTATTTGGATGTGGACACAGACTTGCATCATGTCAGTATAGGGTCAACCTAGATCAAAACAAGGTTGGGCTACCCAAAAAACAATTATGGGCAACCGAAAATAATGTCATTTGGTTGTTGTAAACCCTTATGGTGATCGAAACAATAAATTCTGTCACCAACTTTTGATCGCCATAATTGATAACCAAAAATTTTTAGTCACCCACTTTTAGTCACCACAATTGGTGACAAAATCTTTTTTGTTTAACCCCCCCAATGGGCAGCCCGAAAAATTTAAGATCTGCCCGAAATTTTTTAGTCATTCGATCAAAAGTGGCCAGTCATCCAACGATTAAAAAACAAATTGGTCGTTGCCCAAATTTTTCGAGCACTGCCCAAAAAATTCAATTGCCAACTTTAACAACAAAAAAAAAATTGATCACAAGTTGGTAATAGAAAATTGGTGACATAAGTTTTTAGGCAATGCCCAAAAAAATGTGGCAATGATCAATTTTTTTTCAATCATTGGATCAATGGCCACTCTTGATCGAACGACTAAAATAATTTTGGGCAATTCCTATTTTTTGTGTTGCCTGAGATTTTTTGGGTAGATTGAAAAAATTTGGTCACCAACTGTGGTAATTGAAAGTTGGCAATCAAATTAGTTTTTAATCACTAATCCTTTGGTGATCGAATCTGTTTTTGGTCACCATGCATATCGAGGGTAGCCCAGGTGTAATGAATATTTCCCTACATCAGTCTTGACAAAAGTGAAGGATGTGTCATGATGGACACCAATGGGATGTCCAACGTAAAATGGTGACATCACATACGTTTTGACAACCATGAAGTAATGGAGACAAAACCAACGCTTATGATGTTTAAATGATTTTTTGTGACATTATACTTGAAAACCTAAATATTATGAAGCAAAAGTTCCACGTATAGATTTGTAAAGGTTGATCCATGCTTTGCATTTGAACCTGTGGTTTTTTGGAGTGTAGAACATTGAATTATAAAATTGGGTGGGTAGTGTTCAATACACCACTAACCATCAACACAAATATTTTCCTTCAACTCCAAGCCACCTCGAGAAACCGAAGGTAATCAATTATTAGAACCAAAAGGTGGTCGTTACATGCGTACATCGTCCACAATAATGGGTTCAACAACAGGAATGGTTATTCATGAATAAGAAAAATTCACATAATCAAAACGATGTGAATCATTATTTATGCTAGGAATATAATCAACATGTCACTTAAAAGATCCAAAAACCTCTTCTCCTTCATGGTGTCAAGGACATGAAAATTCCTAAGAACAAAAGTTAAATGAAAGGTCTAAGTTTAACTATTAAATAAGGAACAAAACAAAATTATGTGATTCACAAAATAAAAACACAATAACTAAAAACAATACCACAACATGTGTAAAACCAATGTGGAAATGGATCTTTATTATGCTAACATATGTAAATGTGAACATGTAAAGAACGTGATAAGGCTATGGTGTAAGATTAGGTTTAAAACTGGTGTTGAATAGATTGAAAGAAATGAGGGTTCCTACTTCTATTTATACCCCTTTAAAGACTTAATTCAAAGAAACTTTCAAGGAGGCTTCTATGTGTGCATCCAATAAAAAGACTTCTTAAAAATCTTCCTAACTTAGAGTCAACCATGAATTAACTGAAACTTAATTGAAAATGAACTCGAACTTAACTAAGAATCAACTGGAAATTAACTAAGGTTAATAAAAGTTTAACTAAGAGTTAGTTAACAGTTAACTAAGATTTAATTAGAAATTAACTAAGAGTTAATTGGTAAGTTTAATTGGGACTTAACTAAGACTAAACTAGGATTAAACTCGAAGTTGACCAAAAATTAATTGGGAGTTAATTCGAATTTAAGTAAAATTTAACTAAAAATGAATTGAGATTTAATTGGAAGTTAATCAAAAGTGAACTGAAACTAAATTAAAAATTTTAAATACAAGTTCAATACAAGTCATGAATGAACATTCAAAAAAATGAACCCCATGGCATTGGCATTTGTGACACAATGTGTAAAAGGCAATTTGTGAAAGATGACTTGGACATGCAATTTGCCATAGCTACCACAAGTCTAGCAAAATCATTCCACCCTTGGGCCCTTTTCAACAATAATTCATTCCTATTAGATCCATGACCAGGTGGACCACCGTGCAAATATTGTCTATACATTGTAGATTATTTGAAAGCACGAATGTAATGGTTTGAAGTCGTTATGTATAGACAAGTGTCGTGTTTTCCTAATTGTTGCAATCAAATTTTATGCATAATTTCTACCAAATTACAAGTGGGCATGTCTACCCATTCTCATCATTGAACTTCTGCAAATCAAAAGAAAGGAAAAGTTAGCAAACTTTAAAATGTCACAACAAATATGGAAGCCCAAATGGAAACAAAGTGTAAATGGAATTCAAATTTCGAATTAACAGAAGGAAAAAAGAATCATATAAGAAAATCGTAGGTGAAATACTCACATGGACCATAAAACCTCCCCATTACCTAATATGAAAATGCTAGAAGCTAAGCCAATTTGCAAGCTCATGGACACTTGGTTCAAAAACAACCCTCATGAAAACCACCAACAAAGAATTATAACATAGAGATCGTCAATGTCCATAAGGGATTTTGCATTCTTGTACTAGTGGGTGCAAATTCTTTTAAAGTGTACCAAAATCTTGTCACAGCATCACCCTTTTCTGTCTTTTTTATTTAGTCCTTTTTTACCATGTAAACTCACATCTATGGATGATTATGCTGGAATTTATAATAGTTTAAAATTTAGTCTTTTTGAAATTTTTGACAACTTTTGACTCATTATTTTCTATGGGGATCAAAATATAAAGTAAAAAAGGATTATAGTAAAGATTAAATCCTTTTTGTCATGTGTGGTACACCTTAAAGGATTTCCACCCTAGTGGCAAAGAACGATGCGTTGATCTTGCAACTTAGGTTTGATCAATTGTTTAATGTGCCTATCAAGCAACTAAATCCAATGGAATAAAAAGGTGCACTCCTTATCAACCATCTTAACAAAAGGGTCCCTAAAACCATAAACAATTTTGATAGTGTTTTAATTGGCTTGTGTGTTATTAACCATGAATCCCTTAAAATTCGGTTTTAAAAACCTATGTTTCAACATCATCTCATTAAGCTTTGTCACATGATTTGTTGAACTTCGTTGTCCTTAGATTTGCAAGTTCGTTTTATGTTCTCTAGATTGTACACTTGATTTCATTATTTTTTATTTTGTTCTCTTCCTCATGTCTCCTTTCAGTGAAAGTAGGTTATTCATGCATGTAAAAAAGATGTTTTATTCTATAATTAGTTTTTTGGATTCACTCATTCCTTCCTTTTACCTTTACTCTCAGTGCCAAAAGTACAACAAAGTGTCTTGCAAAATAAAAAATATCTACACTCATTAATAAAAGTTGCCTTTTCCTTTCAATTTTCCTTCAAACATCCTTTTGCAACCCCTAGGTCGCCTACTCTCAATAGCAAAAGTGAATTGTAGAAGATTGCAACATCCTCAAATTGTGCTAATTTGAACTTGGGAGAACCTTTTTCTCATGTATGCAAGTATTTTTACCATGTGCTTCTTCCTATGGGAACAATTGACCAACTCCTTCATTTGGTGCAAATTTGGCACAATCCTTTAGCGAACAATATGATGTTCCACAAGGATCTACTCAAGGATTGGTCCTTAAATCATCTTGTGGACTATGGCTAGTTCCTTGATTGTCCCAAGGATAGCACTTCGTCCTTCAAGATCCTACTCCAAGAGAGGAATGAACCTAGTTTCTAGGAAGCCATTATGAGTTCTACCAATGCATAGGCCAAAAGGGAAAAAAATAAAGGGATCTCTCTAGGAAACAAAAAAGGCAAGGAGCAACTTAGATTGTAGGAGGAGTTAGAGATAAGTCTGGATGCATTTGTGGAAGTTCCACTACACGAAAGTCATATTTCCATTGTGGATTTGAGTGCTCCAATGGACTTTACACCCTCTAGGCCTTTTAAGACAACTAGGCCATTTGCATCTCTTCTTGGTGTCCCCAGCTTCTTACATTTTACCTTATCATGCGCAGGTCAATCTTGAAAACAAGGTTAATTTTGTTTATGCCTCGATGTTCCTAGGAACCTACTTGTTCTTGGGAACTTGCTTGTTCTTTTGACTTCTAGTTTTGCAAAGACTCCCCCATGGAATAGGCAGGATGAGGACTACATTGTGTATGTTTTTTATTTTACCAACAAGTTCTTGACCTCTAATGGGGTTGTGCTTTGTTTCCACCTTGATGATCCTCACATTCTCAAAGAGATTAGGTTGTACCTAGAGAACTACAACTTCCAGATTTGCATGAAGTGGGCAATAGTGAATTTTCTCCCCCTTGCAAGCATTGAAAACCCCTCCATGAAGGTTTGGGTTCAACCTATCTCTCCTTTTATATCTTCATGATGTTTTCAATCTTCATGTCTTGATTTTTTTCCTTTTCAAATTTTGTAGACCCTCTTGAGTTGCTTGACTCTCTTAGTGAGGTAATCTCAAGACACATCTCTCGCCAATCTATCTTTTTTATTCTGCCCTTTATCTAAGAAATTCATGCATAAAGGTATCAATGTCTTAGAGGAGGATGTAATCTACAATTAAATAGATAGGTCCTCCATGATGATGTCCAAAGTAGGAAAGCCATTTCGAGCTACTAAGGAGGTGCATGCTCTCACACTCTAGGCCCTCATTAAAGTGTGTTCCAAAGCCAGTTCATTTGTTACAAACTTATTTGCATCCACAAATTTGCACCTCACCTTTCTTATATCCAAAATTCCATGTATCCTACTTGTTCCATTTCTAATTGTCATTTCCATTTGTGTTACAAGAAATAACATCAAGGCATGCCATACCCTTCGCCATCACATATTGCTTTAAAACTTGATATTGACATCTTCATTGAGGTATTAAAACCATTGGTTGAATTTCCAACTCTTGAACAAAAGCGCTTTATTGTTGACCCGAATGATTCTAATTCCCTATTGCAACCCTAACCTTGGGCTTGCAACCAAGGCAAGGTCTTACAAAGATGTGGGCCAAGAGTGAAGCCCAAGAGTCATATTTCATGCTCCCAGGAATGTAGGAGAATGAACTCCCACTTTGGGAGTTCAAGTCTCAATGGATTCCCAAGTTTTTAGAGGGCAATTGTAAGGGTCAAAACTCATTAGATTAAAAAGTTCCTTGTATTGTTGGAAAGATCTTAGAACTTAGATGTCTAAAATGGGCTCACATGACCCATTTGGGTACTTAAAACATGAGTTATGGTCAAAAGAAAGGTCGAGAGTCAAATTGCCAATTTGACTCCCGACCACTAAAAGTTGAGAATCGCCTTGATTTACTTACATATATGTGGCATGCCACATGCGTTGGAAAGCTCTCAACAAGGTCTATAACTTTGCTTCATACCTCACTTCAATTAGAGGTCTACACAAGAAATTATGGGCTTCCAAAGTTGCAAAAGTCCCAATTTCGGGACTCCCAACTTGAGAGTCCCAGTACAAAATGACATTTGAGTGTAGGCCCTATGGCCAGGCATAGAATACTATAAAGGGGAAGGTGATGGCTTCGTCCAAGTCCAGGATGTGTTGAGTTTTGTGAGTCTATGTTTGCCCATGGTTCGTCCGTGCACCAAAAATGCTCCAACTATACACTAACCAACTTGTTATTTGGTTTGTGCAGGTCCTTGTGAATAATTGACCCACTTGTCATTCGTCCTAATCCCCATCCCAAAGTTCCAACACGCCCTTCTACCCCCGAAGTGTTGCGAGCCAGGGAGTGTACCTTAACTCCTTATCCCTCCGTTGTTTTCACATTTGGACTCGTAGTTGAATCTATCAAAGAGTTTGGGGGTGCGTGATTCCCCACCTCCAAAGTGCTTGAAGGAACTTGGATTGTGAGTATGTGTACATGGTTTCAAGCTTTATTTTTTTATTTTTTTGTATCCATTACCTTTTCATGATCCTTCGCTTTTCTAATTGCAAAGGTTTTTTGTCATTCTTTGTAAGGGAAAAATTCCTTAACGGTCTTCCTAGGCTTTTCATAAACCATAATTATTTACTCTTCTCCTTTCCAACATGCCATTAATCTCTCCACATTTCTTATATTCGCTTGTGAAGACACGTTGGTATTTGTATATAAAACAATGGTTTAGTTGCTTGTAGTGATTTAAAAGGGCCATAAAAAAGTTGCACCTACAATTGCACCATCCACTTTATGGCTATTATTACTTAGCTATGGATGAACCTCAACTAAGTTAATGTTGTTTTCTCTTATAGATTCTTTTGTTATACTTCCTTATATTGAATTTTTGCTTTTCTTGCGGCCTTTCCAATTCAAAACCATTCAAGTGTGAATGTTTTACTTTCCAATATATACATTCCATTGAAAATACTTGGCACTTTCTATCCTACAACATTTCTTGTTCCACACATATTGCCCTACCAAATATATATGTGAATAATTTTTTTTTTTTCAAATAAATATTGATGGGAATATGGGTATTTTGAAAAAATCAAATAAATCCTATGTGTGGTGTTAGGCTGATAAATTATTTGACTTGTAAAAGGATTAATCAATAAAAGCACGTTCTTAATTAATTCAAGAATGCAAAATTTGGCCTTTGTTGTCAAATTGATTAATTTGATTAGAAATATTACAAAGAATCCCTATTACATAATGGCCAAAGTGTATCATCCTATGTCGGGATTTTTTACAACCATTTTTCGCCTACTCTCGATGCCGAAAGTAGAAAATGAAAAATAGTTCAAGTTTCCAAGCAAGTTAGTTAATGTCTTTTAGGCCCACATTACACTATGAGTCATGGATGGAAAAACTTGGGGCTAACCTTTAGCTTTTTTGGGTTACAAATTGGCCCAAAGTTATGAATAAATACTAGAACATCAATGTAAAATATTAATAAATGCAACAATATTGGCTCTAGGTGTTACAAATTGGCCTCCCAATTTTGATCGTATCCTTTTATCAACCTTAAGGCCAATACAAGGCCATAAAGGTCAACATTTATTAATAACTTGGGGCAGTGTGAAATGTTTTTCTTCCAACCTTGATTTCTATTGTAAAACCCTTGGGGCTAATTTCAATTTTTGCATGAATAGGATTACTAGATTTGGGTTGAACATTGGCCCTAACTCCTAAGGTAAAGTGGGCATTAGTGATGCATTCCATATTTATAATATACCATGTAATGCAACTCTCCATATTCTTGAGTTAAACTCCAATACATGAATATAGATCTCAAATCCAATTATGCACCGATTATTGAATAATATACTATAAGTTACTCTTATGCCTACTCCTCTAACACCAATTTTGATATCGTATCACAGTTTGTTGTGTTTTATATAATGCCATCACAAGAATACTAATGCATATGTTCTTTTCATTGATGTATTTTTGGAACCATTCCATATCAATTAGTGTGGGATTCCACAAGGAACATTATCATGGGGTTTGTTCCATGACTTGGCTCCAAAAGGTTGTATTGAGAACAAATATCATGTAATTTTGTATATATCTACCTAGCACATACCTCCTAGGCTTCCATGAAAGCTTTTGTTCCCTCCACTCACAGTCATTAAACAATGTTTTACACATGCAATGGAAAGAACTCAAGACACCATCCTCTTCTAGAAAAAATTGTGCCAGCAATTGAATGATTTCCTATTATACTTTCCATGCTTGTAACAACTTGTTATCTTTAATTGGAGCTTTATTGCTAGTTTAAAAGTTCCATTGTTTTTTTTTAAAAAATAATTTACATACACCAAAGTTAACTCTAACTGCCTATAAACTCTTTGATGTTTCAAGCCATGGCTTTCAATAGTTCAATCTACGTTTTATGCTCAAAAAACCCAACTCCGAAACTTTTGAATTTTTTTTCTCCAATCAACAAAACTTTACGTCCAATTGGAGTTTTTCACAACTACGCATTCTATATTATAAATTTTTCTAGGCATTATGTTGCTACTTCTTTTTTAATATCAATGGTATTATATGTCTTAGTGTCGAACATACTGAACAAAGCCAATTTCTTTGGGTGTGCTCCTCGAATCATTGGAGCTTATTTTTGTCCTTAATTGTCGATTATGTGCCTTCCTCTTCCTCATCCATCATTGCATCTTCCAAGCTTGGTGTCCTTGGCACCATGTTTATTTCTTTGTCATCCTACTCCATCATTCCACCATCTAGGAATGTTGCAGAATCGTTTTCATCCACCTCACTACTAATTGTATTGGCCTCCACTAACTAGTCCATTTCCTTGCTATAAGGAAGTACTAGTGCTTCATATAGATCATCCTCTACATTTGAATCGTCTCTTGGCCATTTCCTTTCTAAGATTGAATCATTTTTTTTTGGGCATTTGGAATCCCAATAAGTAATCGCATTGTCAATGAAATCATGTTCTGAAATTTTTATTTATTAGGTGTGCTAACCATGGATGATCTCTAAGTGATTGTGGTAAGCTACTTAAAAACTCCAAAATAAACATTTTGATCATTGTCCATTATATTTTATAATCTTACAAGTGATTAATAGATACCCAACATCCAACCTCTACCTAGAACTTTACATCTACACTCTTTTGAGCTCCTTTTTTTCTATTAACATATACAAATCCAAATTTGGTGGTGTTCGCAAGAGTGTTATGGATATGGATATGGTGACACGATGCAAATGCAAAAGCTCTATCCTATGTTTCTTTGATTGAACCCTTCAATCTCAAAATGAAACTAAACTAAATGCACAAAAAAACCCCTTTGGTGCCATACTTATAGTTGGCCATTCTAATTTTGCATTTCAATCTAGCATCACAACCTTTAGTTTTCATTGGAACATTTGGTTGGTTGTGGTTAGTTTTTAATAGTAGCATATGCCAAAATGACTCCAAATGGCAAAACAATTACATGTGTTTCAACAGCCACAAAATCATGTATTTTATTTTATGTTTGTGCTAATCATTTATTGTTATAGTTTGCTACTTTTAATGACTATTTCCTTAACACATGAATAATTTTAATTAAACATCTATTCAATCACAATTTAATGCAAACATTATGATTTTGTTTCCTCTTTCATTTGTCGACACATCATTTTCTTCAACTATTATACACATTTCATGGTTTTGGGGCTGACCTTATCATTCAATGATTCACAAGACTCTTTAACATTTTGTTCTTAAGTTCTTGTGGACCAAGGCTCACCTACCTAGAGTTGCATAAAGTCGTCTTCAAGGTTTCATGATCTTTATTAATAATAAATTGGCAAGTGTTACCAAATTCATTGTGAACAAATTGTTCAATAAGCTTATGAATTTTTTTTCTAAAATCCACTTTTTCAAATTCGATCACTCTTTAAAGAAATCCATGGCATGTGTAAACATCGTTCAATAGTAATCTTCCATATCCTCCTTGGAAATGTTTGCAGTTTGTTTGAACAATGTAAGATTTTCTTTGTCGATCTTGGCATTCACCCATTGCCATGCTACCCATTCATTTGTTTTGTCAATTGCCCTTTTCCATTTTGTTCCCCATGTTCTAATTTCTAGCAAATGCTAGAGGGGGACTAGTCGGGTTTCATCTCTTGGATATTCCATTGTTTTCTTTGTCATCTCATAGATTCTATGTAGTATGCTTGAGATTAACATATATTCAATTATGGATTCCAAGGTGTTTGGTGTCATAATTGGTTTCAATTTTTCTTTGCCTTAGAATATAAATTTAATGATTGCAAACATGTGGTAGAGGTAGCATGGATTCAAAGAGGTAGTACATGTGGAGAAAATGCAAATTGAGGTATTGATCATGCAAATTGGTAATAGAGGAAGAAAATTTGGAAATTGATTTTACAAGTAATGAGATTGGCACTAGATGTAAGAGGTTGAGAGCAGTGAATTAAAATAAATTTAAATAGCTTGAAATGTTATAAACAATGTAAAGGTTACCTCATATTCTCTCAATTCCTAATGGGCACATGATTCTTGGTGGTGAATAGGTACTTTTTGAATTGGCACATACCTCTTGGTGGGTCTACAAATTTATGTTAATCTAAATTGGATTTAGATTAAAGTTCTTCCTTAATATCTTATTGATATTAATTAATTTGAATGGGTGCACTCATAACTTTTTCTTTTTCTTGAATGAGCCTTATTCATTGGCCCATCAACAAAACAAACATTTAGCACTCCCCAATGGAAGCACCTTTTTGGACCCCTAGTTGCAAAATAAACATAGATATATCTCCCAACAATTAACCTTTTTAGTTTATATGCATGAGAATTGAACTTTGGGCATACCATATGGGATAAAATTGAGGTGTTATTGGGAACACCTTAAGGACCATGTTGGGAACTTGGTGAACTTGAAAGGGGGATGATGATAACATATAGGGAACACTTTGGGAAGAAGGAAGAAAAATTAAAAATAACTTCCCCCACCCCACCCCAAAAGGAAAAAATAGGGCCCATGTTGAGTTTTTGTGTGTGTTGGGCCTTCCCATTGGCTACATGAAATTTCTATTTCCAAAATTGTTCATCACCAACTTTGGCCTAAGCTAATAGCCCCCATATTTTCTTTGGGTACTTATTAGTTTAGGCGCTATAGAGCTTAATATGTTATGAAATATGAAATATGACTTGAGCATTTTTAGAATCAAATTATTCAAAATAAACCAACATAAAAAATTTCCACCTTGTTTTTTTTATTCATATTTTTGCAAAAAAAAAGTTTGTTGCCAATATTCATTAAAAATTCATCTTTTTTTTCATCCACATTTTGATCCATAAATATCATTCACATTAACAAATGGGTAAATCTACAATATAGTGAACCACTCTTGAATAACACACTTGTCAATTTTTAACTTCACTTAGGATTGAATGTTTTTCATGTAATATACGTACTATGATGTAATATACATTTAAAAATGACATATAAAAATATGAATCAATTATATCAACATTTGAGGGTGAAAGAAAACTAATTAAACACTTATAACCAATCCCAAGGTCTTGAATAAATAACATAAAAATTATCAAAATTAATCTAGATTTTTTTGGAAATTTTTCATATTCATATAGATTGAATAATTATTAGACTTTACATGTTTTTGGATCATCATTGGAATTGATATATAAATAAATTGCAAAATTAAAAATCTGCAATTTTCTTTCCAATAACCATTGGATAAATATAAAGATAAGTTGTAAAATTTTTAAAAACTAAATTTTATCATAAGAATATTTTGTGCAAGTCAATTATGTGATTAAACCATAAATTTTGTGCAACAGTTGCATGCCATTTCAACTTCCAATTTCAAGTCCTTACCCTTTTGAAAAGGACAAAGGAATTAGTTTTGGTTCATTTTATTGTGGATGTACCCAAATATTCTATCTTATGTGTCAAAAAATATTTTCCAAATATTCCTTTGACATGGGCAAATTTTTTTTAAAAAGATTCAATTGTGTTCATTTGCTCATGCTCATGCTCGTAAGCTCATGAAATAGCATCCTTGAGCTAGTGAAGCATGAACAAAAATTCAATTCATGCTAAGAATGAACAATTGTATGTAATAGTTAAGAAAGATTTTGTTGCTAGTTAGGTTCCCCATGTTGTTGGTGAGAAGGAAAAGAAGTACATTGGTCCAATTTTTTGTTTGTTTTCACTTATTGTCTTAACGTAGACCCATGACCGATTACAAGGACATGAACAAGTTGCTACAATTCCTTGATGTCAAAAATTATCCCAAAATGCATTGGTCCAATAGCATTGGTTGGGAGATGGCAACCTACATGCATGAGGTTGTTGTGAACAAAACACAAAATTTGGTGGAGTGCTCAATTCATTTCCTTTTTTGTGATGAAGTCATAATTTGTGACCAACAATCATGGGTTTCCATACATGCATATGTGGTTGAAGGTTGGCAAAAAATTCCTTTCTTACTGTTGTTGTAACAAGTGGTTGATGGGGCCACTTCAAATAACTTGAAACACATTCTAGTGGATGCTATGGTTTTATATGGTGCTCTAACACAAGAAAATATTACATCCAAGGTGATCACATTTGCAGCTAATGGGGTGAGTGTCTTTCAGGGTGTTAACATAGGTGTGATAGTTTAATTTGAAGACCATACTGCACCTTTCATGATTGGTGTGCATTACATGAATCATTGCACAAATTTGCCAGTGTAAACACTTTTTAGAATGGGCATCATGGGGAAAATTGAAGATGTTTTGTAAAGCTAGTATTCTTATTTCTTCCACATTCTAAAAAGGATTCAACTAACCAACATCATGGAAACAAGGGGGCAACAAATTTTCAGAAACATTAAGACATGCTAAATTTCAATTCAATGCTACTTCTAACCAAGAGGGTTTTGCCAGAATAAAATGCCTTGGTCTCAAAGATGCATTGGGATGCTAGCACTATCACATAGGTTGCCCATAATTTGGAGCTTCTTTATGACTTGGAGGTAATGTTGGGCCTTTCTTACATCGTGCCCATGCTTGAAAGGTTAGAGGAATTGATCGAATTCCCCTAGTTTCAAAAGTGTTTTGTATGTGATTTTGTTCTTGCCATGAAATTATGCCAAGCAAATTTGTACTACTGGTACAATGACCCCTAGAAGCCCTACCTAAATGATGTATTCCATGGTTATTGAAATTTGTTGGATGAAACTTCTTGTGTGGTGGTGCATGAGTGGGCACCTAACCTAAATATAGGGTTGGAAATTTTCAATTTTCAAATTGTTGGCATTTCTAACATGATGCACTATTTTTGCCCCGAAACAACATTATATGTGTTTATGACTCGTGCTCTCTTCCAATATACCATGAACAATGTGCAAATGCAATGTTCTCAAGTAGCAAAGGTCAATGATAGGCTTGAAAAATGGTTTCCTACACATGATGTGATGGATGTTTCAACTGTGGTTTATTTGCAGTATTGGCTCAAAAGCACATGTGAGTCTAGCTTCCCTACTCACATGGATGTTTTGAAGAAATTTTACTATCAATTTAAAAAGCTTGGATCCTCCCAAACATGGATTCCATTAGATCTTAATGCAAATATTCTAGACTTGCAAACCTCATTTTTCAAGCTCACCTTGATGTCGAACGTTCAATGGGCTATGGACCAGCCCATGGATCTCAATCCAATCTTTAGATTGTGGAAAAATTTTACCTCCAATGCGTTGTTATGTGTGCAATTTTCTAAGTTCATGTAGGTGGTAGAATTAGCTATGGTCCAAATCACGGGGTTTGTTGAAGATGAGAGAACTTTCTCGACCTTGACCTTCATGAAGATGAGACTATGGAACAAACTTTATGAGCTTCTAGATTTAGTGGTTTGTATGTTTGCAAAACTACTCTACACTATTGATTCATTTCCTTAGAATGATGTCATCACAATTTGGACCAATGAGAAAGTTAGGAAGGGTCTTATGGCTTGAATTGTGGATAGTTCAGTGGTATCCTTGGTTTTGGTTTTAGAATTGTCTTCGGGTTCTGACTGCAACAGTTCACCTAACATGTTGTATTATTTAATGCCAAAATCAAATTAAGAGTTTTAGGTTTTTAAAGTAGATGATTGCTTTACATTGTAGTCCATGAAACATTCTAAAATCCATGCCCATATGAAGTCATTAACCTTAGTGATGCACATTGGAAATGTTGGGATGTTAATATGCCACTACTTGGCTCATTTTCTAGCATGTTTTGCTACTATAACAAGGTTGAATCATGAATTGATTCTACTATCTAGAGTATCTCCTCTTTAAAGCCCTTGCATGTTGCATTCTTGTTTGTATGGATTGTTAGATTATGGATCATGGATTTTTTTGTTTAGAATTAGCTTCTTATGAATCATGGACCATGTGTGTTGAACTTGTGTGGTTGGACAATAGAGAAATCAAGTTGGGGTTGAATCTTGCAACAAATAACACCCCTATTTCCATGATGCCGACTAGCTCAACCTTAGGGTAACTTTCTCCCCTCCGATTTGAAGTTTTTCTTTAAGCAACAGAACTAATGTGTGGGTTTAAAGTAAGAGCATGTGATGCCACTAGGTGCAATGTCCTTTGTGATAAGGGTTCAACTCCCTCACATGAACATTAAAAGCTCCAATAGCTAGAAGCTAATTGCCAAATTTGACATTCTAATTCTGTCACAATCACCAGAAGGCTTCTCATATCTCTCTATATCGTCTAAATGCAGACTCTATTAAAATTGCATTAGCCAACATAACCCCACACCAAAAACCATTTTGTAGCTGATTTGGTGACCCCACTAAAAGGAGAAAATCGCCACCTTGCTATTTCTTTTTTTCTCTGTGTAGCCAATTTTAAGACAGTTAAGCAAGTGCTTGTAGCCACTTAGGCTACTAGCTCAAGGTCAGAATATCCACATATGCCTCTTCTAGGAATCCTTAAAAAATACACTGATACTGTATCAGAAGACCACAGCTACACTTGAATCAGATCAACCGAAATCTACTACATACTATTACAGTGTCTTCAACAGAATAAGGTGACAATCTCATACCCTTCTTCTTGCAGCATTTCAGCACCAATCTACTCTAAGCCTGGCAGTGGTGTTGCTAAGAGCTGAGCATCAAGAACTGCTGAATCTGTAATCAGTGTGTTGTCATCCTTCAAGAAGTTTCAGAACAACCACAAAACAATACCACTCTGTTGATGCTGTTGATCAGTCTCTGATTTATATAATACGTCAAACTTCAGATGAGTAAAAGTTTTTGGTTGAGTGGCACCCCTGATGAGTGATTTATCACACTTGATTTCACTCTATATTCTGCCCTGACTGTGAGGGCTTGTGAAAAAGTTTTTGACTAAGAACTTACTTGCACTTACTGCCACTGGCATAAGTCATGTGTCGAGTCTTGAAAAGAGGGTCAGCCTGGAGCTGCTTGATAGAAAGTGCAATCTCCAAAGCGTCCCTGCAATGTGCCCATCATCATCTTACTATCCACAACTTGCATTTTGTCCCTGTTTGAACACTGAGCCTGCTCAATGGTCAAAGAATAAAACAAGCCTCATTACTTTTTTTCAAAACACATCATAGCAATATTTGAAGAAAGCTTCATTGATAGCTAGTAACAAGTTTAATTTAAGAGAAGCTCAAACATGTACACCTACAGGTTTTGAACTTGAATAAGTTTTCACATGCACCATCTCTCTGTTCTTCTTCCAAAAGATCCTGAGGACTGCGAACAGGATCCCATGAAAGCTCCAACACATGATGAATCAACCCACTTACAGTATATGAACCTGCTTTTTGGAGCACTAAAGCTCACAGGGTCATCCAAAAACCCTTCACTCACCCAGTACAAACTGAATTGAGCAACTATGAACTGATATAGATCTTCAGGACTCTCCATTTAGCCTCCTCCTCATTAGTCAAAGCCCACTAGTTCTTTGAGGCTTTGAGGGCTTATGCTGCTCAAACAACTATTCAAAGTAATGCTGACAAGATCACACATGTAAATCATGTGTTGTCATGTGGGGAAACTTTAGTGCCTATATACAAAATATCGATACAAAACCCTGAACCCTACCTCTACCATTTACTCCAGTGAACTTTGAAAGAAACCCATGTACTGGAAGTCTACAAGCTACCATAAAGTTAATGCAACATTTTTTCCTGGGTTTCACATAAGTACCTTGGGAAAAAAATCAGCTTCCAGGTCACTAATTTGCTTAGCAACATCAGCAATTGTCTCCTTCACATGTGGATAACATGTAACAACAGATTATTATTATTATTATTATTGCAAATGCAATAAAAGTAGCTGAATTTAGACAAGCCAGAAACTTGCAAGCTTGAAAGCTTGCACAGCCTAAGAAGGTTATCAGAGTGAGGAATATCATCCATTTGCTGTAGCAATTTGGCACCAAGAACACAGTTCCAAAAGACTTTCTTTTTCACAAAACACCAAACCCCCAAAACAAAGATTGGTAGAATAAACCACATCTTTAAACTTGTCACATTCCTGAATCCAACATTTGCCAACCAGAAGGTCCATCTGGGTCAAATATAAACTGCACAAATTTACCAGTCACCCAGTGAGAAACAATGGCAGCAAGATCACAGCTTTGGGCACAGAGGTGACTATCAGCTGGGGAGAATGGTAGATTCAAGCCGTGATGGAGCCAAATCAGACTAAAGAAACCACCACTATTGGTGCCTGAATCAATCAATGTGGTCTTTTATGGGTAGCCCCACTGATCTGGAAGACACCAAATACCCCCTAACGAGAATTGTTCTGCCAGAGGGCTTGACTGGTTTGCCAAGCAGAACTGCACTGCACAGGCTGCAAAAAGGGTGCAGAAAGAGCAGTCCAGACAGAGCTCGTTAGGGGTTATTTGGCATCTTACCACTGATCTCGCTTACCTTTGCCTTCTTCGAGTCTCCAGCTTTCTTTTTTCACAATTACCAACTCTCTCTCAGCTCCAGTGCTTATTTCAAAGACTGCAATACATGATTAGGACAAGCTCATGGATTTTCTGATGATGGCTGATCTATGCTTGGGCTTTGGAGTTTGTATTGTAGGCAAAGAACTCAGGATTTCCACAAGTAGTCGTTGCAGACACAAGCTTTCTCACCCATCTGTGTACAACAGTAGTGACAACCTCAGCTGGGTGTACACCGTTCCACTCTTTTACCTCAGGTGACTAAAACATCAGGAGGCCATGACATCATAAAAACATCTCCAGCGGTGCTCAATATGTGACACCACAAAAATATTTCTCACATCCAAGATTTAGGCCCACTTTAGATGAGGGTCCAGGGTCCAATTTCCTAGGAACCAATTTGGACTGATTTGACGCAAATTGAATCCTTGAGTTGGACTGTACCTTGGTCCCTCGCCTGATTCTTGGTTCTTCCAAATCAGGAGCTCTCCTTTTAGCACTGTTTTTTGGTCCCAACCAATTGTTTTTCCCTCCAAAACAGGTGCCATGTAGGTTTAGCCTCAATTTGCCACTTTTTGGTCCTGGACCCTCGACTAAAGGCCTTGGGCACAATTTAAAGCTTTTGACCAATAAGATTGTTTGAATTCATTGGTCCCTGGACCTTGGACCCTTGTCGAAAGTCGCCCTTAATTACCTTTTCCCTAAGGCACCCATAAAACTAAAAGTGGACTGCAAATAAGTGTGAAACCACTATAGGAACCCATCTGGACTAATCAAACTATGTGTCGAATCAGAAACAGGGAAGAGTCAACAAATACGATTTGACTGTATTTATTAGACTAGTCCAGGGCTCCCTTCACAAATTTGAGCTCATTGGAAGAAAAATATTTTTTGGAAATTTCAACATTCTTACAAATAAAACAATTAGTGTCGAAGCTGCCAAGGTACTACTACCTCAGTGTTTTTTTCTCTCGAATCTTGTCAGTTTTTGACAAAAGAATTGGGAAAGTTTTTTTCTAACCTAAATTTGACTAGATTTGCTATTTTTTGAAAAAAATTCGAACATTCACTACTTGTGACCTTTTAAAGCACCCAAAGAAATTTCTTGCTTGTGACCTTATAAAGCAATCAAAGAAATTTCTTGAGTGTGTATATGTGAGGGGGGGGGGGGGGGGGGGGGGGGACCTTATGGCCATGAGTATCCCTCCTAGAAAAAAGGACAAATCTTACACAGACACCTCAAAAATGGGAAGGAAATTATGTATAGGAGAGGGTAGTCCTAAGGCACTTCCATGTTTTGAGGTGCCTTAGGCACAAAAGTAGTAGCATGAATGCAGGGCATTGAAAAACATGAAAGAGCAAAGAGAGCTACCCTTTTTTCCATAATGATCTAGGTTTTTAATTTCTCTTTTCTTTTTTCCTTTTTAGTTTCTTTCTATTCCATAAGTATTTCCATCATTATAAATGGTTCTTTCCTATTTTGTCGTATCTTTCAAAGCTTTTATCTTTGTAGCACTGTATGCATAATGTTGTTGTTCTTTTTTTGTTAGCATGTTCATTACAAAAAAATAGGGGGTTTTGCAATTAGGTTTGCAACATAGTTTTGAGTTGGATTAACCATTTGTAATTTAGGGTATATTTACAACAAAGTGCTATTGAACGAGTTGCATCAGTTGCATTGGACACAATTTGTCATATATGAAAATGTATATTTATTCAAAATACATGTAATTTTTTGCAACTAGGTGCAATTATGTTGCAACTAGGGTGCAATTATGTTGCAACTAGGGTGTTCACATAGGTTCTCCTACACAAAATGTTCACAAATGAAGGTAGTGTTTACATGGCTTCTCATTCATTTATGGATGATGAAAATTTGTTGATGGTTATTGCAACTTCCTTATAACTAAATTTAAGACAAGGAAAAAAAAATTATAACAACAATGCAACAAATCGCTAGCAACTCATATGTGCATGTTTGAATATTGTTGCTTAACTCCATTCCCACGCTTGGACACCTTTTCATAACTAGAAGTACAAAAAAGTGTTGTAAAACAACCATTGTAGTAATGTTCAATACTTGCAACCCAATGGATGGATATTTCTCTATAACTAGATGTTTATGGGGTCCAATGTAGATGCATGGCAATTGATTTTAATAGTTTTGAACAACTAAATTGCAACTTATAACGCAAAGGTGTAAACCTTGCATGCACATTATAATTGTTCAAATTGTGATACATAATGCAAAAGTGCATTTCATCATTATTTATAAACATGGAATTGATTTGAAATTGTATGCATTGACATTCAAGGTTGAAATTTTAAAAATATTACTAGAGAATTTTTAGAGATGCTCCTACCTATTGAAATATAACTTGACTATAAATCTAGATGTAATGCCCAAACTAATTAAAACAAAGGTTTTCCTCTTCCCATACAAATGGTCACCACAAAAGATGATGAACCATAACATTCAAATATGATCATCTAGAACATTTAAATTGTATTTCAGTTTTGTGAGATAACTTCCTTTATTTCACTAAAAGCCACAATTTCTTCATTCCATCATCTCTAATTGAAATCTACCATATTTTTATATTCAATGTCACTTGTGAAATGAGGTCAATAATATATATACATAACCTTATAATGTAAAAGACATCTAGATGTCCATACTTTTTATTTTTATAAAATTATTTTACAATTGTAATCCCATAAACTTTGATCTAACAAGCAACATACATAACACATTACAATTACAATGCCACTAATTTCAATCTAACAAACAACATAAGTAAATCATTGTAACTAATTTATCACTATTTAAATTCAACATCCATAACACATTCTAACTTGATATCAACTAAACTATGACCTACATTCACACATAATGGTGTTTTTCATAATAAGATGCATCACATAATTGGAATATTTGGGTTAAATTTCACAACATTTGGTCTCTTATTTCACCTTTGTTGTTTTGGAATTTGTCTTCTTTCATGTTTTAGTTTAATTTAGTACACAACAAGCAACAACACATTTAATGACATAGCTATTAACAACCTAGCAAAATTGTATAACATCACATGCATTTTTTTCTACTTGATTATATTTTTCAAACACAACCACCATTTTATTTTTGAAAAAACCTTACCTTGCATGTATAACTTTGATTTTGATGGATTCAAACATTATCAACAAAACCCTATAACACAAAAACAATGAAAGTTATCATAAATGCTTAAATATATGTTTAAAAAACTAATTTTACTTTAATTTCACCTTTCACCCCAAAATCCAAATGGTCAAACACACAAACAAATACCATGTAACATGTTTTTCATCACAAATTTATTCGCCCCTCCCAAATCCCTCCTCATTATATAAATAATACCTTAAAAGTTGACTTTTTTTTTATTTTTAAAAAGGATGTTTTCCTCACACCATTTTTCTTTTATACAAATAAGTAAAAGAACATAAAGCATGAACCTTCAAGCCTTCAAGTTTTAAAATGAAAAATATTACTTGTAACAACCTTTCATCTCTAGTTTTAAATTAAAAGTCATAAAGGTAGAAATGATCTCAACTATGTAACACATATGATACGCATCACCAAAAGACCAACAAATGCACAAAATATTCAAAGAAAAAGACCTTTTCCTTTCTAATTCATCTTGAGTTTTTTAAAAGCATACACAATTGCATGAAGGTTGTTGAACCAAAGGGGCAAGATTTGTTGACTTACTACTATGTGTAGTTTGCTTATGCATATCCCACCCAAATTTCAATTTTTCAAATTTCAAATTTCAAGTTGAAGTAATTACATACTAATTGTTCATAATAAACATGTGAATGACTTGGCAAATAACATATTAACTAACATTTGCTACAATCACAAATCACATGGGCTATGGTCCGACATGTATTTTAATTCCATGTGACAAAAAATATTAGGGCACACGTAAATACCCAATGGGTCAATCCAAATTGAAATCAAGAAGTGGTTACATTTTATGGCAGAGATGTCTTCCAAGCAACCTAATTGCCTTAGCCAAGATCTACTTGAATTCCAATAATATACAAAATTAAATTGATAGAGTCAAATCTAGGGTCAAATCTCTCCAATCTCACTTTCTTGAGCTCCATTGGTTGTCTTGGCATTTCTCAATAACAATAGACTATAGAGACCTTGGCAGAAGCTCAAATTTTCCAAAACATACTTCAACACTAAAAGGATATAGGTCCCAAATTTCCCTTAAAACAAAGACCCCAAGGTTTGACCAAATAAAGAAACTCACGGACCCTTATATTGCCAACAAACAACACTAACATCAAATTGACTATAGAGTCATTATCTATTTGCATAACAAACTCATGAGTTTGACAAAGAAAACTATAATCCCCATTCATCTTGACTACCACAATTTTAAAATGCAACAAAATCAAATATTCCTTCAAAGTTCCCATTAACAAAGGTGTTTTCTCATGAGATACACCACACCAACAACACAAACAGTCACATAGCACACAATATTGAGAAGTCGATAAACTGCTATTGAGATCCTTCATTTCATCATCATGCCCTCGGTCATCAACCCCTTAATCTGCTTCTACAAGTAAACTCCTATTTACAGAAGCAGTTACACAATGGATATCTCATTACCTCCCAACAATAAAATATGTTGTAACAACATTCCTAAGATCCCTCCCTTAAGCCAAGGAAAAAATTAAGCCACTTATTTACTACAAATTCTTCACATCACCTCCTTCATCTGCACACCATGTTTTCATTCTTATCTCCCACAGTTCCTTGATCATAATCCATTAAAGCTCCACCACAAACCAAGCTACACCACCAAACATGTGCCCAATGAAAACCTTACAACCAGTAGGAATTGTTGAAAATAAAAGAAAAAGTTGAACATTACCTATAAACAACAAACATTGTAGAAAATAACACTACAACAAAAGCATTAACTTCCCACCACCATCAACTACCCAGCATCATGTCGTTTTTTGCTTTCAACAGTTGATGACATTGTACCATCCCTTAAGGTTTCATCCCATCATCATTTGTTACATCCCCATCATTTGATGATGCTTAGGAGAAGAATACCACCCACTCCATGCATAGTTTATGGACTAAATAGTTGTCTTTATAAAAGTTTACTTTGTGAATGAAATAAGATTCTAAAGACTTAGAACATAAATAAAATAGGAAAAATTTGTGGTTCTTTGAACAATAGGGTGAGACTATAATTTTAATATTCTTTCACTCCTTATAGTTGCAACAACTTTGGAAGTTAGTTGTAAAATAATCATGTTTTAATAATAATGTAGTTGATTTGCTTACAATTGGGATTGGGTGTTCACATCCATCCATTAAATTGTCAATAAGAATGACAAAAAGATATTTAATATGGAAGATTTACATGTACATCATAATGGCATTGATAGTATAATGTATACACTATTTGATCCCATGAAACTACACTTTCAATCAACTATATAGTTTGTACATGACTTGCATGATATTTTGGGTTACAACAAGGTTGACAACTAATCATATCACAATTGAATTACGATTTTTGCAATAGTGAAACAATACTTTTTTTTCTATAGTGAAAACTCAATCACATAACCAATTGTACCACAAATAACAATATTGTTGAAAAGTAGTTATAAAATAATTAAACATGCCAACTAATCATTGCCATGGTCATAATATGTAAACATGGCGTGACGACCAATTGCAAGGTAATTATTTACAACGACTTTTATGCAACTTGCAAATAAAGTTGAAATACATTAACCAAAATTTTTGCATATACAAAACATATTCCAATTATATAAAGGTCATTTTTGCAACTATAGTGGAACTTTGTGAATTTTAGGCATGGCATTTTATTTTTGAATGCATTGTATTTCCATGGAATAGATGTAACATAATCACACATCAATTACACTAAACATCTAGTTGACATCTAGTTGCAAGGCAATGAGGTTCTTATAAAAATAATTTTTCATAGTGGCTTAAATACAAAGTTTTTTCATGACTTTGTTTATGTTTACAAAAAATCATGCAATTTTTAAGGTGATGAAAATAGTCATGATGATTGTACAAAAAGGTTTTGTTTAGCAAAATAACCTTTTGATGATTTGCATTTTTGTATGTTAGTTGTTGAATTTTAAAAAGAACAAGTTGGTAGCACTAACAACATGTTCAATAGTAGTATATAAAAGGTACATGTTTCAGTTCCACTACTCTTAATATTATTGTTGATTTTCATCTCTTTTATGTTTCTATTGTTCTTCATTTGGATAACATCATTTTATTTCATGGTGTCATTGAAGATATTAAAGCCATTACTTTAAACAATTATTCATGATTCTAACCACTCCAATTCATTTTTAGATGAACATGATATCAATCCATTACATATTTTGATTCGTGATTATCTTTTTTTTCAAATTGAAGAGGATTCAACAAATGAGAAAATAATGTTTCCTCCATGTGCACTACCACTATAGCTAGGATACAATCAATTTCATGATGTGGATGGGTTGAGTTTTCCAACATGTATGTCAATGACAGATATCATAACAAACACAAAGAAGTATGGGCTCAAAATAAGTTTGACGATTGACAAATCTTTTGTGAAATAAACACATCCAAGTCCATTGACAATCTTTCAAAAAATGATATTCGTGTGTTTATTGATCAATTGGTTTTTTTCATGCTAAAAGTGACAAAAATAGATGGCAATATTTATTCATTAATGAAATTTCATTATCATAATTATTTTTTATACTCTTATTAATTGTATGTGAGTGGATTTCATTTTAACAATTGTTTTATTTATTTTGGTGCATTCAAAGCTTTCTACATGCTATTGGTTGCTTGACTCATGTTAGTTAAGAACAATGCATCACTAAGATCAAAACTATTGCAAGTGCATTTAATATCTTCATGAATCTTTGTTATAAGATTATTAAGCTCATAGATGAATTTGTGATAAGCTCTTCAAAAATTAGGTTAGGAAAAAACATCAAAAATTTAAATATCCTTATTCTTTACGAGGAAAAACTAATGTTAAACCAAGTTCTATGTCAACCAAATTCATCTTTTGGTGTTAACTAAAATTTCACATAGTTTTCCACATAAAACTTTTTCATTCACACTACTATCAAACTTTGAAGCATCGACAAAAAATATTTTTCTCTTATTGATTTACTAACTAATTGTGTTTTGAAGTATTTTCTAGTTTCAAACTTATCAATGGTTTTTGAAGTATTTTTTTAATGCATTTATTTTTTCTTGCACGTTCATTTGAAATATTTTCATGGTATTTTGAAGAATTGGTGCTTGAATGTTACTCATTATGGTGTTAATTATCATTGAAAGCTTGTCAACTATGAATAAAAAAATATTGTTGAAATTTACTTAATGTTGATCAAGCATCATCCTATCTAGGAACTTGAAATACTTCCTCCTCATCCAATGTTTCTAACTCGTATCAAATGGAAATTTAGTGATCCTATTTGGTTTACAAAATTTGCAATAAGGATAAACTCCTTTTCAAAATACATTAATTGCATGATAAGATAAACTCTTGCATTATAACCTAAGTAAGAAGACTTGGATTAATACGACTAGTTGTGGGTGAAACATCATGCACATGGAAGATGTTTTTCTACCCATAGAATATGGAATGGAAATAAGTGGCCATCACAATGCCAAATCATATGGAAAGTATGTTTGTTTGTTTTAAGTTGTAATTTTTCAAATTTTTGCTTCAAGTGATAAATTTTGGTTTATATTGTTCTATTTTAATTGATGGGTGCAAATTCTTTAAGGTGTACCAAAATCTTGTCATAACGTCCCCCTTTTCTATCTTTTTTACCTAGTCCTTTTTTACCATGTAAAAACACATTTATGGATGATTATGATTAAATCTAGAATTGTAGTAATCTAAAATATAGTCCTTTTGAAAATTTTGACAACTTTTGATTCATTATTTATAGGAATCAAAATATAGGATAAAAAATGATTGTTGTAAGGACTAGGCCCTTTTTGTCGTATGTGGTACACCTTAAAGGATTTTCACCCCAATGATTTATATTTGTGAAGGTTAATTGGATTGAAAAATATGTGCATGACCATGCCATGTAAAAAATTAGCTTTAACAAAATTAAAGATCAAAACAGTTCAATTTGGAAAAAATAAAAATGAAAAAGAATAAGAAACATACATGAAGTTAAAAAAACTAGGTTCCCATTCTTCTACTATAGAAGTTTTAGCATTAAGTGACATCAACAATTCTTCCATGAATGTGGTTGTTAATTTCATTAATGTCATGACATTTAAAGGCAATACCATTGCTAAAAATTAGATCGTTATCGTTCTTACCAATCAAATTGTTTGAAACCCCAAATCCTTTTCAAAGATTATATGATAAGAATGAAACTTCTAGGACATTGTAAAAGATATATGATTGTAATCAAAACTAAGTTACAAAAATTAAAAATAAGATTGGCTACAATTTATGGATATTACACAAAGGTACATTCACGGTTGGGTATACAAAAGGATTGTCTTGCCCCAAAATCACTATCAAAACATTATTTTGAATGAACACTACATTTACGAAATAAGTTATTTGGTGGATTTTACTTTTCATTAAAAACCCACATATGTTTTGATTAAAATGGTGTTAATTTTTTGTGATTTGGATGATCAAAACATGTTCTTAAATGTCTTGAAAGATGACTCAAAAACCATTTCACATTACACAATTTTATCGAAAAAGATTCAATAGGACTAGCAATATTTGTTCAAATTGTTCCATATTTTAATCACAAACAGAATAAAGTATGTTCTAATATGTGATGGTACAATTTTTAGTATGATGAATCACTAAATTTTGTGAAATTAATGTTATAATCTTGAATTTTTTTGACAAAATAAATGCGTTAATAAAGATAATCAAATTAGCAACCTTATTTCAAAAGTTTGGAAAGTAGTATAAGAAATGTGGGTGCAAATTTTGTTCAATTGATTTGAATCATTCATTATAACATTTATTGATTGAAAGTCTAAACATACATATCCCCCTTTCATTGTTAACATCTCAAAACATTCATTTTGTTAAGTCTTTGTTTTAGTACTCAAAACATAAAACAAATGGGTGTCATGGTTCATGTTACGGTACCCCAAGCATGAATGCACCCACAAGTAGCCATATTGAAAATTCATTCAATAACTTGTCCAATTATTAGATAATCCATGTGGTTGATATGAAAGCAATAAGGGTATTGGTTCAATTACATCCTCCTTCAAGTTCTCCTCCAAGTCTTGTTCCCAACTCTATCTTAGATTTTATTGTGGATCTTAAGTAGTTATAGTACCTACTTTGATAACAACTACAGTGATTATACTAGCACATCATTGTTGCATTCATTAGACTATCACAATAGTTGTCACAAGTCATACAACTTTATTAACATGTTTTTAACAAGTTCATGACATTTCTATTACTACCATCATCCATTTGCATTCATTTCAAAAAAATTGTGGCTACATGGTAGTTAACAATAATAAGTTACAAGTTACAACTATATTTTATATTTTGGAATTCTTCAAAAAAAATCTAGTTAGTTTTTTGCTTAAGTCTCAATTTGAGATAGTCTTTAAAAAAACCTTCCAAAAAAATTAAGAAGTAAAAGTCTTCAAATGATTAAAAAGTTTAAATATCAAGTAAATGTTGGAAGAAAAAAAATCAAGACCACGTTCTACAAAGTGGAGGAAAACCCTTGAAATCTTCTACTTAATAATTTTTTTCAAATAACAAAAGAAAAAAAAATCAGTGTTCTATGCCTAATTATAGGTGTAAGAATAGTGCCCCCCCCCCCATCTCAATATCTACATAGGTATGTTTAAGTTCATGCCTTATGATGGGTGAAGCTCACAAGTTGGGGACATTCCAAATATGCAAGCCCACACTCCACTACTTCTTCATATTATACCCTTATTTTGAAAATACCCTCACCTTAGGACTTTACCCTACTCATAAGCCATGAAATTCAAATATGTGTTAGTTGATGGGAATATGATGAACCTAACTAATTATACAATGTTGTTAACATTTTTTTCAATGAATTATTTATATAGAGCAAGGATTGAGAATAGGGCTTTTCTAGGAATTTGAAGCCTACATGAGGTTGGAACTTAGCATAGGACTTAAATTCCGGAAACAATAATGTTTGATAATTTTATGATAATTGCTATTCATTTGAGAGGAGGGAGAAAAGAAGGAACCTCTCTACACATAAGGTGCCATCAACTATTGAAACAAAAATTTCAAGGTAAGGCACCTTCCACATACACCAAATAAATTATACATTCTTTTCACTTAAATACATATAAAAAGTATATAAAAAGTTGGAAAGTTTTGGGGAAACATTTACACATAATGAACTACCACAACCACATGGTCAAAACACGAGCACATGAATCATGATGGATGACCTAATCTCATAAGAACCTTTGTTTTAAAACCAATAGTCAAAATGGCCACTAGTGTTGACCTCATTTATATGAAGTCAAATCCAATGAAAGTTTACATTGAGCACACAAATCTTTCATCAATTAAGGATCACCCTCCATTGAAGTTACACCATGTAACACTAGTGAACCAAAATTTAAATTGTGGAAAGCAAGTGTTACTTAATGACTTCAATTTTGGGTTGATTGGGTTTAAGGTTGGGTTTGATTTCAATGGACACTTCTTAGTAAATTATGGTTGGACTAGGTATATTTTTATATTTTTGGATGAAATGATGAATTGGTAGAACTAAAAAATTAATGGCTTTTATTCATTAGTTAATTGCAAACTTCAAATGATAGGCAATTTGGGTTTCGGTTTCTTAAATTTTCATGTTTTTGGAAAAATTTCAAGGCTTGATGAACTTGGGTTATTACTTATTACCATAGCAACTTGAAGCAATACGGGGTTCATAAGAGGGGCATATACAACCTATGGACCATCACTTCAACATGTCATATATGTGATAAGTATCTTGAAAAAAGTATGTTACATTTGGCACAACTTGAAAGCAATTAACTTCATAACCCATCACTAACTTATTGTAGGTTTCATATTTATAATTTCTGAATATAATCTATTTCTTGTTTGATATGTGAAAATTAAACGGAAATGTCACTCTGGATGCCAATTTTTTTGGAACTAAACCAATTTTCTATGGCACCTAAATTTTCTATTGTATTGCAATATTTGATTTTGGTGGAACATTATTTATCCTCAATTTTTATTAAAGAAAAAATTAAAAATGTTGTAAAAGGTCTCATTCTATTAGAGGTTTAATGTCCAAAGAACCTAACAAAGAGATTTTTTTTTTGGGTCAAAATTTCATAAATTATTATTTTTTGTTGTCAAAGTGAAATTTGAAGAATAAAATGATTATTCATCACCCTAGTGCCAAACCTAAAAAGGCATTGAACTGTACCGTACTTGAATCCTAACACATCTACTACATAAGCATGTTTTGGGTTTCTCATTATTGTAGGATCCTTAATGTTGTACCCAACCTTTGCCAAAATCCTTTTCTTAGCTTTGGAAAGGCTAAACATTCTACGGCCAAAAAAGGGTTGGTAACACACAATATCAACTCCATGTCAAGTCACCAAGTTGTTAAGAGTTTGATAATATGTTCCAAGCTTGTGAGGTTTTCCTTATTATTGGGGAACTATCACTTCTCATATTTAATGGGTGTATTAGTTGTGGGGTTTTTATGTCAACCATGTGTTATTTAAGATACAAATTTGTAATTTAAAAGGTGGGGTGGGGGAAGGTGGGATTGATGATGCAACATTTTCGAATATTGTTCTAAGTTAGTCATTAAAAATTTGACAAGAATTTGGGCAATGTTTTATTTCTGGAAAATTTTCACCTTTTGGCAAAAAATAATTCAAAAAATAATATTATGTTGAATGTTTTCAAAGTTTGGTAAAAATTTCTTTAAAATTTCTTTGTGGAAACACATTGTTCAAGCAAGTAGCCAAGGTATAGAAGGGTTTTCATAAATTTCTACTTTCATAACCAATCTATTGTCAAAAGTTGCTAAATCTTTATATGAATGATTACTAATGTGACAACATCAAAAATTGAATTATATATATAAGCATGGATAAATACAACATTGTTGTATCAATTCATGGACACAAAATGGTGAAATTGTTACAATTGTTTGCAAGAAATAAACAACATCATCATTGGAACATTTTCATGAAAAAATTGCAAATATTGACACCTCAAACTTCAAACAAGTTTTCATAGACATTTGTTCAATAATCATTCATGATCCACTTATGCAACTGCAACGTCTTCGATTATCAACATATAGTTCCCCAAATGTGCACAAATTCTTTTCAAAGACATGTTGGAATCAAAAGTTGTATCTTGTCAAGTAGCCATGTTTTGAAACTTGAATAACATGTGATGCACAACAATTATAGTCTTCTATGTCAAATTAGCTTTGCATGATTTTGTAGTTTCATTTTAATAAAACTAAGTTTTTAATAGATCTTTGCATAAAAAAATTATAAATTTTCAAACCAAGAACCTTAAACAACTTGGAACTTGGAAAAAAACTTGAAGATGTAAAAACAAAGAAGAAAAAAAGAGAAAAGCCATGCATTGTAGATAAATGTGATAAAAAAAAACAAAATTCTAATCAATTTTCAATCAATTTTGATTTAGCACAAAATAAAAACAACAAGCTTTTCAATGACAACAAAACCTACAACTTGCAAATTTTTTAAAATGAAGAGTAAACACCTAAAGAAAAAAAACACAAGATGCACCCCAAAAAAAATAATAGGCAAAATTAGATTTTATTTTTTTTGAAAATGTACATTTCAAAAAAATTGAATGCAAAGCAAAAACAATGAGCTCTTTGACAATAATGCAACTCACATAAAAACCCAACGAAAGTAAGGAATGATGAAAATTTGAAAACTTAGAACATATAACAAAAGTAAGAAGCAATGGAACTCAATAGTGAAAGTTGGTGACAAAAGCTACAAGAGTGAGAGTGCTAAAAGGGTAAACAACTAACCCACTAACATCCATCATCATGGTATGACTTCATCATGACAAAGGTAAATCAATGTTTTTGAAACCCTGTATTAAGTTAACATTAACCCAAGTGTGTGACCAACAAAACTAATTAATTAATATTTAGATTAGTGCTAACTAATATATTTGATCTTTTCTTTTAATGATGCTTTCTAAATGTTAAACTGTTTAACATTATAAACCCTAATACCATGTCTAATTGTAGCTTATCATGTAAAGTCCATTGAATATTACCTAAATATTTTAATTTAATGACGCTTCTTACAAAACCCATTAAACATTCTATGTAGTTTGCACAAGGACATTCGTTAGTCAAAAGGAAATAATCTTAATCACAACCCTTCTCATGAACTTGTGTTTTTTAAAGTCATGACTCATACTTCATAATATCGTGATTAAGGTTATTTAGAGCTTGTTCAACTACATAAAACTTTGTATCACATTTTTTTTGGGTTAATTGCAACTAGTCTCATTAAAATTAAATGTTTCAAATCAATATTGAAACAAAATGCTTAAAAATGGTTTACAATAACCACCTAACAAATCGCTGGGTCAAAGGTGGGGACGAGTATGACATTTTTGAAAAAAAATTGGGTCAAAAGTGGGGGCCAAGTCTTTTAAGTTGCTAAGTTGAAGGTGGGGCGGGTCTTTCAAAATCTAAATCACTTAGTCGAAGGTGAGGGTGGGTATGACATTTTTGAAAAATGTTGTCGAGCTGAAAGCCACCGTTGGGGGTATTGTGAGATGGGAACCTAATACCTTACCCTAAGGTCAGTTTCATCATTAAATAATCCTTCAAATAGTGAAATGAATTCTCATGAAAATATGAAGTTAACATGTTGAAAATCATCATAATTTATTATAAGCTACACTTTGAATAATTTCCCTACTCATGTGACAATATCATATACTTGATCATGCAAAATTCAATAAATTTTCCATTTTTGAAAAAATATATTATTATTTGTTTTGTCAATGTGGAAAGTGACCTTAGGCTATGGTATACTTATATCACCAGTGTAAAAATTGACAAAGAACTGGCACTACTTGAAAGACTGGCACAACTCTAATAGGAACCAGAGTTTATTGGTTATCAGGTTTTTAATAACCATTGGGTGGGTTATTTTTTGTGGGGATCACACAGGTTATCAATATCAATATACATACATATATCCATATATATATAAATTGGGTGTCAAGTAGGTTATTGAAATAACCGATTAATAACCATGGATTGACTAAGTGCCAAGTATACTCTAGTGGTAGGGTTTTAAAAAATAAAAATAAAACGGTTAATTTTTTTTGTTTTCTATTTTTTGGGTATTAATATTTAGAGATTGATGACCTACTGAATCATAATCAGGTCATCCAGGTAGGTTATTGGAAATTGAACATTCAATACCGGGCAGTTATCAATTTAACCAGTCATAAATTTTTTTTATCAAAAACCATCTGATGGGTTATTAGTAACCAGTTTGATAACCGGGTCCAGAAGAACGAGGAAACAAATTACAACTAAATTACCTTTGCATTTGAATTTAGGAGCTAATTAATGACTAAAAGTGGGTGATTATGATGAAAGAAGACGGTCATTATTCATGAGCTAATTAATGCAGAAAAGTAGTTCATTTAAAATGTACCAACTAGACTACCAACCCACTTGATCAATTTAAAAATTTAAAAATTCCCCCCCTCACTAACCCTAAAATCCCTCCGTTAAGTAGCACTCATTGTCCACTTCTAGCTTTGGTGAGAATTTATGCAAGGTGAAGCTGAGTGTGAGTCGGATTTTGAGTTGAGAAAGCCCATGGCCGAGGGCTTTGTACCTTGTATATGGAATGGGCAAGTTACCAGGGGCCGGGAAGTAGATGGGAAATGGATCAATTTTGCAGTTTCATCCTGCCTTGCCCTTTTCCTGAGCGCCTCCACTGCTGCTACATATATTTTCACTGCTCCTACCTGTACAGTTACTCTAATTAGTTCGAACCTTGTGCGCTAAATGTTGAGTTTCATCATTTCATACTGAGATTTAATAAAAATTTCCTTACTTTGCAGATACTACTGAAAGAGGGGGATACGGGGTGGCCCAGAAGACATGGTGACTTTACAGATAACTGTAATGTCCCAAGTACCGGGCCCCCTAGGTACATTAAGAAAAATGCGGCACGTTTATACGGAAGACGACGTGGTGTCAGTTTTTTCAGAACATGTGATGTTGATGACAATATGCCCTCCTGTTAGGTCTTCTGTGATGTTTTGTGGCCCTTGAAACTTTGTCATTGGACATACCACGTTGGGTGTGTAGTCAAATTGTTTTATAAATATATATTTAAAACTCGATATTTAATTGTAGATTTAATAGTACTAGCAAACCATTTTGGACCAGTTCAAAACCACATCCACTGAACTAGTGATTTTTTGGGTGGACAATTTCCACTAGTTTTACAAGATTTTGTTTATGACAAAACTTGGAAAAACCTACTTGTTTGTTTTAGTGTAAGTTGTGTTTTCTGAAGACAAAAAATCCCAATTTTAATGAAATCAAATATTTGAATTTGAGAAACAAAGTTTTGAGTCTCAAGTCTCAACTTTTGGTAACTTGTATTTCACTTGTTTTGAAACTCTCAGATTTTTTCACTGTCAAATTCGGCTGCATTGGGGGGCCAAGTTTCTAACCTTAAACCCTAACTTAGGGCAAACTTAATTTCGCAGTAGACCCAAATTCCACATTGCCAACCTCCCAAAATTTTCACCTAATTTTGGCTGAAATTAAACAACACATAATAATATTGGACCAACCCATCATGAATTGAGTCAAGACCCAACTACTTACTACCTACTTCTTTTGTCCTCTTTCTAAGAAATGAAAATGATCCTTATTTCAGATAAAGGTACAAAAATCCTGAAATTTTGGTGGGTGAGTAATGGTAATTAATGTCTTCACACTCTTAGAAAGTTTAGGGTTTAGAGTTTAGGTGTTAGAAAGTTTAGGATTTAGTAGGGTTTATACACAAATCCTTTACTTACATTCATCCTAATTGATGAAACCCTACCAAACTTTATAAAAAGAATGCACCCAAGAAAGGGAGAGAAACAGAAATAAGGGGCCTGGATCAAAGTCCAGGCAAGCGAACATTCCAAAAGAGGCGGGCCACCAGGAGGAAAGGGAACCACAACGAACTGAAGCATATCAACTAATGAGAGGGGAGATAAACCCCATAAAACTACAAGCCTAGACAAACCATCTCAAGAGAGCCCATCTCAAAAAAAATGGAGACAACCGACACTCCCTGTTTATTAAAAAAAACACACAACTCTTAATTTATTTGCCATTGTTATGATATTATAAAAAAATTATGTAAAAATAATGTTAACTACATTTTATTTTTCTCTTTCATTACATAGAAAACCTTATTTCACTACAACAAACAAAGAGGAAATGAGAAGAAGGTTAAATTTTTTTATTTTTTTAAACTGCAAAAAAAAAATTATCAAATTTCCACCAAGTTTAGATACTAAAAGCCTTCCCTTAGTTTCATTCATTCCCCAAAGAAACAAAAAACATTATCAATCAACTACTGTGCCACTGGACAAATACATAAAGTTAAGAACACATGATTCTTACTTCTTCGAAAAGCGAAATGGCTTGCCAAACTTTGTGGCCACGTTTTGTTCTGGAAACTACTGTGGCAATTTCTGAGACACTTGGCATGAAATTGTCTAAAACTTTTCATGAATTGTATTTTTTAATTTTTTTTTCCCCAAAACAAATCATGAAATCGTCTAAAACTTTCATAAATTGCTTCTTTTTTTTTCTTTTTTCTTTTTTTGGCTTAGTTGCATACAGCAAAGGTGAATCTTGCACCAAAGACACTCACATTTCCGGGAGTTTATTTATTTATCGGGACAATGTCGTCCGCATTTCATTACCTTTGCCCCGAGTTTATGCACTCTGACACTGGAATCTTATCCATTCAATGTGGTACACATTATTATTACTTTTTTAAAAAATTAATATTTAAAAGCCCTTTTTTCTTCGGTTCTGGGGGACCTACATAGCTTTGAAAAAACCGAACATGTGGCTATGCATTTGCCAGTTTGTAAAGTAGCCCACAAGAACTGAAAACCGGAGCCACAAAAAATAATTGGACTTTCCGTAAAATTCATACTTTGAATTTCTTTTCTTGTTGGGTCCAAAGCACTAGACTGGGCCCCCGTCGCCTGATTGGCTGAGAGGTCAAAAACCCTCCTCCTCGGCACCACATTAGCAGGAGCATGTGCAAATGACAGAGCTTCATAAGCCACATGTCCGTCCGGCTGGCGATAGGGGAATGAACACATCATGCTTGTTGGCACCCTTCAACAAACGGTTATGGCGAGAGCAGCCCAGTTACCGGGAAAATTTTTATAAAAAAAAAAAAAAAGCCATGGGAGAGGCGAGATTTTTTTCCAATAACCGGGCTGCCAGCTTGAGCCACGTTATGGGACATAACCGATGATTCAATGGACGAGATAATAAGTTATGAGAAAAAGTCTCACGGCTTATGCGGCCGATCTCTATGGAGGAACCGGTTATGGGTTGTCAGTTGTCGACCCGAGAGGTAACCTCTCCACCAATGCAGGTGACACCCCATTGCCACCGATTTCCACAGCGGCACCGGATATGTCCAATGAGAAGAACTATCCCAAGTACTTATGGTGCATTCACACTTGAAGTTAAGTCAGTGTTAAAATGAAAATCTAGGTGGATCCTAGGTGTTAAATGGGCCATAGCTCAATGTCAAGTGAATGTTAGCTTAACATAAAATTTTCATGGCAACTAGGTTTAAGTCCTAAATGGCTAGCATGGTGGTAGGGGGGGACTCAACCTTAGAGTCCCTAACACCAAGTGTGAATGCACCTTTAGAAACATACAAAGGAAAATATATCACAAAATGTGTGAAGAGCTCCCGGGATAGACGAGTGTAAACAACCGTGTAGACCGATTCACACACTACCACCTACTTAAGGCTTAGCTACTACCATCCAAAACCAAAGTAGAGAAGATATTCAAGCTTTCAAGCTTTCACATTCCTTGATCGGAAGAAAACAACCATTGTTTCTTTGCCACCTTAAATTGTTGTCATTTTCTTGCTTGCGCTTCTTCTTTTTTTGGTTATGCCATGTGTTTTGTTATTAGATCGACATGCCACTCAAAACCACGGTATAAAAAGTTGCAATGTTTTTGCTTGGACAAAATTTTTGTCTCCAGGGGAAATTTAAATTAGGAAGATTTTGGAATTGTTTGTTATTTTAGTGTAAATTTTGCTAATGTTTTGGAGAAAAAATTGCTAATGTTGCGCCCCCCTCCCACCCCCCCCTCCCCCCCCACCAACCCCAAACCGGGTTTATGGGGGCGGGGGGCCGGGCCGGCGGGGGGGGGGTTGCGGTTTACCTATTTGTATTCGTCCCGTCGGCGTCGGGCACGCGGGCCGCCCGGCGCCTGGTTCGTGACGTAGCCCCGCTACATCCCCGGCCGGACTTTCTCTCCCCCACCCGCCGCTCTGCAAGGCCACCCTCGACGACGGCGAGCATGCGCGTCGAAGGTCGCTCCCTCGCTCGCTCGATCTTTCTCTCTCTCTTCTCACTTGCTTGCTTCCTCAGGCGATCCCGTACTCTCCACAAGTTCTTGGCTCTTGATGTTATACCAACTGTCCAGTAACCAATTCGCTCTTTCCAACGATCTGCAGAACAACAGTAAAGACCTGCGAGTTTCTTCTTGTTTCCGATCTATGCTTTTCGGCTCTCAGTTGTTGTCGTTGTAGTCGTCGTCTTCGCATCACTGCAGCAAGGTGCGATCACGCCAAACAAACGCACTCGAACTTGGGAGAAAGAAAACCATAAGGTAGCTAGGAATGTACTGCCTCGGCGGAGGATTCTGTTGGGATTTGTAATACTGATGCAGTAGGTTCCTCCTGGGAAGGAACAAAGGCGAGTCTCGCTCAGAGGAGGGAATCGGATAAGAGCTGGAAAGACTTGAGAGGGATGTCATTCTGGACTCTGACGCCCCGGCGGATTCTGTGGGATGTAGTGGCCATAGCAGAAGTGATTGTGAGCATCGTAGTTCATTTGAGTTACGCGCTCTCCATCTTCGGTTCCGCGGTATGGATCGATGTCATGAGTATTCTTTCAGCCAGCAGCAGCAACAGCACGCCGCCAAGGCACAAGCCCAAGAAGAGAGACAGCAGCGACGGCGAACTCCTTGTTCAAGTGCTGCACAGCCCGGTGGTGACGACGGTGCTCCATGAGGAGCAGCCGGATGATGATCCCGATCACCACCACAGTTCTCAGTTGGGTTTGGAAGAGGTGGCGGAGGAGAATAAGAAGCAGCAGCAGCTGGCAACAATAGCCACAACAGAAGAACCCAACAAAGCCTTTCTTGATGGCCATCAGAAAGCACCCATTGTCTTGGTGCACGGCATTTTTGGATTTGGAAAAGGGGTAAGGCACACCAACTGACCTTCCCATGAGAATCCATGTTGCATTTTTTGTTCTTGCTCTTTGGGTGGGGTCTGGACTCGAAGAGGAGGAAACAAGAATCTGGACTAGAAGAAGTCGAGGAGGAAACTAGAATCCGGACTACAAGAGGAAGAACAAGAATCTGGACTAGAAGAGGAGGAAGAACAAGAATCTGGACTAGAAGAAGTCGAGGAGGAAACTAGAATCCGGACTACAAGAGGAAGAACAAGAATCTGGACTAGAAGAGGAGGAAAACAAGAATCTGGACTAGAAGAGGAGGAAAACAAGAATCTGGACTAGAAGAGGAAGAAACAAGAATCTGTCTGTGGAGTGCAGCAACTTGGGTTGTTGTGAGATCAGCAGAGGGTTTTTGGTTGCAATTCTTATGCAGTCATATTTCCTGACTCGGTGGTCGTTTGTGCCCTAATATCCTCCTCCTCCTCTTCTTGCAGAGATTGGGCTCTCTTTCATACTGGGGTGGTGCAGAGCAAAGAGATGATCGGATTCTTGTTCCAGACCTTGGAGCTCTGACCAGCATTCATGACAGGTTTTTCCTTACTCATTCACTTGCCCAGTTGTCTACTAGGTAGAAAAAAGTTAGAATTCTTTCTTGCAAGTGAAGAAGACACATGGTCAAGCCCACACAAGATGATTGAGTATCTTCTTTGCAGCAGAATCTGGAATCTGGTAACAATCACAAATGGGTACTTGTACTTCAACTTTCCCCTATTCTGTATCTGAAGGATTTCTGTACTGCTGCCATTGCAGTTGCTGACCATAAAAGCTCTCAGAACACATTTCTGGTGCTGTAGAACAACCATGTCTGCAATTACAAACTTATGATGAAAAAACTTTCAGGAAAACAAAAAAAAATTATGTGCAGAATTGTGGTGAATTCATGAACCTTCTGAGAACATTTCTGTGAAGAAATTGCTAATCATGTTAGGCTTTAACAGAAGAACATCTCTTTGCAGAATTGGTAAAGATGAAGAACCTTTTCAGAAAAACACATTTCTGCAAATGTGCTAATCCATGAATCTCTTTCAGATAAATCCATGTCTGCATTTGCTGCTAATCATGAACTTTATGGATGTATGGTATGTACTCATGTGAAGCTGCTGTTGCTGAGCTGTGTTGTCTTCATTGTTTGAAATCTGCAGGGCTCGTGTGCTGTTTTATTACTTGAAAGGTGGGACTGTTGATTATGGGTTTGAGAGAAGTCAGCAATTTGGGCATTCACAATTCGGTAGAACATATGATCAAGGTAAATTTTAAAGGAAGGAATTTTTGGGGAAGAGAAATTTTTGTTCCTTTGAAAATCAATTGAAGATTGTTACAAAATTTTACCAAAACAAAAGTTAGCCTAAAGAAACTCTAGTCTCCTTTTTTCTTTTCTTTTTTAAAATTTATTTATTTATTTAATTTTTTAGCGGCACTCTAAAATTCTGCTCCATTTTTATCAGTAGTATATCTTCAGCTGGGTCTGGAATTTTTGGTTTCATACCTTCACACTTTGTTATTGGGGTGGCACAGGACACTATCCTGAATGGGATGAAAACCATCCAATTCACATTCTTGGCCATTCAACTGGAGCGCAAGTTGTGCGTCTACTGCAACAAATGTTGGCTGAAAAGGTGAATCCTAGTATATGGTGTGAAATTTTCCAATTATATAATTATAGTTCTGATCCTCTACTCATTCCTGTCCAATTGCGCCAGTGGACAATTACAGAGAATGTTATGAAAAAAAATCCTCAAAAATATGACAGAACTCACATGTTTTGTATAATGGTTGTGCCTGAGGATTTTGAGCTGATTGTTACAAAGTATGAAACCAAAAATTCTGGCACTTTGTGCAAACAACTCTCATAAGGTTAATTATGACTGCACTCAACTTAAATTTACATTAAATATTTCTGAAGAGGAGAATTGATTTCATATGTCTTGAATTCCATAAGTGTTTTCAAATTTTTTTAGTAATTTAAAATTTCTTCCAACATGTAAAGATTGTTGGTTAGAGTAAAAAAGCTGAAAAAAAATTGGGGATCTTTTTTGTTCACAGGCTTTTGCTGGTCACAAATCGACATCAGCAGATTGGGTGCTGAGCATAACTTCACTTTCTGGAGCTTTGAATGGCACAACTCGTGTCTTCCTTGATGGTATCTGGTTAGTGCAAAACTTCAACAAATATTCACCTGATATCCGTTCATAAATTATCACAGAACTAAAAATTCCACCTTCATTTGGGGAGGTAGGAAAAATAACACTACTCAGTATAAATAAATAAATAAAATTATAATGTAAGATCCAATTTACATAGCCAATGTACTTCTTAGTTTTGGTATGAGTTTTTCTTCAATCTGTCTTTTGAACTTTGAATGAATTCACCAGATGGGAGTTTTACTAATTGAATTGAAACTGCTGTTGTTGTTGTTGAAATGGATGCAGTCCAGAAGATGGTCAAACTATGAAAAGTATTAGTCTGTTACAAGTGCTGCGAGTTGCTGTTCTTCTGTACGAGTGGTTAGATATTCCAGCTCTGAAGAGATATTATGATTTTGGCTTTGATCACTACAACCTGCCTTGGCACAAGGCTGGGATGTCTGGCTTAAGAGATACCATGCTTGGTCGTTCAGGCCCTTTTGCTAAGGGAAATTGGGTACTTCCAGATTTAAGCATTCAATATGCTGTAGAAGTGAATAAGAGATTGCAGACATATCCCAACACCTATTATTTCAGGTACACTAAAAATACAAAAGAACTTTTTCTGTTTTTCTATAATTTTCTTGCCCAGATTCTTTTATGCTTGTGTTATTGGAAATGATGGTGTGATTTTTTTTGCCCACGTTTCTTTGATTTTACAGCTATGCAACAAATCATACTAGGAAGGTGTTCTCTCAGAAATTGCCAAGAAGTTTTCTTGGGACACATCCATTGCTCTTTCTACGTGCTCTGCAAATGTGTCTTTGGCGACACCCATCACATCTACCTCCTCCCTATGAGGGTTACAGGTATAGAGAGCTTTTTTTCAATGAAAACTTTGACAATTGGGTGGTGAAAAATGTTCAGAGATTTTTTCTTAAAGAATATGGAAGGCAATTTTAACTAGAGTGTAGATTATTAGGCTATATTAAACTAGACTGTTACTAAAATTCTCACATAAATTCTTTGGCCCTGCAGGGATGATGATTGGCAAGATAATGATGGTGCACTTAACACAGTATCACAGTTGTATCCACGGATTCCTCATGAACATCCACATTGTGAACTGGATATTGAATTCAATTATGATCAAGTTCTAGAACCTGGCATTTGGTATGATAGACAAAACCCTTCTTTTAAATTCTTGTTTATTTATTTATCGTTTGTTTTGGCCATTTGTAAATAAAACTGAAAAGCTGTTTTTTCCATGCGTTTATTAAAGCTGTTGGAAACTGTTAATTAGACTAATTAGATTTTCTATTAGTGTTTGCAGGAACCTTTCACTCAGTGCTGAATTTTCAGTGAAAGCTTTTATTGAAGTGTTTCCTTTAACGATTTGTGACGAAGTTGGGTTCTGTCTGACATTCATTGGGTTATAATAATAAACTTGACCCAATTTTTTTGGCAGGTATTACACAACACTTGAAGCAGATCACGTCTACTTTGTCATCAATCGAGACAGAGCCGGTGTACATTTTGATGTATTATATGATGGCATTTTCCAGCGGTGCCGAACACAGATGAAACGTGTTCTGAAGTCATCACAAACTGTGGAAGCAGCTGTGAAATCAATATGTGTTTGCGAAAATGAATGTGTTTGCCAACTTAGACTGTTTGAATAACTAACACAGTAGGCACAGGTTTTTTTCTAGTCAATGTTATTATATTCCTTCTTCACACTCTCTTTCAATTGTTAGAGGAGAATTCCGTAATTTTTTTTGCCCCTGTTAAAAAAAATTCAAAGGGAGAAAAAGATGTTTAGAGATCAAAAACCCACTGCTTGCTTTTTTTCATCATTTGTTGGAGATTTCTGTAATTTCTGCCATTTTTTGGTTTTGCAGACAGAGAGAGAGAAGTGGTTTAGAAATTCAAAAGCCCTCTGCTTGCTCTTTTCATCAAATATGCTTTGGACTTCATAGAGCACAAATTTTTTTTGGGTTGCTTTTTCCTAAAACTTTCCTTGGGCAGAAATGATCTAGGGCATGATCTCTCTGTAACAAGGGATGGATTGTTGGAAACTGTTATTTTGAGGCAGACGCTGACGATGATAAGGATGATTATCAGTGTTTCATTGATTAAGTAGATCAGATTATCAGTGACAAGACACCTGCAATTAGTAGGAGCACCAGCTCACATGGATTGCTGTGGATCAGCTCCTTTATGATGACGATGAAGAAGAAGATGAGTTTATTAGATCTCTTGCAACAGTTTTTTAAAAGTCTCACCTTTCTGATTTCCTGAGGGAGGTTGTGATTCCTGGAGTTGGTTGGTTTTGTCTCTTCCTGCAGCAGAACATTGGTTTGTCTCTTGCTGGCAAGAGTTGGGTTGCCTCTTGCTGGAGTTATTTCTCTCTTGCTGGAGTTATTTCTCTCTTGCTGGAGTTGTTTCTATCTTGCAGTTGGTCCAGTTTTGTTTTCCTCTTGCTGGAGTTTCTTTCTTTTGTGCCTTCTATTTTTCTTAAGTAACCTACATGAACAACTTTCTAAAGTTTCCCATAATAGCCTTGATGTTTTGACACTTCTTGTACCAAACAGTTTGAAACTTTGAATTTTGAAAGTCTCATACAAAACATTTATCTTGATGTTTCTCAGACTAAACAATTTGAAAATCTGAGATAGCTTCCGAGTGTATCACAAAAACAGCAACGTGAGGTTCCTCCGAGACGGACACAGCAGTAGGTTTCTCGTAACTGAACAAATATTTGTTTAGGTTTCTACCTTGTTCAGACAGATGCTAATTTCCTTGTCTGAGGTTTCTCAGACGCATGACTTTCTTGGAGCTAGAAATCTACACGGGAGATAGAAAGGTTTTGCTGTTGTCACCCATATCTGGAATCTGAAAATCATACCAACAAACCCCACAGAGAAAAAAGAGTTTCCCACATACATACAATTTTGTTGCATTATTGACATCGAGGAGCTTATCATTTTCGCCTTTTATGTTTGTCTTTTTCTGAGTTGTGAAAAAGCGGATCCATATCAAACAGAACGACAGATCGAGAGAGAGAGGGATTCCGGAATCATCTGTCTGGCTGTTGCAGAAGAAGAGCGTCATCATCATCATCTTGTGTTGTTTTGCTGTGTTGTGTGGGTGGGTTGTTGTAATTCTTGTTGTTTTGGACTTGTGAGAGTGCCAGTGAGAGCTTGGAAGTACAGAGGGTTTGCAGCCAGCAGAGAGTAGTAATGGGTCCTAGTGATCTTCCTCGTTTGTTTGGGAGGTTTAGGGTGGCGATGGTGCTGGTCCTGCTGCTGCTTGTGATCAGCAGCAGCAGTGGAGGAGCAGGAGGAGTGAGAGCAGAAGACAGAAACACGGCATTCAGTCCCTGTGATGATACCACCGTGCTCAAGGGAGATGGATTCACGTTTGGACTGCTGATCGGCAGCAATGCTTCCTTCTTTCAGAACAACCGAACCACCCAAGTGTCTCCCTGCACCCTGCATCCGGAGGGAAACTTGTTCTCCACTCGCTTGTCCGTGTTTCGTCCCAAGGTTGACGAGATCTCTCTCCTCATTGTCAACTACACCCAAGTGAACCCTGTGAGTTCTCTCTCTCTCTCTCTCTCTCTCTCTCTCTCTCTCTCTCTCTCTGTGCTCCTGATCCCAAAAAATTTCTCTAAGATTTCAGAAACTGTGAACATGGAAGATTTGTTGCATATGAGCACCAAACCCTAATTTTGACCCCAGGTATTGACTGCAGCAGCAGCAGCAGCAGCAGCAGCTTCCTCTCTTGTTCCTGGTTTCTGCAACTTCTCTTCTGCTGTCTCTCTGTGCTTCTTATTCCCAACCTTTTTTCTCTAGGATTGCAGAAACTGTGAGCAAGGAAGCTTTGTGGCATATGAGCAACAAACCCTAATTTTGAACCCCAGGCATTCATTGCAGCAGCAGCTGCTGCTGCTTTCCTCTCTTGTCCCTTGTTTCTGCAACTTCTCTTCTGCAATGCACTTCTGCTGAGCTTTACTTACTGCTCACTTCAAGGGGAGCTCACTTTGGGTTTTTTCTTTCCCTCTACATTGCATTTCTTGATGGTGTAAAACTAACTGTGGATGATGCTGTTGTTGGGATGGGCTGCTTGTTGGTTGGCTGGTTGGTTGGTTGTGGTTCCTTCTACCTTGGTTTGTTTGTTTGTTTTTCCACTGACTTTGTCAGATGCTCCATGCATTTCTTGATAGTGCAAACCTAACTGTGGATGATGCTGTTGTTGGGGTTTGGTTGTTTGTTTGTTTGTTGTGTTTTCTTTTACCCCCCGCCCCCCGTTTTTTTCACCTGAATTTTTCAGTTGCTCTGTGCAATTTTCTTTGGCAGGAGAACTTTGGTCTCGGTGGTTATGCTGTTGCTTATGCAGGGAGTCGGTTTGCAGCTGTTTCAGTACCCCAATTTCTTGCCAACTCCAGCTACCACATTACCAGTCTCTCACTGGTAAATACTCACTCCTCCTTGAATGTGTGCAGCTTGAATGCTAAATGCTTGACACAGAATTTAGCTGCCCAAAAATCTTTGCTTGTCATGAAGCAGGAATTTGATTCTGCTGCTGGCTGCTGGATGAGCAAGAAGTAAATAGTCTTGGTCAATCTAGAACTAAAGATTTGCATTGCAAGATTGATGAATTTCTCGTCACTTGGGTTAGGTCAAGGATTTTGTCAAGATAATGATTTTTGTTGCTGAGCATTTGCAAGCAGGGAAGAAACTGTTATCACCCCACTGGCTCTCGGAAAATTTGCTTCTTAAGAAACAAATGAGAATCTGAAGAAAACAGTTCCTTGACCAAAGTTTGACATCGGTGCAGGTACTGGACTTTGACACAGGTAGACTCAAAACACCTCTGTGGAAGAGTGATGGATGCAAAGCTTGTCAAGGCAATTCCTCATTTGTCTGTGTGCATGGTGAGTGTGCAATTCCAAGTAAATACTGCAAAGGCTCAGGAGGCGTGGAGGATTGCAGTCTTAGCATCCAACTCACATGGTCAGGCACTGATCAGCGATACCAAGTTCTCAATTCCTGGTATCAGATCAACAATCTGGGCCAGTACTCTCTATACAACCTCTACAGTAATCTCATGAGTAGCCTTAGCAATCAGTACAACTCATATTTCCATTGAATTTGCATCCCACAACAAGTGCATCATGACCTCTGTCTGTACTCATAAAACTTAGGCTTCTTGCTTGCTGCACGATTTCTTGTGACCAACCATAAATCAGATGCAAAACAATTCATGTCTGTTTTGGAGAGAGATTGAGCAAAAGAGATGATGGGTTGCGGGCAGCAGCAAACCACTTGCAACTTTGAAAGTGTGCCAGTGGTGGAATCAATTGTTTGTCCCTTGATTACAACTTTATATCAGCAGCAGTAAGATATGGAGATCGTGATGACAACTGTGAGGAGACAGATCTATTACTTATAAGGCAGAAGTTGTCTGTCAGGGACAGAGCTAGAAGACAAGCACCCACACCCACAAGAGGTGATGACTTCTTTTCACTCTGCCATTTCTATCAATCCTGGTTCTGATTTGTGTGTAATAAAAAGAATCGGGTTTATATATGTGCCTTCTGCACCATGTGTTAAGACAAGCAAGGCCATTTTCATTCTATCTTTTTGAGTATTTACCAGTGTTAGTCTGGGATCAACTTTTGAACATACCAGTCTGGTCCTGGTATTGGATACCTCTTAGAATTTTGGGGATGGCAAATTCTGAAATTCCTGTTCCCGATTTTGGTACTTCGGTGTTCCATGGCTGGAGCCTCACAACTCCTAAGAGCAGCTCCATCCTGCAAATTAAAACTGGATGAAGAAAAGTCAAAACATGCTGGTTTGGCTCTTCAAAATGGTCTTGGCCCAGCATTTTTGCATAGTTTGCTGAGGATGGTAGAAGGCACAGCAAAGCAAAACAGAGAAGAGAGTAACAATATGATCTGACTGCTGCTCCCTATTTCTTATTGGCCACTTATAATGGTTGGTCAAAGTGGGTTGGTATTAGTCTCTGGCCTATTTGCAGTCCCAGTTTTGGTTTTATGGGTGGGGTTGGGAAAAAGTAAACAACTAAACTTGGATGTCAGAAAATATTTTGCAGGATCACTTACTGAGCATTGCTGGAGTTGCTCTAAGAAACCTTAATGATTAGGATATGCGAGATATTTTCACATGAAAAATTATCAAATTTTCAAAACATATTGAGATGTGTTTATCGCTTACTGGTTCAATCTATTTTATTGTGAACCACAACTTTATTGTGTTAAATCATTTACATTTTACCCCCATTTACATGTGATAAAAGACTTGTTAAATTCTTATGTATTAATAAAATTCAAATGTATTAATGAAATGTTCAAATTACAATTTCTTTTTAATAATGAGTGTTATTTTAATGTAACATTAAGTTTTCAATTACCTAAGGCTTTTTTACTATCAACAAAGTTCATATTAAGGAAATCAAGGGGTCCTTTATGAATTGAACATTTTTTGTCACAACAATTGGTTGATTTCAAAAGTTCTTAACTAAAATCAAAACCTTAAATTGGATTGAATGAATTTTTGTTCTGAATTTCAACACACAAATTATTCATTCAACACAACTTGGCACAATTATCATAACTTTAAAATGTTAAAACGTAAACATATTTATTATATTTTGCAATTTTCATAGTGCTTGGTCACCCTTTTTGGCTCATATAAGTTTGTTTTGACTAGCATAATACATAGAGAATTCTCTCATTAGTTTGGGACATTTGGTGTTTCAAAACCTAAGAAGAGACATTTTGAACAACACCATTTTTGAGAAAATGTGAGGTGCTTATCTTATAACCCTTCTCATGGGGTTTCCAACGAAGTTATGTTTTTCCATTCAAATTGCGTTCTGCATGTTTACTTAAGGTTTCGCACTTGAACCGATCTTTTTATTGGGAGTGTTTACACTATGAGCTTTTACCTAGTTTTATCTTAGGGCTTAAACGACGACAATGGTGGCTTCTTCTTTCTCTTAGCTCCTGCTGCATCAACTAGTGTGGTGATAGTAATGCTGGCGGCAATGGTTTGTGGAAATAGCAGAGGTGGAGATTTCTCACTTCTTGTTCTTTCTTAGGGGAATGAGTTCTGCTGGGATGTCTTTTTCTACCAAGGAGGGCTGAGACTGTAGTAGCAGATTTGCTGGACTTAATGCTTAAAATCCAACAAGAAATTGCAACCATATTCTACAAAAGCAGTGCATCTCACTAGATTTAGCCTTGGGGGGTGGCAGTCATCAAGTTGTAAGGATTTAGGCATCAGGAAATCCAATCCAAAGGTCTAGTGGAGGAAAGTTCAGTAACATAAAATAGTTGATAACACAAATGATAAAAATTAACAGACCAGAATCTGATGCAGTGGGGCCTGCATGAACTAGATTGAGGTGGACGAGTTGTATATGATGTAAGAAGCAGTGGTCATAGTTTAGTAATTGAGTCAAGTAGAGACAGTTCTGAAACTGAAACAATTCCTTATGTTGAATCAGTTCACCATACTTATCTTGATTTGGTGCCACCATCGCTTTTTCCAAGCACAACAGATGATGCAGTGATTGCACAGGCTTTGCAAAAAAAAATTCATTAAGTTAACTGTTGCTGAACAGAAGGTAGGGCTTGCTAGTTCTAATAACGAGCACTTGAGTTCTGTGTTCAAATCCAAAGCTAAAACATACCAACGATATTCAGTCATGTTACAAACAGCAATGAGTTTTCCATATACTTTGAAAAATACAGTCAATGGTAGGCTAGATAGGTCACAATTTCATAGCACTTAGGTTAGCCAAATTTGGACCTGCCCTTAGGTTTGTCTACACACACCTATGAGAATTTCTAACCTAAACTCAGATTTCATGTATCTATACCATGGAAGAGTGTTGCAGTTCACAATTTTAGTGGCTTTTTGTAGGCATCATTTCTAGCCCATAACTGAATTGATACAGCTGCAATAGCATATCGTAGGGCAAAAGGAGTGGACACAAAATTCTTTTAGCAAGGTGGGGATCATGTTGATAAATTGGATGACAGTAACTATGGCCAAGTGACTACATATGATTGGAATAGCCCCAACATGGAGATAGATCAACGGAGAGTAGGGCCAAGCTTCAACACAAAATGCTTTGAATGATTTGGATGATGATGATCAACAAATTGCCTTAACCCTATCTAAGTTCCCGCAAGTGGACAAGGAAGTGGTAGTATGTCTTACTGAGCTTGAGTCTATCAAGGTACATTCCGTTCATAATGTTATGTATGATGCCTTCTAACAAGTGTCAAAGGTTGCTCTTGTACTTGGTAGATGTTTTTTCTTCTTGTACATGAACTGATGATAATTGTTTAGTTCTCATGTAGTTATTCTACTATGTAACATAGATTCTTTCAAAATGTGATTGCATTATAAACACTCAACGTGCAACCATATGTCACATAATGCAACATGTTACACGAATAAATGGTTCAATTCCAACTTATGAGGATGCTTCAGCAGACCACCAACATCTTCTAGATAGGTGACAAGAGAAGTGTCATCTTCCCCTTCGCTGACTTTATTTGGTGTACTACATTGAGTTGATGGTTTGAACCATCAATTGTTGCATGTGAAAAATGTGATGGTTTGATACTCTATGAGCAATATTTACAAGATTATGACAGTACTGATCCTTGTCATGGTTTTGGATTTGATAATGTGTCAAAGAGTAAGGATGCAGAGTTTTGTAGAACAATTTTATTGAAATTTCTTAATAGATTATTGTATACTCACCTCCACCCACTGTTTTGGTTTGACCATAAGTAATGTAACCTCCAAAATGTCGTGTGGATTTTTCTCTGATATGTAGATGTCAGTTCAATTCTTTTCTTCCAAGCGATACTGTGAGCTAATTTTAGAAGTGAAATTTATGTGTTGGGTTTGTTCTATGTTAGGTTGGGTCTTTCTGGGCTGACTGAGAAGAAAATTAAAGATGATGGGCATTGCCAGGTCAACTCTTTTCAATATCTTTGTGTTGTTGCATTTGCTCTGGAATTGCTTAGGGTAGTGACATTTAAGGTTGTTCTGTCACTACAATCCTACAAAGGAAAGGGATGCAAATTTCGCAATGTACCTTATGGATATGGGGGTTGATCACCAACACATCATAGTCGAAGGAGTGGATTAGTTTCTTACCATGCAGAATTTATGTCTATTATTCGACTCTTTCACTATTTGTCATAGAGGCTGTCCCTTTGTCTTCCTTGGTAGTTTGCAGGTTTTAGAAGATTTCTGCTAGTTTATTCTTGCTCTCCAAGCTGGAAAAATGGATTTTACATTGTTAAGTTTTCTACCATGTACAGATTAGGAAATTTGGGATCCAGTGGTACCACTAGTAGAATTTAGATTCACCTATACAGAGGTAAATTTGCTCCAGGGGCATCTAACTTGTAGGAGTGTGAACATTGGGCTAGTGATCAAGTATCATGGTGTATTTAGCTACTAGGGTTGAAGAAAAGAAAACTATCCTTGTTGATAGTAAATGTGAATGATTAGCATATAACCAATTACCAAAGTGGTTATGATCATGACTTGCACCTAGTTGTGGATTCATTTCACTAGTAGGTATGGTAGAAATTGGCCCTTATACCAGGAGAGGGAACTAGTAGCCATAAAGTGCCAAGTGAAACTTGGTTGGTAGACTATATGTCATTCTTCATATTGTTGTTAAGCATAGCCCTACCAATTGTGTGGCTTGGTAAAATTGACATATGATGAAAAGACAGGCATAGCTACCTACATGCATTTATGCTTAATTATTTTGTAGGCAAGTTTGACCTAAAATACTTGTTGTCAACTTTTCAAGCACCATCATTCCATTCATTGAATTTTGAAGGGATTCTATGTGTGTTTTTTGGGTACTAGAAACTGCTTTAGGATGTGGATTATAGGATCTCCAAAACAAAGTTAAAATGTGCATAGATAGTTAGATATATGAGCTAATATCTATGCTTAGATGTTCAAGTGGCAACCAACATCATGCATGAGTCTCTTCCAATGGCTTTGGATTGTGATAGAAACTCAAGATAGATTTCTTCATTATTATATGCCATAATTTTAAACCAAATTATAATATTCTTAACTACACCCAAAGTTGCCGGGGAGCAATGGTAGCAAGTCACTGCAAGTTGATGGTCTAATACTTTGTGGATGACAATCAAAAGTATAGAACAAAACCCCTTGTCTTTTTTCCCCTTTTTTTGTCAAAACATTTATTTAACTACAAGTTTTTGTGGAGTTTGTTTTTGCAATCACATTGACTTTTACATATTCATATACTACAATAATTTCTTTCACATTGTTATATGTGTAGACTTTTTGACTAGGAAGAAGTTGTAGCTTCCCTTTATAGGGGATGGCTTGACAAAAAGAAGCACTATGCAACCAATTACCCTAAATGTGACACTTTACTTCATGCACAAGTATACAGTTCAATGAGAGTAATAATTTTTTGAGTCATGTTCATTTAAGTATATTTCACCTCTTTCAACATGGTCGAAATTGTACATGTTTGTAAATATGTAAAATGGTTTATTTGTACAACAACGAAAGTTTTCTTTTGGGGTTTTCTTCCTTGCAATCTTCAATATGATCATTTCAAATGCTTCTTAAATGGGGAGCTCTTTTTAGCCATTTTCTTTTCTTCTAAACACCATAGATCTTCACTTTGTCATTTGTGATTATATATTAATATGTGCGGTCTTTAACTATCATTTTATTTATGTGACAGATGAGCACATAGTGGCATGCATTGATTCAGCACATGCAAGGGAGGTGAAATTAAGAAGTGTATTCATTCCTTAACAATTTGAAAAAGTATTTTGAAAACTTAGCTATACATATTGTTGGAACATATTACTAGACAATAACCAGTTAACTGGTTCTCTGCCACTTGAATTTGCAAATGCCCCCAATTTTCTAATTATGTAAGATTTAATTGGTCCATATTTATTCTGAACATTTTTGGGTTGGTTATTCTAGTTACTTTGTCATATATCTAGTTTTAATCTTTTTCAAATTACTTGTCATCATGGTTCCTAGTTTGATTGGATCTCCTTTGAAAATTTAATCTTAGAACTATATACCTAGAGGGGTTTTATGACTTTGTTTCTTGTTCTTAGATCTCTTCACACATGATCGCACTCTACATTCTTTACACACATGGGTTGAAAATACACTACTAATCACTAACCCAATTAAGAAAATTCATGAACATTTGTATGAATTTTTTTTTTATCAAGTTAATATTTAATTTGAATTGTTTTAAAATATTTAATTATGTGTCAAATGTAACCCCTTCCCCCTATTTATTTGTATCCATGCAACCATTTAATGCATCTTTAATTAGGTATAATTTTTTCTTAAATCTAAGCCTAGGTTATTACTAATTTAAAATATTTTAAGGTTTAGTAGAGGGAGAAGTGGCAAAGAACCCTAAAAATTGTACCCTAAAGTCAATCTAGATTTAAACCTTAATCCACTACAAACCTAGATGTAGTTGTGAACCTATGTAAATGTAAAACCTAATCCATTATAGCCTTAGATATCAATACAAACCTAACTTCCTAAATTTAAACCCTAATCTAGTACACCATAGCATAACTATTATGAAGGTGATGAGTTATCAAGGTTGCTATATAATGTTATTTAGTTTTAATCCTAAAACAATTTCTTCTAACATCTTGTCTTGTCTTATTTATAATCTATAAGTTTTGTGACATTTGTAGCACTTTGATTTGAACTTTGTTTGCAATTTTTTGCCATCACTCACTTGTTTGAAGTTTATTCTATGAATTTTTGAAGTCCTTTTAAAGGTTTTTGTTTGTACTTCAACACACCACAACACACCATAGATTTGTAAGTGTTCGATAATTACATTGGGTTTTAGTTTTATAAAGTTTTTAGTTTTCAATCTCTTGTGTATATTACAATGTACAATATAGGCAAATTTTCTATATGTTGTGCATATTACAGTGTATAGTGTATAAGTAATTTATTTGTTTGTAATCAAGTTGTTTGTGGGAAGTTTTTGAACTATGTTGTATGGCTTAACTGGTACCTAGCCCAAGCAAGAAAAGGACAATGAATGTTGTTGGCATCACTGCTGTGTAGCAAAAAATGCTTGGTGCTTGTTTTAAAGGTTATATTGTTAATAGGTATGGGTCTACATATGTTCTTGGAAGTTGGTTCAAATATATCCATTATGATTTAGCAAATCCAATATTGATACTTAATAATAACTATGATTGTAAGGTCCAACTTTGTTTCTACATTTTCCCCTTGCATGAATGTCAAATAAAAAGAACATAAATATAGACTCTAACTACCATCCATCCAAGATTTATGCTAGGTAAAGGCTAGGAGACGTGCGTAGGTTACATATTTGCATACATTTATATTTGTATGCCACATCCTTCCTACTTCCCACAACCAAATTAAGAAACTCCACCCATCCACACGTTGTGCAACCTTGCACCCTAGTTCAAGTAGAATATTTGTTGTGCGTGCAAGGGAAAAATTATCAAATTCAACTTGCTTGCTTGGAAGGAAGCAACAAATGTAGCCATGGGGGCCATAACAAGTTAGCAAGAAAAAAATCAAAAGATGACAAAAATCCCTTGATTTAGGAAGCACCTTGAACAACAACTATGATTATCACATTGAAAACTAGCAAGCTATGAGGTACATTAATCAAAATTCAACTATCTCCATATTCATTCCTATAGTAATGACAAAGGAACCATGTAAAATTGGACCTAATTGTGCATAGAAAATGAAAGCATCATCACTTTCACATTTTGGATCGTGCTATGGATTGTTCTATGTCATTTAACAAGATTAAAAACTCACTACTTGGATCTTCATTACAACAGATATACATCAATTGTGATTTTGGTGCCACACAATGACAATTTGAAGATGGAACATACACATAGTAGTTGTAACATGTGTAGGTCATTCATTTTTTCCACATTGCCATGTCCAAATCCTAGGTCATCCTCACAATCCTCCCCCCACAATCTACCACGTTTCGAAGATTTGCCACCCAAAAAAAAAAAATGGCTAGGACATTTATTTGAATATGAATAACCTACACCTATAAAAGGCACAAACAATGGTATATTTATTTGTGCATTCCACATCAAAATTTCCCCTATATTTGCAAGTATTGCTTTCAAATTGCAAATGAATCAAAAAAATTGTTTGACCAAAAGTCTTTTAGTATGTCATCATAGTTGTGACATAAAAAATAAAACCAATGCAAAAACATAGCATATATGACTCTTTGACTATATTTGGTCACTAATCGTATTTTGTCCCAGTCACATATATCATTTTTTTTGGCGTAGCATAAATATCTCATCCTTAAACTAAATGAAGGTCATGGATTCCAAATTCAAACATTTGAAGGTTAAATATTGCCACTAAGAACATCCTTAAGAATGTTCAGTATGGGACCTTGTAAAAATACTTTTCACATCTAAGTTTATTTATTTACTTTTTTGCAACCTCGCCCATAAAATTGAAACTAAGACTACATTGTGCAAATAGGTGAGAAATTACTATTAGTAACAAACAACTAGATGAATCATCATAAGCTCAGAAGCATTAGCAAACATTTTTAGGTTATTTTCTTGCTTGGTGAGCAACATCCTTCTGATTTTTTTTGCCCCTTCTCCCCTGCCTTTAGCTTGGACTTCAATTGTAACTTTAGACCCTTTTGGAGATTTCAATTTGGGTCTTCCTCATCCCCATTTTTATGTGTGCATTGCTTTAATTTTGAAGTAAGAGGTACAAATTTTTTTTGGTTTTCCCTTGACCATTTGACCTATGACCTTTTTGATGTGGCTATTTGGCAACTTTTCTTGTTATTCATGCAGTGGTCTTTTTTCCTCCCCCCTTGTGGTGGTGTAATTGGTCATAGGGTGACTAGGGTAAGCTTATGATGATTCTTAACACTTGATTGGAAGGAGCTTTAGGCTAAACATGTTTTTCGGGCACTAACTTTTGTAGAAGCTTTCCATTTAGTTTGAGCCCCCTTGGTGAACACCCCTTCTCAAAGCCCTTATCTCGCCCCTACTAGGTTGATTTGGATGAAGTTTTGCTTAAAGATGTGTTGGAGAGTATGCTTGTGCTACTAAGGTTTTTGCCCACCTTACTTTGGCCCCAACCTCTTTTAAGACCATTTGTGCTTTACAAGCATTTCACCCTTTAGATTTTTCCTTTCGTTGTCAAGATTCCTTGGTGGATTTATAACCTTATTCAAACTTAGGATTTTCCTTGGATTCCTTTAGGTTAACCATCATTTGATCGTTGCATTTATTAATTGGTTGCTCTTCAAGTATAGTTTTTGAACACTTGCAAAACCTTTGACCCCAAGGATTTAGCTAACAATTTACTTCAACTTTTATAAATGAGTTCCCATGTCATAACGAGCCATATCTTAGGGTCCATAGCTCGGGTTCTTGGTGCTACCAAGTTTTTGGTTTTGGCCAAGTCTTTCAAATGCATTTGGTCAATTGTAGTGAGACTGCTCTATTATAAAATAAAACAAACTAGGTTAAAAAGAGTACACTCATGCAAAATCCATGATCGGTTGAACTTCAAGCTTGTTGATTGAAGACCTAAAAAAGAAATCCTATAAATCATCATAAATATCACAAGAACAATTGGAGAAGGCATAAGAAAATGGCAAATGCAAAGCAAAAAAGTGATAATACATATTATCACTTTTTTGCTTTGCATTTTTTTAGGCAAAATAAAGCAAAAAATGCATGGCATTTTCTTAGTTTATGGTATAGAACCCTAAGATGGTCATGAAGGTTGCACCATGTGGACGTTTTTGAAATCAAAAGGTGCCTTAGTTCCACACAAGGAGCAAGGTTTTATTGACATAATAAGTAGAGGCTGAAAGGCTTTACCTTAAAAATGATCTATACTTGCATGTTTTGAGGTCATTACACAGTAATGGTCCCAAAGCATGCAAGGCCACATGTTGACTAACCTTTATATTACCAAGTGCCTTTCGATGCAAAGAGAATTGCACGCCCTTATTGCGTGGGGGTTTGGCCACCATATTTAGAACCTTGGATTTCAGTAGATGGTATTTTTGTCAAAAGTGGTGAAGTTGTATATTGGTTGGTGAGTAGAACTTTATGCCTATAATTTCATGACATTTTTTCCACTCACTTGTCGCACCATCAATTTGGCATGGTAGTTAGGGGGGGGTGAGGCAATGGTTCATGGCGTTCAAACTATTATAGACATCCTCCCCAATTGGTGGTGTTATAGGTGGATGTCACAAATGCCTTTAACACCATCTCCATGAAAACCATCTTTCAAAAACTTCGTGTGGCAAGGCACCAATTCTCTCAACTTTTTCCCTTTGTTTTTTTCCCCTTTACTTGGTTCTTTTATGTGCAATAGGTTCCCCTTTTCTTCAAGTGCCATTATCTTTTGGGAGATCTATTAGTCATCCACTCTTTGGAGGGCACATGTTAGGGCAATCTATTCACCAAACATTTTTTTACATTGGCCCATTTTCATGCACATTGCAATGTTTTGTAAGGTTTTTTTTTTTTTTAAAATTCCTTCCCCTTATAAACAACATTCACATCATTGGTTTGACCTCTATTATTTCTTTTTACCCATTTTGTTTCTTAGTTGGCTTTTATGGAGCTTGTGGTCTAGCCCCATAAGTGTTCGGTTTGGTCACCTTTTAGTTTGCCTCTTGGTTTTTTTCATCCCATTTTTGTTGCCCGTCAAACAACATTAAGGTTTTGTGCATTCCATTTGGTTCTATTTCTTTTCTTCCTCTTTTTTGTAAAATGTGGTAGATGAGGATGTTCCCCATGCAAAGGCACTTCTAAAGTTAGGGGATGTCCAAGTTGATTTTGGGATCCTCTTTCAATGTTTTGCCTAAAGACCTTCCTATTTGCTTTGTTGTATCCCTCTTTTATGGGTGAATGCATGATCGGGTGTTTCAATATTGGCAAAAATTACATTCCCTATAAGTCAATACAAGATTATTTAATATGATTCAAATGGACATGGTTGTTATTTTAAAAAGTATTATTATTCCAATCTTTGAATAATACATGTTCAATCACCTACAAACCTTTCCAAATTGATGTGAAAACTTGTATTTAGTGTAGCTGATGTCATTTTTAAATTTGGAAGTCTTAAAAATGAAACTCCCAAAGTCTAGATGAATAATGACCCATGTAAAGGTTTTAAAAAATATGCTTTTGGGACAAAAAAACTGAAAAACAAACAAAAATTGCAACTCATATGGACTTATGAAAATATGGTCAAATTTTAATTATTCAAAAGCCCATAACTATTAAACGGTTAAAGTTTTCAAAGAAGAGATTCCTCATATGAATATATTTTGTATTCATCCCCTATTGAGTCTCAATAACAAATTTGGAATGTGAATCAATATAATTTTTTTCCATTTTGTGATGGTTTAGTTGGACGCCTAGTCCATATTTTTCAACTTCAAAAGTCCATTACTATTGACAAATGTGTTTTTTATCAATAAATAACCACACAATTCTCTTCATAATGAAGTTGTTAGTATAGATACAAGTCCCAATTAGTAGATCTAAAGATATATTAATCACAATATGCATTTGAATAAAGATTATCCAAGAAAAAAACATCATTTTGTCACAATTGTGAGACACTCGATTGTGCATCTACCTTTATCAATCTTTTGGTGTTAGCTGGCCTTTTTCGACTTGACCCTCATGCACATTTTTGCAAAAGTGTTGGGCCTAGGCCTTTAGATTACCCACAAGCCTCTTTAGTGCGTCGATAGGTTTTTCTCCCCATTTGTTGTGGGGGGATTAACCTCATTTCCATAAAGTTCATTACGTTAATGGTTTATTTGGGGAGTTGGACATTTATTGCACTTACCATTGTTGCTAGATTCCTATTGGATCATCACTTGTTCTTTTTGAAAATGATGGGTGCCAAGAGTTTTGGTCCACTCCCCTTCTAGGCCCATTTAAAGTTGGCATAGGAGTTCCTTCCCCTTGATGTAGTGACATGTGTTTTTCCTTTCATGTAATTTGCTAAAAGAGAATTAAATTTGCTTGAAAAAATAAATTTAGATAGATTGTACAACCATTATTTTTTTAACATCATCTTTGACATGGCTTCTAATTTGCACCTCACATGTTTGAAGTCTTGTGTAGGCTTTGGGGTGAGTGCTTAACTTTTTGCTCACCAAATCATTCCACCTTTCCATTTAGCCTCTAATGTTTTTTCATCTATGTTACACACTAATTGGGCCTCCCCCGTCTTTTAACTCTTGGGGTGACTCATTACATATATGGCCAACCCTTAAAATCCTATAAGGTCCCACCTTTTTCATTATTCCCATGGTGGGAACGAATTGGATCTCATGATGCAGTTTGAGATGTTTTTGTCTCCATTACGAGAAACATGGGGTTTCATGTGTTGTGTGAGTAAACACATGTCCTTCCACCACCTCCCTTTCAATTTTTTTGTTGTTGAGTTGACATTGTGTTTTTAACTAATGACATTCATAGCTTGGTGGATGTGGTCATTGTTTATTCCATTCGAGTAAATTTGGTTTCTCGAGTTATTTCATCTTGCAAGGTGGCCACAACGATGGTGGTTTAAGCAAAGGAAGGATTTTATCATGATCAACACCTAACATATGCACTTCTTCTCCAACAAGCAAATGACTTTCTTCATTGATATGTTACTATGGCATGGTTAGCAAAGGGCATCAATGGCCTTCCTTTGGCAACTTTACATTCCCTTTATAGGCAAAGAGTGTTAATAGTTTTGTAGAAAACACAAGCTATTTTTATTTTGAAACATGCCATCATTGCAAATTAGCACTCTTCTAGGCTTCTTGCATTTTTAGGTTTCCTTCCTCCCCCTTTTTTTGATATGCTTCTTGCAACTAGTGGGGGTTATTATTTTTGCAACTGGTGGGGGCTATAATTCTTGCAACAAGTGGGGGCTCTAGAACATAATTTGTTCCTTTCCTTCCTTTGTGACCCACTTTGGGTGTTTGCACTTGTGGCTTGGACTTGGGTCCTCTCCCTTTGTGTTTCATTTCCCCCTTTGTTGGGTGCTTTGTTTAATAAAGCTTGCTAGGGTTTAATCATTTTATTACCTTTAACAATTTGTGCAAAAATGCTAGGCCAAAACCATATTGCTAAGCTAAACAATTTTTTGACTTTTTCATCCAATTTTAATGGGGAGGGTCATATACTTAACATCGTTAAAGATGCTTTAAGGAGGTGAACATGCTAGTGCAAGTGCTGGTTCATTTTGGCCTTGAGTGAGGGTCTTTTAGATGTTACAATATTTAATCTAGGACTAATTTATTTTAGGAATCTTTGTTTGTAGCCAAAGTGGTGATCATTCATAAGACGTAGAAAAAATGATGATCATCCCAAGGAAAATTTAGACAAATTTGGCATCAAATCAAACATAAAATGTAAAAAAATAATCATCTTTCTATGGTTATGTAATGAAAATGATGAAACCTTGCCAAACTTCATAAAAAGAAAGCACCTAAGAAAGGGAGGAAAAAAAAAACAAAGGGGAAGGACCAAAGTCCATGCAAGTAAACAACCAAAAAAAGGCATGCCACATGAAGAAAAGGGAACCATTAAATACCAAAACCTCCATCAATCACATGAAGCATATCAACTAAAGAAAGGGGAGGTAAGATTGATAAAACTCCAAGCTTAGAAAAACCTTCCCATGCAATAACAACTTGCCTCAAGATGGAGGCAACTTGTGCTATCTATAAAGCCAGTAATATTCTCTGTCTATAAAAGGACCGCAACACTAATAAAAGATGGCCTCTAATGGTTTTTGTTGTCCATGCCATCTTAGCACATCAATGAAAAAAGTTGTTGGATTGTTGGTGAAAACAGCCAAAAACCTCTATAACAAGAGGGAAAAAATTATCCATTGGATAATAATTGTGATAAAGTCCTTCCTTCATTTGAACCACCACATTTGCCGCCACCCTCCTAGAAAGAACCACTTGTGATACCAAGTTTGTTCATAAAAACCATATATATGAATATAGCGATTTTTATTTTATTTTATTTCTCTTTTTTCACAATTGAAAACCTCTGAAATGGCTTCTTTTTCAAGATTTTAATAATATCATTTTGTTCTTTGCCAAGAAAAATAAGGTTGTTCAAGACTTGTTAATTTTGGACTCGAAGACATCGATTTTCTTTTGGTAACATTTAGAAGCAAACCCAAAAAAATATAGAGTGTTGGCTAGTCTAGGGTATTGGGTTAGTTATTTGCCATGGTATTAAGGTAGGTGTTGGTTCACCTTAAGGCCAATAGGTTTGGGTGATTTCCCTTTCATGATTTTGGGTGTGCTCCACTAGCCATATACTCTGATAAGTACCACTAGTTTTGTTTAGTTCTTAATTTTGAAAGGAACCTTTAGATTGGATTTTTCAATTGTGTTCTTTTATATGAAAACACATGAACATGAATGGATTTTGGGTGCCACATTTGCCCTTTAAGTGTTTCACAATGTATCCTTTAGGTTTAAAAAATGTAGTCATGGAAAATCCCAACAGCACAAGGACTCATCCAACCTATGATATGGTATTAGTTAAATATGATTGTAATAGACAGGTTGTTGCCAACCAACGATGAACATCTCTCCAGAACTTTGAAAATTATGTCACAAGGAACAACAATGGGTAGTGCATTTTGTTATACTTTTATTGAACATTTGATATGAAGCTTCATTCAATCACTCACTCACTTGAAAAGCATTGCATCATTAGTTCCACAAATTGTTAGCCATAAGGACATCTTTGCAAGTGAATCTCTCTATTGTTCAAATGTTTAAGCTAGTGTTGGGTGGTTATTAGAACTAGGAACATACCACCAACACGTTTATCCAAGAAATTTCGAAGGTTCATAACTATGGTTTTCAAGAATCAAAAGAACTAGTTCTAATATCTCACCATTGTTCTCAAATTTTTTAAAAGAATCAAATTGGTTAGTTGGATTAAAAATCAACTAACTACACATTAAAATTGGTTGAACTCAAAACCATTGAGTTCTTTAACCAAAAATAAAAAACTCGACTAGGTAATTAATTTGTAATTGTTGGTTCTTGACCTAGGCATGAATGACCTAGCTCCCATGATTGCACTAATTTCGTTTCGGATGAACTAGTGTTCATCCAATTATTAAACCTGGTGCAGTCACAAAGGTTGAGTCACATTATTTTTTTGGCTCGTCCTTCAAGACAATTTTTTTTCACCCGTGGACCTACCTTGCTCACCCAACTACTTCATTCAAAAAAATAATTCCCACCTACCCTACTCCTCTACCTATGTTACAATTTTTTTTTTCAAAACTCTTTTTTATATTGTCATTATCACTTTTGCTACCACAAATTGAAAAAATGGTGCCATCGCCCACCATTGTCATTGATGTTTAGAGAAGAATAAAAAGTTTATCAAAAGGTGTGAGCAACACAAGGTGTAACATCTTAAAAAAGACACGAAAACAAGCTGGTACATCTTCTACATTTTTTTTCTACATTTAAAATTTATCTACATTTTCAATTTGGGTTTAGGTTTATGAGACCTTTAATTGCTTTGCTTACTTTCAAAGTTCATCAATGTTTAGATTGTGTTTTGATTGTCGTTTTGATGTGTTTGCTGGAATAATTGTTCTGTTAGTGATCGTTGTTTGAGCTTGTTGGAACAATCGTTGTTGGAACACAAGATTGATCATATTTGTTGAAGTGTAGGTACATTTTTCTTCTAAGTATTTTTTATTAGTGTTTTTTTTTTGTTACGCTTGTAGAAGATGGTGACAAGCTAATTCGTTGTCTTCTTATTTCTTTTATATTGTGATCAAAAGACGATGATAGGCCTAGTTGCTTGTCGTCATTCGTCTAGTTTATTGGTTAGGGCATTACAATAGAATATCAAAAGATGATGATGAGCCTTGTCGTTGTCTTCTTATTTGTCTTTTTCATTTGATGCAACATAAAACAACAAAAGCCAAGTTTATCATCATTTTATTTTTTCCATTCACTACTAGAAAATGATGATAAACCAAGGGTTCATTATCATCTTTTCCTTTTTTTTTCATTAGTTGTAGAAGATGACGATGGGCCTTTGGTTCATCATCATCTTATTTTGTTTTCTCCGTTAAGTATAGAAAATAATGACGAGCCGAGGGTCCATCATCATCTTCTATTTTTTTTCATTAGTTGCAAAAGACGACAATGAGCCCCCAGCTCGTTGTCATCTTCTTGTGTTTTTTCCATTAACTGTAGACAACAACAACAAGCTAGGGGCTCATCATCATGATTGAGTTTGTTTGTTTTTTTTTAATACGTATAAAAGACGACAATGAACACCTGATTCATCATCTTCTTTTGAAACTTTGTTCATTAATTCCAAAAGACGACAACGAGCCAGTGTTCGTCTTCATGTTTTTTTTTTGTTTCTATGCACCTAGAGAAAACAACGATGAGGGTTGGTTCATCGTCTTCTTTTTTTGTTCATGCATTTAGAAGACAATGACAAGTTAAGTTCATCATCATCTTCATTATGTGTAGATTCTATAGAAGATGATGATGAGCCAACCAAGTTTGTTGTTGTCTTCTAGGTCTTGTTGATGGGCTACAAACGACGACAAACTAGTTCGACTTGTCATCATCCTTTTGTTTTATTGCATTAAAGTACAAAATGACAATGAGCCGGCCAGGTTCATTGTCTTCTTCTTTTCTTTTGATGGTTGTAGACGATAATGAGTTGGCAGAGTGTTGGCTCATCATTGTTTTCTTTTTTTGTTCATGCACTTAGAAGACAACAATGAGTTAGGTTCATCCCTGGCTCATTGTCATCTTCATTTTGTGCATATTCCACAAAAGATGATGATGAGGCAACCAAGTTTGTTGTCATTTTATGGGTCTTGTTGAAAGATGACAATGAGCTAGTCATGTTCCTTGGTGTTTTTTTGTTTTATTACATTATTGCACAAAACAAAAATGAACTTACAAATTTTGTCATCATCTATATTTTTTTGTTATGTCGTAGAAAATGACGATGAACGAAGCTCGTTGTCATCTTTTAAGGTGTTTTTTTTATTGCATTGTAGCAAAAGATGACAATGAACCAACCAAGCTCATCATCATCTTTTTATGTGTTCATTTATTATAGACAACAATGAACCAACCAGACTTATCGCCATTTTTTTTTCATTGTTGAACAAGTAGGCGTAACATGTGTCAATCTAATAATTAATATAATTTTAGAATATTTTAAATTTAAACATAACAAAAAAAAAGTAATTAATGAAGTTTAATAATGTAATAATATATATTAATTTAAAGTTAAATATAATGAAAAATGAAGTATAATAATATTATATTATAATATTAATTAATTGTAATAAAAAGAAGCTATTTTGGTTATTTAAAAAAAATTGATGATTTATTTTTTCCTTTGAAGGTTTTTTTAAAACAAAATTTGAGTTTTGTTTTAGGATGGTTCCTTAGAGGAAACATGCACAAAAGGTAAGAAAGGTGTCAAATACAATTGAAGAACAAGCAATTGTCATATACATAGCCCTGTTTTTAAAAAATATGTCATGAAAGGTGCATTATGAATTTGCATATGGCCACATCAAAGCCCATCCTTACTTTCCATGCAATAGTAAGGATGGATTTTTTGGGTAATTTTTTTTGTAGCAATACCTAAATGTTTCTAATAAAGTTTCTTGCACATAATAGAATACTATTTTGGTTTTTGGTTCACAATACTTTCATCCTTTTTTATTTAGGGTTATGATTTAATGTAATACCTTCATATTGTTGACATTTTGGTGGCTGACTTAGAAGTAATTCCCCATTATGTATGTTGATGTAGTGTAATAGCCTCATTTTTTTTGCCATTGTGGTGGCTAGCCTAGGTGTAATTCACACTATGTATGTTGATCTAGTGCAATACCCTCATCTTGTTACATGTGTGGTGGATGGCCCAGATGCAATACCCTCATCAATTGTATTAGATCTTGCACCTTGAGAAGTTCTTCCTCCAATTCAAGATGAACATGGAGATGCAATGGAGGATAGTGAATGGGCTCACAAAGGTTCAAAATGGTGTTGTAAGGTGGATGCGTGCACTAGTTCTTATGTGACCAAATGGTTGTTCCATTAACATTTAGAGTGAACACATTCCCTTCGAATGCCAGACGAGAGATCAAGGTGTCCATCTATTCGTCTTAGAGGGCCTAAACAACAAGATCATGGTTCCATGAATGTTCGTATTTTGAGCAACCCACATGTAAGGCAAAAGTGGAATGAAAAAAAAGCCTTTGATTAAGTGAAGAAAAAAGCGAAATTAAAATGGGACAAATTTCAAGCCCAAGTGCAACAAATGCCACACGTTAGGCAGCCCTTGTTGGTATGTTTAGCCTTCGAGATGTTGTTGGGCATCATTGGGATTCCAGCATGGGGGGTGGGGTTCATCCCACAAAGTGCATGGTGTGTGTTTTGAAAAGGATGAAAACCTTGTTGAGGCAATTCAAACAAGCAAAGTTGCTTATGCAAAGCTTTTGAAAGTTGCATGGGGCGTTCAAAATAGGACATTATAGTCCATTAAGCGCAACTAAACCAAAGAAATGGATGCAATATCCAAGTATCATGATTCTAAAATTATTCATGGGCAGTCTATTTCCATATATATATATATGCATTATTTGCATCTTAAGATTGGAATCTAATTTGTTTTTTTTGTTTTTTTGTGTTACGCTTTGAGGCACAACAAAGGAGGCTTTTGTTGTAGATGCAATTTGACTTGCACTTGAGCATTGTCAACTATTTATTCATCATCATGTAGCAAAAATTATAGAAACTATAACAAAGTATTGCACCAATATGGGCATTTCTTCTAATTCATCCTCCTTGGAGGAATAATTATAAATATAATTTTAGTGCATGTACACACCATTTTTGTATTGAGCCATTATAGATTAATTTAACATGATATATTTTTGTCACCATCCTTTTTGTAGTGTGATTATTTGAACATTTTTGCATCAATCCACTTGTTTTAATTTTGACCTTTAATTTTCGGATTTGTAGATTTTGGGATCATCTTGTGCCATGTTGCACACAATACCCCCATCCACCACAAATGGATTACATTTTTATTATAAACCAAATGAACAATACCCTCATCTAATAGGGTTAGCACATTCTATGGTCATGCTAGAACATTTAAACAATACCTTCATTATCCTTATCATGAAATACTTGCACAATAACCTTAAGGAAAACTTGTAATTTAATATTTTTATATAATTACATTGCCCACTTTCATGAAAGGAACCCCTTGGTGCATAAACCAATTTGTCTATGTGGGTACTACAAACTTTTGATCTTCTTTTGTTTATGGTTGAATTTTCCATAAAAACTTTCAAATTGTAATATCCACATATCAACTAGTTCATGTTCATGTTACATTACCCTAATATAAACTTTTGCCTAATATTTGTTTCAAATAAATAGGGGGGACATTGGGTTTAGGGTTTAGGGAAATTTAGCCCACCATTTTGTCATTAATTGTTTTAAGGTAACCTTTTTCTTGACATTTATATTATTTTCATGGAATATTTTTATAATGAATTTATGTATTCACATACGCACATATATTTAAGGAGGTTCCTATTTTTATTTTATTTTTTCACGTATTAAAAGAGAGGAGAATGAAGGTGACTCCATGGCAAAGGTATGAATGATATAAAACCTTCCCACTGGTTGGGGTCCCCCCCCAAATTAGGTTTAAAACACAAGTTTTATTGGTACTTATATAAAATTGTTTCATAATTTTATTACAATTATGTATCTAATGTTGATAGTTTGTACACAATTTAAGATTATGCAAAAATAATTCCAAAATTAGGTTTAACACTTAGTTTTTAAAAAATTGTTAAATTCCACCATTAAAGTTATGCAACCAATTTTTTTTTGTGTTTATTTAATTTAGGGTCAATGTATGGATTTTTTGTTGCATACAAGGTTTTAGCTCAACATTTTAGGGTTCATTGTATAGGTTTGCTTAATTTTTCAAATTTAAACCTATGCATCCATTAGGTTGTAATGTCTACATAATTTATGGTTCATGCAAAATATTTTTTACCAATATTAGGTTTAAGGTTTTTTTTGTATGACACTATTTCATTTTAGACAAAGGTTAAAGTTTTCAATTTGCAATATTGTACCCTATCGCCTTATGTTAGATCCCAAATGCATGCCCCAACCCCAAATTGCAATACCTAGGTAAATTTATGTTATGTAATCCCCCTTGATTTAATAATGTAAAAACTTGTTCCCTCATCATCTAAGGTTATGTTAGTACAAAAACAATAGGAAATATCCAAAAGATACTTATTTTTAAAAAATTAAATCAATTATCAAATACCTTCATCTTTAGGTGTAAACATTGATTGTGGGCATGTCCCAATTTTTCCAAACCTTATTTTGCAATACCTACATCGTTTGCAGTTAGTGTTAGGGTGATCATTAAGGCAATTTTACCTTATTACTATAATGTAATACTACTAGTCTACCATAGTAAGCTTATCACAATACCTACATAAATTTATATTGTGTACCCTAACCAAAAGCCCCCTTTTAGTTAATAAGTATTTATTACGTAGGTATTGCAAAAACTTAGTCCCTCATCATATTTGGTTATTTAAAGGGATCTTGTCCACCAAATGCAACACCTACATTTAATGACTTAATGCAATAAAAAATATCCAAATGATATTTATAAATAAAGTAAATCCATTAAAACAAATCATCATTCTGATGAGAAAATGTAAGACAATACTTGCATTAAGTGGTCAAATCCTCCATTAGAAGGAGTAGTGTTTTTGCAATACCTTCATCTAATGTAATTATGTAATTAATACCCACGAAATATATGAAATTATATGCAATATTTGTATTAAGGCTTGTTAACTTTTAACCATGATATACCCTAAACCTTGCAATACCTACATGCAAGACCAATTAAATGCCACAAGAAACAAGATGGGCAAGCATTACTTGCATATTGACCTGGTGAATATTGTACAATTGACCTGCAATACCCACATTGTACGTGATGCAAATATGTAATACCCGCCTTTATATGACATTTGAGTGAGATATTATTGTTTGGGGGTTTTAAAAGATATGTGTTATGTAATTTTAGTAATGTAACTTTAATTTTCAAACCCTACATGTTCATTAATACAAAAATCAATACATTAACATATAGATAATATATCTTTTGACACAATTGTAATATCATGCACATTTTAGTAATGGAAAATCAATATGGGGGATAAGTACAAACAAGTTTGTGTTTTTTTAAATTTTACTCATGAACCCTATTTTTATGGATATTTGCATGTTCTAACATCATCTCATGCTAATCTTTCATTCGATTCGTGTTGAATTGCCAAATCCATCATTGACATGATGAAATACCATGCCGGGATGCATGACTTCATTCACCTTGGAAAGGCAAATATTTCATACATCTATTGCAATAACATGCAACAATGATGTGGTGTGGTCTATGAATTGAACCCCACCTTCTTTGACTTCGTTGATGATTTCATGCATTATGTCACCCATTCGAGCAAACACTTTTTCCATGGGGCTGGATGAACTTGAAGGTTGGTTGTGATCCTTCTATTTTTCCACATTGGGGGAGGTATCATCCATTGTCATAAACCTACACATATCAACAACCCATAGTTCTTCAAAGTGATATTCATCAATGTTAGGATTTGCAAGATGACCACAACACCACCACCTACATTTGCAAAAAAATGTAAATGAAGAGAAGCAACATAAGGGAGTTCACCTTAAAACTTAAACTTTGTTATGCAAGACCACAAGGAAAAGAATTGTAAAACAATCATAGAAAAATGGAATGAAAAATGACAAAGAGGGTACTTGGAATAAGTTGTGAAAACCTCACATGAAGGGTGCCTTCACATTAACAAAAGCCACACCTGCCCACTTAAGTGATTGCTTATTTTGGGGAATTTTTAAAATTTTTAAAATGAAAAAAATATTAAAATTTTCTTATAAACTTTTTTTTTGGCATTATAGTATTATGTAAATATATGTTTAAAAATCTACATTGAAGTATGTTATGTTTAAAGAATCTCCTATAAAATAGATTATAGTGCTTAATGAATGTTTTTTAATATTGTATCCTCATTAAATTATTCCAAATCATACCACATGTTTGTCATGTAAAACAATTAAAAACTTGCAACATTAGTACAATTTTTGACCAAAAAAAATGAAAATCTAAGCATTGGTTATATGTCATGTGGTTGCTATTAGTGTGGAAACATTTTGAAACATGTTGTTGGAGTTCGCACTAATGCAAAAAGTTGTAAAGATAACAATGATGCCATCAACTACACTTGAAACAAATTTAAACAAAGGGGAACAACATGGGAGACCTCACAAGACCGTAATGAAAAGGACTATGAAAAATATCATTCCTTCATGTTACATACTTAACTTTTTTTTCTTTCCTATGTACCTCCCTCTTCTTGCCTCATGCTTAGCCATTTGCCCCTTTCCCCCTTTTTTCCTTTGTTTTTTGAATTGGTTTCACTTTCGTTCATTTCTTTCATACCTACCTCCTTCCCTTTTCTAACCTCATGCCTACCATTTGCGCTTTTCCCCTTTTCCTTCTTGGCTTGTTGAACTAACACCATTTCCATATTTGTTGTTTTAAATCTTGAAAAGAGAAAAGAAAAAGACGATGTGCAATATGCATATGTATTGAGTGATGTTCTCATTGCTCATTTGTTCATTCTTCCACAAATGATTAGGGTTAGTAACATAATGAGGATATTGCATTTCTCAATGTCATTGAAGATTGTGATTTTAAAAAATGAAGGTTGTATTGCATGATTATTTACATTTACATAATGAAAAAAATATACATGACATTGGGTAAATGTATTTAAAAAATATTCGCAAAAGCAAAAGCGCCATGCAAATGTAAATGTAAATCAAGAAAAATGCCCAATAGTCAATGTAAGGGTAAAAATTTGGGCATGTAAGTGAGTACACTTACACAAGTTTACATGGTGTGCAAATCAGCCACACTTACATGCACAACATTGATTTGGACTATAAATATGTAGAGGATATAATGCTCTCAAAAAGGACCTCTAAAGAAATAGGATTGACTTCAATTGGTTGGTCACAATGACTTACTTGACCTTTAATGTACATTGTTTGGAATTTCAGGTTCTTACGGGTGGAGGTGGGGAAATAACTTGCACACTATTTTGGATGCAGGGTCCTAATGGGGTTTCCAATGTGAGAGGTGGGATGTGGTAGACATATTGATAGAGGTCCATGGTATGGGTATCTACACTTACTTGGTGTGGGTATCTACACTTACATGGTAATACACTCCTAATCAACCTGCTTGTATACCATGAGATAGTGATATTGATCTTTTCATTTGTAGATGAAAACAATTTTTTTCCCAAACAAATCTCCATTGCCATCCGTATAGAAACCATCACCATCGCTGAAAAATGGCTTACTTGTTCATGATGGGTACCAAATTAAGGAATACCAAATTGGCCCTTACATTTATGTGTCTCGTATAGAAATCAGATTTCAAATTTGGCAAAATTTCAGATAATTTGGGCAGTTCCCATCCCCATGGTCAAGGTCCAAGGACCCATTTCCCATATCCATGCTTGACACAATCCATAGAATAAAGGTGCAAAAGTATGTGAGGTCCATCATCCATGCCATGCCATGATATGTACGTTAAAATTTATTTAATTTAAAACATAATCACATTTCAGATTACCTCATTTACTCATTAAATGACAATTTGTATTCCTCAACATAAGATTTGAAAATGCAATTAAATTGAATTACATAGAAAGCAAAATAGAATGAGATCATATCAATAGACACGATCTTTGAAATAAATGGAATATCAAATCATTTGCTTGCCCTTACTTATACTACAAGAGCTTTTAACTCCAAAGTAAGTCTTTTAAAGCTAGTTCAAAGTTACCATGTATTTAATATGTGTGCTTGAAGATCACCTATTTCTGTCCGTAAGGTCCATGCTCCTTCTAGTGTAAAGATGTTATAGGCTCAATTGAATGTGTACCAGTGTTTTTCTTAGGAATTTTTTCATGCTCCCTAAATAACGATCATCCACAAGAAGATGTAGAAAAAATGGCAAATAAACTTGGAGAAAATCTGGTCATAAACCAGAAATGAAGTATGAATCTTCAATGAACCTTCTATATTTTGGCTACACTACGAAAACCAAAATATAAAAATCTGACAATTTTTGCTAATTTTTTCCCTCACATTTGGTGATTCAAACCTTCCAAAATCACCTCATTTGTTAAGGTTGCATTTTGAATAAAACTTTTTGGGAAATTTTCATTTGTAAAAAGAAAAAAGAAAAAAAGGCTGATGTGTAGTCTTAATTGCCTAAAAATGGGTGATTATGTGATCCAGCACCCACCAGGGAAAACCATCCATTGGAAACTGGTTATGACTCAGTTGTGGATGAACCACAATAGAGTCACCAAGGTTTCTTCCACCTTGGAAACCTATCCTGTAAACCCTCCTACTTCTCCCTCACTAGTACCTAGGTTAACTACATGTGTAGCACATGACTATCATATGAAAGTACCTAGATAGTGAATGTAAGTGATAACTATATATGGGTTTTAGGGTTTGTAAGTCAGGCACTTGGAGACTATTATGTGGGTAGTAGATGCATGTGGATGGTCAGTAGTCAGTAGAAAGCTAACCACCATGGTTATCTTCCCATTCACACATCATCCATCTTGCATGGTGCACTGGTGGGTGCTGCTGGTTCAGGCAGGCCCAAAACCCAGTTCCCACATACTACTACCTGTGTCACAACAGCATTCCACTTTCTTCAGAATACTCTTGAATGCATTGATTCCAACACAGATTTTACAGTGCAATCAGATTGCACTAGTAGTAGTAGTATGTACTACCTAATCAGGAACCTCACTCACTACAGACTACACAGTCCACCACCCCTGTAGGTGGGGGTGATCAGCACACCTTCAGCAAAATCAAAAGAGTGTGTGTGTTCTTGCAACCAATTGTGAGCTTTGTAATCTCTTAATTAGAAGTGCTTTGCAGCAACAGCTGCTGTTCCACTCTTTGCAAAAGGAAGGAATCTCACCCAGTCTGCAAATCTGCAAACCCAAATTCCCAAAGTCCAAGGTAAGTGAAAAAAATTCATCATGATCTGTGTAGTTTCAATTTGAAGGAAGTAGTAAGTACTGCAGCAGAAGCAGCAGCAGCAGCAGCAGCAGCAGCCAGTTTCCACCACTATTTGCAAAAGGAATCAACTCTGCACCCCATTCTCAAAGTACAAAGTTGGTGAAAAAGTTCATGAAAGCCTTTCTCAATTGGGGCCTGGAGGCACCTCCTATCTGCTCATTAAGCAGGTACCCTGCCAAACTGTTTGTCTAGGTGAACAAAATGAAGAGGGGTAACCAGCCTTCCATCCTGCTGCAAATCACTACAAAATCACTTGTATGATCTGATGGGTATATTATGCCTCTCATCAGGTCACTGCTCCACCAGCTAGTAGTACACAGCATGTGCTACAGCTCCCACAGTCATGACTGGTTTGTTGGTAGGCCCACTACCACCCAGCCATCACTCCAAATCTGTTACCTCCTGAATCGGCAAGGAAGGAAGGAAGGTAGGCAGGTAGGTATAGACTATAGACTCCATGACTTTTGCACCAGCCATCATGTTCTTGAACATTTCTGCAAATGTTCTTAAAGATTTTCTTTAAATTAATCTAAATTCTTGAGGTTTTGAGAAAGTTTGGCTCATGTAGCAGCACTCATCATTTAGAGCAGCTCTGCCCCATGTTCAGTATGTGGCCCTGCAAGACTATTTCTCACATTCAAGATTAGTTATTTAATTTTCCCAACCTCACCTATTAAAACTGGAACTGCAAAAGGTGGGAGACTACTAATGGCAACCCATCTGGAACAATAAAAACCATCTAGCCACTCAACAGCATGTGTTAGGCTTTGCTGTGCCATTTGCCAGCATACTGTCCGTGCAGAAGTGCTGGGCCAAAACCATTTTGCTGAGCCAAACAGGCATGTTTTGACTTTTCTTTCTCAAAAATTCACCGTACAGTGTACCAATGGAGTTGCTCTGTTACTGGCTCAAAGGAGGGCAGCTACACACCAGATCCTGGCTGTCCCTTTTCACCTGTAGATAGTTCAGCAGCTTAAAATAGCTAAAAGTGGTAGGTAACAACCTTGACCGTATATAGTATTCAAGCATTCACTATTCACCACCTTTGGTCTGATTATGAGCTGTAGCAGCACTCTTGGCACGCCTGCACCTTGACTTGGTAGATGGCCTTGCACCTTGACTTGGTAAATGGCCTGCTATACAGCTTGTAATCACACATCGGGCTCAAAGTACCGGAGAGCAAGTCCACCCACAACCCCCTATTTGGGCCTCTAATAGTGTTTATCACATCCAAAACAGAGTCTGAGTCCTTTTCACTCCATCACCCATAAACATAAAAAGTAGTGTTTATGGCATCCAAATAGAGTGTTAGTTGTTTCCGCAACCCACCCAAGCTCCACCCATAAACATGAAAAATTGGACTGCATAATAAGGTGAGAGGTAATGAAAAGTCACCACCACCTGGGCCAATCTTTGTGGAAGCAGTCCATAATTTTGTACTGGAAAATCACAGTAGGTATTCTGTGCAAATTTTGCAAGTCCAAACTCCACACCCATTTTCACCCTATTTGAAGATTATACTTAAATCCAAAGTAAGGTGTACAGGCCACTTTTACTGCTGGTGGTGTGGACCTGCTCTTATCACCTGCACTGCAATGTGCTAACCATAGACAACAGTGTTGCAAGGTTAGCAGAACTAAAATATTATCCTTAAAAGTCACCCTGTCTTTGGAACCTAGTTTGACCATGTAATCCCTGTTTCATCCCCAGTTTGAGTGTAGCCATAAAATGAGTGAAACTGGGTACTGTTTAAGTAACCTGGGTATTAATTAGTTCACAAGATTTTGCAAGATTTTATTCTGACAAGAGCTAATGAAGAATATGAGCCATCAGTGAAGAAGGCACAGATAATGCAAATCCAAAACTGGGGGGTGAAACTCCTGTGAGGATCAATTTGGGTCAGAAAACCAGTTTGGTCCTCTCTTTTTTGTTCCTGCTGCACTATTTTTCCATCCTAACTTTTGATGTCATCCTCAGTTCTTGCAAAACTGCAGCCCAGTACTCCAATTTGGGGTAAAGTCTAATTGTGGTGTGGCTAAAACTTGGATGGATGAAATTGTGGTGTGTCTAAAACTTGGATGGATGAAATTGTGGTGTGTCTAAAACTTGAATGGATGGGATACTTGATGAGTTGGACTGGGAGGTTTTTTTTTTCCCATCCTTGAGAGAAGGAGCTCCTATGGGAAGGTGCAATGAGAAAGTGTGCCAATGGACGGTGTCCAATGAATGAAGATTCCTTGCTGAACAAGGCCAAAATGCAAGCTCCAAAGCTTGTGCCCGAAGGAACCAACAACCATCAGCCCACCACTCCCACTAGGGATGATGTATGGTAGATGGGCAAGAAATACTTTTTTCCATTGGGGTTCAAGTTCCCTAGCTAACCTCATGGTAGTTAGCTCAGTTTCTGTCTATGGTCCTACTTACTTACCAAGCTATAGGACCTATCTTTCACCTAATAGGTTACCAACATGAAACTCTATACCATCAACTCAGTTGTAGCCACACTAAACCAGCACCCCACCAGCGCACCATGAAGGATGAATGACAAGTGGTCAGGAAACAGTTTTCTGTTGGGTTCCAGTTCCTGAGCTAACCATGGTGGTTAGCTCAGTTGCTTTTTTTTTCCCCTACCTACCTACCAACAACCCACAAGCAGGTTGTTAGTAGGTAGGTAGTAAAAACAGCCTTTACCTATGTATAGACCATCTACTTACCTAGTAGTTACCTATTTTCCTACCTATCTACCTATATATGAGACCTATTTTCCTACAGAATTGGTTACCAAGTTGAAACCAAATATTTAACTCAGTTGAGGTTCATCCACAATTGAGTTATATGGGGCTCCCAATGGGTGATGTGCTGGTGGGTGTTAGTTCATTCTGCCTCAAGCTTTTGGTTTTCTGCTGTAGGAAATGAGATGGATTGTGATCAGTTGGTCCTATTCTTTTCTTATGGCCACTTCTCTATTTATTGGATTTGCCGGCCAAGGCAAGGATGTTGTGTTTAAATTCATTATACAGTATAGTAGCTTAAGGGATTTTGGTCCCTAGGTAGTAATAGGTTGGCTTTTTATATGAGGATTTTTGAAAGATAATATTTTGGCTTGTGTTGAAACTTGAGATTAGTTATAGAGTTATAATACCTTGAAGGATTTTGGTTTGTTTTAGAGGATTTTTTGAAGATCACATTTTTGCATGGTGAAATATTTGAGTTTCCATAATTCTTCTTTTGTTTTAAGACATTTTAATGTAAGTGGCAAGGCCACAGTGTGACACACCCCTTGTTGGAATGAGATGAGGCATTATATTGCTGATGCACATTTATGAAATTTCCTCTATCCAGGTTTTTTTTTTTCCTTTTTTTTTCTGTTGGGTTTTTTTCCAGTTTAAGAACTCTTTTATATTTTGTCTGCATGCATGCTGGAACCTGTTGTGAAATTATTTTGATTAATTAATTATCATAATATGGTGAACTAGAGCCATTTTTTCCACAAAAATCCTTTGTATGTCTGGAAATAATATTTTTGGGTTCAAAAAATGCAAAAGTTCGCCCTCATAATAATACAATGCTAATATCTCGAACAAGAAGCTTGATGCAGTTTCTGTCTTCGTTTTTCCACTCCAATAAAAGTTCAAATCCTGCCAAGAAGACTTGCTTACTTGTATGTGGTTTTTGTCCTGGCCAGCTGCAGAGTTTGTCCTGGCCGTTTAAGTTAGTTGCAGGCCTTGCATCATGAACAGCCCTTGAGAATGGGCTCCTCTCCTCTCCTTCCTCTTCCACAAAATTTCACATGCTCATTGATCCTGATTCAAAACAAAAACATCAGGGGCCACATACATCAAACAGCAGACAATTTCATGTCTTCAAAGTTCACTAATTACGAACCAGTCATCAAAAGAGGCCACATACAACAAACAGCAGACAATTTCATGTCTTCAAAGTTCACTAATTACGAACCAGTCATCAAAAGAGGCCACGACATGACACACTGATGCAATAAGCAGCAGCCCCAATTCCACTCAAAAGAGGACATGACTTGACACACAGATGGAATAAGCAGCAGCCCCAATTCCACAAATGGACCTATACACTACAAGGATGACAACCAACATCACATTTGAGCTACTTACCAGTATCTGCAACTATGAAAGTAAGGACCGCTAAAAAACA